>Ga0070737_10000629_pt1 | contig 68308 bp, 57 predicted proteins | sample Coa_R1_10_FD_66438 | JGI IMG/M metagenome (GOLD analysis project Ga0070737, IMG submission 66438) | Surface soil microbial communities from Centralia Pennsylvania, which are recovering from an underground coalmine fire - Coalmine... | ecosystem: Environmental > Terrestrial > Soil > Unclassified...
GCTCATGCCCTCATAGATGCTGGGGTTGACATCCTCCTTTGCGAAACAACCTTCGATACCTTGAATTTGAAGGCCGCACTGTTTGCCATACAAGAGCTTTTCGACGAGGGGGTGCGCCGTGTCCCCGTGATAGCCTCGTTGTTTGTGGACTTGGCGGGCGGCAACCTCTCCGGACAAACTCTAGAAGCTATTTGGTACTCTATCATGCACGCTCCGTTGCTGAGCGTAGGGTTGAACTGTTCTTTCGGCCCTGATCTCATGCGACCCTTCATTGAGGAGTTGTCGGGTTTGGCGCACGTGTATGTAAGCGCTTATCCGAACGCGGGTCTCCCTAACGCCTTAGGGGGCTATGATCTAGCACCCGATGCGATGGCTACCATGCTGAGGGAGTGGGCAGAGAACGGATGGCTCAACATCGTTGGAGGATGCTGTGGGACAACGCCAGAGCATATTCGAGCTATTGCCGAGGCCATGCACGGCCTTGCTCCTCGTCAACCTGTTTCCCCATCGCCGTACACCAGCCTAAGCGGTACCCGTCCGCTCGTTATTCGACCGGACACCAATTTTGTTAACATCGGAGAGCGTACCAATGTGACCGGCTCTCCCAAGTTTGCAAAGCTGATTCTGAATGGCCAGTATGAAGAGGCCTTGGGAGTGGCCCGTCAGCAAGTTGAAAACGGGGCACAGATGCTGGATGTCAACATGGATGAAGGGCTTCTTGACGGCGAGCAGGCCATGCGCACCTTCCTCACGCTCATCCAGGGAGAGCCGGACATTAACGTGGTACCGATCATGATTGATAGCTCCAAATTCTCTGTGATCGAGGCCGGATTGAAGTGCACACCGGGGAAGAGCGTGGTTAACTCGTTGAGTTTGAAAGAAGGCGAAGAGAAATTTAAAGAACAGGCACGCCGAGTGCGTCGCTATGGGGCCGCAGTCGTGGTCATGGCGTTTGATGAACAGGGTCAAGCAGACACTTTTGAGCGTAAGATTGAAATCTGCGCCCGTGCCTATCGCATTTTGACCCAGGAGGTCGGCTTCCCGCCGCAGGACATCATCTTCGATCCGAATGTACTGACCATTGCAACAGGGATTGAAGAACACAACCGTTATGCGATTGATTTCATCGAGGCCACTCGCTGGATAAAAGCGAACCTTCCTGGCTGCAAGGTTTCCGGGGGCATCAGCAATATCTCCTTCTCTTTTCGTGGCAACAACATCGTTCGTGAGGCAATGCACAGTGCCTTTTTGTATCATGCCATTAAAGCCGGTCTCGATATGGGTATCGTTAACGCCGGACAGCTTGCCGTTTATGAAGAGATACATCCAGAGCTGCTCGAAAGGGTAGAGGACGTACTGTTCGATCGTCGCCCAGATGCCACAGAACGTCTCTTGGCTTACGCTGAGGAAGTTAAAGGGCAAAAAACGAAAGGGGCAGAGAAAGAGGAAGCTTGGCGACAGAGCAGTGTGGAGGAGCGGCTTTCCTACGCCCTCCTTAAGGGAGTGACAGACTATATCGAGCAGGACGTGTTAGAGGCTCTGGAAAAGTACCAGCGCCCACTTGCCGTTATTGAAGGGCCTCTAATGGATGGGATGAATGTAGTGGGCGATCTGTTTGGGGCCGGAAAGATGTTTCTGCCCCAAGTGGTGAAGAGCGCGCGCGTCATGAAAAAAGCTGTTGCCGTTCTCATGCCCTACATGGAGGCCGAGAAGGAGGCCTTGAGGGCACAAGGCGGCAATATCGAGCCACAGGGCAAGATCGTGATGGCGACGGTAAAAGGGGACGTGCATGACATCGGCAAGAACATCGTGGGGGTTGTTCTAAGCTGCAACAACTATGAGGTTATTGACCTCGGCGTGATGGTGCCGGCTGAGACGATACTGCGGGTCGCCAGAGAGACAAATGCCGACATGATCGGCTTAAGCGGACTCATTACCCCTTCTTTAGATGAGATGGTGCATGTAGCAAAAGAGATGGAACGCGAGGGGTTTGAGATACCGCTGCTCATTGGCGGTGCTACGACAAGCCGTACACACACGGCTCTCAAGATCGCGCCGGTCTATCATGGTCCTGTTATTCACGTGCTCGATGCATCTCGCGCAGTCGGTGTAGTAAGCAGTTTGCTGTCTAAGGAGCATCGGGATAGCTTTCTACAGCAGGTGCGCGCTGAGCAGGAGCAACTGCGCAACCAATATGCCGCTCGACAGACGGAGAAGCGGTTGCTCCCCCTCGAGGAGGCACGTAAGAGGGCTGTCCCGATTGTTTGGAAAGCCGAGGACATTCCCACCCCTGAGTTTATTGGAATACGGGTGCTGCGTGATCTCCCGTTACAGGAGTTAGTAGAATATATTGACTGGTCTCCCTTCTTCCATGCTTGGGAGTTACGCGGGCGTTTTCCTGCCATCTTCGACGACCCTGTCGTTGGGGAAGCAGCACGTAAGCTTTATGAGGATGCTCGTCATCTGCTAGATGAGATCGTCAGAAATAAGTGGCTGACCGCTCATGGGGTCTACGGGCTTTTCCCTGCATGGCGATTTGGTGATGATGTAGCCGTCTATGCCGATGAGACGCGCCGTCAGGAGATCGCGCGATTTCACTTCTTGCGTCAGCAAGTAGATAAGGGAGGGGATGGCGAGGACGGTACAATAAACTACTGTCTGGCCGACTTTGTGGCTCCGGTAGAGACCGGTCTGCCCGATCACATTGGTGCCTTCGCGGTGACCGCAGGACATGGATTAGATAAACTTGTGGCACGCTTTAAGACAGAGCATGATGACTACAGCGCCATCATGGCAGAGGCGTTGGCCGATAGACTTGTCGAGGCGTTCGCAGAATATTTGCATAAACGTGTGCGGGCAGAGTGGGGCTACGGAAAAGACGAAAACTTGACCAATGAAGACCTGATTCGGGAGCGCTATCGTGGCATCCGACCGGCTCCAGGCTATCCGGCCTGTCCCGATCACACTGAGAAGCGCACTCTATTCGATCTTCTTGATGCCGAGAGACACACCGGCATCTGCCTAACCGAGAGTTTTGCGATGAAGCCGGGTAGCTCTGTTGCAGGGCTTTACTTTGCCCATCCCGCCTCACGTTATTTTCCTGTTGGCAAGATCGGGCGTGATCAGGTGATTGAATACGCCGAGCGTAAAGGGATGCCTGTTGAAGAGATAGAGCAATGGTTGGCGCCAGTACTCGGCTACGAGCCTTCGGGACGCTAAGAGTCTATAGGGCCATGAGGAGTAATTAGCGCTTTGATAACGCGTTGCTGCTCCATATCTTCAATAGCCTGTGATGCCTCATCAAGTTGATATGCTTTAGAGATGAAACGCGACCAATGAATACGGCTGTCAAAACGCTTTAATATCTCTATGGCACGATAAAAGTGCGAGAAGTCCGACCCCCAGCATCCCCTTATCTCTAGGTGTTTGCGATTGATGTGTAGGTGTGGGTTGAGCAACACATCGCCGTTGTTGGTGTATTGCCCCACAATAACATATCGCCCGCCATCGCGTACAAGCTCACAGCCTTCAACAACAGCCTGGGGGTTACCACTAGCTTCAATAACGATATCGGGTCCCCGATTTCCCGTCAGGTTCTTGATAGCGTTGGCGCGCTCTTCCAAACTTGTAGTTTGGATGTTGAAGGTAGCATCCACTCCAAAGGAGCGTGCGAGATGCAGCCGCAGTTCGGGGGCACCGATGACTCCGACCCACCCTGCACCCGAAAGCAGCGCTAAGGCCGCACAGGAGAGACCAACGGGGCCACTGCCTTGAATAAGAACACGATCTCCCAGTCGAATTTGAGCAAGCTCGACAGCATGGGTGGCCGTTGGCAAGCCGCACCCACCTCCCATCCATGTTTCCGTGGAGACTTCTGCAGGTAGTGGTAGGAGCTTTGTGTTCGGGCGAAGATAAAGATATTCTGACCAACCTCCTGCAAGGCCGGGAGGTTCCTCCGCACCATAGGTGATCCCGTAGACTTTTCGATAAGGGCAACGTGTAGATGCCTTTGCGACAAGACAATACCAGCAATGATTACATGTCGCATGAACGTCTAGGAAGGTTACTCTATCGCCCACTTCAAGGGGACGACCTTCCACATCATAGACGACCCCATTTGTTTCTTCCACGATGCCTGCGGATACATGTCCGGGAATGAGCGGGTAGGGGACACCTTGCAAGCGTCCATGGAACAGGTGGACGTCCGTTCCACATATCTCCGATGCGAGCACGCGTAAAAGGACAGCGCCAGGCTCTAGAGCGGGAATAGGATAGCGCCTTATTTCTGGGGGTTGATTGGGCGCAGGATAAACAAGGGCACGCGAGTCTCTTCGTCGCATCTGTTTAGGGTCTCTTGAGGGCGGTTTTTGTATCCGACCAGTCGGCAAGCGCCTCTACGATCCGGTCTTGGGCGGAAGTGCAGGCAGAGTAGGGAGCCAGACAGTTGTTGAACATGATGGAAAACACAATGGTATCACCATCTTTATCCATGACATATCCGCTTAGGGTATTTACTTGGGATACATAGCCGGTTTTGGCATGACAGTTTCCTGCTGCCGGCGTTTCCTTCATGCGATAGTAGAGGCTACCATCTACGCCTGCGATGGGCAGAGAGTCATAGAATACACCGAAATAGGGCTGCTTGGCAAGGAAGGAGAGTGCAATGACAAGATCGCGTGGCGATACAAAGTTAATTCGTGAGAGACCGGAACCGTCGGCTTGGCGAACTTCATCCATGATAAGCCCGGCTTTTTGAAATATTTTCCGTGCCGTTTGTACAGCACTGCCATCAACTCCTCCGGTTCCTTTGCCTGTTGCTTTTGCGCCGACTGTTTTTAGTAGACACTCGGCGATGAGATTGTTGCTCGGTTTGTTCATGAGGTGAAGGATAGTCGCGAGAGGTGCCGATTCGTGATCGACGAGTGGCACAGCGTTATCCGGCTCTTGAGGAATTTCGAGAATGCGCGTGTGATCGAAGTGAACGCCGGCATCCTGCAATTCTTTCAACAGAATAGTGGCTGTATAGCGTGCCGGATCAAGGATAGTTAATCGGAGGGTCGGTTCGTCACTCGGTTTGATATCTATCGGCAACTGTCCGGTTATCAGAAGCGTGTTTCGTCCCTCTAGACGGGTGCAGAAGAGCGTATTTTGAGATTTTGGTGGACCGGTTACAGCTTGGTTTTCCATGCGCAGATAATTCGTTATCGGGCTTGTTTCAACTCGCACTGGTGCCCCTACTTTCCTCCCGGGCATCAGGTGCACGGTAATGAGATTGCCATCCACATTTAACGCGCTGATCTCGGCAGAGTAGTAGTAGGGTTCATCGTCCCATGCCCAGACGACACCGAGCCATTGCTTATCAAAGAGGCTATCATCATACAGAAGGGTCCCGAGTACCCTCCGCAAGCCATGTTTCCTTGCCTCTTGAGCCATCTCTTGTAGCTCTTTATCGGTAAGGGTAGGATCACCCGATCCTCGGATAATAAGATTGCCGTGCAGCACGCCATCTCGAGTGAGGTGCCCGGCGGCAAGTAGCGTGGTGTGGTAGGTGTAGTCAGCACCAAGTTCGCTAAGGGCCGCAAGAGATGTCAAAATCTTATTGTTTGAGGCGGGCAAGAAGACTCGGTCGGCGTTGCGTTCGTAGAGTACGTGCTGGTCTTTGAGTCTTTGAATGAATACCCCCTCGAATGCCGTATGGAATACCGGGTCATCGAGGATAGCACTTATGGTTTGTGTGAGCGTCGAATCGGATGTGAGACTTTCCTGAGAATATCCGAAAGTAATAGATAGACAAAGACAAAAGAGAACGAGCAGGCAAATGTAACAGGGGCGGAGAACATGAAAACAGCGCTTATCTTTCATAATTTATATATTCTCCGATGAGCCAAAAAAATCCTGCAAGTCGAATCTTGACAAATCGGCTTATCCTTTTGTAGATTAGCCCCAAAGATAAACAGAAGGAGCATTGAATGCGTTACTTTCTTTATATGGCAGTGATCATAAGCGCTCTCTTGTTGTTGGAGCCGTTAGGCTTCTGCCAGTCTCCTAGGGGTTCAACAAAGCCGGCACCATCCATGGCTCCTACGAAGCCTACTTTTGAGGCGCTAATGAATGCGGCGCGTCAGGCGTTTGCTCAAAACAAACTGCAGGATGCCGCCAGTGTACTGCGCCAGGCCTCGCAACTCTACCCCGATCAGTTGCCCCCGCATGAACTACTAGCCTCAGTGGACTTGCAACTTAAGAACTATGCGGAGGCGGAATCGGAAGCGCAGAAAGCCATCACATTGGCAGAGAATCAGCCTGCACCTTACGAGCTTCTTGCTGAAGCGTTGTCAGGACAACAGAAATATACAGCCGCCACGCAAGCCTTGCAAAAGGCAATTGCGCTTGAGCCTTCAGATGCCTCTCTTTGGCTTAGGCTCGGCGATACCTATGTTCAGTCGAAGAACTATCATGAAGCGGCACAAGCCTACTTAGATGCCTTAGGGTTGTCCCCGGATAGTTTGCAAGCCCATGCCGCCTTAGGCGACGTATATGAGCAGTTGAATGAGTACGATCGAGCGGTGTTAGAGTATGACGCAGCTCTTCATTTGCTAGCACAAAGTCCTATAGCCAATACACCGCCTGGCCAGCAGGTTCGCCAACAGATACAGATGGGTCTGGCTAATGCGCTTGCGGGTGCAGGGCGTTATCAGCAGGCCGAGATGCTCGCAAAACAACTTGTTGAGCAGTACCCGAAGAATGCGGATGTTTTGGCGACTCTTGCAGAGGTGTATGATACGGCAGGGAAACATACACAAGCGATTGAAACGTACCAGAAAGCCTTGGCTCTTAATCCAAAAGAAGCGATTTTGTGGGGAAATTTAGGCTGGGCGCAGTATAACGCCGGCGAATATGAAGCGGCTATAGCTTCAAGCGAGAAGGCGCTTCAGCTGGACAAGACGCTGGCGTACGTACAGTTTAATCTCGGTCTTATCTATGCGGTGAAGGGGGATTGGGGGAGTGCGAAACGTGCATACGATGCGGGATTAGCCGTAGCCTCCCGTACAGACATAACCTCGGCATTGTCGGATATTTATCATGCGATGTCCCGTGACCCAAAGAGTTCTGTACTACGTAGGGCGTATACCTACTTAGAGGACGCCTACTTCCGAACTTTTTCATCCGAATCAAACCTTATCGGATCATGAGTTTTTTCATTCTGCATACAAACGATTTCCATAACCGGCTGACACCTGAGAAGGCAACACGTATCAAGAATCTAAAGCAAGCACTTGCAGAGCGTTGCCTTCTGCTTCTAGATGCCGGAGATGCTATTTCGGCAGGAAATCTTAACTACCATCTTCAGGGCGAACCTATTCTCGACCTGATGAACACCTGCGGCTACGACGCGATGGCCTTAGGGAACCGAGAGTTTCACTTCACAAAGACCGGACTACACTGCAAAATTAGCCGTGCAAAGTTTCCTATCCTTTGTGCTAATCTATACGTAAAGGACGATCCTTCACTCTACTCTAAACCGATGGATTCCTATTTCGCGCCGTCGCCTGGTTTGCCCCTGCAAGCCGCTTTCTCCAAAACGACGCCCTTGCATCAGAAAGTGCTTGTTGTCGGTCTCTCCGTTCCGATGATCACATCTCGAATGGCGAGCCGACATGTTTCCGCCTACTTATTTGAACAACCCCTCAAAGTCGCCACAGAGATCATCCCTCAACTCCAAGCGTGGATTCGACCCGATCTTACCATCGCGTTGACTCATATTGGCATCACACGGGATAGAGCGTTAGCCAAGTCGCTGCCCACTCTTGATCTCATCATCGGAGGGCATTCACACGACGTTCTCACCCATGGCGAGTGGGTAGGTAATACCCTCGTTGTCCAGACGGGCTGTTACGCAAGGCATATTGGGTATGTCGAGTGGGATACCAATCGGGATAGGGGAGATAAGCGGCGCCTAACGGCTTGGATTGAGACTTTATGATAGTCCACCATCTCTTATCACTTCTTCTCGCCCTCCTTCTTTTTGGAGTGGCATCAGGATTTGGCCAGACTCTCCTTCGTCCATTCGATGCGCTAAAGCCATACCCCTTGGAGCGTTTCGTCTATGCCACCGCTCTCGGTCTAGGAGTTATCGGCTACGGAGTTTTTTTGCTTGGTTTCATGGGGTTTCTCTATGTGCCTATCGTGGTGGCTTGGCTGGTTGTAGTGGCTTTGTTGGGCGTTCCAGGCATCGTTGTTCAGCTTAGAGAGCTAAGGCGATGGCTCATGACAAGGCGCCTGGTTCGTTCAGAACTCCAAGTCTCTGTAGCTACGGTAGTGAACCGGGTTTGTCTCCTCTTGTTGTGCCTCATTGTCGTTGTTAGCGCTATTTTGGCTATGCGTCCTCCTTCGGCAATGGAGTGGGACGTTTTAGCGTATCATCTGGCCGACCCGAAAGTTTTTATAGCCAACCATCGAGTGGCCCCGCTGCCTACCGACCACCACAGCAACTTCCCAATGCTTATGGAGATGCTCTACGTTATTGGCCTGCTACTTGGCGGTTCCGCGTTGGCGAACTATTTTCACTTAATGACGTTCTTCTTACTTGTTTTAGGGATCATCGCTGTATGTGCCAGATACTACGAAGCGCCCGTAGGGTTTATCGCTGCTCTCATCCTTGCTACAACACCGCTTATCTTGTGGGAGGCAACTACGGCCTATGTTGACATAGCAGGTGCCTGCTATTCGACGCTCGCTGTGCTTGTTTTGCTTCCATTTTGGGACAATCGTCCTCTCGAACCACGGAGCCGTGTTCAATGTAGTCTGCTTGCCGGGATACTCATGGGGTTCAACTTGGGAATCAAGTATCTAGGGCTAATCCCCTTTGGTTTGCTTGGTTGCTTGCTTCTGCTTCGACGTGCGAATCTTCGGTATGCATTAATCTATTTTGTCGCTGCTCTCCTTGTCGGTTCTCCATGGTATCTCAAGAACGCCATGCTACTGCATAACCCTGTCTACCCTTTCTACTATCGGCTCTTTCCGCATAGTCTGTATTGGAGCCTTAGTCGGGAAAAGGCCTACAATTCTGAACAGAATCGGTTTGGCTTTCCTCATATGCTCCTACGCAACCCTCATGAGGCTCTGATTAACTTGCTGCTTGTGCCATGGCAGCTTTTGGCGAGCGTACCGAGATACTTCAATGGAGGAGAGTATAATTTCGGTGCTTTCATTGGTGGGCTTTACCAGGGCTTCTGTTTGCCGCTTCTTCTCTTTCGTCGAATCCCTCGTACTTTGAAGATCATACTTGTTCTGGGCCTATGCCAACTTGTTATTTGGTTCTTTCTTGCGCAGATTGGTCGCTACCTCATCCAAATGATGCCCTTATTTGCTATGGGGGGTGGATACTGCGCGTGGCAACTTCTGTGCCGAACGTCAACCACACCTCTCGATACCATCGTTAAAACGGTGGTGTCCTTGCTGCTCGTTGGTCAAGTGGTCTACTTGATGCTTGGGTTAACCGTCTTCCCATTCAATGGGCAGAGCGCGCTCGCGTTCATGCAACAGACCGGTTTACCTGCTTCCGATCTCAATGTTTCACAGGTTCTCGATATTCTATCGAGTCAGCATCGCGAGCAGGAATTTTTACAAGACACGATAGACGTTTATGGGGCTGAAAATTGGGTGAATCACCACACGTCACCTCAAGATGGTATCCTGTTATATGAAGAGGATAGAGGATACTATCTCAATAGGCCCTATCTGTGGGGTGACGCTGAACACTCTGCGTATATTCCCTATCAGAAGTTTTCAAATGCCGCGCAACTCACCGCTTGGTTTCTCAGGCACGGTTATCATTATGCGATCATCAATCTCAATTGGTCTCCCATGAACACTCAGCATACTCCCATTCCTTCGGATAGTGCGCTCTCACTCCTCTTTCAGTGGTACACGACCCCTTCAGCTAATTTAAACCACTGGAGGCAGCTAATTGGCGCGGCAATTAGCCAACACCTATGGGTACCCGTCTATGTAAGCCACGGATGTGTGGTTCTGAGGTTTGATAATGAGCACTGATCCAAACCAATCGGGGCGCCGCAGCCTACTGCCCATGCCATTGCTGATACTTCTCGCAGCCTATTTGTGCGCCACTTTGACCCATGCTTGGTTGCTACCAACAGGGCAGACTGGTTATCAAGATGCACCGGATGAAAACGCCCATGTGCAGTATATTCGGACTTTGTCGGCGGGGCATCTCCCCACATTTCGTGACTGGCAAAACGATGCCAAGAAGCAGAATTACGAGTGGCATCAACCTCCTCTTTATTATCTTCTGGCGCTGCCGTTTTATCGTCTGGGGTATAAGGCTGTACGGGTGCTGTCCATCTGTTGCGGATTGATCGTAATCCTGCTGACCTATCTGTTTTGTAGAAAGCTATTTCCCGATCAGGAATTACTTGCTTTTCTGGGGGCAGGCCTTGTGGCTTTACTCCCCGGTCATATCATGCTCACTTCCGTTGTCAACAATGATGCCTTGCTTGAAGTTTGCTTTGCTTCGGCTTTTCTTGCCATGGTGACAAGCATGAAGGAGGGGCTTACCATGGCCCGAAGCTGTTGGATCGGGCTAAGTATAGGATTTGCGCTAATAACTAAGGTAACCGGTGTGCTCCTTTTACCGCTTTTTCTCCTCTTCTTGTGGCTTATGTATCTCTCGGGCCAATCGCCCAGAAAACTGGCGTCCTCTGCCGTCGTGGGCATCTTCATTAGCATTTTAGTGTCGGGCTGGTGGTATATACGGAATGTGGTGATATATGGAACGCTTTTTCCTCTAAAAGAGTTTTCACAGACGTTTGCCGGAACAGCGCAGGCGCCCGTGATCGCCCAGCATCTTGGAGGATGGGGCAGCTACTGGTTGCATAGTCTTCTATGGAGCTTTATGAGCTTCTGGGCCGTTTTTGGCACACCAAAGCTTGCTGCGCAGGGTATACCGGCCTACTTGCCCGGCACATTCTACCTGATTGCAGCGTTGATTAGTGTTCTTATGTTGGCAGGCTTGGTAAAAGTGCATACACAACGCAGGAAGCTGGCGCCCTACCAGGTTCACTGTGTCTGGTTGCTGATGGCGGCGGTTGGGCTGGTGGGCATTTCGTTCCTTTTCTTTCTGTCGCACTACTTTCAGGTTCAAGGGCGTTATATGTATCCGGTAATACTGCCTCTAGGAGTGCTGATGAGCCTAGGTTGGTGGGGTATCATTCCGGAGCGTTACTTGAAAGTGGCTAGCTATCTGCTGTTAGTCCTAATGGGTACACTGTCGATCATTCTTTTGAGCGCTATTCAGTCGGCGAATACGCCGACATTTTAGAGGTTTATCGGGTAGCATAAAAAGTAGGAAGGATGCCATCCAGTGAGTGCTGCAGTTTGTCTAGAAAGGAGGGAAGCGTGGAAGGAGGGTTGAACCAGACAACGTTTCCTCCATTACACGTTTGCACACGGGTATCTCCACGCTACTTCGTGAGATGACAGGTGAACAGGCTAAGGTGCACTATTCCTTTGCTGATGAGGAAGTGATCGGCAATGCAGAGGATGCGACCGCGCAAAACAACCTTGCTCTTGAAGCCTTCCTTAACTGGATGGCTGCATTGCCGGATTATACCTCTCAAATAAGATGGCACTATGCAAATGTGGAGGCCTTTTTGGACTACCTGTCTACTGTCGCTCAAATTACGGTATTCAATCTCAACGAATTTGACCTAAGGTGGTTCCTGTTTCACTACTATATACGTCATGATAGCACCTATATGGAAGAGGAAGCGAGGCATATCCTTCCAACCTCGTTAGCTCTCTTTTTTCGATTTCTTAAGGAAGAGAAAGAATGGGAGATACCCCAGTGGGTGTTTGAGACGCTGCAGAATCAGGCTTGGTTTGAGACACGGTTAGTAGATTATCAGAAGCTCTCCACGCTTGATATCGAGTCCGCCGAATTGGCCTATTCACGTTGGAATCAGGAGCTTTTGGAAGATTTGGACAACCGTCTCCTTCTCCTTCCGAAAGTACTGGTAGAGGGTATCTCGTGGAATGAACCGGCGGGCTGGCGAGAGGCGGCTTTATATCGCCAAGCCCTAAGGCTATGGCTTAAGTTGCGGCAGGAATTGCTGACCGACCCGACCTTAGAAGAGTCGGATATTCGTGAGATACTGCTCTCTGCCTACGCCAGTTGGGTGCGCACACCGCAAGAGCGATTAGAGAATCAGTCTCCTATTGAGGTTATTTTAGCGGAGCGTGATGAGCGTGCTGGACTGACACAAGGAGAGGATGGCTTAGAGGAAGAAGATGAGTAGAGCCAATGAGATTGTTTTAGTTCTTGATTTTGGCGCCCAATACACCCAACTCATCGCGCGTCGCGTGCGCGAGTGCGGGGTTTATTGTGAGATCGTTCCTGGTGATGCGCCGGCGAAACATCTCGCTGCGCGGCACCCAAAAGGGCTTATCCTGTCCGGCGGGCCTAGTAGCGTGTATGAGTTACAAGCTCCCAAAGCCGACCCGGAGATATATGCGCTTGGCGTGCCGATCCTCGGTATCTGTTACGGACTTCAGCTTATGGCTTACCAACTTGGAGGACAAGTGGAGGCGGCCTCGCATCGTGAGTTCGGGCCGGCAGATATAACGCTAGTGAGGACAAGCCCGTTGTTTCAAGGGATTGCGCAGGAGGGTTCCCACCTGCCATGTTGGATGAGCCATGGTGACAAGGTGCTTTCTCCGCCGGCTAACTTTGAGGTGCTAGCTATCACTTCGGCTACTCCTGTGGCCGCTATGGCAGATGAGCATCGGCACTTTTATGGTGTTCAGTTCCATCCAGAGGTTGAACACACTCCCTTCGGCAAAGAGCTCATTCGTACGTTTTTATACGAGATATGTCGCTGTGAGGGAGGATGGAATACCCGTTCCATCCTAGAACAGGCAATTAACGACATATGTGAGCGTGTGGGAAACAGCCGTGTCGTGTGCGGTGTGTCGGGGGGAGTAGATAGCTGTTGTGTCGCTGCGTTGCTTCATCGGGCTATCGGGGAGCAGCTGACTTGCATTTTTGTTGACCACGGTCTCCTGCGAAAAGGGGAGGCCGAGCAGGTACGTCGGGACTTTGCAGAGGCTTCTGGTATTCATCTGATATATGTGGATGCGCGGGATCGCTTTCTTTCGCGCCTTGAAGGGGTGATGGACCCAGAGCAAAAACGAAAGATCGTCGGAGAGGAGTTCGTTCGCGTTTTTGAGGAATGTGCTGCAGAAGTCGGAGATGCAAAGTTTCTCGCCCAAGGTACGCTGTACCCGGATGTGATTGAGAGCGGCGCAAGCACTAAAGCGCATGTTATTAAGACCCATCATAATGTTGGGGGACTACCTGATGATATGCGGCTTGAGGTTATCGAGCCTTTGCGCATGTTATTTAAAGATGAGGTTCGCGACTTAGCGTTGTCTCTGGGGTTACCGGAAAGTATTGTGTGGCGTCATCCGTTTCCCGGCCCTGGCCTAGCTATTCGTATTATTGGTGAAGTAACCCCTGAGAAACTGCATATTCTCCGAGAGGCCGATGCCATCTTTATCGACGAGTTACAGAAGGCCGGTCTCTATCGTTCCCTTAGCCAAGCTTTTGCTGTGCTTACCTCTATCTATAGTGTAGGGGTGATGGGCGATCGGCGAACTTATGCCTATCCTATCGTGCTTAGGGCCGTTACAACCGAGGACTTTATGACGGCTCAATGGGCGCGACTGCCTTATGAATTTCTAGAAAAGGTGAGCCGCCGTATTGTTAACGAGGTAGTCGGGGTTAATCGAGTCGTTTACGACATTAGCACGAAGCCGCCGGCGACCATCGAGTGGGAATAGACCACATGTCAGACATCATCGAATCGCTCCCGCCACATCGGGTGATGCCTTTTATCACCGAGGAGCAGATACAACATCGGGTACAACAACTAGGGAACCAGATCACCGAAGACTATCGGGATGTTCATCGTCCTTTGTTGCTGGTAGGGGTCTTAAAGGGAGCCACGATCTTTCTGGCAGACCTTGTACGGAACATCGCGCGTCCGGTAGAATTCGACTTTGTTGCCATCTCATCATACGGCAAGGCGACGCGCACGTCGGGTGAGGTGCGCATTCTGAAAGACCTTGATGCCTCTGTGGCCGGTAAAGACGTGATTATCGTGGAGGATATTCTGGATACCGGCTTGACTTTGAGGTTTAGCTACCTGATGGAGAACATACGCAATCGGCATGCTGCTAGTGTGTGCGTATGTGTCCTTCTTGATAAACCATCGAGAAGGCAGGTTCCGATTGAAGTGCGTTACTGTGGTTTTCAGATTGACAACCATTTTGTAGTAGGTTACGGCATGGACTATGCCGAGCAGTATAGAAACCTTCCTTACATAGGAATCGTAGATGTAAGTGAGAATAACATACTAGCGATAGAAGAGACACGCTCGGCGGAGAGCGAGAGAATATGATATAATATTATAGGAATGGTTCTCATTTAAACTCCTTTGGCGATACGCTTGCGCCAAGTTATATAGAAACCAACCCGCAATCAACAGACATTCGTAAGCTCCTCGGTCGGTTATTCTAGAAACTACCGATTTCTCCCAAATTTTCCATAAGCACTTTCGACACCCCGATGGAGTGGTAGAACAATACTCTTATCCATGCGTCTATTGCAAGAACTATTGCACCGTTGCGCTATCGGCGTGACGATAAGCATTTACGTCAGCAAGTTCAGCGAGTCTCTTTCGAAATTCAACTCATAACCTATCTTTTCTTAATCGCGAGGTGATTCAGTATCTATGGAAGACACAACGACCACTAGCTTCGACCTATCCATGCTAGAAAATAAAAGTCTAGCTGAGCTTCAGGAACTTGCCAAGGAGCTTGGTATTCCACCTAGCTCCAACGGTGTTCGGAAGGACGAACTGATAAGCAAGATACTCCAGGTTCAGTCCGAAAAAAATATCATGATCTTTGCCAAGGGCATCCTGGAGATCATGCCGGAAGGGTGGGGGTTTTTGCGCCGCAGTAACTTCTCACCTAACGCCGAAGACATCTACGTGGCTCAAGCGCAGATCAAGCGTTTTGGTCTAAAAACCGGCGATGAGGTGGCGGGTATGATCCGCCCACCTAAGGATACCGAGAAGTACTATGGGCTTTTGCGGGTAGAGACCGTGAACGGCGTGGACCCAGAAGTTGCGCGCAATCGTGTCAACTTCGATGACCTTACGCCAATCTATCCCAACGAGCGATTGGTGCTCGAAACGGGCCGTACCGAGATGACCGGCCGTATCATGGATCTCATTTGCCCGATCGGGAAAGGGCAACGCGGTCTCATTGTTGCCCAACCGAAGGCCGGCAAAACAACGCTTCTTAAAACTATTGCAAATGCAATTACTACCAACCACCCCGAGTGCGTTCTAATCGTACTGCTTATTGATGAGCGTCCTGAAGAGGTAACCGATATTCGGCGTAGTGTTCGAGGTGAAGTGATTAGCTCTACCTTTGATGAAACGCCGGAAAACCACATGCGCGTTGCCGATATGGTGCTCGAACAGGCCAAGCGGCTTGCAGAGGGGAAACGAGATGTGGTTGTCCTCATGGATAGCCTAACGCGCTATACGCGTGCCTCAAACCTTACGGTGAATCCAAGTGGCCGCACATTAGCTGGTGGGCTTGACCCTGCCGCCCTCTACAGGCCGAAACGATTTTTCGGAGCAGCACGTAACATAGAAGAGGGAGGTAGCTTAACGATATTGGCTACCGCTTTAGTAGATACCGGTAGCCGCATGGATGACCTGATTTTCGAGGAATACAAGGGAACCGGCAATATGGAGGTTGAGCTTGATAGAAGCTTGGCAGATCGCCGAATATTCCCTGCCATCTCCATCGTTAAATCGGGCACACGGCACGACGAGCTTCTCTATGATGAAGAGACCTACAGGCAGATCACAAAGCTGCGTCGGCTGCTCTATAGCCTCGATCCGGCTGAGGCTCTCGAGCTGTTGCGTGATCGCTTACAACACACAAAATCCAATAAAGAGTTTCTGGCAATGGTAGAGCGTACCTTGAAGAAGGATGTGGACTAGCGCTTTAGGCGTTAGGAGGCTATCTTATGGGAGAGAGCGATTACAGAGATCGATACGGAGATGAACCTCAAGAAGGGAAAGAGCAGCCCGAGCCATCCTCTGAGCCTGATAAGGAGTCTATCGAGGAGGCTATGAAAGAGCTGTTCCGGAAGTGGAACCTCGATGATGAAAGCGCGGAGCATCCTGCGCGTCCTGCCGATCGACCCATTGAAGCTAGGCAGGTACAAGTGGTCAACGTTTTTCAAGAGACCCACAGTGGTATATTCCCTGATATCGGGTCGGACTCGATCTTTGTTCTCCTAAAAGACAATCTTGGTAGGCGTCTGCGCATTCACATCGAAAAAGGGGTTGCCTTTGCCATTGCTTTTGCTTTACAAGGAGCTACACCCGATCGGCCTGGCACCCATGACCTTTTGAAGGTCGTCATCGAGCGCTTGGGGGCTACACTTGACCATGTGATTATTGACGATCTCTATCAATCGATCTTTTATGCCAAAATCGTGCTTTCGCATGAGGGTAAGCTCATTGAGATCGATTCGCGCTCGAGCGATGCCATCGCCCTCGCCCTGCGCTTTGATGCGCCCATTTATGTAGCGGAGTCGGTGTTAGAGGCGGTGCAATCGGACTAGTGCCATCGTGCAGTCTAAATTAAGGTGGGTGCTTGTAAGATGCGCGTTTGGGTATTTTTTCACATACCCTGTCTTATCGGACGTTTATTTTTTTTCAATAAAACCTACGTCTCACCTTCAACTGGCGACACTGTACGCCGTCGGCGGCGCTCCCTCTTTTGATGCAACGGCTTCTCGCTTAAAACATCACCGATATCGGGCAAACGGGCTTCTATTTCGCTAATCTTCTCATAGCACGCCTGAAGAATCGAGTTGGCGTCGCGCAGATGATGAGCCACATCGCGTGTGGCCTGTTGTCGCGCACGCCATCGCCAAATCGCGTAAATCGTTATAGCACCACCGATGGAGGCTGCGGTACTGGCGAGCAGTATTACCGTATTTCGCCGGCTCAAGCTTGTCTCACTCAACGTCGTTTATCTCCAGACAGCTAGCCAAGGTCGAGAACATTACCGCCATCATTCGAATCCATGGAGCTAAAAATGCGTTTCACAAAAGAGACAAGCTCCATAGGGTTAAAGGGCTTGGTAAGATAGAGGTCCACTCCGCTGGTATAGCCGCGGAAAACGTCTGTATCTTGTGCTTTAGCGGTTAGCATAATGACCGGCAGATCGCGCGTTTCTGGGTTCTTGCGAAGCTGCTGCAGCACCTCAAAACCGTCCATATACGGCATCATTACGTCAAGAACAACTAGATCCGGCTTTTCGGAGGCCACTTTTTCAAGCGCCTCTTTACCATCGTAGGCCGTTACCACCTGGTAACCCTGCCGCTCAAGGTTTATCTGTACTAGGCGTACAATCGCCCGCTCGTCATCTACTGCTAGTATCTTCTTCGGCATATCCTCGAATTCCTCATTTCAGCGCCACGGCACATGGGTGGCACTTCATTTAATATCATTATATCTCAGAAACCGCCTCAAGTCAAGCGTTCTCTTTAATGAACAGAGGCTCGTACCGAACGTCGAGTTCCCTAACCGCTTTTACCTCATCAAGTCGGGATATCGGTGTTGCATGAGGGGCGGATTTCACCAGTTCCGGGTTCTCCTTTGTTTCCTCGGCAATTTGGATCATGGCCGCCACAAACCTATCTAAAGTCTGTTTGCTCTCGGTCTCCGTCGGTTCGATCATGAGCGCTTCGGGCACGATCAGTGGAAAATAGTTCGTCGGAGGGTGGAAACCGTAGTCCATCAATCGCTTGGATATGTCTAAGGCTCGCACCCCAGACTCTTGCTTTTGTCGCTTTGCCGACAGCACGACCTCATGCATGCATAGAGGCGAATTGTAGGCAACATCGTAATGATCTTTTAGCTGCGCACGCACATAGTTCGCGTTTAGTATTGCGTTTTCCGCAACCTCACGCAGCCCCTTCGGGCCTAAGGTAAGAATGTAGGCGTAGGCTCTCAACGCGACGAGAAAGGCGCCGTAAAATGAGTGAATACGACCAATAGAGCGCGGGCGCTCGTAATTAAGCCAATAACGCTCGTTCTCGCCCTCCTTTCGACGTTCGACCACCGGTATGGGCAAATAAGGCTCCAAATGTTGCTTCACACTCACCGCCCCACCCCCGGCCCCCCCACCACCGTGAGGCGTGCTAAAGGTTTTGTGCAGGTTGAAATGCATAATGTCAAATCCCATATCTCCCGGTCGTGCGATGCCCAACAAGGCATTCATGTTGGCTCCGTCACAGTAGACTAGCCCACCTGCATCATGCACCAGAGCACATATCTTTACAACCTCTTTTTCAAATAACCCAAGCGTATTCGGGTTTGTGAGCATAAGGGCTGCAGTGCGCTCACTAAGCACCTTCTCTAACTCTTCTACGGCAACGCAGCCGTCACTGCCGGACGGAATGGAGCGCACGGTAAACCCACAGCGTGCCGCACTCGCGGGATTTGTGCCATGAGCCGAGTCGGGAATAATAACCTCGTTCCTCTTATCATCCCCCTTTTCCAAATGATAAGCTCGCGTCATCATCATGGCGAGAAGCTCCCCGTGGGCTCCGGCAGCGGGCTGCAGCGTCGTTGCGTCCATTCCACCGATCTCGGACAGGAAGCTTTGCAGACTCCATAGCACGGCAAGCGCTCCCTGCGCCGTCTCTTCCGGCTGGAAAGGATGCAGCATGGCAAAGCCCGGCATGCTCGCGATCTTTTCATGCACCTTCGGATTATACTTCATCGTACAGGAGCCAAGCGGATAGAAACCGACGTCAATACCGTAATTACGCTGGGACAGGCGGGTAAAATGGCGAACGACATCTAGCTCTGATACCTCGGGAAGCGGCAAATCCTTCCGGATAAGGTGTTGAGGAAGCATCTCCTCCAGATCGTAGTTTGGAACGTCTTCATCCGGTAAGTTGACACCGCTTCTCCCTGTGCGACTTAGCTCAAATATAGGTGGTTCATAACTTTCCATAGCAGCAGTCTTATTCATCTGATAATTGTTATTTAGCATAGGCCGTCATTTCCGCAACCACACGCTGTAGCGTTTCCACATAGAGATCGATCTGCTCACGTGTCTTTGTCTCCGTAACGCACACCAGCAACGCGTTGCCGAGTTCTGGATAATAGGGCTGTAAAGGGAGTCCTCCCATGATGCCATTTTCTTCCAGGAGCTTTTCACAAACATCTCGATCAGGTATAGGAAGCTGAATGACAAACTCTTTGAAGAAGGGCTTTCCAGAGAAAGGATCGGTAATGTCTGGAATGCTACAAAGCGCTTTGTGTGCATAGTGCGCTTTACGGATAACAAGCTCAGCCACTTTTCGTAAGCCGTTTTTTCCCAAAGCGCACAGATAGATCGTGGCCGCCAAGGCAAGAAGCGTTTGATTGGTGCAGATATTGCTGGTTGCTTTTTCACGCCGAATATCTTGTTCACGCGTGCGGAGCGTCATGGTGTATCCTCGACGCCCGCGCTGGTCTGTCGTCGCCCCAACTATTCTTCCGGGAAGGTGGCGCATAAACTCCTTTCGGCAGGCGAAGAAACCCAGCAACGGCCCACCATATCCAGGGGCGATGCCTAACCCCTGCCCCTCTCCTACGACGATATCCGCCCCTAACTCTCCAGGAGCACATAAAATGCCTAAAGAAATGGGGTCAACGACGGTAATGGCCAAAGCGCCAGATGCGTGGGTAGCCCCTATGATATTTGCAATGTCGGAAACCACATAACCTAAAAAGTCAGGTTGCTGAAGAATAACGCAGGCGGTGCGCTCGGAAAGCGCTTCACCGATAGCTTCCGATTCGGGTACTACCTCCTTATAGATAAACTGCGCCCATTGTAGATAAGTTCGTAGAACCTGCCGATAGTGGGGATGAACGGTAGATAAAACGAGGACTTCTTTGCGGCCAGTAATATCTGTCGCCATCATAGCAGCCTCGGCAGTCGCCGTGGCTCCATCGTACATCGAGGCGTTTGCAATATCCATACCGGTCAGCGCACAGATAAGCGTTTGGTACTCATAAAGAACCTGGAGCATACCCTGGCTCATCTCCGGTTGGTAAGGCGTATAAGAGGTCAGAAACTCCCCACGCCCTATTAGCGTTTCAATGATCGCCGGTCGAAAGTGATCGTAGATGCCCGCCCCTAGAAATGAAAGCGTCGAATCGATATCTTTATTAAGCGCAGCTAACTTCCTACAGTGAAGCAAAAGCGATAGTTCATCGTAGGGGCCAGGCAGGTCAAGAGAGCGCTTAAGCCGAATCGATTCGGGTATTGGAGCAAGCAGTTCCTCCGTACTACTTACTCCTATAGCCGCAAGTATCTCCTTTTGATCGTTTTCAGTGTTGCTAATATAGCCCATTTAGCTCCCCTCGCAATGCTTTGCGTAGGCGTCGGCATCCATTAATTTGTCAAGTTCGCTCGGGTCACTTATCCGCACCTTTATCAACCACCCTCGCTCATACGGGTCCTCATTAACGACCTCTGTGCTATCTATAATGGCCGTGTTCACCTCAACAACTTCACCGCTCAAAGGCGAGTAGAGTTCCGAAACGGCTTTAACCGACTCCACCTCACCAAAAGGCTCATCGTACTTGAGAATGCGTCCTACTTCAGGCAAACTTAGAAACACCACATCACCCAACTCCGATTGGGCGTGATCGGTAATACCGATGACGGCGATATCATTCTCCATGCGCACCCATTCGTGCGTTTTGCTGTATTTTAGGTTCTCAGGGATGAGCGTCAACTTTTCTCCTCCAAGTGTGGTTTCTGAAGCAACTCTTTCTTAGGCACTACGGTGGCCCCATATCTTTGCCCACGAATATCTACCTCCACCGATACATAGGGGCGCGCCACCTCTGTATTGAGAAAGCCCATAGCGACACCGACCTCCCGTAGCGGCGAGAATGTACCACTTGTGATAACACCCACCTCTCGGTTCTCTCGGTATATAGTATACCCTTGCCTCGGAAGCGCCCGCCCATGCATCAGAAGTCCCATAAGCCGGCACTTAGGGCCTAAACGCTTAGCTTCCAGAATGGCATCGCGCCCTATGAAGTTGCCCTTCTCTAGCTTAACGGCCCACATAAGTCCCGCCTCCACAGGAGAAATGCTCTCATCAATCTCATGACCATAAAGCGGGTAGCCTGCTTCAATACGCAGTGTATCACGCGCGCCTAACCCGCACGGCGTTGCTCCTGCAGCCAACAAGGCATTCCAGACGAGAGAGGCATACTCTTTCGAAACAATCAACTCGAAGCCATCCTCACCGGTATAGCCGGTGCGGCAACACAACAACTCGGCGCTCGTCTCATTCTCCTTGAATATGATGGCCCGATGCGAGAACCTCTCAAGCTCTCTCAATTCCGGGGTTCCCAGTACCGTTTCGAGAATACTTTGTGCTTTGGGACCTTGCAGGGCAATCATGGCCGTATGCGACGTTGTGTTCTCGACATGTAACTCCTCTTCCGTTTGTGGTATGAAGGGCTCAATCCATGCGATAACCTTTGAAGTATTTGAGGCATTAACTACCACCAAGAACTCGCTCTTACCTGTCCGGTAAACGATGATATCGTCCTTGATGCCGCCCTGCGGATTGGTCATCAGAGAGTAATGCGCCTTACCTATAGAAAGAGCTTCGATATCGTTCGTAGTCAGAAGCTGCAATATATAGGCAGCACCTTTGCCCGCAATCCTGAGGCGTCCCATGTGAGATATATCGAAGATACCAGCTTGGTAGCGTACGCTCTTTGCCTCCTCCAAAATGGACTTATAGGATAAAGGCATCTCCCACCCCGCGAACGGAGTGAGTCGAGCACCTAGTTCCACGTGAGCGTCGTAGAGGGGGGTTCGATAGAGTGTTTGGTTCATCGTACGTATCGCCTTTTCTAAGGGTGCCGATTTATCGGTGCAATCGGCAGTTGGCAACTCCCTTCAACTATCAACATATCCTTTTTGTACTGCAGCTGTTCTATCATAAAAAAATCTCCTATTCCCAGATCGGAGTTTAAATCCACCACAGGATTTATTCTGGTAAGTAACAGTGTGGTCTGGGCACTATCAAGAAGACGCCCATTGAGCCTGACCGTTGCGGCCATAAGACCAACCGATGTAGGCGTCATGATGGTGAGTTTCGCCTGAATACTAACCGGCAGTGGCCCGCCAAGAAAGTTCAGTTGGCCACTCAAGTGAATCTCTCCATGAGGTAGAACGGCGACGGAAAAGTTGGAAAAAAGCCCTTGATATTTTTTAGCAATAAAATCGTGTAGATCGGTTGAGGAGAGAACAATCTCCCCTTTTCCTCTCCCAGCATCCCGCACTATGAGGCGGCCTTGATAGTAGGCGTATCCCAGATCGTAGGTAAGGGAAGGAATATCTGCAGAAAACCCTCTGACCGGATAGCCGGAGACCGTTAGGTCGTGAAGTTTTACAAAGAGATGGCGAATTGAGCCTTTCCACCCTGATTTGGGATAGAGATAGAACGGTGGATGATTGAGAGCGACGTGTGATGTTTCTATAGAGATGGAGTAGAGATCGTTCGCTTCGAAACCAAAGAGGCCTCGTGGCTCAATATCTACCCGAATCGGCGAGCTGCTGTTAAAAAGCAGTGCCGCTTGTCGTCGAACATCTAGATAGGCCTGTCGCCCCAAACCGATATGAATGATCAATAAAGCAAGCAGACCCATGCTGATATCTAAAAAGGTATCGTTCATGCTTCCCCCAGATAGGCGCTTCTCACCATCGGGTTATTCAGCAAGTTCGCTGCCTTATCCTCTAGCACTATACGGCCCGTTTCGATAACATAGCCCCGATGCGCAATGCGAAGGGCCTGGTTCGCATTTTGTTCTACCAGCAGGATGGTGACTCCGTTTGCGTTGATCTCTTGGATAACTCGAAAAATTGTTTGCACCAGATTGGGCGCCAGTCCTAGAGAGGGTTCATCGAGTAAGAGCAGCTGTGGACGAGCCATGAGTGCCCGCGCGATGGCCAACATCTGCTGCTCGCCGCCCGACAACGTGCCTGCAAGCTGCATTTGACGTTCCCTTAACCGCGGGAAAATAGTAAACATCCGTTCAAGGTCTTCTTGAACGGCGGTTTTATGGTGTTCGCGAACATAGGCCCCCAAGCGCAGGTTTTCCATAACGGTCATTTCGGCAAAAATGCGCCTTCCTTCCGGTGCCTGGGATATACCTAACTGCACGATCTCATGTGGGGCCATGCAATGTATGGCTTTACCTAAAAAGGTTATTTCGCCTGAGCGAGGCTTTACCAAACCAGAAATAGCGCGCATGGTAGTGCTTTTTCCTGCTCCGTTAGCGCCTATCATGGCTACGATCTCGCCGGGCATAACCTCCAGCGACACTTCATCGAGAGCGCGTACGGCCCCGTAGTAGACTGAAAGGTTCGAAACGCTCAGCATGTCACGAAGCCTCCTCGGCATCACGAATGCCTATGCGATTCAGGTTACCACCTTCATTGGGTGTACCAAGGTGCTCTTCACCCAAATAGGCCGCTATCACCTCTGGGTTTGTACGAATCTCCTCCGGTTTACCCTCTGCAATGATGCGGCCATAATCCAACACGTAGATACGCTCGCAAATGCCCATAACAAGCTTCATGTCATGCTCGATCAATAGAACCGTCAAGTCAAATTCCTCGCGGATACGCCGAATAAGCTCCATCAATTGCATTTTCTCTTGCGGGTTCATTCCTGCAGCCGGTTCATCGAGCAACAGCAGCTTCGGTTGAGTGGCCAGCGCCCGCACGATCTCGAGGCGACGCTGGTCGCCGTAAGGCAAATTGCAGGCAAGTTCATTTTCAAATCGGAGCAGATTAAACCTAGCGAGCAGTTCCCTCGCCCTATGAATGCTTTCCTGCTCTTCCCTACGCAACCTTTCAGAGCGAAACAGGGCATCAAAAAGATGAGTGCTTCTTCGTAGGTAAGCTCCTAGCCGTACATTATCAAGCACGGAAAGGTTGGCAAAGAGTCGAATATTTTGAAACGTTCTGGAAATCCCAAGTTCCGCCATTTGATGGGGCTGTAAGCCAGGCAAGTAGCGATTGGAACGCCAACTCACAATGAATGCATAAACAGCGACCCCCAACGTGATGATCCCCTCTAAGACATGCTCTATTTCTAAGGTATGAACATTGCGTGTGGAAGACGGTAAAATCGAAGTGGCTACTATGGTGCCCAGAATCCAGCCTCCAACTCCACCGAAAAGCGTATCGCGTAATACGCGTGTCAGGTGAGGTAAAAAGGGAGCAGGCTGTTTCCCCGCAATCGTTTTCCCACAGAAGATAATGCGCCCTTCCGTAGGTTCATACACACCGCTAAGAATATTGAAAATGGTTGTTTTGCCGGCGCCATTAGGACCGATCAATCCGACCAGTTCCCCTTTGCGCAGGCGTATATTGACTTCTGATAGCGCAGAAAGCCCAGCAAACCGCTTTGAGAGATTCTCTATGACGAGTATCTGATCAACTGCAGCATCGGTGGCGTTATCCCATGTGCGTGTCAAGGAGGTAGAGTTCGCAGATTCTGAAATGCTGGCTGTGATGTTGTTATCAACATTGCTTATTGGATGCAAATTCCGTTTCTTGCCCAAGCGTTCAAGCCATGGTCTGAGGTTTAACTCCCCCGTTCCAAAGACCCCTTGTGGGCGTAGGAGCATTGTTAAAATGAGCAAAAGCGCATAGATCACAACCCGATAGGCGTCGGGTAGTCCGAAACGATGCTGCACGGGTTTCAGAAACTCCGGTAGGACAACAAGGAATATAGCTGCCAAGGTCGTGCCGGTAATGCTGCCAGACCCTCCCAAGACAACCATAATGACATAGTTCATCGAAAGAATAAAATTAAATGTGATCGGCTGGAAGAACTCCGCATGGGCATAGAGGGCACCCCCTACGCCTGCAAAGAAGGCGCTAAGCACAAAAGCAACTATTTTTGTATAAGTGGTTGGAACGCCCATGGCTTCGGCTGCGACTTCGTCCTCTCGAATCGCCATAAACGCCAGCCCATGAGCCGTAAATTTGAGGTTCCAGCACAACAAAATAACTATGGCGGCTGTCGCATAAATGATAAACACGTTCGATATGAGGGGAACTTGGTAGTAACCGCTCGCGCCTACAAAGCCAACAGCCCCTCCCAAAAACTTCAGGGAGGGACTGATCTCGGCGGAGTTTTCGATGAGAACGCGAATAATTTCACCGAATCCAAGAGTTACAATGGCAAGATAATCGCCACGCAGACGAAGGCTCGGAACCCCAACGAGATAGCCGCAAATGCAGGCAGCGATGCCACCACCAAGCATCGCAATGAGGAGCCACAGAAGGCTAAGATTTGGGTTATTGCCATGAAAATAGGCCATTTCAACCCAGTAGGTAATGCTCGCTCCCGTGTAGGCACCGATGGCCATAAAGCCTGCATGCCCGATTGAGAACTGCCCTGTAAGCCCATTAACGATATTGAGGCTGACAGCGAGGATGATGGCGATTCCACATTGCCTAATGATCTCTGCCACGTAGTCATTGATGGCATTATTGACCACAAGATTAAGGGCATAGGCCCCTATGAGTATCAGCAGAACGATTCCCACTCTCGAGAGCGCTCTTCCTAACGTGGATGTGGCTAGTTCTTCTCTTTTTTCCCTCATTAAACCTTCTCCACGTATCCTTTGCCCAAAAGACCGGTCGGTCGGAAAAGCAGCACGATAATCAATATGGAGAAAGCGACAGCATCGCGAAATGAAGAAAGCACGGACCCTCCGGTAAATGTCTCTGCCATGCCCATTAACAGCGCTCCCAACACCGCTCCCTCTATGTTGCCGATCCCTCCGAGCACAGCCGCAATAAAAGCTTTCAGCCCAAGTTCAATACCGACGTTGGTATCAAAGGTAAGGTGGGTCAGAAGATGGTTCAAAAAGCCTGCTGCCCCGGCCAAAGCCGATCCGATGAGGAAGGTGATTGCGATAGTTCGATCGGTTGGAACGCCCATAAGAGCCGCCGCGTCTGGATCGTAGGAAACCGCCCGAATGGCGCGGCCTAGGCGCGTTTTGTGGATGAGATACACTAAAAGAATGGTGAGCACAACGGCCGCCAGTAGCACAAGAAGCTCGCCCTCACTAATATGAAGCGTGAGCCGATTTTGAGGTGTTGAGCCTTTCCACAGTACGATTCGCGTCTCTCCGGAAACGCCATGTATCTGGTACGCCCGCGGGTCCGCCCCGAAAACGGCCAGCCCTTGATTCTCCAATAACAGCGACACGCCAATGGCCGTGATCAGTGCCGCCAGGCGTCCTTTGGCGGGCTTAATGAAAGGACTAATACTCGATAGAAGTTTACGGAGAATGGGGATAAGAATAAGGAAGGCGGCCAAAGTCAAAGTTATAAATAGAGCCCATGCGGGGAGTTGAGGGGCGCGCTGGCGAACGACTATACTACCGAAAAGAGCTGCGTAAAGGCTCCAGAATAAAGCCCACGGCACGGCATCTTTTTCGCTCAACCCATTGCGCAATGGACGATAGGCAAGCCGTTCGATGAAAACGCCGAGCAGTGCACATCCTAGCATGCTCAGCCACAGCGATACGCCTCCCTGCACGATCGGAGGTGTGTGTACAAGCAACAAGCTGGCGGCAAAGAACCCTATATAAGCGCCTACCATGTAGACGTCGCCATGGGCGAAGTTAATAAAGTTGAGAACCCCATAGACCATGGTATAGCCCACGGCGATGAGAGCGTAGACGCTTCCTATCTGGATGCCGTTGATGAGTTGTTGGAGAAACCCCTGAACAGCGCTCAACTGCTTCCGCTCCTAAAGCTTTACGCTGCCGGGCGGCAGGGGGGCATATGGATTAGTGATTGTTGCTGCCAAGCGAAACTTGCCATTATCTACTTTAATAATCACGGCCGGTTTATCGGCATTTCTTTGCGCGTTAATGGTGATGTTGCCGGTAACACCAGGAAAGTCCTTGGTGGAGGCTATGGCATTTCGGATGTCCTCCGGCTTAAGCGAGGGCGCACGTTCCATCGCATTGAACAGCAGATTGGCCGCATCGTAGCCCAGCGCTGCCAGGGCGTCGGGCTTGTGATGATACTTTGCTTCAAAAGCCCGCACGAAAGCCTGCACCCGCGGGCTCGGATCGTCTATCGAAAGGTGATCGGAGAAGTAGCAGCCGTTCACTGCGCTGCCGCCTGTCTTGAAGAGGTCTTGCGAATCCCAGCCATCCCCTCCAAGAAGCGGGCAGGTAATACCTAAGGCGCGGGCCTGTCTGGCAATACTGCCCGCATCATTATAGTAGCCGGGTATTAAAATGGCCTGAGGATTAGCCTGCTTTATAGCCGTCAAAGCACCACGAAAGTCTGAATCGTTACCACTGTAAGATTTCTCAATAACGATCTGCCCACCCATAGCTGTAAACGCTTTTTTGAAGTTGTCACTGAATCCGGTGCTGTAAGCTTGATCCTTATTTGTGAAAATGGCCACGCGGGTGGCATGAAGACCATCGTGTGCAAAACGCGCGACAACCGCTGCCTGGAATGGGTCAATGAAACAGACACGAAAGATATAATCCCCTAGTTCAGTCACAGCGGTGTTGGTGGACGATGGGGAGATCATCGGGATATGACGCTGCTGGCAGACCCGCCCTCCGGCTAAGCTACAGCTGCTAGCTACTTCTCCAAGAATAGCAATGGCGCCATCATCTATGAGACGATTGACATCAGTCGATGCCTGAGCCGGCTGCCCCATATCGTCTTCAACCTTAACGATAACTTTCTTTCCCTTGATACCGCCTTTGGCGTTGATCTGATCCGTAGCCAATTGAATGGCATCATTGGTGGAAATACCAAACGAAGCCTGCGGCCCTGTAAGCGAGCCGTATTCGCCCACTAAAATGGTATTACCCGTGGTCGCGTTCGTCGCCGTTTGACCATTTTTACATCCTATCGGCGACAGCGTGGCCACCACGAATCCAAGTGCTAAGCTAAGTTTTCGAAGCGTTACTTTTGACAAGTGTGTCCTCCTGAGCGAACATAGGTTTGGTAAAGAAATTCTATATGCCTTGGCCCAATGCCACAGCAGCCCCCTACGATGTTAGTTCCCTCCTCATAGAGTTGGATTCCCACCTTTGCAAAAGCTTGAGGAGTGGAAGTCGCCGGCGTTCTGCTATCTTGTTTTATACCTGCTCCTGGCTGTAAGAGAAGCCACTTCGGTGTAAGTCGGCGCATTCTCCGAGCTATTGTAGGAAACAGGTCTAATCCATCGCCGCAATTTGCGCCTAGAATATCTACTTCTTCTTCGCTCAGCATTGTCACGGCCTCCTCTACTGAAGTCCCGTCGAGCATTCGTAGGCTAGCATCGAAGTGACAAGTGACGGCGAGAAGTCCATCCCACAGACGCCGAAGGGAGCTTACCGCTCTCATAGTCTGAGTCAGATCGGTACTCGTCTCTAGAAGAATGACAGCTACCTCGCTTTGGTGCCGCCGGATAAGTTCCCCAAGAAATTCGATCTCCAAGGACACCAGGCCTGGTACCAAGGAGAGCATGACTCCCACAGGACGCTCCACGTGTTGGGCACAATGGAGAGCATGCTCTACTCCCGCTACTATGGTCTTGTTCCAAGAGCTACTGTGTCTCAAGCCAAACGTATTCGCTGTGATAAGATCCACCCCGGCTTGCAGATATCTCTTATGTAGGTTCTGCACACGGTCAGGGGCCGTACAGTTTTGTAAAAGTATCTCATCCGGCGCGACATGGAGGGCGATAAGCTCGGTACCTATTGCGCCATCGCTTAGCAGCTTATCCCCGTCAAGCAACCTTTGGCGAAGAGCGGCACTATCCATCAACATTCATCTCTCCTAGCATAGCTCGGTAGATATCTACTATAGACACAAGGCCTACGACCTTTCCTTTGTCGTCTACCACTACAAGGCGACGCCGGCCATGATGTTGCACATACTCTATCGCCTCCTGCAGGCTGCTTTCTTCCTTCAAAACAGGCACATCACGGTTCATCATGTGAATAATACGAGTTTGAGCGGTTACATTGTCAGGTCGCTCCTGAAGCAGGCGCGCGATATTCTCTTCCCCGAAGGTACCCAGTAAGCTGCCATCTGGCCGCACAACGGGGATCAGTGCAAGTTGATGTATGTCCATTATGTCCAGCACCTCTTGCAGGCTCATCTCTGGACTGGCGGTTGGGATATGGGTTCGGATGAGTTCACGCACATACATACCCTTTCAGAATAGCACACAAACCCCCTTTTTGTTAAGACGTATTGGGACGCTTTACTCGTTTGAGGTGCCGTGTTTTCCCGGGGAAAGCTCTCTTTCCCCAGGCCAATTTGGCGGCACCTCATAGAGCCCGATAGTAAAAAATGGGCGCAGTATATGTCGAAACGCATGTATTCGCTTTTTAGGGTCAACCAGATCGGGATAGTGTCGTACCCACCATTGTTCTCTCCAGCGATGGTCTTTACCGCTATTGTCAAGTATAAGGATGTACCTCGGCCTTCCCGCAAAGCGTTCTACAGGGTGGTGATCATTACACAAACCGACGATCATGCAAATGGGTAGTAGATGATTGTTGATGCATAACCCAGGAGCTACGGCACCAAAGACAACCGCATTTGCCGGGAGGTGCTCACCCAACCACCTATCAGCTGCCTCTTGACGATAGGTTAGGTGAGTGAGCCAATCCGTTGTCCAGTAAGCATTCACCAGCCCCCATAAAAGGAGTAGGCTTATAAGTGCGGCCCTTCCATGAAGAAGGGTTTCTGCTACCTGCTTCAGTCCTACGGCAGCAAGTATGGATAGTGCTGGGTAGAAAAGCACGTAGTAGCGAGATGGAGCATAGTTTACAACACAAAGGAAGAGCGCGAATACCCCGATCCATCCCGCCAAGTAGAGAATATTCATTTCCTGTACGGAGAGACGTCTCTTTTGTAGATGATGAAAGGTTTGTCTCCATGTACTTACAAGGAGATAAATCGCCATCAGCAGTTCAATCGGCATATGTTTTAGGAGATACGGCCAGAGCCCCCTACCCCAACTAAAGAACGCTTCGCTCACATTATGCCAAAGCTGGGCTATGCTGTGCGGCTCGAGTTGTACGTTAATGTAGTAGTGGTCTACATGGCTAATTTGTGCATAGTGTGGGAGATACCACCAGAGCAGATAGAACAGGAGCGAGACGGCCAATCCCCCACTCCACCAGGCCAACAGTCGCCACCGCCTCTCCCACACCAACAAGGCCAACGGAACCCCCCACACCAAAGCGCCAAGCCCGCGCACCCCGTAAACTCCTCCAAGCACCAACCCGCTCAGTCCCATCCACACCCCTTGTCTCTCTTTGGCCAAAAGCCCCCCAACCCACAGGGCCCACCCCAAGCTCAGCACGAAAGCTCCGGGGGTATCCATGAGGGCGAGGCGGTTGTAGAGGAAGTTGGCATGGCTGAGGCCCCAAAGGAGGGTAGCGAGGAGGGCGGTTGGGGTATCGAAGAGGCGTTGGGTGGGGAAGAAGAGGAGGGGGAGGGTGAGGAGGGAGGTAAGGACGCTGAGGAGTCGGTCTTGGGGAAGTCCGGTACCGAGGAGGTGGAAGGTGAGGATTTGGGCATAGTGGAGGTAGGGCATGATGAGGTCGTTATTGAATTCATCGGTGGTGGTATGGTGGAAGAGGAGGAGGTTTCTGGCGTTATGGAGGTAGAAGCCTTCATCGGTGAGGAGGGCGCTGCTCCAGGAAAGACGAGGATAGGCATCGCTGGCTAACGCGTAGACACGAAAGAAAACCATAAGCCCAATGGCTATAAGTACAAAAAAGCAGAACAGAGGCTTTTTCAAACGATCAGTTCCTAACAGCACGAAGAGTGCTCCTCCATTTTCGGATGTATTGAGAGATGGCGATGCCGATCAATACCGATAAGGTTAATAGAGATACGTAGCTTCCAATGGTGAAAGTAGATGGGCGGTAGGTAAGACATATGTGATGTGCCCCTGGCCCGAGCGGAAATCCCATAAACGCCATATCCGCGGAATAGATGGCTATATCATGACCGCTTTCGGTGGCGTGCCATCCGGGTTGAGCGGTTATGGAACAGACAACAAATGTGGGGTGCGTTGTTTTTAGAAATACCGATAGCCTATCTGGCGACTCCCACATAGTCTCAGCGACAACCGATTTTGAGGCTATTACCGAATTACGTTCCCATTGTGGAAGTATTCTTTTTACAACAGCCTGTCTGAGCGGGTCGAAATGCGGAGAAGCCATAATGGCTTCCTGTCGCATGGGGTTATCGGCCACAAGGAGCTGTTTCACGGTCCAAACCTGTGGGTGGGGATAGAGGTTCAAATAGGTTCTCAGCGGGCCGTAGCTACTTCTTCGAGCCGCGATAAACCATGGGCTCGAAAGGTGATAGATACGTGGCAGCAGCAGGGTAGAAACGTTCATCAACGATGCCAAACGGGCGGCGTTAGGTTCCCCAAGGAAGAGCGCAACGCGTACCATTCCGTCAACACGTGCCGCTGCAGCAATGGGGACGGGTTCGTAGGCGGAAGCAGAAGGGAGATTCACATCCATATTGAGGTTGGGGAGGAGTGTACGTAGTCGTAATTGTAGGAATCGCCGAGAAGTCTCGCCGTAGTCCGCGTAGCCCTCGGTGACGAAGCGGTTCCAGTAGGTGGCGTGTTCTGGCGTATAGATTCGCGAAGTAGCGGACGGCGGAATCGGTGTCTGTATATGCGCCAAGCGATCTGGAGAGACCATAGGCAGCCAATCCGTTGAGTAGTATACGAGAGGAAGGGCGGTAAGTATCACAAAAAGGCATGTTATGTAGACCTCCCCTGTTTTTTGTTTCCGGCTTAGATAGGCGTTATAGCCGTATGCGGCCAAGGAACAGGCTGCGAAGTGGAAAATAATCAGGAATCGAGCCGGATCGTGAAAGAGGGAGATACCCGGTAATACATAGAAGGCAACCCAAAAAAGGCCGCCCATAATGCCGAAGCTCATCCATAGCGCTAGAAGCAGCGCTCCCAGCCAAAAGCGGACATCTGCAGATCGCCTCCAGAACAGCAGGGCATATCCGATAAAGAGTAATGGAATCCACCCGATAAAAACGGCAACTTCCCAGGCGTTCCCTGCTCCCCAATAGTCGGCATCGGCCGGGCTGCCGAAGAAATGAGGAAATAGCAGTGTGAGAAGGCCAAGGGGATGGAGTACAAAACGATTTGCTTGCCAAGGAGTAAGGTGCTCGCGTGAGCTATCGAAAGCCAGTTGCAGGACAGGCAGCAGTTGGCAGCTGCTTAGGAGTATCCCTCCAACAACTCCTGCAACACAGCCACGTAAAGTCTGCCGATCGTCACATGCTGTCAGTTTCACCGGTGCGGAAGCGGTTTTAAGCTCCCGAAGACGAAAAAGAAGGTAAGCACCAAGCAAAAGAAAGGTAAGATAGGTTACCTGGGGATGTGCCGCGAGGACTAATAGACCAACGATGAGGGTAAGTTGAAGGATGCTTAATGGTTTGCGTACATGGAGTGCTTTCTCAGCGCTATAGAACACCCCTGGAAGGTAGCACAGACTAAAGAGCATCGGAGGAAACTGGGCTTTCCCTAAGAAAGCCCCACTACCAACGAAGACGATCGCTCCGATAAGGGCAGCATAGGCGCTTTGTGTTCTCAGCTTCAGGAAGCCATAGAAAAATAGAGAAGCAAGATACGTGTGAATCAGAACGGCTAAAGTAATATATTTCCACGGCGAGAGCCAAAGCAGCAGGAAGGAAAAAGGGTAAAGTAAGCCTATCTGGGGGTTGCCGGCATAAGGTTGTCCGCACAATAAGAAAGGGTTCCAAAGAGGCAAACGTCCTTGTCGTATCTCCCTAGCAGCAAAATGGGCCATGGGCTGGAAATAGTAGAGGATATCCCCCCAATAGAGAGCTTTACCTTCAAGAAATTCGCGATAAAGTAGCAGAGTGTAACCGAGTAAGATAAGGAAAACTGTCGCTTCGCCGAAGCGCTGAGGTATTCTACTGTACCGAGCGAGCCACCGATTTCGGCTTTCCGAAGAAACGTTGAAGGACATTATCTAGATAGCGCATCACATGATGCAGGGAGTTTAGCACGCTTCTGAACAATACGTCAATATCGCCTATTCAGCAAGGAGAGAGCGTATATGAGTAATCTGGCCATCATAGGGGGCACCGGATTCGAGAATCTACCACCAGAATTTTTTGGAGAGACTGTGTCGGTGCACCTAGCCAATGCAGAAGTAAAAGTAATCAGTATTGCGGACAATTATGTTGAGCCGCAAGCTCTTTACTTTCTACCTCGTCACGGAGACACGCATCATTTGGCACCGCATCAAATTGATTATCGAGCGAATATAGAGGCCTTGGTCGAGTTGGGAGTAAACAAAATTTTGGCAACTAATGCAGTTGGCAGCTTGAGAAGCGATCTCCCCCCTGGGACGCTCCTTATTCCTCATGATTTCATAGACTTTACCCGTCAGCGAATGCTAAGCTACTTTGTCGGTTCAAAATGGCGACATACCGATTTTTCTGAGCCGTATAGCCAGCTCATTCGGAACGCTATCACTCGTGCCGCAGAGGATCTCGATGTTCCGGTTGTATCGAGAGGGGTATACGTTGGTGTAGATGGCCCGCGTTTCGAAACTCCGGCGGAGGTACGCATGTTCGCGCTTGTGGGAGGCGATGTTGTCGGAATGACAGGCGTACAAGAGGCGATATTTGCACGTGAGGCCGGCATCGAATATGGCACCCTATGCTTTGTGACAAATTATGCGGCCGGCCTTAGTCTCGAACCCATTGAGCACGAGGCTGTCTCGAAAATGATGCAAGATCATGTTCCGACGATTCGGGAAGTGTTATTTCAAGCGGCGCACCTCCTCTGTGATCTGGAATAATTTCACGGGGCGGTGATTTAGGGGGTATTCTGATTACAGCGATACAGTGATGCTTTAGGGAGAGGGTCATGGAGAAAATTCCGGTGTATACAGGGTCGGGACTACCCACAGCGCCCTATACTCCAGGGATACGTGTAGGGAACCTGGTTTTTGTATCTGGGCAGGTGCCGCTCGATCCAATCACCCATCAGATAGTGCGGGATGACTTCGAGCGAGCTGTGCGACAATGCATCGAAAATGTACAACGAGTTTTGGTTGAAGCGGGCACGAGTTTAGAACACTGTGTGAAAGTGACCGTTTTCCTAAAAGACATGGATAACTTCGAAAGGCTAAACAAGGTGTATGCCGAGTATTTCGGTCTGGTAAAGCCTGCTCGAACCTGCATTCAAGCAGCTCGTCTCCCGCTGGATGTGGACGTAGAGGTCGAGGCGATAGCCGTGATTCCCGGTTGATGGAAGCTTTACAATAGGGGATGGCCTTTTGGCGGTGCGCCAGAATGTCCGATAATGTTAAATATGTTTTTTTTGAAGCCCTATAGGGCTTCAAAAAAAACATCGCGCGGCGCCTTCGGCGCCGCTGCTCCCTACTCCCCCAACAACCTATCCACAAAACTACGCGCGTCAAACGCTTCTAATGCCTCAACGCGCTCTCCTGTCCCTACCAGCTTTATCGGTAACCTTAAATCGTCGGCAATGCTAAGGACAATTCCCCCGCGCGCCGTCCCATCTAGCTTCGTCAATACGATCCCTGTAATCGGGATAAACTTCATGAACAACTTCGCTTGGCTTATGGCATTCTGCCCTGTCGTCGCATCAAGAACCAAAAGCACTTCGTCCGGAACGCGCGCAAGCTCTCTCTCTGCAATGCGATGGATTTTCCGTAACTCCTCCATTAAGTTCACCCGCGTATGCAAACGCCCTGCCGTGTCCGCGATGACATAGTCCGTCCCCCTTGCACGAGCAGCTCGAATGGCATCGTAAATAACAGCCGAAGGATCGGCTCCCTCACGATGCCGCACCAAATCGGTTCCCGTTCGTTGTGCCCATACCGCCAGTTGATCAATAGCAGCCGCCCGAAAAGTATCCCCCGCTGCAAGTATCACGCTTTTCCCACGGCTCTGTAACATATAGGCCATCTTCGCGATCGTGGTTGTCTTCCCTACCCCATTCACCCCAACAATAAGATAGAGAGTGGGCGGAGAAGGTGCCTCCTTAAGACGCATATTGGATGGATCACCCAACTCCAATACGGCGATCATCTCCCGTTTCAAAGCTTCTACCGCTTGCTGAATCGAGCGGATACCTTCTTCCTCTACCGCACGACGAAGGGCACCTATCAGACGCTGTGTCGTCTGCACATTGATGTCTGCCTGAATGAGCGTGGCCTCAAGTTCCTCGTAAAGCTCCTCATCAACCTTCCTACCCCCCGCTACAACCTGCTCGATGGTGTTTCGTATCTTTTGGAATAGCTGAAAAGGCATCTCACTCCTTCTCCATAACACTTTCACTGCCATTATAGCCGATCTTCATCCCTTAATGCCCGTGAGCGTAACCCCCTCGATGAAGTAACGTTGCGTGAAGAAGAAGAGCACTAAGACCGGAAGCATAACCATCGTAGAGGCCGCCATCATCATCCCTGGCTCTCCCCCATGCGCATTCTGGAAAAGTTGAAGCGCATAGGCTAGCGTTTCATGGGCAGGAGAGCTGATGTAGATCAATGGCCCGCGAAAATCGTTCCAAGCTCCCATGAAAGTCATAATGGTGACGGCGGCCAGAGCCGGCTTAATCTGTGGCAGCATAATGCGCCAATAGATCATATAGAATGAACAACCATCTATCTTTGCTGCATCTTCCAACTCGTTAGGGATGCCAAGAAAGAACTGGCGCAACATGAAAATATAGAACGCTGAACCAAAAAAGGCCGGCACCCATAACGGCTTAAGCGTATCTATCCAACCAAGCCAGCGGAAAATTAAGAAGACCGGCATCATTGTGACTGCCGATGGCAACATCATCGTCGCCAGCACGAGCATGAAGAGAGAGTCTCGGCCCGGGAACCTCAGGCGGGCAAAACCATAGGCAACTGTCGAAGCAGAAAACAAGGCTCCCAAAATAGATAGCACCGTGATCTCAACCGTATTGATGAGGAAAACCAGCCCATAATGGGTTTCAGGTGGAAGAAAGCGCAGGGCATCAGAGTAGTTCTGCCATTTCGGCGCAAAATGCCGTACCTCATGCATTGCCGTGCTTGGAATCCATAAGCGCTGCCCGTGATAAATCCCTTTTGAAATCACTTCCACAGGCCGAACCCCATGTGCAACATCACCTAGCGCCGCCACACGAAGCCTGTTCCCGTGATATTCCACCCAATACACTGGATACTCGACCCCACGCAGGCGTACCTTATCTTGTTGCGTGGGTATCCAAACCGGCGGGAATCGACTCATCTGAGAATCATCTTTCAGCGAAGTGGAAACGAGCCACGCAAACGGAATCAAAAAAAGTATCGAGCCGGCGATGAGAATCATATGAAGGATCGTCTGACGAGCCGATTCCCTCATGTACTTTAAGCTCTGCCAGGAGAAAGTACGGCGCACAAAAAATCGGTATATTCCCCACTCAACGACAAGGCATGGGACCAAGCTTATTAAAGTCTTCCACACAGGTGTAAACGGCAGCACAGCCATTATCAACACCCAGAGGGGCAGCAAACAGGCTAATAGGAGCGCAATAGACCGTGCTCGCGCATGGAGAGCGCCCAACAGAAGGGGGATCCATGCGCCTACAAACACAGCAGCGCCTAAAACGGCTAGCACAACCCATATCGGTGCTAATGCAGAACTGTACATCTCCTCTCTCCTCAACCCCTATTGCTATTGTCATGCTTAAGAATGCGCCCCAATAACGTAGGCAGCCCCCGCCTGCCGTTACCAGGTTCATCCGACTGTTGATGCATCGCCTCTTGTCCCTTAGCCTTCAGCAAATCTATAAGGGCTTGCTGAAGCCTTTCGTTGGACTGCAGTGTATCTCTCAACAAGGAGTAGATTCTATCTATCTCAAGATAGAGCCGCTCTTGCTCATGCAGAAGGCTGTTCAGCAAGGCAGCAAGGCGCTCAAATCGCTCGTCATATTGTCTAAATTTTTCAGACATTTGACTGACATCATCAGACATCTCACGATTTGGCAAGTTGGTTTCGGGCAAAATCACGCGGATTTTTCCGGACACATCGTCTGTCTTTAATTTGCCATTTTTGACATACCGATAGATCGTACGCTCGGATACGCCAAGCCGTCGAGCGGCTTCCGTAATGGTTACCCCACGACAGACATGACCCCCATTTTGATCGGCGGAATGCATTTGCGTGTCCTTGGAGTGGTCTCGTTTTTAGGCTTGATAATGAGTGTTATACAGACTTCGACGATTCGCCCTCAGATAAATACCTCGAAAGCGTCTCACTGATCTCCCCCTGTAAATCTTGCCGATTGTCGTCATAAATGCGCAGCGTCTCTAAACGCGCATGGCGCGAAAGACGTTGAACCCGACGAATATCGCCTTGCGAAAGATCAAGGGCTAAAGTGATGGCCGTGTGCCGTAAACGATGCGGACTAATAGGCTTTCTTATCCCACAGGCCTTCGCCCGCGCACGGACGATCTTGTAAACTCCATCGGCAGTAAGAGCTTGCCCTCGGTGGCAGTTGCTCAAACTGATGAATAAGGGCGCAGTGACACTCTCCGCGTGCCCGCTAGCACTGAGATAATCCCTGAGAGCCTGCTGCAAGCGTGGAGAAAGGCGTACTATCTCTTTTTGGGTTCCGCGTCCTTTACCCGTTATGGAGAGTGTTCCTTTTTCTGCCTCATAGTCGCCAACGCGCAGGGCTACAATTTCGGCGCGTCGTAATGCATTCTCCAAGAGGAGTAACAGCAAAACGACGTCACGCTTCCCAACAAGCGTCGTAGTATCTATGGAATTCACCAGTTCACGAGCTAAAGCGCCATCTATACCGGTGGTGTCACGATAGGGCCTTATCCGCTCTCCCACAACACGCCCCTCTAAGACCACATCCGTCAAGCCTATACGCCTTGCGAAGCGTACCAGACTTTTTACCGCAGCTAGCCTTCGATTTACGGTAGCCTCTGCCAGCCCCCGTTCCATGAGATTGGCCTTGTAGCGGAACAACAACATGGTCATTTCAGAAACCGGTAGGTTCAAAAACTGCCGTACATACTCCGGCGACGGCAGGGATCGAAAGCTAAATCGAAAGAAGTCGTTGAGGTCGGCAGCATAGGCGCGACGGGTGTTCTCACTTCTGCGGTCAGCAAGAAGTAACCTAACAAGGTCGTGCTGCTCAAGCTGCCCTTGCAAAGCATCCGCATTCTCTGTTTCGTTAAGGGCAGGGTCAAGCTGTAGGTTCATCGCTTCTCCGCCTCGTAGTAAACCCATTTAGGTGCTAGCTTTAGCTGGATAAGGGTAAGCAAAAGGATAATAACAAATAGAAACCATGCTAATGCCGAAGCAAAACCCATCTTGAAGTACTGAAATGCGTTCTTGAAGAGGTACAGCACAGGCATGAGAAGACTATCCAACGGGCCGGCCGGTTGACTTAAGTCGCCGCCGGAAAGCACATAGACACTATCGAACTGTTGTAGCGTGCCTATGATGCCCATGATCACATTGAAGAAAATGTAAGGGGAAAGCATAGGGATGGTGACATGGCGAAACTTCGCCCACCAGCCCGCACCATCAATGTCAGCAGCCTCATAGAGATGTTGTGGGATACCTTGCAGACCGGCCAGCCAAAGGATCATCCCCGAACCTGCTCCCCATAACCCTTGCAGAATGAGCGCCGGTTTCGCCCATGCAGCATCTGCTAACCATCCGGGAGGTGCCAGACCAAACCACCGATCAAGCGTCGCTCTCCAGGCAGCATCAATTAGCCCTCGATTCGGGTCGCCGTTGAGAAGCCATATCCATAAAACGGCACTGGCGACTACCGGAACAATAGACGGCAAGTAAAAGGCAGTTCGATAAAAGCTCATACCCTTCACTTTCGCGTTGAGAAGCATGGCAACCGAGAGGCTCGTGACGATCCCCAAAGGGATGCCGATGACAGCCACATACATCGCATTGAAAAGGGAAACACGCAGGTAGTATCCATCGTCACGCCCAAACATCTCGGCATAGTTATGCAAACCAACCCATCGAGCCGGATGAAGGACATCGTAATCGCAAAAGCTGAAGTAGAGTGACGCGATCATGGGTCCGGCGGTAAATATCAAAAAGCCTAGCAGCCAAGGCGCGATGAAGACATATCCCGCGATCGCCTCCGCCCTTCCTAGTTGCCGCATATGTCGAATCTGGAACACTCGCCACAAGGCAAGGCCAAGTACCATGCACCCGGTTACAATGCTTAAGGCAATAGGCACAGCAGCAGGAATCAATGGATAGGTATCCTCTTCAAACACTTTGTCAAGCTCATGTTGCACAACGCGTGTCGCTTCATCTAGAGCCGCTTGTGGGGACTTTTGATGGTGCGTTGCAACATCCATCGCCCTCACCTGCTCGTCCCACAGTCGCTGCCCCACAAAGGTTACCGGTCGAAACCGCGCATGGTCCATCATAGAGATAAACAGTCCCATGGCCTTTTTGAATTTTGGGTCTTTAGGGCCATATTTAGCAAAGACAACCTGGTTCGTCACCCGATTCGCCGACAAACTCGGTACAAAGGGACGTCCTTTGGAAGCATCATACTCTCTGGTAGCTTCTGCATCAATTAAGGCGGCCTGCGGGCTTGTCATCCATTTAATGAACTCCCAAGCAGCTTCAACATGGCGTGCCCCTCGAGGGATGGCATAAGAAAATCCCCCGGCCCAAGTCACAAAGGTATCCTTGTCGTGAGCAAAACGGCCACGATGATAGTACCGGTCGGCCGGCACCGGGGCGGGAGCAACGCCGAAATCAAGATCAGGTTTGTATCGCGCAATGGATGCCGGAACCCATGAACCGTCTATTTTCATTGCAACCTTGCCCGTCAAAAAAGGATCGAGTTCGTTGGGCTGAAATCCCGACTGGAAGGCGCTGATTTTGTCAATACCGCCTAATGCATCGTAGACTTTTACCATATAAGCCAATGCCTCAACATTGGGTTTGGCATTCATCGTACAGCGTTTACCATCAGGCGACATAAACTCGCCATCGTTCTGCCAGGCGTACAGATAGAGCCAAGAGTTCCCGTAGTTCGGGATAAAGCCGATACGGTTGATCGTGCCATCGGGATTATACTTCGTGAGCTTAACGGCATCCTGTAGAAGTTCATCCCAAGTGCGTGGTGGCTTGGGGTTCCCGTTCGAGTCTACAATTCCAGCCTCACGAAACAGCGCTTTATTGTAAAATAAAGCCCTGTCGTCTGTGGAGTCGGGTATGGCAAACACATGCTTCTCTCCAGTCTTGGGGTTTGTATAGGTCGCTTCGCGCCAACAGGCCGGGTAGTAATCTTCTGGCCGAACCCCAAAAGGCTTATTCCGATCCCGAGCAATGAGATTATCCAAAGGCAAAAATGTATCTCTCGAAGCCCAATCCCCTATTGTGAAGCGGTCTTGATGGATAACATCCGGAGGCACTTTGCCGACAATAGAGGTCATTAGCTTCTGGGGGTCCATGTTTCCGGCTCCCATACCCAGCACGCTTACGACAATGTTTGGGTGCATTTTTTCAAATGCCGCGATGCGTGCCTCTAGCCCTGCCGTCTCCTCGCCGAGCTGCATGCCCCATACCACTAATTTGATCTTGCCGGGTGGTACTTCAGGCGCAAAGCACCCCTCCAGAGCACATAAGGCAGCAACAACCATGACAGTACAGATAATTTTCGATATTCTCAGTTGCCAAGGGGACATCTGTTCTTCCTCTTCAAAACTGCTCTGTTTCAGATTACCCGAAATACCCTATCCCCAGAGAACCCACTGCTCTGCACAAGAGAGAATACCCTTAAAATGCTGCAACCTAAATTTGTCCCTTGCGTAGTAGTATATAAATGATTGACGGTACATCAGGTTTGACAGCCGTTCAAAATTCGCCTTGCTGAAGGAGACTCTCTATGCTTAGCTTCTTTCTTCTGTGGGTACTGCCCATTTTGCTTGGCATCGGAGCGCAGTGGGTATCTGGCAAATGCCGTGGAAGAAACGCTCAGAAGGCATTCCGCTACCTCGGATGGGGCTTCTGGCTGCTTCTACTATGGGCACTGCCTCTGGGTCGGCTTATTCCCTTTTTCCCAGGCTTCCTTGAGCCTTTATTGCTCCCCATTAAGCTGATTCCCTCTGCGATTCTGTTTATCTTGGCAGGGAATAGCATCTTAAAGGAGATGCGTGCGCAGCAACGCGGCGAGTATACAGACCCTGCAGTATGACGCTCCTTGATATAGGCTACTGCACCACGAGGTCTACAGCAGAAAAGTGCTCATGGCCAGCTATCTGATAGGTATTTTCGCTCTGGATGCGAATTAGGTAGGTGCCGGGGTCTGTGATCCGGAAACGAATCATGCCGGTGGCCACGGCATGAGGTTTAAAATCCATGGTGAAGCTGTTATCAACGACCCCAGCCGATCCGCTCGGATCGGGCACCGGTTTCTGGCCGACCTTCTGCTCACGTACCACAAAAAAGTGAACACCTACATCTTTAAGCACACCGTGCGGATATTCGCACTCCATACGCCAATGCACTTTCAGCTCACTACCTGCCATCACGGTGAGCACGGGCCGCTTGTTTAGGCCCCCTTCCGGTGGCGTTTCGTCGGTAAAGGCTTGGACGCTCTGTCCACCCGAAGATACGGTTAGCAGTATCCCGAAATGTTCCGCCCGGGCAAGAGCTGCTTGATGTCCGGTCAGAGTGAAAAGCCATCCGAAGCCAACGGCCATCAGAAGAAACAGTGTTAATCGCTTTTTAGGCATTTTTACCTCCAGGTTCAAAAAGAGACTAGAAAAGTTCCTATTTTATTTGTTTCCGCACAGCGTAGCTGCTTTCCTGCCTACAAGTTGCTTTGCTTTCTCACCAGCACGAACTTCCTTTCGACCCCAATAAACGGCAACGTAACGGTGACCACTCTATCTAAAGAGCCACCAAACGCCTTGACCCTCGCTTTCGCCTTATCCAACTCAGCATCCACATCTAAGCCTTTATAAGCGACGGCATAGCCGCCCGACTTTACAAAGGGCAGAAGCCACGGAAGCAGCCGTTCGAGAGGGGCAACCGCTCTGGCAACGGCAAAGTCGTACGTATTGAGATTGGAACCTACCTTAGCAAAGTCTTCTGCCCTATAGTGAAAAGCGATCACATTTTGGAGATCAAGGACTTCGATGACCCTGCGTACGAACTCGATCTTCTTGCGTGTACCATCTATCAGCACGAAATGGAGAAGCGGAAAGGCAATGGCCAGTGGAATGCCGGGAAATCCAGCACCAGTTCCTACATCAAGCACCCTCGCACCTGGAGCGAGATGCACAATCTTAGCAATCGCAAGAGAATCCAAGAAATGGAGTTCAATCATCCGGTCTTCGGGGATACGCGTAAGATTCATGAATCTATTGGTTTCATAAAGCAGAGACCCAAAAGTTGCAAACAGCTCGCACTGCCTCTCATCGAGAGATATCCCCAATTCTCTAGCCCCTTCTAGCAGTCGCTCGGGTTGCCTCAATGTCATCCTCATTTGGCCTTGCCCATAGGCACAAATATCTCTTCTAGGGCCGTGATTAACGCTTGCATAGGTTCTGGTGGATCGGCCTGAAAACACAATGGTTCTCCTGTGACAGGGTGAACAAACGCTAGTGAATAGGCGTGCAGAGCCTGACCTGGCAGCCTCTCTAACAGACCCTCTAGTCTCTTGCGTATGTCAAAAGCAACCTCCTTCTGAGGTAAGTGCCGCTCTCCCCCATATACCGGATCACCCACAACAGGATGGTGAATATAGGCGCAGTGAACCCGAATTTGGTGGGTTCTTCCCGTCTGTAACTTCGCTTCGAGGAGGGTAAATAGCGAACCAAAACGCCGTAACACCTTTAGCTCGGTCCTCGCCTCACGTGCCTTGTGCCGTGTATCCTCAATGACAGCCATCTTTTTACGATCCACGGGATGCCTTCCTATGGGGGCATCTACAATTGCTTCGTCAAATTTTGGCGTTCCCCACACTACTGCAAGGTAGCGCCTTTCCATCTGCCTTGCCTGTAGCTGTGCTTGCAACTGGCGAAGTGCTCGATCGGTTTTTGCAACCACAAGCAGACCGCTCGTATCTTTGTCAAGACGATGTACGATACCAGGGCGCTCGTCGCCACCGGCATCTGAAAGCTCATCGGTATGAGCCAATACCGCATTAACCAGCGTGCCATGAGGAGTGCCGGGAGCAGGATGCACCACCATGCCTTGAGCCTTGTTGATCACGAGGAGCTCTTCATCCTCATAGAGAATTGTTAACGGTATCTCCTCCGGCTGGAGCGTGGTAGGCTCTGGCGGCGGAATCTGAATGGTAACTTCATCCCCTCCCCGCAAACGATAACTAGGGCGTGATGTCTTGCCATTAACCCAAATCCCTCCCCACCCTTCTGAGGTCTGTTCAATCCAGCGGGCGGCCAAGGAACGGGAAATCTGCGGCACCACCCGCACAATGAACCTATCAAGCCGTTCGCCTTCCTCCGCCCTCGTAATGGAAAACACTCTTGTTTCCAAAATCTTCCTCCCGACTCCTACTACGCAAAACATACCTCAGGAAGAAGTCCTCCTGCAACATTCGCCCACTCCAAGCGACTAAGATAATGACAGGGAATGGCTTTGGATGAAACTTTTTTCAGGATTTACCTATTATAGTATATAGATGCACGAATTCGCGAACTCTGCCAACATATTCAAAACAGAGTCAAATTTGTGCTTCGCCCAGTCACAATGAGGTGGACGGCAATTATGAATATAAACCTTCAGGAAAGGATAGAGACACCTCATGGGCAAAAGTATCGAAAAATATGCGACCATCTACGTCGCTCTCGGAACCGTTTTGGGAGCGTGGCTCCTTCTCCTGTTTGTTCCTAGCCACTCGCTCAAACAAGCTCATGCATCCAATGGAGCCGCAACGATCATACAACGGGCCGATGAAATCTGCTCGGAAAGTTTCCTACACTGCACCGCGCTAACGCAACCCATCTATCACCCCAAATACTACTGGGCCGGCCCTCGAAGCCAATCCTACGACATATGGGAGACCACGGGGATCACCCCTAGCGGCCCCGTTCAAATGATATTCGACGCCCACTCTAACAACCTAACCTACTTCAACCGTGAAAACTATCAGGCGGTATGGGATACAACGCTGCCAGTTACCGTAAAAACCCAAACCCAAGCGGCTTTCGCAAGCGCCAATATCCTCCAGACATTACATCTTATCCCTCAAGGTGCCTCTCTTCGGCTTGCAAGAGCGCCTTCTCTGCTCTGGGGAGGTAACGTGTGGGAAACGATTTGGGTGCTTCACGCTCCAAATCAGGTTCCCTCTCGAATCAGCCTCACCATTGCAAGGCGCGGCGGGAACCTTTTGAATTTAATTAGACGGCGCCTGCCCAAATCATGAGCAGGCGCCGTTTCTACACCGCTAATTTACCGGTTCCCAACGGAGAGAGTGGGATTCGAACCCACGGGGCCGTTTAGGCCCACGGCTTTTCGAGAGCCGCACCTTAAACCACTCGGACATCTCTCCAAAGCATATCTAGCCGTCTCGAAAGAGAGCGGTAACGCCGTCGGAGGGAATCGAACCCCCGACGCCCTCCTTAGGACGGAGGCGCTCTATCCACTGAGCTACGACGGCAGATTCGATTCTCATTTTCTCATAACCAGGCCGATTCTGTCAATCTCTGACCTTTTCATACGCTACCTCTGAATTTAGGATACAATGATTATCTAGAGGCTACTGCGGAGTGAATGGAATGACTCTTTTTCTTTCCGAAAAACAGGTTTCCGAACTGCTTACCATGTCGGAGGCCCTCCAAGTCGTTGAGGAAGCCTTTCGACATGTCGCCGCTGGGGAGGTGATTCAACATCCACGCCGCCGCATCATCATGCCGAGGGGCATCTATCATATGATGGCGGCAGCCGATCTAAAATCGGCAACATTTGGGATTAAGCTTTACACTTCCTTCCCCCCTCGCACGCGCTTTCTGTTCCTGCTCTACTCATCGCAAAATGGGGACCTGCTGGCCGTTATGGAAGCCGATAAACTCGGCCAGGTGCGTACCGGAGCCGCCTCGGGCATCGCTACAAAACTCCTCGCCAACCGTGCCGATCCACTGTGTGTTGGCCTCTTTGGCTCCGGTTGGCAGGCCGAAACCCAGATAGAAGCTGTCTGCACAGCCTGCACCGTGAAACAAGTGCTCGTTTATAGTCGTTCCCCCGAACGTCGTGAGGCTTTTTGCAATAAGATGGGCACACTCCTACAGCAAGATATAAGCCCTATGGAATCTCCCGAAGAGGTTGTGCGCAATAGTAATGTGATCATTACGGTAACCAACTCAAGAAGTCCTGTGTTTCAAGGCGAATGGCTTCAGCCGGGTACCCATATCAATGCTGTCGGCAGCAACATGCTTATTCGTCAAGAGTTGGATATAGAGACCATACGTCGCTCCGACCTTATCGTCGTAGACTCCCTCGAGCAGGCACGCCTCGAAGCCGGCGATCTCTTACCGGCATTTGAGAGAGGTTACTTCCGATGGGAACAGGCTATGGAGCTGGCGCAAATTGTTCATGGGAAGCATCCCGGTCGCACGAAACCAGAACAGATCACCCTCTTCAAATCGCTTGGTATTGCATTAGAGGATGTTGCAGTGGCCACCCATGTCTATAAAAAAGCGCTTCATCAAGGCATCGGTGAGGAGCGCTCATTTTGGACCGAGCCATTGTCGTAAGCTCTAAATAAGTCCCTTTTCAATAGCCAATCTCACGGCCTCCGTTCGGTTAGAGGCGCCAAGTTTCGCATAGATATTTGACAGATGATGTTCCACAGTTTTTGGCGCGATGAACAGCTCTTGAGCTATCTCCTTGTTTCGCGCTCCCTTGGCAACCAAACGGAGAACTTCTAGCTCTCTTTCATTGAGTTCAGAATCCCCTCCACTGTCACGGCGATGGGATTTTAACTCGGTAAGCCAAGCGCTTACTCCGGGCGACAACACCACTTCACCCCGATGCGCCGCCTCAATGGAGGATACAAGTTCCGATGGAGTAGCATCCTTTAGGAGAAATCCTCGAGCACCCAAACGTAATGCCGCTGCCACCGAGTCTTCGGTAGGAATGCTCGCTATTAAAAGCGCCGTTGGAGAGGGTTCCAAACTTACGATCCGCTCAAGCGCAGCTATGCCTCCCCCTCCGGGCATCTGCAGATCGAGCAAAACAACATCCGGGCGAAGTTGCCGTGCTTTTTCTACAGCCTCATCTACATCTCCCGCCTCACCCACCACGAGGAAAGGTCCTGTTTGCTCAAGCACGGCACGCATCCCCTGCCTTGTTAAAGGATGATCGTCTACAATAAGCAGACGAATGCTCTGCGATGATTTCTCCGACGGTAAACTCTCAACCACAACCTCTTGTTTCTTGGGTAGTGCCGGCAAGCTGGTGCTGCCTGTTCTCTCAGGTGGTGCCTGACTCGTCGCCAAATCCGACGGCGTTTCATAGGGCAGTCGAACGGTTATCTGTGTGCCCCACCCTGGGGTGCTCTCAATCTCCAACTCCCCCCCGAGGGCGCGTGCCCTTTCCTTCATACCGAAAAGTCCATAGCCACCCTGTCGGTTTGGTGCCATCGGCTGCGTAGCGTCAAAGCCAACTCCATCGTCTTCAATTCTCAGGATCACAGCCTCCGGCTCATAAAGCAATCCGGCGCGCACACGGCTCGCCTGAGAATGGCGCAAGGCATTGTTAAGAGCCTCCTGCGCGATTCTCAAGAGCGCAAGGCTTTGATCTCTTGATAACGGCCTCTCGTTGCCGGAGATCACAAACTGGGTCAGTATGCCGGCGCGTTCAAGTCCTTGTAGTTCCTGTGTGATCACTTGTGCGGGTGTCATTGTCTCAAGTTCAGGAGGTGAAAGAGCCTCAATAGCACGCCGTGTGTCGGATAGCGCTCCGCGTGTTAGTTCGAGAGCAGCACTCAAAAGCTTCTCGGTCTCAGTGATGTTCTCTTGCTGCAAAAAACTCTGTGCTGTCTCCAACGTCAAAACCAAAGCCCCTAGCGATCTGGCGACCGTATCATGCATCTCTCTACCTAACCTTGCACGCTCTTGAAAAGTGGCATATCTTCGCTGCTCCTCTAATAGCCTCGACATCGCAATCCCAAGCGTGGCGATATCGGCCAGCGCCTGAAAAGCCGCAGTATCCGCAGGCGCAAACACCCGCTCGTCCCTCAAATAGATTACAAGCGCCCCACCGATCTGATCGTGAAGTTGCAACATCGCCATCCAAACTGCACGAATTCCTTCCTGCAGAAGGCGTTGTTGCATCTCAGGGGTTACCACCGAACGGTCGTTTACCGTTCGATAAATTGGCACCGTAGAGGCGAAAGCACGCGGCCTAACGCTTTTACTCGCGATACGGGCAATATCGCGACCAAACTCCGCAGAGATGTTTCGCAGGGCTACCGGTTTGATCTCGTTCCCATCCTTCAAAAACAACCCCACCATCTCTACGCGAAACCGACTTGCCACCATCTCCAAAAGCATCTGGCCAATATCCTGAAGAGATCGTTCCTCAAGAATGGCCGCAATCACGTCACGCAAATACTGGCGTCGCTGTATCTCTTCCTGATAGGCGTTTGCGAGACGCTGTAGTTCTACAAATAGCCCTACTCGTTGCGAGACCGCACGTACCCGTTTACGCCATTCTGGCGTTTCTACATCCGCACTTGGTTCTACCTGACCTACGAGAACCGCCAAGACATGCTTCTCAAAAAGCAATGGCACGATCAGAATGCGATCGCAGAAGCGCTCCGACAACGGAGTCGGCAATAACTTCGAGTCCTCTATAAGCTGATGTTCCCCCGTTCTGATAACCGTAGCAATAGCTCCGGCATCGTCTAGCGGAACCCCCCATAGCCGAAAATTCTCGTCGGTATAACCTACCGTTAATACTCCACAAATGCGCTGCTCGCCAGGCACATGCGACAGGGCCACCATGTGGGTACATTCAAGCGCCTTTGCGGCATCCTCCACCGTTTTCCGTACGACTTTATGCAGCTCATCAGGCTCGAGCGGCACACCCGCAACAGCAGATATCCCTCCATACCCATAGGTGCTGACACGGTTGTCAAACCCTGCGTCCGTCATAGCTCGCCTACCTCTTCAGACCTAGTTTGCAACCACGTGCGAAAATCAGATGGCATCAGCTCGGCACCGGCATTCTGAAGCAGGCGATTACCCTCTCGGCCTGCCTTCGCAACGCAAACGCATTGCCCACGCCGGATCGCCCGCAAACATTCCTGATACAAAACCCCATTTTCGCGCACATCGAGTGCAACAACGACATCGGAGAGAGCGATAATCAGCTGATCACGGCGACGATTGTGCTGCCCTAAACAGTGGTCGTCCAACCGAAATGGGGAGAGTACAAGGTCACGCTCATCGCAGAAATCTATAGAATGAATGCGGGCAGCAGAAAAGAGGGCCTGATCAAAATGCTCCCCCATAGCCTCACGAAGCCCTCGATCAAGAAGATAGATCACGGGGTGACTGTCGCGCTGTGCTGTCAATGCGAGCCTTTGATATGGAAGCCGATCATGACCGGTTACCGGAATGCCTTTACAAGCAATGAGTTCCGAGGCGATCCTTTCGAGCGTTACATAGGTCTCTTCACAAGCACCGTTTGAAACCAAGATAGTAAACGTAAAGCTTCTTGAAGAGTTGTCTAGAAGTTTATAGTATCCTAACCCGTAGAGAATAGGTGGCGGCGAGGGATCGTAGGTCTCTAACCGCGCAGGATAGGTTAGTTGGGCACGTGTTACACAGTGCAAATTATAAAAGCGAACAACACGTGCAAGGGCCTCGGCCTTCTCCATGAGAGGCTCCTTATGAGATAGGAGATATGCGATTGCGCGAGAAGTCAGGCCGAAGCGTTCCCTCAGTTCAACGGGAGAAAGATTCAGAAATTGTCCTGGTGTTACCGGTTCTACTATAAGGCGACTGAGAGCCCGATCAATCTGCTTTGGGCCAATATAAGGCACATGATGGAGCAGTAGCGCCATCTTCAAATAGTTGAAATTGGGAATGGTTTCGCGAACTTTATCGCTCATGTCTAGACACCTAAAGCCTGTAATACAGACTCCCGTTTGGGCGGGATGCAAACAATCTGCTCGGAGGAAAGATGCATGGCCATATCAGGGTCCTTTAAGCCGTGACCGGTTAGGGTAACCACAACGGTAGCCGGCTCACAGAAAAATCCGCTCGCAGCTAGTTTCTTAAGACCCGCTATGGGTGCGACACTTGCAGGTTCGGCGAAAATGCCTTCTAGAGTGGGTAATAGGCGATAAGCTTCCAGAATCTCCTCGTCTGTCACAGCCTCAATCACACCTCCCGACTCCTCCTTGGCAGCAATGGCTCCTTTCCAGCTTGCAGGGTTCCCAATGCGAATGGCCGTTGCCACAGTCTCCGGTTTCGCAATCGGTTTACCCTCAACCAATGGGGCAGCCCCGGCTGCCTGAAAACCAAGCATTTTTGGAAGTCTCTTACATCGCCCCGCGCGATGATACTCGCAGTACCCCATCCACGCTGCGGTGATATTGCCAGCATTGCCTACCGGCATAGCATGATAATCTGGGGCGTCCCCTAAGGCGTCGACAATCTCAAAAGCCACGGTCTTCTGCCCCTGTAAACGATGAGGATTAACCGAGTTGACAAGCGCAATGGGATACTCCGCACAAATCGAACGGACAAGCGCAAGGGCCTCATCGAAATTGCCGTCTATAGCCAATACTTTGGCTCCATGCATCAGAGCTTGAGAGAGCTTGCCCAACGCAATCTTGCCACCAGGAATCAGCACTGCGCAACTAAGCCCAGCATGAGCTGCATAGGCTGCTGCGGAAGCGGAAGTATTGCCGGTCGAAGCACACATCACAATACTCTGCCCGGCCTCCACAGCCTTGCTCACTGCCATCGTCATGCCTCGATCTTTGAAAGAACCGGTTGGATTGAGGCCTTCATATTTGGCATAGAGAGTGATATGAGGACTTATGGCCGCAGCGAGCCGTGGTAGAGGAACCAGAGGCGTGTTCCCCTCCAGCAAAGTCACAATAGGAGTGGCTGCAGTTACCGGCAGCCACTCTCTATATCGTGCGATTACCCCTGAGTACAAGATGGCGCCTTTCTTACCTACTAGAAAATTGTGCGCCTATATTCTACTCTAAACCTTATCGTTTCACCAAATCACGCGGTAGCCCTGGCCAGTGCAGCTGCTCTATAGCCGCTCGCTGTTCTGGAAGGAGCGGCAGTTCGCGGATATAGATGTTTTTAAACCACAAAGGCGTCCAGTGGTGCTGCAGCTCAATAGGACCAATCGGATAGATGGGCTTGTCTCGCTCCCAATAGTTTTCTAGGGTTACATTCCATACAACCAGCTTGTTATTCAGGTAGACGGTTACTTTATCGCCGATCATCAGAATCCGAAACCGATTCCATTCTCCTATAGGATTATCTGCAAATACTGTGGGGTTACTCGGGTTCTTTTGATTGTTGTACAGCCCGCCTGAACCGATCGGATTATCCCATATCTGTACCTGCGGACTACCTCGCAGATAGATACCACTATCTCCATGCGGCGAGATTTTCCAGTCTACAAGTAACTCGAAATTCCCATAGTCCCTAACAGTACACAGATTATTGTTCTTACCGTCGTAGGTTATCACCCCATCTACAACTTTCCAGTGTTTGAAAGCCTCAGCCGTGGCGCGCTTTACGGCAGCATCCCATTCGGCCTCCGTCATTTTCGCACGGGTAGGTGGGTCACATACCCACCCACGCCAACCTTTCAAATCCTTACCATCAAATAGCGCCTTAAAGCCCGGTGGAGGAACGTTGTCAGGTCGTGGACGGCTTAGGTCCTTGATGTAGATATTTTTGAAATCCACCTCTGTCGGCTCATGACCTAACAACCCAATATGCCCTGTATCCCGCAACATCCCCGGATGATGCATCAATGTCGTAGGATCAACGACCTTATTCAGATCGGCATTAACCACTGTTTTTCCGTTGATCACAACCTTGATATGCCGACCAATAGCCGTAATCTCTTCGTGGTTCCATTCTCCAACCGGCTTCAACGCCCCTCTCTTCGCCGGCACAACGTTGTAAATGGAACCACAATACTGCCAAGGCTGCAGGTGCCGATACATGGAACCACTATCATCGAGAATCTGGATTTCCATGCCCATATAGGCCGCATCTCCCTGTAAAGGAGCGCGTATGCCGATCCCATTGTTGGCGTTTGCTGATAGCCGAAAATCGACATCCAATACAAAATCGGAGTACTCTTTCTCGGTAAAGAGATTTCCAGAGCACCCCGCAGGGCAGACAATAATCCCATCCTTAACTTCATAGCCCGGCGCCTGCCCAACGTAAACCCACCCGTTTAAATCCTTTCCATCGAATAACGGCACAAACCGAGCTTCTGCATGGCAGGAGGATGGATTCGCGGTTACCCCCATCCCGATGAGCACAAGCGCCAATAAGGTAAACAACCAGAACCTTGTCCTCATGTAAGACATCGTCTCCCCCTTAATGTGTGTTTCCGAATCCTAAACCTACATCTGTACATCGTTGATCACGAGTCGAAAGCGACAACCTAGTACTCCGGCAGCTTTCCGACACATAACCATTCGTTCGGCAAAAATCTCGAAATACTCCATAACAGTCGCTTTTTCTGTGTCTACTACCAGCTCGAGTGAAATGATCTTTTGGACTGCATCTATGAGTATGTGTGATTTTTGCACGGCATTGTTTACACGATCATGGATATCATACGTGGAAGGATCGGGATTTTGAACTCGCGTGTAGTGCACATCGGACTTGTCCGCAATGATCACTGCTGCCGTTACCGCATTGATCGGCACGCCCTCTGGCTCCTCATGATTTCCGATCGCTCCCACAACAAGCGCGATCTCGGCTGCCGGCATATTCATCTTCTCTAGGATTTGGAACGCCATCGTGGCCCCGATCTGCGGGTGATAGACGCGGTGGATGCAGTTCCCGATATCGTGCAAGAAGCCGGCGATGGCAGCAAGCTCTGCGGTACGAGGCTCCGCTCCTAGTCCCAACAGGATGTTGCGTGCGATTGAGGCCACTAGACCGGCATGGCGCAAGCCATGTTCCGAATAGCCTATTGCTGCCATTTGCCGATTAGCAGCATCAATATAGGCACGAATCCGCTCGTTATTCCGTATGTCCCGCAGGGTAATGACCTCTGCCGCCTTCTCCTGAGCCGCCAGAATCGGCTCTTCGACCTCTTTTATTGCCGGAGACTTTTCCGCAGGTGAGGCAGTTTTACTGGGGGGCGGCGATGCCACCCGATTCTGGGCAATGACTTCTCTGGAGTCACTCATCTATCGTCTCTTCCTTAGCCTGGTAGGCGTTCCGAATATCCTCGTAAAAAGTCTTAAAGGTTCCCTCGCGTAGATGATGCCTTATATTTCTCATCAATCGGTAATAGAACGCTAAGTTATGGTACGTCATAAGTCGGGGACCTAAAATCTCCTTGGCTTTGAATAGGTGTCGTATATAAGCCCGCGTATGACGCCGACAAACTCGACAGTCACATTTCGAGTCAAGCGGTGTAAAATCCTGCTCATAACGGGCATTCCTCAGATTGATAACGCCCTCTGAGGTGAATGCCTGTGCGTTGCGCGCATTACGAGTGGGCAAAACGCAATCGAACATATCTACTCCCCGCCGCACGGCTTCCAGAATATCTATCGGCGTCCCCACCCCCATTAAGTAGCGCGGCTTATCCTCAGGCAGAAACCGAACCGTCCACTCCACAATCTCATTTCTAACCGCAGCCTCCTCCCCCACAGCAAGGCCACCTATGGCAAAGCCATCAAAATCTAACTCCGTCAAGAATCTGGCGCTTTCGGCACGTAAGTCGTAGCTTATTCCCCCCTGAACAATCCCAAAAAGCGCCTGAGGCCACCCACCGATGGCTTTGCGCCCGTGCCGTACATGCTCCTCCAAGCAGACCTTCGCCCAACGATGTGTTCGCTCCATCGCCTGCCGAATATACTCTTCGGAAACCGTAGAAGCCGGACACTCATCGAATGCCATGATGATGTCGGCCCCTAACTGACGCTCGATCTCTATAACGCTCTGTGGGGTGAAGATATGACGACTTCCATCGATGTGAGACTGAAACTCCACCCCTTCATCCCCAATGCGACGCAAGCCCGACAGACTAAAAACCTGGTAGCCACCACTATCCGTTAGAATGGCACCGCTCCAACCCTCAAAACGGTGTAGCCCTCCAGCTCTGGCTATGAGTTGCTCGCCAGGTCGGAGATGGAGATGGTATGTATTTCCCAAAATTAAACCAAAACCGATCTCCTCCAACTCGTCGGGTGTCATCGCCTTCACCGTGGCCTGCGTGCCTACAGGCATAAACACGGGAGTTTCCACCGTAGCATGAGGCAATTGCAGTAGTCCGCATCTTCCTACCACCCCATCCTCCCGTGAAGACGATGTGATGATAAATGCTGGGATCGTCCCTTCTTTACCCAACTTCTCTCTTCAAATCCTCGCTGATTAGTGAATCCTCTCCACCCCTCGACAGAAGTATTATTATACCGACGATCTCTCTAGTCAAAAAAACACGCTTCTTTCGCCGACTCCGCCCGACACCGATTCGTAAAAGGGAACGACCACCTCCTAAAGAGGGTTATCCTCCGCCACCACCTGCTCATCTGGCCGGAGAGGTTGGCAATAGTTCTTCTGTCTCAGGCGATACAATCTTAAACACACCCTAAGAAAGGAGTTCATGGAGATGACAATACTGGAAAAACGCAGGCTCGGCAACAGCGATCTCGAAATCACTCCCATCGGTTTCGGCGCGTGGGCCATCGGCGGACCAGGATGGGAATATGGCTGGGGAGCCCAAGACGATCGCGACTCTATCGCTGCCATTCACGCAGCTCTCGATGCCGGCATCAACTGGATCGATACGGCAGCCGTCTACGGTATGGGGCACTCGGAAGAGATTGTTGCAAAAGCCGTTCAAACAAGCTCTCATCGCCCCTATATCTTCACGAAGTGCTCTCTTCTCTGGGACGACAAGGGGAAGGTTCTACATAGTCTTAAATCTCAATCAATCCGCAAGGAAGTCGAAGATAGCCTGCGTCGCCTTCAAACCGATGTTATTGACCTTTATCAAATACATTGGCCTATACCCGAAGAAGACATCGAAGAGGGGTGGAGCACATTAGCGAAACTGAAAGAGGAAGGAAAAGTTCGCTATATCGGTGTGTCCAATTTCAACGTCCAACAAATGGAACGTGTGCGGTCTATCGCCCCGATAACCTCCTTGCAACCTCCTTACTCGCTCGTACGACGTGAAATCGAAGCCGAGATTCTCCCTTACTGTCAAAAACATAGTATCGGGGTTATTGTCTACTCGCCCCTTCAGTCAGGACTCCTTAGCGGGAAGATGACCCCTGAGCGCGTTAGTGCGCTTCCTGATGACGACTGGCGCAAGCGAAGTCCAGATTTTCACAAGCCACGTCTCTCACGCATCCTTGGATTAGTTGAGGGGTTGCGCCAGATCGGCGCACGTCATAACCAGCCTCCTGGGGTCGTCGCTATCGCCTGGACACTTCGCCATCCCGCAGTAACTGGTGCCATTGTTGGTTTTCGACACCCCGATCAGGTTCACGAAATGCTAGGAGCACTTACCTTTCGGCTTTCCGAACAAGAAATTGCAGAAATTGAGCGCCTACTTCGCCAATACGACCTCTAAACCGATAGAGCATCAAAAGGCTTTGATCGCGTAACGCAGCGCGATCAAAGCCTATCTTCTACAGAGGATCGTTCACAACCGGCTATCAGCAACACGAATTCCCCTCGCAGGGTCATCCCTCGGGCAACGTCCAAAATTTCCGATAGCAGACCGCGGTCTACCCTTTCAAATCTCTTAGTCAGGTCGTTCGCAAGAGCCGCCAGCCTATCTCCAAAGACCTCTAAAGCCATCTCCAGACTCTCGATGAGGCGATAGGGGCTTTCATAGTAGATAAGGGTATAAGGAGAGTTTCTATCCGCCTCAAAAAAACGTCGTCGAGGCCCTGCCTTACGCGGAGGAAAACCACGAAAAGTGAAGCTATGACACGGCAACCCCGACAAAACCAGTGCCATGACGAATGCGGCCGGGCCTGGCACCATCGTGAAGGGTATATTCTCGGTAATAGCCTCTCTGACGAGCAGGTAGCCGGGGTCCGCAATTCCCGGCGTTCCGGCATCCGTCACCACTGCGATACGCTTCCCTGCCCGAATAAAAGCCAGTATTTGCCTGATAGCCCGTTCCTCATTGTGTTCATGGAGGGAAATCTGTTGCTTTTCAATAGAATAGCGTTTCAGCAAAAGACCTGTCTTTCGTGTATCCTCGCTGGCAATAATATCGGCGCTTCGCAACGCTCTGAGGGCACGTAAGCCTATATCCTCTAAATTCCCAATGGGAGTGGCCACCAACACAAGAGGAGGCCACTCCTCTTCAAACAGTTCCTTTGTAGGAGCGGAATACTCCTTTATCCTCCTCACTTCTCCCAAGTTAGCGCATCTCCTGACCACCGGTAACGTTGATCGCCTGCCCTGTCATATAACTGGCCTCATCCGAAGCCAAGAAAACAACAACATTACATACATCATCATAAGTGCATCCTCGCCCTAAAGGCACCTGCGCTTCGTACTTGAGGCGTACCTCCTCCTTGGTGAGGCCTTGCGTGCGGGCATATTGCTCATAAAGACTTTCCTGCCACAAGGTGCCATCTAAAAGGTTGCCGGGGCACACTGCATTCACGCGCACCCCATAAGGCGCTAGATCAAGAGCAATTGACTGAGTTAGCCCTATTCCTCCAAACTTACTTGCAGAATAAGCGCTATTGCGAAAACTCCCCTTCTTGCCCGATTTTGAGTTAATTTGTATAATATTCCCCTTCCGTTGCTTTACCATGACCCTTGCCGCCGCACGGGCACATAAAAAATAGCCAAATAGATTCACATCAATCACCCTTCGCCAGGCCTCGGCAGGGAATTCGGTAATATCGTAGGCGATTAAAATGCCGGCGTTGGCCACGAGGAGGTCCAGCGCACCAAACCTCCGAACGGTCTCCTGCGTCATCCCCTCTACCTGCTCCTCGTTCGTGACATCTACCTGCAGCGCCAACGTCTCGGCTCCCGTAGCCCGAGTTATCTCCTCCGCCGTCTCATGGGCTTTCTCAATTTTTACATCGGCAATGGTGATGGCACGACAGCCCTCCCGCGCAAGACGGTGAGCAATTGCTTCTCCCAAACCCTGTGCGCCACCGGTAACAATGGCTACCTGATCTTTCAAACGCTCCATTTTTTCGCCTCGCTCCTGAATGGATTTGTACAATGAGAAGGAAATACCCTATATCACGTCGAACTCTAGGTATGTTCTATTATCATATCATATACGCCCTAGTCTAACTTCGGAGAAATCCTGAATGCCCCGCTCTACCCTACAACGTCGGCACGCCTTCCTTCTGCTTGCCTCCCTCATCGTCCTGTTCATCTCCACTGCGGCGAACGCTAGAGTCAGACTTCGCATGGACGACAAATGGCGATTTCACCTCGGCGATATACCTCTATCCCATGAGGGCATTCCTATCACCAACTGGCGCTGGACGCAGATAGGTAATAGCCCTCCGAATATCGTGCCTTATCTCTCAAAACACCTGGATGTAACATCATGGCCTACCACGTCTCCCAATCAGAATACCTTTCATGGCCAATCAGGTTACAATATATATTGGACACTCCTACCGTCTATCCCTTATCACCATCCCCTCTTACACTTCGATAGTATGGGCCATGATGTGAGTGTTTTTCTTAATGGTCATTTTCTTTATCATCACTCACAATGGAATGTTCCTTTTAGCGTTCCACTGCCCCGTAAATGGCTCACCGAAAATATAAACAGCCTTCTCGTTCTCCTTCATCGTACCGACGGTATCACCGGCATTGGGAATGTGACACTCTTACCGAACCTAGATCTCCCTGAAGGCCCAGCTCTCCCAAACTATGACGATCGCGGCTGGCGCATCGTCCATCTGCCGCACGACTTTGTCATTGAGGGGCACTACGATAAAAACGCCGATGGCTCTCATGGATATCTGCCGACAAATGTGGCCTGGTACCGAAAGTATTTCTATCTACCTGCCTCAACAAAAGGCAAGAGTATCTGGGTCTACTTCGAAGGCATCTATCGGGATAGCCGCTTTTGGCTTAACGGTCACTTTCTTGGTCGCCATCGCAGCGGGTATATTGGAGTACGCTATAATCTGTCGCCCTATCTACACTATGGGGCATGGAACACTTTAGCTGTTCGAGTGGATGCGCGAGGCGAAGAAGGGTGGTGGTATGAAGGAGGAGGTATTTATCGCCATGTCTGGCTCACGATTGCCAATCCTATTCACATAACTCCATGGGGTGTTTTTGCTATCCCAAAGCTCCCTTCAGCTGATCGAGCAACTCTCACACTGCAAATAGATATCACGAACAATCGGCAAAGCTCTGTTCCTATCCGCCTTATCGCTTTGGTATTGGACAATACAGGGCAAAAAGTAACGAGCACTTCCACTCACCTCCTACTTCAAGCGGATCACATAACGCACACCCAGCAGCAGGTAACTGTCTTACATCCTCATCTTTGGTCTCTCGTTTCACCTTATCTCTATCGAGTTGTATGCATTCTTCAGCAAGATCATCGCAGGCTCGATGAAGTCAGCACAAACATTGGGATTAGAACAATTGAGTTTCGTCCCAATAGCGGCTTTTACCTCAATGGAAAACCCATTAAAATTAAGGGAACATGCAACCATCAAGATTTCGCAGGGTTGGGGAACGCATTGCCAGACAACCTGCAGTGGTGGAGAATAGAACAACTGAAGAAAATGGGTTCCAATGCCTATCGTACTGCCCATGATCCGCAAGATGAATCGTTGCTCGATGCTTGCGATCATCTTGGAATGCTCGTTATGGATGAAAACCGCCATCTGGGTGCTGTCTACACTCCCAAAACCCTCCCTGATGCCCCCTACTCGAATCTATCCGATCTAGCAGACATGATTCGTCGAGATCGTAACCATTCTTGCATCATCATGTGGTCTATGTGCAATGAAGAGCCGCTCCAGGGCACCCCTGAAGGCGCACGCCTCTTTGAAGCTATGAAGAAAGTGGTTCAATCTTTAGATCCTACACGCCCTATTACATGTGCCATGAATGGTGGTTGGGGTCGTGGCATTACCCTAGTGGAAGACCTTCAAGGAGGCAATTACCACCCCCAAGACTACGATTGGTTCCACAAACAGTTTCCAGATAAACCATTCTTCGCTAGCGAGTCGGCTAGCACGGTGTGCGATAGAAGCATCTACACAAACGACCCTCAAAAGGGCTACGTCGCTGCCTATGACCTTTACGCGCCTCCATGGGCACAAACAGCCGAAGTGGCTTGGAAGGCAGTTGTAACGCGTCCTTTCGTTGCAGGCTGTTTCGTCTGGACCGGCTTTGACTATCGGGGCAAACCTATCCCCTACTGGTGGCCCTGCATCAATGCTCACTTTGGCATTATGGACATGTGTGGATTTCCAAAAGATAACTACTATTATTATAAAGCATGGTGGGGGGATAAACCGCTCGTCCATATCCTCCCCCATTGGAACTGGCCGGGATATGAGGGGAAGGGCGTCGGCCTTAAAGGAAAACCCATCACGGTATGGTGCTATAGTAATGCGAGTGAAGTAGAACTGTTTCTGAATGGCCAGAGCCTAGGCAAAAAACCCATGCCTACATGGGGACATGTGGAGTGGAACGTGCCCTACCAACCGGGCAAACTTGAAGCGAAGGCCTACGATGAAGCCGGTAAGGTGGTTGCCACCGATGTTGTCGAGACAACAGGCCCTCCAGCTGCCCTGCATCTTTCCACAAACCTCACAACTCTTCCTGCCGATGGGGAAGAGGTGGCTCTCATCGAAGTAGATATTGTGGACGCACAAGGCAGAATAGTCCCCACAGCCGATAATCTCGTGCATTTCCAAGTGACGGGAGCAGGCGAAATCGCCGGTGTGGGAAATGGGGATCCAAGCTGTCATCAACCCAATATTGCCAATTATCGCAATGCCTTCAATGGCAAATGCCTGCTCATTATACGCGCTGGCGAACATCCTGGCCTCATTCGTATCCGAGCTATATCGAATGGTCTCTCATCGGCAAGCATCACACTTAAAACGATTCCGTCATCCTTGAAATAATCTGGCAAAATGCAATAGGAGGGTAAGTTGATTCAACAGGAGATATTTGGAAAACTTCGTATTGAGGGGAAGGGCGTCGGCCTTGAGGGGGAGGGCGTCGGCCTTGAGGGGAAGGGCGTCGGCCTTGAGGGGAAGGGCGTCGGCCTTGAGGAACCTGTCTTTATTTTTACGCTAACCAACTCTCGTGGCTCCATCGCTCGCGTCACGAACTACGGAGCCATTCTGACCTCCCTGGCCGTACCCGATCGCGAGGGGAACATCGGTGAGGTCACCCTCGGCTTCAATCGGTTAGAGGGCTATCTCGCCCCACACCCCCACTTCGGTGCAACCATCGGGCGGGTTGCTAACCGCATCTCCAATGCAGAGTTCACTCTCCATGGCAGACAGTATGTCTTAGCGGCCAACCACGGCGCACATACCCTTCACGGCGGCAAACAGGGGTTTGATAAGCAGCTTTGGCATGCAACTCCGCAACCGGCCAAAAACGCTGTTACCTTCTCCCGCCTCAGCCCAGATGGAGAAGAGGGGTTTCCGGGTAATCTTCAACTAGCGGTTACGTTTACCCTTACCGAAGACAACGCTCTTCGCCTTGACTATTTGGCCACAACCGACTTAGATACCCCCGTTAACCTCACAAATCACACCTATTTTAACCTATCGGGGGAAGGCGATATCCTTGATCATGAGCTTATGCTCAACGCCCATCTCTACACACCTACTAACGACGAGCTTATCCCAACAGGAGAAATCTGGGGCGTTAGGAATACTCCTCTCGACTTTACTCAACCTACTGCAATCGGTAGGCGTATTCATGAACTCCCCGAGGCTATCGGAGGATATGACCATAACTTCATCCTTCATAAACCGAACGAAGCTGCCATGGCTCTCACCTTCATGGCACGAGTCTACGCTCCGAAAACAGGTCGTATTATGGAAGCCTATACAACCGAGCCTGGGGTACAGCTCTACACGATGAATCGCATTCCCGACAGCCTATCTAGCCGGGAAGGAAAGCCCTATCCCCCTCATGCGGCGTTCTGCCTAGAAGCTCAGCATTTTCCCGACTCGCTGCATCATGCACACTTTCCATCAATTCTACTAACACCGAACACTACCTACCGTCAAACAACGATATACCAGTTTAAAACAGACCGTTAGACCCTTTTTTAAAGCAGTAAACGCATAAGCTCTTCTTCAGCTGCCTTCGTCCAAAATTTACCATCTTCTAACCTATCATACACAGAAGGCAGCACACTTTTCAAATCGGGCAAGGCAGTTAGCGGCAATTGGTGAATGTGAGGAAAAATAAGGGTCTTTCCAGGAAATTTTCCTTCCTTCACGGCCTGAAGACCATCGCGCGCTGCTTCCATCCCCCCAATTGCCGCTAAGGACGCATTTGTGTTGAGATCACCTTGCTCTACACGTGCCAACGTATCCCGCATGGCGGCTAGGGAGGAACCACTGCTGCCGATCAATCGGCAACCATCCCGCACAATGCGCTCACAAGGAACTTCTACTTTCGTTCCTCTGGCGACCCCAGCAAAGATATTAAACCAACCTCCTTTTGCGAGAAGCGTTATGGCCGCTTCTATCGCAGCCGGATCAGCTACCATGCTAACGATGTCATCGAATGCCCGGCCACGAGTCAGTTTTATCAGCATTTCAGCCTGCTGGTCGAAACTCATTCCCCGCACATTGCGCGTAATCAACTCTATCTTGCGCTGTCTAGCTAAGCCCCCAAAGCGCTCATTCAAGCTGGCCAACCTGTCATCATGCCTATCGGTTACAACGATAAGCTCAGGAGGTTCGCGCAACTGTAATGCCCGTTGAACGTGCATTTGCCCCATAGGCCCTGCAGCTCCGATAAACCAGGCGCATCCTCCTGCACGCAATTCGGCTGTACGCGATTCTTGGTAAGCGTCCACCAGCTTATTTCCCTTCACACCCACATAAAAGCGACGGTTATAATGAACTCGTCCGATGTCAATGGCAATTTTCGACGGCAAAGGCTCGGTTAATGCAAGGATCACCACACCATCATCGGCCGGCATATCACAAACTTTCTCTACGACCTGGGCATCCCAACGACCGGTAATCACAATATCATCAAAGTTTTCGATGCTGCCATTTATCAGATCGCATACAGACAGCTGGGTCATCTTTACACTAGCTGCCTCCAACTGCCGCACGATAGAGGTAATATCGAGTCCCTCACAAGCTACAAGAACGATTTCCCTCAGGTTCGCTCCACAGAACATCTCCACCAGCTCAACGTTCTCGCCACCTTCCCCAACAACAAGCAGAAAGCGGCCTCCCGGCTTAGGATGTGAGCGATGAGCGATCGCATAGGACGCGACCACACAGGCCCAAGGCTCTACCAATGCGGCCTCTACATAGCCTGTTGTATCCTGAATTGGCAATAGATAGCAACCCTCATCCCCCTCGATCAACTCTCGTGGAATGATACCGTACTCAGACAAGCCTCCGCGAAACACATAGCCATAGGCCATAGACTTGCCCTTATAAAACACGTCGGCTTGGATAACGTAGCGCTCTCCACGTTTGAATCGTCCTTCCAGATCGGCCCCCACCTCTACCACGGTACAGCACACCTCGTGCCCTAGCGTCACCGGCTCTTTGGTAAGGTCACGCCCGATCAGCCGCGGATGCTGCTCGCCAAGCGCAACTACCTTTGTGTCGGAATAACATAGGCCACAAGCATCATGACGTACTAACAGCTCATACGTGCCACATTTCGGCGTCTCCTCCACTTCGGGCGCTCCATTTCGTCCAAAGTTCTCGAAGCCTGCCCCATACAAATTCCATCGGAACATCTCCGTAGGAACAGCCCCTACAGCCTTTCGATACTGTTCTAACTTATCCATCAGCACTCTCTCGAATCGAGTTGAAATAGGCTTCTTAGAATCGGGATCACACCTCGTAAGGCCACCCCACGATGACTTATGCGATGCTTCTCGTCGGGCGTCAGTTCTGCCATGTGCCTGCCAAGTTGCGGTAGATAAAAAATCGGATCATATCCAAATCCATAGTGACCACGTTTTTCATGAGCCACTAACCCCTCACAACTTCCTTCACTAACGAACTCTTGTCCATCAGGAGTTGCGACCACCACGACACATTGAAAACGACAGGTGCGCCTTTCATCAGGGACATGGCGCATGATCTCGAGAATTTTGTCCATCTTTTCGTCAAAGGAGGTATCGGCTCCTAAAAAACGATGCGAGTGAACGCCGGGTGCCCCATCCAACGCATCAATCACCAACCCTCCATCATCTGCAATGGCAACTCTTCTTGCATGTTTCGCTGCGGCGACCGCTTTCAAACGGGCATTCTCATAAAACGTCTCCCCAGTCTCTTCAACCATAGGCATCGGCTCGATGTCGCTTAGGGTCAACAACGTCAATTCAGGGCAATACGCCCCAAGAATCTGAAGCATCTCCCGCCCCTTCTTCGGGTTCGTGGTCGCAACAAGTAACTCCTTCTTCATAGCCTACAGAATCCCTTCGAGTGCCGCACGTTGCAGCTTGAAAAGTTGCTCCAGCCCCACCTGCGCGAGATCGAGAAGACGCAAAAGGCGATTCCGATCAAACGGTGTCGTCTCGGCTGTCCCCTGTATCTCAACATAACGGCCCTTGTCGGTCATTACCACATTCATATCCACGGCACAACGATGGTCCTCTTCATAGCAGAGATCAAGCAACTCATCACTTCCAACCACACCTACACTTACCGCGGCCACCATTCCTGTCAGGGGCATTCTTGCAATAACACCTTCATTCACTAATTTTCTGCAAGCCTCAGCAAGCGCCACGAAGGAGCCGGTAATGGCGGCACAACGCGTTCCGCCGTCTGCTTGAAGCACGTCGCAGTCTATCCAGATCGTCCGCTCTTCCAGAACTGGCATCTCAACAACCGCCCTCAAGCTCCTTCCTATCAACCGCTGAATCTCTACGGTCCTGCCAGATGGTCCATTTCGCCCCTCCCGAGGCGTACGAATGTTAGTCGAGCGTGGCAACATCCCATACTCCGCGGTGACCCACCCCATCTCTCCTTCGAGTTTTCTAAACGGCGGCAACTTTTCCTCTACCGATGCCGTACAGATTACCTTCGTATTCCCCATCTCGATCAAACACGAACCCTCCGCGTTGGGCATAAACCCTCGCGTGATCTTCGTCGGTCGCAACTGGGCACTCCCACGTCCATCAAATCGCGGCATAGGCGTTCCTTCCTCGCTTCAATTTTTTCTCTGCCTATCTTACCCGCTATCTCATGATTCTGCTTGCACTACGTCAGCATCGAATTTAGATATTGACACACATCCTCATGGCGTGCCAAAATAGAACCATCAAACTCACATAGCTGTGAGCGCTTCGCAATCCTCTTACCAGACCGACGGCGTGGTCGGCATTTAGAGCCGCCTAGTGGCCGAGCCACCTCTAGCCCAATGGCCTCAAACCTTATGGCACATTGGTGCACTCTATTTCCTGCTCGATACGCACTAAGAATGTGTCTCGGCTAGCCGTCTGTCTGGGGAACGGGGTTCCTCCTTCAGACGGTGGCGTCCCTCTTATGTACTCTCAATGTCCGAATCTTCGCAATGTAGCCTATCTACCACAGGAGGAACCTAACAAAGTATGTTTCACAAGTTTACCAAATCGAGCATCCAAACGGCTCTAACCTTCGCCACAACGCTTCTTCTTATTATGGTTAGCAACGCAAGTGCATGCGCTCAAACGCCCGCTTCTCCCGCTTCTACGATTAACACGGGCGATACTGCCTGGATGCTCGTCGCTGCTGCCTTCGTTATGCTGATGACCCCTGGGCTCGCTTTCTTCTATGGGGGTATGGTGCGCTCAAAAAATGTGCTTAACATGCTTATGCAAAGCTTCGTGGCCCTCGGTATCGTGACCCTTGTATGGCTTCTGTGGGGCTACTCTCTCGCTTTCGCACCGGGAAACCCTTTCATCGGCAGCTTACGCTGGTTCGGGCTTAACCATGTCGGTGAAAACCCTTCCCCCTACTATGCCCCCACCATCCCGCACCAAGTTTACATGATCTACCAACTGATGTTCGCCATCATCACCCCGGCGCTCATCAGCGGGGCGATCGCCGAACGCATGAAATTTTCGACCTATGTGGTCTTCATTACCCTTTGGAGCACTTTCGTCTACTGTCCACTCGCTCATTGGGTTTGGGGACACAACGGTTGGCTTAACAGTCTTGGAGCACTCGATTTTGCCGGGGGCACCGTAGTGCACATCAGTAGCGGCGTTTCCGCTCTTGTCCTTGCCATAGCCCTTGGCAGGCGCCATACGGACATGCTCCATTCTGGAGAAGAGATGCGCCCTCACAACCTTACTATGACTTTGGTAGGTACAGCACTATTGTGGTTTGGGTGGTTCGGTTTTAATGCCGGCAGCGCCTTGGCCTCCGGTGGGCTTGCCGCTTCCGCCTTCGTCGCCACACATATTGCCGCAGCCATCGCCGGACTTACATGGATACTTATTGAATGGAGTATCTACAAAAAACCTACCGCGTTGGGCTTTGCCACCGGTGCGGTGGCAGGCCTCGTGGCCATTACACCGGCCTCCGGATACGTGGGTCCTGTTCCGGCTCTGCTCATAGGCGTTGGAGTGGCCTTTATCTCCTTCTATGCCATTAAACTCAAACACAAGTTTCATTACGATGACGCTCTTGATGTATTTGGAGTTCATGGAATGGGAGGAATCTGGGGAGCGCTCGCAACCGGCCTCTTTGCCTCTGTGCTTGTGAATAGCTCCGGCAGCAACGGCCTTTTCTACGGTGGAGGACTAACCCTGTTCCTTAAACAGACTATCGCAGTCGCCAGCGCAGTCGCCTATGCAGCCGTAGGAACCTGGATACTTACGAAAATTCTCGACGCCATCATGGGGCTGCGCGTTCGCGTAGAAGATGAAAATATAGGTTTGGATCTTACTCAACATGGCGAATCGGCCTACGTCATGGCCGAATGAGCAGCCTGTACATAAATCCTATTCCCAGTTGACAAAAGCTTCCTTGTAGGGGTAGAGTCTAAGCGATAATCTATTATTTCTATGCTAGGGGTGCTGCAAAGCTGAGAGGGTTTTCTTAGCCCAACCCTATGAACCTGATTCGGGTAATGCCGACGGAGGGAAGCAATGACTTATCTACTATATATAGCCATCGCTCCCAAAGCTCGGAGCGATGGCTTTTTGCTCATCGCTATCGCCTCGGCTCGTTGAATGAAAGCGCACCTAGCGCTAAGGAGAAAACGATGAATCTATCTGCTCCTAAAAAGGCGTTTACATTGATTGAACTTTTAGTGGTTATAGCCATAATAGCGATTCTTGCGGCCATCCTCTTCCCCGTTTTTGCTCAAGCCCGTGAACAGGCCCGTCAAACCGTTTGTACCTCAAACGTCAGACAACTGAGTATGGCCGTGCAGATGTACCTTCAAGATTACGATGAAACGTTTCCGATCTTCTATGCCTACAACACCTGGGACCCCATCCACAATGTCCCCGCCCCTTCAGGGACGCCTGCACATAAAGGGGTAGAAGTGGAGTTGATGCCTTATGTCAAAAACCATCTCATCTTTAAATGCCCGGATGATCAGGGCGGTCCCTCGCTCTATACCACCTATCAAAATGATGGTTGCCCAAACACCAACACCTATTTTGACTGCTACGGTTCAAGTTATCGCTTCGATCACGGCGTCTTCACAACTATCGCAAACGAATCGAGCCAAGACAATATTCTCTACACTACTACCCAGGTGGTTACTCTGGCGTCCCTAGCACTACCGGCAGAAACACGCCTCATGCGAGATGAGATGATGCCTTGGTTTGGCACAAATCCAAGCTATGGCTACATTCCAGGCTATTTTCAACAGTGGCATCCGCGCGGCGGAGGAATTGTGTTTGCCGATGGACACGGCAAGTTCATCGTCTCAAGCGCTGCATTCGACAATGAGGTTGTGTGTCCGGGTGGTGAACGCAGCGGACAACTCGACCCGAACGCTGCCACCGATGGCAATCCGGGAAACCCACCTACCTACTATTGGCTTTGCGATTAAGAATATGCACGTACTTATCCTCGCTAACGGCTCACCACCTCCGCACGATCTAGCCCAACGTCTTGCAAGTACCGCAGACCTTATCATCGCTACGGATGGCGCTGCCGCAAAAGCGTTTGACCTTGGGCTTCAACCTCACCTCATTTGTGGGGATTTTGACTCCATAGATAAAGCGCAGGCGCGCCAACTGTTTCCTTCAGCGGAAATCATCGTTGCAGCTAATCAAGACTATGCTGACCTAGAAAAGTCGCTTCAACTGGCCAAAGATCGTGGTGCGACTCAGGTTACCATACTAGGAGCCACCGGCGGCAGGCTCGATCATACGCTTGCAAATCTCGCGCTTCTACTGTCTTGGCATCAAAAAATGGGGCTCTGCATTCAGGAAGCAGACACCTCTGTGTGGTGCCTTTCTGCTGCTAGCAGTATCCCGAATAAGCATATAATCCCCACTCAGCCGAACGATATAATCTCAGTTATTGCACCAGAACCTGCTATCATTTCTATCCGCGGTGTCTTATGGGAGGCCGATCACCTCTTGTTACAACCCGGAACGCGTGCGGTAAGCAATAAGGCGCTCGGGCACAGCGTTGATGTCGAGATAGTGCAGGGAACGATTTTCCTCTGCCTATTAAGCTCCTCCATCATGGAGACACCAACCCCATGACAAACCCGCATTTTTCTCTTTACGACTGGTCGTTTTTAATCATCTACCTGGCTTTTCTTCTGTGGATTGGACTACGAAGAAACCGTATCACCACCGAAGACTACCTAATTGCAAATCGCAACCTTGGCTTGCCTGTATTTGTTGCGACCCTAGTGGCCACATGGTACGGTGGAATTTTGGGCGCCGGCGAGTTCGTCTATACCGATGGCCTTGCAGCTTGGGCAGCGAACGGTCTACCTTACTATCTATTTGCCATCCTTTTTGCTTTGCTTCTAGCAAAGCGTGTTCGTCAAGCAGGCGCCAGCCTCTATACCATTCCCGATCGGCTGGAAATGGAGTACGACAGAGGAACCGCTCTACTTGGAGCCTTGCTAGCCTTTCTCTACGCCACTCCATCGCAGTATGTGCTCATGCTTGGAATTCTGCTTCAACTCCTGTTTGGATGGCCTCTCTGGTTGGCGATGCTGATAGGAACGCTTTTCTCGATCATTTATGCACTCATAGGCGGTTTTTTGGCCGATGTACGTGTTAACACACTACAATTCCTGCTCATGTTTTCCGGCTTCATTTTTACGGTGGTCTTCTGTTTAACAAAATTCGGGGGTATTCGGCCCCTTCTTCGTACGCACCCACTCCCGCCCCACTACTTTACTGCCCTCGGCAACCACAATGTGTTATGGCTTCTGGCATGGAGCGTCATCGCACTACAAACGTTTACCGATCCGGGGTTTCATCAGCGCTGCTATGCCGCCAAAACCCCACGCATCGCCACGCTTGGCATTCTCGTCGCCGTTGTCTGCTGGTTTATTTTCGATTCCCTTACTTTTCTTACAGGAACGTTTGCTCGTGTTCTTTTCCCGAATCTAAGCGATCCCACCTTAGCCTTTCCTCTCATTGCAGCACGGGTTCTGCCACACGGCCTTCGCGGCTTTTTCTATGTCGGGATGCTGGCCCC
>Ga0070737_10000633_pt1 | contig 68023 bp, 54 predicted proteins | sample Coa_R1_10_FD_66438 | JGI IMG/M metagenome (GOLD analysis project Ga0070737, IMG submission 66438) | Surface soil microbial communities from Centralia Pennsylvania, which are recovering from an underground coalmine fire - Coalmine... | ecosystem: Environmental > Terrestrial > Soil > Unclassified...
TCCGGAGAAATCATCGAGACGCCCATCACCGCCAACTTCCGCGAAGGGCTGAACGTGCTGCAATACTTCATCTCAACCCACGGCGCGCGCAAGGGACTGGCAGACACGGCGCTTAAAACGGCCGACTCCGGTTATCTCACCCGCCGCCTGGTTGACGTCGCTCAGGACGTGATCGTCTCCGAGTTCGACTGTGGAACGGTGGATGGCCTTTACGTTGAATCCATCGTCGAAGCGGGCGAGGTTGTGGAACCGCTCCGTGACCGCATCGTTGGCCGGGTTTCCCTCGAACAAATCAAGGATTACGAAGGCAACGTGATCGTCGATGTCAATCAGGAAATCAACGAAGACCTGGCAGCCTCCATCCAGGCTGCCGGCATCGAGCGCGTCAAGATCCGCTCCGTGCTCACCTGCGAGTCACGGCGCGGCGTCTGCGTACGGTGCTACGGCCGCAACCTGGCTACGGGACGCCTGGTCGAAATCGGCGAGGCTGTGGGGGTCGTCGCAGCGCAGTCAATCGGCGAACCCGGAACGCAGCTTACGATGCGTACGTTCCACATCGGAGGAACGGCCAGCCGAATCTCCGAGCAATCCACGCTGGAAGCCAAAAACAATGGCTTCCTGAAGTTCCAGAACCTCCAGACTGTCACCAACCGCGACGGGCACTTTGTGGTGATGAACCGCAACGGCTCGATTGTGATCGTTGACGAAAAAGGCCGCGAGCGCGAACGCTACTCCGTGGTTTACGGGGCCAAAATTCGTTATCCGGACGGTGCGCCTGTCAAGATGGGCGACATCGTCGTGGAATGGGATCCCTACACGTTCTCCATCCTGACGGAAGTGGCCGGCGAAGTCCACTTCAAGGACCTCGAGCCCGGCATCACTCTCCAGGAGCAGGTGGACGAGGTAACCGGGCTCTCGCAGCTTGTCGTCAAAGATTCACCCGACGAGAAATATCAGCCGCAGATTATCATCCGGCCTGACGGCAAGGGCTCTGCCAAGGGCGTCAAGAAATACCTGATGCCCTCGCGGGCGCACCTGATGGTCCAGCAAGGCGACGTTGTCCAGGCGGGCGATGTTCTGGCCAAGATCCCGCGTGAAACCACCAAAACCAAGGACATCACCGGCGGTCTGCCGCGCGTACAGGAATTGTTCGAAGCGCGCAAGCCGCATGAGCCGGCCGTCATCACGGAAATCGACGGCGTTGTCCGTTACGGCGATGTCATCAAGGGCCAGCGCAAGGTGATCGTTGTGCCCGATCGTGGCGAACCCAAGGAATACCTGCTGCCGCGGGGCGTTCACATCTCCGTTCAGGAGGGTGAGCGTGTCCGTGCCGGCGAGCCGCTGATGGACGGCCCTCGCAACCCGCACGACATCCTGGCGGTGCTCGGCGAGAAGGAATTACAGAAATACCTTGTCGACGAGATCCAGGAAGTCTATCGGCTGCAGGGCGTCAACATCAACGACAAACACATCGAAGTGATCGTCCGGCAAATGATGCGCTGGATCAAGGTGGAAGACCCGGGCGACACGGAATTCCTGCTGGACGAGCAGGTGGACAAATTCAAATTCCGCGACGAGAACGATCGCGTCAAGGCCCAGGGGGGCAAGCCCGCCACGGGCCGCTCGCTCCTGCTCGGCATCACCAAGGCTTCGCTCGCGACGGATTCGTTTATCTCCGCCGCCTCTTTCCAGGAGACCACGCGCGTGCTCACTGAAGCCTCAATCCGCGGGGCAGTCGATCATCTGCGTGGCCTCAAGGAGAACGTCATCATGGGCCGCCTGATCCCCGCCGGAACGGGACTCGAGCGCTATCGCAACTTCCGGCTGCTGACTGAAGTCGAGCCACCCACGCCTGAGGTGGGGGTCACCGAGGGCGTCCCCGGCGAAGGTCCGATTCCGCCTTCTCCCGGCATTGCAGCGGAACTCATGGATGACGAGGAAGCCCGTCCAGCACAATAACACCGCGAGGCCGGCGGTCTGAACTTCCCTGCCCTGTTTGGCGGATGAGGTTCAGGCCGGCCGGCCCCGCCAGATTCACTCATGCGGTTCTCATGCTTCAAATGCGGCGAAATCATTGACGCGCCCGACCGTATAGGGACCCGCGACACATGCCCTCGCTGCGACGCCGACCTGCACTGCTGCCGCAACTGCCGCTTCTACGATCCCGGGAAACACAACCAGTGCGCCGAACCTCAGGCCGAATGGGTCCGGGATAAAGAAGCTTCAAACTACTGCGACTATTTCCAGCCCAACCCCATCCTGCTGGCCAAAGGCCCCGGATCAAGCCAGGCAGACGACGCCCGCAAGCGCTTCGATTCGCTTTTCAAGAGTTGACACGCTTCCTCCGGCCAACGGAATGTTTGTTCAGAAGCAAAGCTGGACTTCAGGAGAGATCAAACCCACCCGCCTTTTCAAAGGCGTCCGCCACCTTGAGCAGACGTGCCTCATCGAAGTGTGTGGCGAAAATTTGCATCCCAACGGGCAAGGGTAAATTGCCTTTGAGTTTCCCGCAAGGCACGGAAATTCCCGGAATGCCCGCCAGGCTGGCAGTCACGGTATAGATGTCTGCAAGGTACATCTGAAGAGGGTCATCCACGCGTTCGCCCAGTTTGAAGGGTGGAATGGGCGATGTGGGCGCGACAATCACATCAACGTCGTCGAAGGCTTCAACAAAATCGCGGGTGATCAGCGTTCGTACTCTCTGGGCCTTCAGGTAATACGCATCATAATAGCCTGAGCTCAGAACGTAGGTTCCCAACATGATACGACGTTTGACCTCGGCGCCAAACCCCTGATCGCGCGTTTTGCGATACATATCGCGCAGGTCGGAGTATTCCGCCGCGCGAAAGCCATACCGCACGCCATCATAGCGCGCCAGGTTTGAGCTGGCTTCCGCTGTGCAAATGATGTAATAGCAGGCAATAGCGTACTCGGTGTGGGGCAGGCGGATCGGAACGATTTCGCAGCCGAGCTTTTCGAGCAGGCTGATTCCCTTCTCGACATTGCTGCGAATCTCGGGATTCAAGCCTTCGAAATATTCGTTGGGCACGCCGACCTTCATCCCGCTCACTTTGCCGTCGAGCGCGCTTTCGTAATCGTCCACGGGCACATCGGCGGAAGTTGAATCGAACTGATCACGCCCCGCGATCACTTTAAGCGTGCGGGCAACGTCCCGTACCGAGCGTCCGAACGGCCCGATATGGTCGAGGGATGAGGCAAAAGCCACGAGGCCGTACCGCGAAACGCGACCGTAAGTTCCCATCATACCGACGATGCCGCAGAAAGCGGCAGGCTGCCGAATCGATCCTCCCGTGTCCGAGCCGAGTGAAACCGTGGCCAGGTTGGCTGCCACGGCTGCTGCGGAACCTCCGCTCGAACCACCGGGTACGCGCGTCGGGTCGTGTGGGTTGCGCGTGGGGAAGAAGCCGGAATTCTCCGTCGAAGATCCCATGGCAAATTCATCGCAGTTGGTCTTCCCCAGGATCACGGCCCCCGCCGCTTCCAGCCTTTCGACTGCAGTGGCGTTGTACGGCGCAACGAAGTTTTCGAGCATCTTTGACGCACAAGTCGTCGGAAGGCCTCGCGTGAGGATCACGTCCTTGATCGCGACAGGCACGCCGGAAAGTGGGCGCAGCGGCTTGCCAGCGGCGATTTCGCGGTCAACCGCCCGAGCTTGTTCGATCGCCTTCTCTTCACAAGTCGAAAGATACGAGCGGATGTTCGAATCTTCCCTCTTGATCCGGTCGAGGTGCACGCGCGCAATTTCTTCGGCGGATACTTCGCGGCGCGAAAGCATTCCATGAATATCGGCGATGGTCAGGCTGGTCAGATTTTCCATGTGCGGTTCCAGCCGGCGGATTGCAACGCGGGCCCGCTCGGCCTACTCGCGGTCAATAACCTGAGGTACCTTGAAGCACCCGCCCCCGGACTCGGGAGCGTTTTTGAGGGCTTCCTCCTGTGTGAATGTCTGCTGTGTATGGTCATCGCGCAGGGCAGGATTTTCCGCAGCGGGATAAGTCACCTGCGCCATCGGCTCAACTCCCGTCGTGTCCAGTTGGTTCAGCTTCTGGACGTACTCGAGAACGGCGTCAAGCTGCGGACCGTACTTCCGGATCTCCTCGTCCGTCAGCTCAAGGTGAGCGAGGTCCGCCACGTAACGCACTTCTTTTTCAGTCAGCGCCATTCAATGGACCTTCGACAAGTCCGGCCACGGTGACTCAGCATCGAAAGGCTTTGCAACGTACCGGACCTTTAATTTCTGGACCGTCGGCGCACCCAGGTACATATTGATCTGCGCTCGGATATCTTCCGACATGCGCCGCATTTCCGCTGACCACGCTGCGCAGTCGCACTCGAGAATCAAAGTGCCTTCCTCGAAAGCCACGGGCCGCGAGTGCCGCGCCATCGGCTTGCCGGCCACCTGCGGCCACAACAGAGCAAGGATCTCCACCACGCGCGGGTCGCTTCGCCGGATTTGGCTCCTGAAAATAAGAGGGAGAATCTTGCTGATTTCTTCCATCAGAAACTCTTGCTCGAAGATTGCCTGTCTAAGATGGAGATCGAGTGTAGCACAATCTCCCGCGGAGGTGAAACATCTTGTGAGCGTCAAGCTCCGGCAATTATAATGAGGCGCGTGGTTCGACTTATTCTGGCCTCCAATTCTCCCCGACGGCGCGAATTGCTCAAAAATGCCGGCTTTGAATTCGATGTCCATCCCAGCGGAATTGAGGAAGTCCGGTTTCTCGGAGAATCCCCGGAGGATTTTGCGCGCAGGCTTGCACGGGACAAAGCTTTGGATGTCGCTTCGCGTTCGGCGGCAGGAAGCATCGTTCTTGGCGCTGATACGGTGGTCGCCATAAACGGTGAAATCCTTGAGAAGCCCTCTGATGCAGCGGACGCTGCGAGGATGCTGCGCACGCTTTCCGGCCGCACACACCGCGTGATCACGGGCATCTGCCTTGTGCGGGCTCCCGGATCCATACTGGCCTGGACCTACGAAACCACCTCCGTAACATTCAAAGAACTTAGCGACGAAGAAATCGAAGATTACGTCAGAAGCGGCGAGCCGTTTGACAAGGCCGGAGGCTACGCCATTCAGGGCCTGGCATCGAAATTTGTTCCCCGCATTGAAGGCTGCTACTTCAACGTGGTCGGGCTGCCCGTCCCGCGCGTGTATGAAATCCTGAAGTCCGTTGAAGAGAACTGAGGCCGTCAATTGCGCTGTCAGTGGGTGATCAGGACGTTTTTGTCGTCCTTGTTGACTGGGACTTCCTGAAGCTCGGTCGGCTGCTGGCAGCAGACACACTTGCCGGGCCCCAGGCCGACGATGTTACACGTCTCACAGTAATAGCGGACGCGGTAGAGTTCACCGTGATGGATGGTATAGATCGTGTCCACCTGGAAATTTCCATCCGCGAGATACTTTCCTTCCAGCCGGACATCGTCATTTCCCAGCCGCTTGTCCTCAAGCGTCCGGAAAATGTAGTCGTAACGGCCGGCCAGCGGCACACTTTTCGTCGCAGTCTTAAGCAGCGGGCAGGTCCCTTGAGCGTTGACTAGTTTTCCCTCCAGCGTCTGCTGGCTGTCTGAAGTGTCCGCCGGGCGCGCGGGAACCGGCGCAAAGAATAGAGCGGCCGTGCACAGCAACAACGCTGCTGCACCGGCACGACGCGACGGCCGAACCGCACAGCGCCCAGTTTTCGAAGCCGACGGCACGCTGTACTTCATACGGCTCATCTCACGCTCCCTGCCGGTTCTAACCCTGATACTGGCCGACCAGCACGATGGCCAGCGGCAGTTCCTGCCCGCCAAGCGGGGCCTGCACCTGAAGCGCCCAGTTCTGCGAATAGTCCTGGAAAAGCGCTGGGAACGTCTTGTTGGTATCGCTCACCGAATCCATCAGCATTACGCCCGGGTGCCCGGTGTCAGTGGAATCGCGGCTGAGCTTGACGGCATCATTGAAGGACAATAGTTTGGACGGATCAGTATCCTTCGCGGCGGGCATGAGCAACAGGAAATCGCGGTACTGGCTGACGCCCATGTGGTTGCCGTCCTGCGGAATCAGTTCGTATCGCAATGTATAGTAGCCCGCTTTGATCGCCTGGCCGCGATAGTCCTTGGTGGCTTCTGGAAAATGAATCACACCTACCAGAGATCCCTGCGCGATCTTGCCATACATGACATCCGGTGAAGTGTCGGGGCTTTGCGCAGGTGTAAGGTCCTTATTCAGCCAGATTTCGCACAGCGTCTTGCCGGAGTTGTCGAGAAGCTGCTCTCCCTGCGGTTGGAGGGCATTTTGAACGGCCTGACTGACATCACCCCCAGCAGGACCTTTCGTCGCTTCGATCTTATAATCCTGCGCAAAAGCGGCAACGCTCAGAACAAGAAATGAAGCCACCCAAAAACCCACGACCCGTCGCATTATGGTAAAGCCTCCCTCATTGAATTCGTGCTATCTTAAACGCAAAACGGGAAGCAGGCACACAACCTCTCCCCGTTTGTGCAACCGTGCTTCTGCTCCGAATCCCTTAGCCGGTTAATCGGAGAAAGTCCCAATAAACGCGCTGCGGCCGTCCCGGTTGTTCCACACAACGCCCAGCCCCTTGCCACTGAATGAGCTGACTTCAGTAAACGCCGGCATGGCGTGGTCAAGCCGGGTCAGCGGGGGATAGTAAACGGTTTCGTTCCCGCACATGATGTCGCCGCTGCAAAGAGATCGGGTCTTTACAACCGCAAGGTCTCCGGCCTTCAGCACGTCCGACCCGTGGTTTGCTCCTTTGCCCACTTCAAGGCTGATGGGCGCGAAATCAACTCGAACGACGTTGTCCAGCAGTTTTCCCGCCCGGGATTTCGCAAAATTAACAAGGGCCGCCCGCTGTTGAGCATCCGCTCTCTGGTCGAGAATCAGAACGGACTCGCTCGGCAGCGGATTGCGATAAGGGTCGCCAAGGGTTGCGCTTGCTTTCACAACAGCAACCACCGTAAGCCCACTCAAATCGGTTCCCTGCCAGCTTCCTTTGTTGATCCTCCACGCGATAATCGCCCGCTTCCCGGTCAGGTCAACTTCCGAATTGGCGAAGCACGGACCCGTCCAGACATCCGCGTTTCTTACTTCGAGATAATCTCCCGTAATAGCCGCCTGGCTGGGAATCACCGCCAGCCCCACAAGAACCAGTGCGGCCAGGCTTGCCCCAAAAATCTTGCGCATATCGCCCTCCTTCAAATACTTTTGCCTTGCCCCGGTTTAACATTCAATATTTTATCCCACAACAAAAAACACGTTCAACTTTAAGATGCCGCATCGGCCCTCAAAGTTTTGCAGTCATTGTTGAATTAGGCGTGTCTATTGAACAGGAACTCGCCGAGCAATCAATGTTGTGCAATTGCTGATGATCGTCAATGTTTGCAGAGGCGGAATGAAAAACCGGCGGCAGAAGCAAGCCCGGTGGTTAGGCGACGTGTTTTGCAGAACAAAGCCGAGAAGCGCCGGACCAAAGGTACACGCGCCCAGCACTTCTCGACGGGAGTGACAATGTTGCCTGCTGCCCGAACAAACTACACCAGTGCTTCAACAACCCAGGTTAAATTGGATCGTAGCAACCGCGACCTGGTTTGCATGCCGATGGCTCGGCTACCTGGCCGTCCGGCCCGAGGCAATTGTGAGTGTGCACGCACCAATAAATTCCGCTGCTCATGCTGGGGATCCGCGGGTCAGGTTCGGCGTGGACAAACATTTCCTTCGAATGCAGGCAACGGCACGCAGCGTGGCCGATATTGTTCAGTGTGGGAGGTTCGGGCATCTTCATGCTTCTCCTTTCACGGCCCGCATCAGGGCCCGCTTCACGGCTACGCGGGCGAGTTGCACCTTGTAGCCGTTCTGGCTCAACGGTCTTGCGTTGCTCACCGCAGCTTTGCCCGCGGATTCCGCAACGTCCTCTGAGAGGCTCTTCCCCTGGAGTTCCTGTTCCGCCTCAGGGGACGGCCACGGCACCGGCGCCACATGTCCCAGAACGACGCGAGCGCTTTTCACAGAATCTCCGTCCATCTGCAACGCCACGGCTGCCGCCACAAGGGGCCAGTCAAGGCCTTCCTTTTCGCGGATTTCATATGTGGCCGTTTTTGCGCCCGCTGCGGGCGGCACAATGATTTCCGTAAGGATTTCATTCGGTTGGATGACGTACTCTCGTTCGTCCTCAGACTGCGGCGTTTTATAGAACTTACTGAGTTCGACTTCGCGCTGGCCGCTCGGCCCCTGAAGAGTAACTTTGGCGTTGAGCGCGATCAGGATCGGAGCCAGGCTTGAGGGATTTACGAAATATGCCGGTCCCGAATTCCCCAGGATCGCGGCGTAAACGTTCTGTCCATCGGGGATAAGCGATTTTCCTTCGTGCTGCGCCAGCAGGCCGTATCCGTTGCGGAAGTACCAGTCACGCGGGCGCTGGAGCAATTCACCGCCAACGGTTCCCATGTGCCGCATCTGTTCTCCGCGAATGCCATCGGCCGCCTGGACAAGGCCCGGATATTGCTGCTGGGCGGTCTTGTCGTCGAGCAACTGGCGGATGGTAGCCAGTGCGCCGATGCGCAGACCTGAACGGCCGTTATACTCGATGCGGTCGAGACCTTTGACATTCTTCAGGCTCACGACGCGTTTGGGCGTAGTAATACGGTCCTTCATAGCGCTGATGAGGTCGGTTCCGCCAGCCAGAATTTCAGTACCGCCCCAGGTGCTTCCGAGCAATCGGGCGGCTTCCTGCACGGTCTTTGGACTTGCATATTCGAAGGCTTCCATCAGGCCATCGCTCCTTTCTCAAGTGCGGCGAGCACCTTGTCAGGGGTCAGGGGAAGAGTTGGAACCCGGACTCCGATAGCGTTGGCAACGGCGTTGGAAATGGCTGCGCCGGGGGAAATGACCGGCGGCTCGCCAAGGCCGATCACGCCGCGCTCATCGTATCCAGGCCCTGTCATCATGTGGACCACGAATTCGCCGAAGTCTCCGATGGTGGCCAGCTTGTAGAACTCCATGTTGGGGTTGAGCATGATGCCAAGCGTCTCGTCCATCACCTTCTGCTCGAAGAGCGCATAGCACACGCCCATAATCATCGCGCCGTACACCTGGCTTTCGGCCGTCTTCATGTCGATGATCAGGCCGCAATCCTGAGCGGCGATGATCCGGTTCAACTTCACCTGTCCGGTTTCCGTATCCACGGAAACGTCGGCAATCTGAACGCCGCCCACGCCGCTGTCACCCAGGTGACAAGGACCTGGATTTTTGCCGGTTGTCTGGATAGTTTTGACACCCAACTTGGCGCAGGCCTGTTTCCACGTCAGGCTTTTTGAAGGATCGCTCTTTGACTGGATCTTCCCATCGCGGGCCTCGAGGTCGGTCGGCTGGACGCCCAGCGAAGGCGCCACGGCGGCGAACAACTCGTCGCGCGCGTCCACAGATCCTCGGCGCACGGAATTGGAAACTCCACCTACCGTGGTGCTGCCACCGCTCGCGCCCGAAGGCGGATACTTACTGTCGCCGATCTCAACCTTCACAGCTTCGAGCGGGAGGCCGAGAGTTTCAGCAGCCGTGATTCCAATCACCGTACGGGTGCCGGTTCCAAGGTCCTGACTTCCGAGCCGCACGGTGACGGAACCGTCCGGCCGAATAATGACGTTGCATTCGCTGTTGTGCCCGCGGCCACCCCAGGTATGGAGGCTTACGCCCATGCCTCGCTTGATGTGTCCGGGCGTCTTGTCACCGCGTGGATGCCAGTTCTTTTTCCAATCGGCAAGCTGCGCAGCCACGTGAAGCTCGTCGGTATAAGCCTTGCGGAGGACGGGCGGTGCCAGGTTCACATTCTTCAGCAACAACTCGATCGGGTCCATCTCAAGCTTGGCGGCCAGGTCGTCAATAGCTGCCATAGTGATCAAACACGCCTGAGGATGGTTTGGAGCACGCCACGCACGGGCTCCTCCAATGTTCGTAAGCACCTCAGTGTGTTTCCAATGGCTGTTCGGAAATTCCAGAACGTAAGGCAGCGGCGGATGCCCGGCCGGACCCATGCCGCCGGTGCCCCAAGACTCCGAATCCCATGCAGTCAGAGTTCCGTCTTTCTTTGCCGCCACACGGACCCTGGCGTAGGCGGAAGGTCGCGCACCGGCCATCTTCAGTTCGGCATCGCGGTCCAGCATCAGTCGAACGGGAGCTCCTGCCATCTTGGCAAGCTGCGCAGCCTCGATGCCCCAACTGTCCGGAGAGAACTTGCTGCCGAACCCGCCGCCGATGTACTGGCAGACGGTTTCGATGTTATTATCGTCCACCTGCACGTTTTTCAAGCGCAGACCCTGCCCAAACTGACCTGGCCCGCCGGAGACATTCTGCGTGGACGTCCACGTCTTGAGGGTCTTCGCATCGGTCCAATGAGCGACGCTCCCGTGCGATTCAAGGCAGCAATGCGTAATCACGGGCAGACCGTAAAAGCCCTCGGAAACCACGGCATCGGGGTCCTGAAACGCTTTGTCAGGGTCGCCCTGCTTGGCTTCACCACCATCCTTGGTGCGGCCGGCCGCCTGCGCCTTTTCCAAATCGTCTTCGCGCACAAAATGCGGAAGAGGTTCATATTCTACTTTGATCTGGCGGACGGCGTCCTCCGCGATCTCCTCGTTGACTGCCGCGACGACGGCAATTTCGTCACCGGCCCATTGGATTTCCGATCCCGCATCTTTGATCACCAGGACCGCTTTCACGCCCGGCAGCTTTTGCGCTGGGGAAATATCCAGCGATTTGATCTTCGCATGTGCATGCGGGCATTGGAGAATCTTGGCAATCAACCTGCCCGGAGGATTGGTGTCATAGGTGTATTTGGCGCGACCGCTGGATTTTTCCGGACCATCGAGGCGATCAATGCTCTTGCCTATCAGTCCGCGCTGCCCTTCCGGCGGCCAGTCATATTTACAGGTTGCCATTATGCGCCTCCCTTCACGCCGGCCGCTTCTAGAACAGCGTGCCGGACACCCCAGTAAGTTCCACAGCGGCAGATGTTCCCGCCAAGGTTCTTGACTATGTCGTCCAATGTCGGATTGTGTTCGCGCTCAAGATAAGCAGTGCAGGCGATCACGAAACCCGGCGTGCAGAACCCGCACTGCTGTGCGTCGTGTTTAACAAAGGCGGCCATCACGGGCGAGAGCTTACCGTCCTGAGCCAGGCCCTCGATCGTCGTAACGTCATGCCCCTGCGCCTCGATGGCCAGGACCGTGCAGGCGTACACGGGCTTGTGGTCCAGCATCACCGTGCAGGCACCGCAGGTGGCACGGTCGCAGACTTTCTTTGCGCCCGTAAGGTCAAGGTGGTCGCGCAAGGCGTCGAGCAGAGTGACGCGAGGTTCAAGATTCAACTTGTGGGTTTTGCCATTGATGCGAAGCGTGATCGGGACCGCCCCCGGGCCGACAAACCCGGATTCCGGCCCCGGCGGCGCGGCGCTTGCGACGGTGCTGCCGACTAATATCCCACCAGACACCGTGACGCCCGCGCCCTTCAGAAAATCCCGGCGAGTCAATGCGGACTTCTCCGGCCCAGCTTTGCGCGGCCGGTCCTTTTTCCGTCTCATATTGGACTCCTTGCTTGAGGTTTTGCCTAATCCAGAATTTAAATCAAGGAAAACCACTCATTACGAAATCGAACCCGCAAACAGGTCGATGATTTGACGAGAGCAGCATTATAACACTGAGAAATATTTCGACAACGAATTTCTGAAGAGCCCGGAAAAATCCTGAAAACTTACCGCCCGCCGTCGCTGTTGCCGTTGCCAGCCAGCACGGATTCCGGCACCACACCGGGGGCTTCGATGGGTACCTCCTCGGGTCGGCGGTGGAACCGCCTGCCGAGCCACTGCTGGAACTGGTCCAGATACGTGTAATAAATGGGTGTGATATAGAGAGTGATGATCTGCGAAAAGACAAGGCCGCCAACCACGGCCATGCCCAGCGGCCGCCGTGAGCCAGCGCCCGCGCCGAGGCCAAGTGCAATAGGCAGGATCCCCATCAGAGCGGCAAAGGTCGTCATCATGATCGGACGGAACCGCACGATGGCGCCGTGATAGATCGCTTCTGCGGTTGACTTCCCGGACGTGCGCTGCGCATCAAGCGCGAAATCGATCATCATGATAGCGTTTTTCTTGACGATGCCGATCAGCATGATGACGCCGACAAAACCGTAGAGGTCGAGTTCCATATGGAAGGCCATCAGGGTCACGAGTGCGCCCAGGGCCGCCGAAGGCAATCCAGAAAGAATGGTGACAGGATGGATGAAGCTTTCATACAGGATGCCCAGCACCAGGTAGATCACAAGCACAGTGGCCAGCAGCAGCACGCCCAGACCGACGAGCGAGGACTGGAACTGCTGCGCAGTTCCTTCGAAATTTGCGCTGATGTCGGCAGGAAGCGTTTCCCGTGCCAGGCGATCGACTTCTGAAACCGCATTGCCCAGCGCCACGCCCGGTTTCAGGTTGAACGAAATCGTGACGGACGGAAGTTGACCATAATGGTTGACGGACAGAGGACCCAATCCCTGCGTTACTCTGGCAACGGCATTCAAGGGAACAAGCTGGCCGCTCGAAGAGCGGATATAAAGCATAGAGAGATCTTCCGGGTTCCGCTGGTACTGGGGCTCGAGTTCCGAAATCACCCAATACTCGTTGTTAGGAGCATAGATCGTTGAAATGCGACCTTGGCCGTATGCAGTTGTAAGGGCGCTCTCGATCTGATAAGCGGTCACGCCGAGCGCCTGCGCCTTGTCCCGGTCAATCTGAACGTTGACCTGGGGATTGTCAATCTGGAGGTCGGTGTTCACGTCCTGAAAGCCGGGCAACTCCCGCATTTTGGCCTCGAGTGCCCGAGCTTGTGCATAAAGCTCCTTGGTATTTGGCCCTTCCAGCGTATATTGATACTGGCTTTTGGTCAGATGTGCGCCGATCTGGATGGGCGGCGGGTTCTGCATGAAGGCCACGATTCCCGGGACGGTAGCGATCTTCGGGCGCAACTGCTGGATCACTTCATCGGTTGAGACAAGCCTGTATTGAGGGCCGAAATCCTTGTGCGGAATATGGAAGAAGTCTTCGATTCTGGCCAGATATTCCTGACCTGCAGACGGGCGGGGCTTGAGATGGCAGAAGAAAATGCCGGAGTTACCTCCGCCGGACGGCCCTCCGGCACCTGCCAGTGAGAAAACGGTTGCCACATTCGGGTTCTGGCGGACGATGGCGACAACTTCCTTCTGGAGTTTTTTCATTTGATCAAAGGAAGTTCCCTGGGCCGCCTGCGTGAAGGCGAATATCGCTCCGCTGTCCTCGCTGGGCAGGAAACCTTTGGGAATCTGCATGAAGAGATATCCCGTGAGGATCAGGATCAGAATCGATGCAATCAGCGTGACCAGCCGGTGCCGGAGGACCGCACGCAGGCTCCAGTCATAACCTTTGAGCAGATAATTGAAATAACGCTCCGAAACCTCAAACAAGTGGCCGTGCTTCTGGGCCCTCGGATGGCGCAGGAACCGGCTGCAGAGCATTGGGGTCAGAGTCAACGAAACCAGGCCGGAAACCAGCACGGCGGCCATGATCGTGACGGAGAATTCGTGCAGTAAACGGCCCATGATGCCGCCCATGAAGAGCACGGGAATGAAAACGGCGGTGAGCGACAGCGTCATCGACAGAATGGTGAAGCTGATTTCCTTGGAACCGTTCAGCGCGGCTTCCATGACGCCTTCGCCCAATTCCATGTGGCGCACGATGTTTTCGAGCATGACAATGGCGTCATCGACAACAAAGCCCACCGCGAGCACCAGGGCCATGAGAGATAAGTTGTCCACCGTATAGCCCGCCAGGTACATCACCGCAAACGTCCCGATAATCGACATCGGGAGCGCCAGGCTCGGGATGATGGTGGCGGAAACGTTGCGGAGGAACAGGAAGATCACGAGGATCACGAGGCACAGCGTCAGGTAAAGCGTGAACTTGACATCGTTGATGGAATCCCGGATGCTCTCCGAGCGATCAAACTGAATCTGGAAGTGGATGGCGGCGGGGAATTCCGACCGGAAAGTGGGTAGCAGCTTCCTGATGTTGTTCACCACTTCGACGGTGTTGGTCCCAGGCTGGCGCTGGATGGCCAGAACCATGGCCCGCTTGTCGCCATACCAGGTCGCAACTTTGTCGCTCTGGCTGCCGTCAATCACATTGGCCACCGCATCCAGACGCACCGGGGCGCCGTTACGGTAGGCTATAATGATGGGCCGGTAGGCGGCAGCATCGGTCAACTGGCCTTCGGCCTGGACCACAAAAGCTTTGTGCGTGCCGTAAAGCGTGCCGGTGGGCAGGTTGACGTTGGCGTTCTGAATGGCCTGGATGGCTTCATCGATGCCGATCTGCCGCGCTGCCAGGGCCTTGGGATCAAACTGCACCCGGACAGCGTACTTCTGCTCGCCAAAGACCTGCACCTGCGCCACGCCGCTGATCATCGAGATACGCTGTGCCATCATTGTGTCGGCGTACTCGCTTGTGGTGTAAAGCGGCAGCGTGTCGGACCAGACCGCCATGTAAATGATCGGCTGATTGGCGGGGTTCACCTTGCGAAACGTCGGCGGCGAAGGCATCCCTGGCGGAAGTTGCCCCTCCGCCTGGGTAATCATGGACTGAACATCCTGGGCCGCTGCATCGATGTCCCGGCTGAGGTCAAACTGAAGGCTGATCTGCGTGCTTCCCTGCGTATTCGTGGATGACATCGAATCGAGCCCGGCAATCGTGGAAAATTGCCGTTCGAGCGGCGTCGCCACGGACGCAGCCATGGTTTCCGGGCTCGCGCCCGGCAGGCTGGCGCTCACGGTAATTGTAGGATAATCGACGCTCGGCAGGTCGCTGACCGGCAGAACCCGGTAAGCCATGACTCCGAACAGCAGGATCCCGAGCATGATCAGGGTGGTCATGACCGGGCGGCGAATGAATATTTCGGAAAGATTCATGAACTGCTTCCCTGCTCTTGGGATGCTCCGTTCTTGAAAGACACCTTAGCGCCCGGGAATAGCCGCAACTGCCCATTCGTCACTACGGTCTCCCCAGGATTCACGCCTTTTTCTACAATCGTCAGACCCTCCAGCGTATTGCCAACCGTCACCGGACGGAGCTCAACGGTATTGTCAGGTTTAACTACATAGACATATTGACCGTTTTCGCCTGTCTGTACAGCCTGGGAGGGCACAACCTTCGCGTTCCGCTGTACAGCAAGATCAAGTATGACATTCACAAACTGGCCCGGCCACAACCGGCGGTCAAGGTTGGAAAACGTCCCCTTCAGCGCAATCGTTCCCGTGCTGCTGTCCACAGTGTTATTGATGAAGCTCAGGACCCCAATGGATGGGTCGGGATTCCCGTCGGAAGGATAAGCCAGGACCCGAAGCTGTCCTCGGGCATGGTACTGGCGAATCTGATTCAGATATTGCTCAGGAACTGAAAAATCAACATAGATAGGGTTCACCTGGTTAATGACCACCAGGCTCGTATCATTGTTCTTCACCAGATTGCCGGGATGGACCAGCAGGCTTCCCGTGCGGCCGCTGATAGGTGAATAGATTGAGCAGTATCCAAGCTGGATTTTCGCGTTCTCGACGGCGGCTTTATCAGCCCTGACTGCGGCGTCCAGTGCCGCTGCATTACTCGTGTACTGCTGATATTGGATTTCGGAAACGATGCCGGCCTGATGGAGCGCCGTGTATTGTTCTGCCTCGTTCTTGGCATATTGCGCCTGGGCTTCGTCGCGGGCCAGGTTCGCTTCCGCCTGGTGAAGGGCCGTCTCGAAAGGTCGTGGATCAATGCTGAAGAGCAGATCACCCTTCTTTACATCCTGGCCTTCGGTGAAATAAGCCTTCTGGATTTCCCCATCCACGCGCGACTTTACCGTGACCGTGGAGTACGCCTCCACGTTTCCGATTGCTTTCACTTGCACCGGCATGTCGCGCTGCGTTGCCTTCGCAACCTCGACCGGCACAACCATGGCCATCGGAGAAGTTGCGGGTGTGCCTGTGGCGTTCTTTTCGGAACAGCCGGCAAAAAACACGGCCATCGCTACTGCGCCGATGCCCAGCCCCAATAGCCCTAATTTGCAAATTGGAATTCTACCCACGCTCCACTCCATTCTCTTTTTGACGCAACCCAGCGCCGCAGAGTTACACGGATTCGTCTCCCTTGCCGCGCCATGCGCAGTCCTGACCGGAGCTCTCTCCGCACCGCCCGAAAGGTGCGTGGATTCAGGCGTGCCAGTGGATCATTTGGGCCGTTTGGAGGTTGGATGACGGGCAGACCCAGGAGGCTCACAAAGCCGTCAGATCATGCTCCCCCACCGGTCGCTCATGAGTATAGCGCCACCTGTTGGCTCTCCAACCCATTATAATTGAAATCCTGCTGGACGGGCAGTGTCTGAGACAGGCACAAACACGTCTGATTCAGGTCAGGAGCAGCTTTGAGCATCAGAAAAGAATTGCAGGAAATCCCCAATGCGCTGCGGCAAATGCTTGAAAAGGGCCGCCCGCAATACGAAGCCCTCGTCCGGCGTGTGGGTTGGGGCGAAAAGCCGATCTTCCTGCTGGCTGGCGCCCGTGCATATCCCACGGCGCTGATGGGTGCCTGGGCTTTTCAAAGCCTTCTGGGAGCGCCAGTCGTCGCCGCACGCGCCGGAAATTTCAATGCCTACACCTGTCGTGTCGTGGGCGCGCGCTCGTTGGTCATCGCTATGGGTGGTGGCGAAGACTTGGTGCAGGCGGTAAAAAAGGCCAAAAGCCAGGGAGCAGTTGTCTGGGCGGCAGCACCCAATCCCGGCGGCCCACTGGCAGAAATTGCCGATGCCGTCATCGATTGCTTCCAGGGGGACTCCGCAAATGACAGTACCCGGTACAACTTTTGCCGGCACGCCGCCATGGTCTTTCTTGCCGTAGCCGCCACGAAAGTTCTGAAAGCACCGACCGTGGCCCTCGACTCCCAGGAAGAAGAGTTCGAAGCATTGCCCCGGCACGTTGAATGGGTCCTGAACCATATTTCCGACGCCGCCAGCGCGTTCGCAAGGGAATTCCGCCCTCTCACGGACCTTCGGATTGTCGGCGGCGGCGCGTTTTTCCCTATCGCGATCCAGTCGGCCGGCCGCTTGTACCGGGAGGCCCAAATTCCTGCGCACGGCTGTGATTTGCTGGATTTTCAGGAGGGATTCTGCGGTGTGACACGGCCCGGCTCGGGCGTACTCTATCTTTCATCCTCACGGTGCGGCCTGAAAACGCGCGTCCATGACTCAGTCCGTGAAGTCCGGCAGGGAAAAAGCCGGAAAATCTTTGCCCTGACTGACGACAATGACCGGCAACTCTCCGAGCGCGCAGACGCCGCAGTGCTTTTTCCCGTCCTCACGGAAGCGGGAGGAGCGCTGATCGCTCTTGCATTTCTTGAACTTGTGGCCTTTTACACAGCGCAGCCCGCGCGGATGACCTCCGCCCACGGCCGCGGGGCCGAAAAGGCATAGGCAGGCAATTTCTGCGAGTGTAGTAGCTTTATTCGCATATTATTATATAGTTTCAAACCTGAGATATTTCGACAATCATTGACAAGAAACTGCATTTCTGATTTTATTAATATATGGACATCGGAAAGCGCATTCGCATCCTGCGTGAAGCCAAGGGCCTCTCGCAAGGTGACATCGAGAAGCGGTCGGGTCTGCTTCGGTCGTATATCTCGCGGGTCGAAGGCGGATATACGGCGCCGTCTCTGATTACTCTGGAGAAATTTGCAAAGGCCCTTGAAGTTGAGCCTTATCAGCTTCTGTTCAAGGGGACAGGACAACCCACGGCGCCGCGCGTGCCGCCTCAGGCAAGCCAGTCAAAATCGTTGCGCAAGCTGATCAAGTCGTTTGAGAGCATGACTACACCAAATCGCAAGCTGCTCCTCACCCTTGCTAGCAAACTGAGCAAAGATTAGCTCCCGCAGACGCCTTGCAGAAACCTGTGCCGTCAAGTTACATATCGAGGGTACTGTCTGCCTCCTGCGATGGTCTCCGGGAAGAACCGTGTTCCGAACCCGTTTTGATCAGGAACTCATCAAGCCGCCTGGCCATGCTTGCTACCTGCTTGCGAATCCTGGTAAGCAGGACCAGTCCGTAAATCAGTCCGATAATGAGGGCGAGGAAGAACGCCAGCACAATGGCCAGCATAATCATTTGAACGGCTTGTGGATCGTACATTTCCCCTCCTAATTTATTCAAACGCCTCTCGCCTTAACGGACTGCTAAAAAGCGTCCAGACTCCGTCAATTCGAGCGAAACCCTGCCCCGGATGGGCCGTGGCGAAGCTGGAAACCTGCTTCTCCCCGAGAGGGTAAAAACAACCGTGAATCCGCTGGTTTGATCAAAAGCATCGGCCCTTGGAATGACAATGACGGAAGGTTCTTTCAGCACCCTGCCAAGCCCTGCATAAAACCATTCCTCGAAAAACCAAGTTATAACGCGCTCAGATTGAAATCAAGCAGGCGCTTTTACAATTGTCCGCGATGTGATAAGAATTTCATTCTCGAAAGGGCAGAAGTACGAGGTGGATGTTAACCTGCCAAGACGGTTTGGTTGGCGAGGTGAACTCATCGTTCCGAATTTTAATGAAAACCGGAGGACTCATTATGGCCGAAGATCTTGACCGACGTGAATTCATAAAAAAGGCCGCAATTGGAACCGCGGGTGCCGCAATCACATTACCCGCCCTCGGCAAGGCTGCAAAGACCGCACCGAGTGACAAAGTCATTGTTGGGGTAATCGGGACGGGCAGACAGGGGCGCGGCGACCTCAGGGCATTTCGCGAGCAGCCTGACGTTGAAATCGCCGCGGTCTGCGACGTTTACCAACCAAACCTTCAATTGGGCGTGAAGGATTCCGGAGGCAAGGCGCAAACTTACTCCGATTTCCGCCAGGTGCTTGACCGGAAGGACATCGACGTGATTGTTGTGGGCACACCCGATCACTGGCACCCGCTGATCATGGTCGAGGCCTGCAAAGCCGGCAAGGACGTTTATGTGGAAAAGCCCATCTGCCACACCATCGACGAAGGCATCCTGATGGTCGAGGCCGCGCGCAAATACAACCGAGTGGTGCAGGTTGGAACACAGCAACGCTCCGGAATCCATTTTCAGAAAGCCGTCAAGCTGGTGCAGAATGGATTCATCGGGAAAGTCAGTTTTGTCCGCACGTGGAATTACGGCAACGAATATCCGCAGGGGATCGGCAATCCTCCGGACTCGGACCCGCCCGCGGACCTCGACTGGGACGCCTGGCTTGGCCCGGCCCCGAAGGTTGCCTTCAACTGGAACCGCTTCGGTCCTGATCCCAAGCTCCCTCCGCGATGGTCAACCTTCCGTTACTTCTGGGATTACGCCGGTGGATTCATGACCGACTGGGGCGTGCACCTTATCGACATCGTCCATTGGGCGATGCAGGTCGATGGGCCATCCGTGATCACCGCGCTGGGCGGGAAATACTACATTCAGGACAACGCCGAAACGCCCGACACGCTCCAAGTGACCTATGAATACCAGAACCCGGACTTTGTCTGCGTCTATGAAAACCGCTGGGACAATGCCAATTCCATGTACGGCAAGGGATACGGGATTGAATTCCACGGCACCGACGGCACGCTGTTTGTCGATCGCGGAGGGTTTGAAGTGTTTCCTGAATATCGCGGGCAGGGCAAGGAGGAGGTGGCGAGGACCGCTTCTATGCAGATGAAATCCGTGAACAATTCCCACTCTGACCATGTTCGCAATTTCCTCGACTGTGTGAAGACCCGCAAGCGGCCGATTTCCGACATCGAAATCGGGCATCGGTCCACCAGCGCCTGCCTGCTCGGGAACGTGGCTTTTCGCAGCAAGGAGCGGATTGTGTGGGACGTAAAAAACCAGAAGCTTGTCAGGGGCGGCAACAAGGCCGAGCAATTCGTCACTCGCGATTACCGAGCACCGTGGAAATTGATGGTGTAACAGATCCTGCAGCGACGATGTGCCATCGTCGTGGAATATTCCGGCGATCACAGACCCCGGATACAGTTTCGGGCTCTATAGCAGCGACGTGCCATCGCCGCACGACACTCCGGCGATCATAGACCGCTGTCACACACGTGGCTATTTGATGTAGCACACGCCATAGTAGCGGCCGGTTTCCGCCATGGCCGTCCAGACGACCCGTGCGGGTGTCTCCACCGGCGCCTGGTTGTCAGCGAAGGGCAGCGTAATGAACAATTCATCGCCCACGTTGAAGATTTTGGTGCTCAGAAAACACAGCCCGCCCTTCGAAACATCGCGGGTTTGAGCAATGTCCATGACTCCCCAGTTGTTGCGGACTTTCAACCTCATCACGAGCTTTAATCGCCGTGACTTGCGCCGCTCTGTGGATGGCGGCCTGGTCTGCCGGCTCTCCCGGATCATCTCCGGAGTGACGGCCTGGTCGCTCGGCTTCCATCGCGTCGTTTCATTGCAGCGGTCGCAATGGCGCGAGATCAGGCCGGTGGCCAGCAATACATCGTACTCGATCGAGGAAAGCGGGCTCTGGATGGCTTTCCGGCAGGCCCCGCATTCGATTAAAACTTTCGGCTGGACGCCGTCTGCCGGCGGCTGATAGGCGATCCCCCAGATACCGCTTTCAGGGTTAAGCGCCTCGACGCCCCATTCCCGTCGGTCACCGAATACCTGCTGAAATGCGCCGACCACACGGAACTCTTCCTCGATATTGTTGGCCAGGTTTTTGATGAGGATGATGTCGTCCGGCAAAAGGGGGTGCGTCAGGCTGATGCGCGCTCCGCTCTGACTGAAGCTGACTGTTACCGTGTCTTCACTGAACGCCACTCCGGAAACGTCGTTCCCGATCACACGAATGCGAACGGGCGCCAGCACACGATCTGTCCGTCGTTTCTGATCTTCCGGCATGGATCCGTTCAATCAACCTCCGCTCCCAACCTTCGCATGGCCCCGGAAATTTCCTGTCTGCGGGCTTTATGTAAGTACCCATCGGTTTTTTTTGAGGAAAAGATTAGTTGAGACGTGTCGCAGCTATTGAATCTTGGCGCGGTTGCAAAACCAGCCCTGCCGCCACGAAAGCTCTGGCGGAAACAGTGAAGATGTTCCCGACGGTATGCCTCAGGACGCCGCCAACTCGCGCAGTCGGGCAATCCCGCTCGCTTCGTTATCGGCGATTACGAAAAACTGCGAGAGCTTAACCTCATCCAGCACACGCCGTACACGTTGATTGAGGGAAACAAGGACAAGTCCCGCGCCTGCCTGCCGAGCGGCCGCACGACAGCCGGCCAGGAATCCAAGGCCCGTGGAATCGATGTGGGGTACGCCGGAGAAATCAAAAAGCAGCTTCTTCCGCCCGGCTGCTATCAATTCCCTGACTTTTTCGCGGCACTGCGGGCCATCCTCGCCCGCGACAAACCTCCCCCGCAGCCGCAGGATTGTCACATCATCGTTGTGATCGACCGTGATTTCCATCGTGGCCGGTCCCGCAATAATAACCAACCGGGCGGAAAGAAACCCGCCAAAGGGGTTTAAAGAAAGGCCGCATCGTACGCCCGCGTGAGTTCCATCAAGCGCTCCCGCCGGCCGCGGCTGAAGACGGGCTCGATCCCGCCTAGCTTCTTCCGTGCGAGTGCTCGACGCTGCCGTGATGTTGCTGACCTTCTTTTCCGGCCTTCTGGCGCTGCTCGCGCAGCACGGCCTTTCGCGAGAGGCGGATCTTGTTGCCGTCGATTGAAATCACCTTCACTAAGAGTTGGTCGCCTTCCTTCAGTTCGTCGCGGATATCGCGAATGCGGTGCTCGGCCACCTCGCTGATGTGCAGCAAACCGTCGGTTCCAGGGAAGATTTCGACAAACGCACCGAAATCGGCCAGGCGCACGACTTTGCCCAGGTAAGTCTTCCCGACTTCCGCCTCCGCCATCATGTCCTTGATGATTTTGATTGCTTTGGCGGCCGAAGATTCATCGACGGCGGCCACGTTCACACGGCCGTCATCCTCGACGTCTATCTTCGCCCCCGTCTGTTCGACGATGCCGCGGATCACTTTACCGCCCGGGCCGATCAACTCGCCGATCTTGGCCGGATTGATCCTGATGGTGTGGATGTGCGGCGCGTAGGACGAGATGGTGGCCCGAGGCATGGGAAGTGTTTCCAGCATCTTCTCGAGGATATGAATCCGCGCCGCCTTGGCCTGAGCAAGGGCCTCCGCCATGATCTGCGGTGTAATGCCCGTAACTTTGATGTCCATCTGAAGAGCCGTAATGCCTTCGCGCGTGCCCGCCACTTTGAAGTCCATGTCGCCGTAATGGTCTTCCGCGCCGGCGATGTCGGTGAGGATGGCGTATTTGTCTCCCTCCTTTACGAGGCCCATGGCGACTCCCGCCACGGGCGCTTTGATGGGCACTCCGGCGTCCATCAGCGCCAGGCAGCCTCCGCAGACAGTGGCCATTGACGATGAGCCGTTCGACTCCAGAATGTCAGAAACCACGCGGATCGTGTAAGGGAAAGTCTGTTCGTCGGGGACCACGGCCGCCAGCGCGCGTTCCGCAAGCGCGCCATGACCGATTTCGCGCCGGCCCGGTCCGCGCAGAAAACCTACCTCGCCTACGCTGAAGGGGGGGAAATTGTAATGCAGCATAAACCGCTTGAAAGCTTCGCCCTCGAGCACATCGAGCCGCTGCATGTCTTCCGCCGTTCCGAGCGTCGCTGTTACCAGCGCCTGCGTTTCACCGCGCGTGAACAGCGCCGAGCCGTGCGTGCGCGGCAGCAGGCCGACCTCGCAAGTGATCGGCCGGACCTGATCGAATGCGCGCCGGTCGGGACGCTGGCGCTTCAGCAGGATATCGTCGCGGAAGATGCGCTCTTCAAGCCGGTCGAAGGCCTCAGCCACCTTGTGGCGCTTTTCCTCCTCGGTCTCGGGATAGCCGGCAAGCAACTCCTTGCGCAGTTCCGCAACCCGCTTCTGGCTTTCGAGCTTTGGATATTTCGACGTGTCCATGGCCTCGCGCAGGCCGGCCTCAACTTTCGCGCGAACCTCGTCCTCGATGGCCTTGTCAAATTCCGGCGCGACAAACACGCGCTTCCTGATCCCCAGCTTCTCAAACAACTCTTTTTCCGCGGCGATGATTTTCCTGATTTCCCCGTGCGCATACTGGATAGCGTCATTTACGGCTTCTTCGGAAACTTCCGTCGCGCCCGCTTCTACCATGACAATGGCGTCTTCGCTTCCGGCAACCACCATATTCAGCAGGCTTGCCTTCGTCTCCGAATAAGTTGGGTTTGTAACCAGGTGACCTTCCACCAGTGCCACGCGCACGCCGGCTACCGGCGTCGGGAAAGGAATGTCTGAAAAGTAGAGCGCCGCCGCGCCCGCGATGAGTCCGATAACGTCAGGGTTATTTTCTGTGTCCGCCGACAGCACCATCGCGATCACCTGGGTTTCGTCCTTGAAGCCCTCGGGAAACATCGGCCGCACCGGGCGGTCAATCAGCCGGCTGCTGAGGATCTCTTTTTCCGTCGGGCGTCCTTCGCGCTTGAAAAATCCGCCGGGAATCTTCCCGGCTGCGTACGTATATTCGCGATAATCCACCGTCAGTGGAAAGAAATCGATACCTTCACGCGGCACCGCCGAGCACGCGGTCGCCAGCACAACCGTGTCGCCGTACCGTACATAGGCCGAACCGTTCGCCTGCTTGGCAAGCTTGCCGACCTCAATTGAAAGGGTGCTTCCCCCCAGTGGGATGCTGACTCGTTCCATGAATTTTATCCTCCGAATCCTGCTGCCCCGTTTGCCCCTCCACTATACGTTCTGAACGTACACTCCGGATTCATCCTCCGGTTGCCAGCCATTCGCGGCAGGGACTACAGATGGCTTTTGAGTTTTAAGGTAGGGGAATGCGGACCGAGGCCAATACTCTAAAAACCGGCAAACATCCAAAGCGCGCTGGCTGTCCCCCAATAAACAAAAAGCGACCCGTGGCACGCCTGCCTGGGGTCGCTCCTGCTTGGGGTGGCATTCTGACCCAGTGTCTTTTCGCCTTCTTGCACAACCGCCTTATTTGCGGATCCCTAACCGGTCGATCACCTGCTTGTACCGGTTGGCGTCATGCCGCTTCAGGTATTCGAGCAGGCGCTTCCGCTTGCCCACCATGGTCAGCAGGCCACGCCTCGAGGCATGGTCTTTGCGATGTACGCGAAAGTGTTCCGTCAGGTAAGAGATGCGCTCTGTCAGGAGAGCGATTTGCACCTCCGGCGAACCCGTGTCCGATGAATGGACCTTATAGTCGCTGATGAGCTTTGTCTTTAATTCCCGGGTTAACGCCATCCGCTAATTCTCCTCGTTTCCGACATTTTCTCCCACAATTTCAACAGCTAGCATAACATTTTTCCACCGCCTTTGGCAAAAAATACTACAGCACGCGTAGGGAATCTCTCCAAGTCCATGGATTTTGTTGTTTTCAATTTTGGGAAGGCGAAATCCTCCGCTGCGTGTGTCCACACCGCGGAACCACCAACAGTGACCGAAAAGCCGACGGCAGGTCGAAAAGAAGGCTGGCGACGAAAAACCATCGGCAAATGGGAATTTTAAATCTTACCGGCCGATGGCATCAGCACGACTTCTTCCACCGCCGCCCGCGCTGGCTGGCGAAGCGCAGCGATTGCCGCATCGGCAACATCCGCAGGCTGCATCACGCGACTGCGCGGGATTTCAAATCCGAACGCAGCAAGCATTTCCGTGTCGGTGAGGCCCGGCAAGATGGCCGTCAGGCGGATCCCTTTGGGGCGCAACTCTTCTCGGAGCACGCGCGTCAGCCCGAGTGCACCGTATTTCGCCGCCGTGTATGCCGAGCAGTTGGCAAACGCCTGCCGGCTGGAAACGGAAAGAATGTTAACCACGTGCGGATACTTGCTCCGCTCCAGCAGCGGCAGCGCCGCCTTCACAGTAAGAAAAATAGAAGTCAGGTTCGACTCGATATTGAGCCGCCAGTCTTCGAGGGTCGTCTCCCCGAAGGGCTTGTAAGTAAACGCCCCGGCACTGTTGACCAGAACGTCCAGCCGCCCATGCCGTTTCCTGACCTGCCTGAAGACCCGTTCAACATCTGCCGGCCGGGTTACGTCCGCAGCGATGCTGCATGCCTTGTCGCCAATTTCCTTCTGCGCTGATTTCAGCCCGTTACTGCTGCGGGCCACCAGCACGACTTGCGCGCCTGCCCGCACCAGCGCGTCGGCAATGGCGAAGCCGATGCCGCGGCTCGCACCCGTGACAACAGCCACTCTGTCTTTGAGCCTGGGCATGGTCTGTTATACGCTCAGCCACCTTGACTGCACACCATTCGCAAAAGGGCACGACTTTTGTCGTGTCGCGACGACACAATCGGGTCCAATGTTGTCAATCAATAAAGTACTTTTCCGTTTTCGGCACGGACACATCCGTGCCGTTACCCCATTGGGATTTCGCCCTGACATAGCCCGTCGAGGGCGATTTAGCTTTTTTCCCGAACCAGGCGCAGGAATTCGGCGCGCGTCTGGTCACAATCGCGAAATATGCCCAGCATGGCTGAGGTCACAGCCACGGAATTCTGCTTTTCCACGCCGCGCATGATCATGCAAAGGTGACGGGCTTCGATAATGACGCCCACGCCCTGCGGCTTAATGGCTTCCATGATGGTCTCAGCGATCTGCGTGGTCAGCCGCTCCTGGATCTGGAGCCGGCGCGCGAAAACGTCCACCAGGCGCGGCACTTTGCTCAAGCCGATCACTTTTTCTGTAGGCACATAGGCCACATGGCAGCGGCCGAAGAAAGGCAGCAGATGGTGCTCGCACAGGCTGAAAATCTCGATGTCCTTCACAATCACCATTTCATCGTAGGCGACGGAATAGACGGCGCCGTTCAGCACCCTGGCAACGTCCTGATGGTAGCCGCTGGTAAGGAACCGCAGCGATTTCGCCACGCGCTCCGGAGTTTTCAGCAATCCTTCGCGCTCAGGATTTTCGCCAAGTTCGCGCAGCGTGCGGCGCACGGCCTCTTCCAGTGGATCATGGCTGATGGCCGGTTCTTTTTCCTCAATTCCTGGCATTGGGTTGGTTTTCATCTTTTTTCTCTCTTCGCCGTTTCCAAATGGCTTCCGTTCTCGCCTGAATACTCGAACGAGTTTGAACTCGTTTCTTCCAGCCGTACCCTTTCAAGCTCCGCGCTTCCTCGGACCGGTTCCAGCCTCGCCCTGAGCAGGTTGAAAATCTGCACGCAGAGATTTTCCGTGGTTGGGACTCTTCCCTGAAAATCAGGCACGTCCAGATTCAGATAGGTATGGTCAAAACGGTTGAGGACTTCCTCTTCGACGGCGCGATCGAGCAATCCCAGATCAATTACCATTCCCGTCGATGGGTCCACCGGCCCGCGCACAGTGACCTCGACAATGTAATTGTGCCCGTGGCCGTATGGGCTGTTGCATTTGCCGAATACGCGGGCATTATCTTCCGCGCTCAGCGAGTCATTGTGGAGTCGATGCGACGCGGAAAAGCGGTAACGCTTCGTCAGTGATACCATCAGTCCCCGTAATAATCCACGTAGAGGTCCTCGGTCTCGTACAGCCGGATTCGATGCAGCCGGCCCGCGGGAAGTTTCGCCGCGAGCAGGTTCCAGATTTCGATGGCGATATTTTCCGTTGTCGGAATTTTCGTGGCAAACGCCGGAACTTCCTTGTTCAGAAACTTGTGGTCCAGCTTTTGAAGGACCTCGCTTTCGAGCACGGCTTTCAGGTCTTTCAGGTCAAGGACCATGCCGGTATTTTCATCCACCTCGCCGGCCACAGTCACTTCAACTGTGTAGTTGTGGCCGTGCCCATGCGGATTGTTACATTTGCCGAAGATGCGCTGGTTCTCCTCCGCGCTGAATCTGGGATTGTGATAGTAGTGCGAAGCCGAAAATTCCGCTCGCCGCGTCAGATAGATCATTCCTCTCCCCGTTTCTGCCCAGAAGTCTGGTAACTGCGTCCTTTCCACTCCACCCCGCCGGCTACAGTGTAAGCCCACATCGAGTTCAGCAATAGCAACGCGTAAAGCCCTGCCCCGACAGGCTGATAGATAGCCAGCCACCGTCCAAAGCCCAGCCGCTCCAGCCTGCGGGTGTAATCCCGCCGTCGCAAAACCACGCCGGCAAAGCACGCGAGCGTGGTGATTAGCTCCCAGACCCGCGCCTGGCCCACAATGACAAGAACCGCAGACGCCACGAATGCAAGGAGTAGAAGTACGTCGAGCAGCACCGTGGCAATGAGGCCTTTGATCATTTGCTCGCGCCGGCCGTCATAGAGCAGGTAGAGGTTCTTGCTCCACCCCTTCCACAGATCGCCAAATGTGCTGTACATCCTCGTGCGGACCCAATTCGCCCCCGGCAGAAAAACCAGCCGCCTTCCGCCCGCCTTCACGCGCCGAGCGAGTTCGACATCGTCCAGAATCGCGCCCCGGATTGACGAATAGCCGCCTGTTTCATTGTAAACGTTCCGGCGGATAAGGAGGTACTGTCCGTTGGCCGCCGCGCGCGGCGAGGCCGGGTCCGAAATTTCTTCAAAAGGAAAGAGTCGCGCCAGTTGCACGAACACGAAAGGAATGATCGCCTTCTCCCACCACGTCGGCGTCCGCTGCCCCGGCGAAAGCGAGAGCAGATCGGCGTTCTCCGCCCTCGCGCGCATGAGCATGGCGTCCAGGCTGCCGGACAGATGTTCGGTATCGGCGTCGGTGAAGAGCAACCAATCGCCCGTTGCGATTTCCGCTCCCGCCGCCGCAGCGCGGTTCTTGCCCACCCAGCCCTCCGGAAGCGAGTCGAGCCGGACCACGCGCAAGATTGGAATTTCATTGCGCAGGCGCGCCAGGATTTCCGGCGTCCGGTCGGTCGATTCGTCATCAACGACGATAATCTCGCGGACGTGCTCCTGCCCTTCGAGGGACCGCACCGCGCGCTCGATATTTCCTTCTTCATTGCGGGCTGGAATGATCACGGACACTGTCTGCAGGTCGCGTTCAGACATCGCGTGCCATTTCCCTCTCACTTGGGATGAGATGTTCGTGAGGCACAAGGCAGGACCGGTGCGTCGGGGGGAAAGGCACAACCTTTAGCCGCACCGAGCAATTCGATGTCAATCGTGCGGCTTCGGGCACCGCAGCTGCGGATAAGGCAGTTTCCGGCATGCATGCGCCAGTGGCACGGCTGAAGTCATACTCTTTTCTACTCTTCACCCATGCACACCCTCAAATCGCTCCACCAGGTTGTCGAAAACGCAGCAGTGGCAGCGTTACACCGCCAACCAAGAGCGGACTGATCGAGCTGATGGCGGGATGAGCCCGCCGCTCCATTCCATCGAAAGTGATTTTCAGCAACCTGCCAAGTGCCGCTTAGCAACCAGGCGATTATAATAGATGTCTGAATTATGCGCAGAGTCACGCTTGCCAAATGGGTTGTGGTTGCGATTGCGGCCGCTGGAGTTCTGTGGCTGGTGCTGCGGCCGAAGCCGCGCGGCCCCGTGTCGATGGGCGAAGTCGCGCCCGCTTTCACCCTGCCGCAATTGCCTTCGGGGAAACTCTCGCTTGCGAAATACCGTGGTCAGGTGGTGGTACTCAATTTCTGGGCCACATGGTGCCCGCCCTGTGTAATGGAAACGCCCAGCCTGGAACAATTCGCTTCTGAAATGAAATCTCAGGGCGTCACGGTCATCGGTGTCAGCGTCGATCAGAACGCGCAGCAACTCGAGGAATTCATCCAGCGCTATCGCCTGACCTATCCTATCGCGCGGGATCCCGATGCCTCCCTGGCCCACGAGTACGGCACTTTCAAGTTTCCCGAAACCTACATCATTGACCGCGACGGTCGTGTGGCCGAAAAGATCATCGGAGCAACCGACTGGGTCGATCCCCGGATGATCGAGTTCGTCAAATCCCTTACCAACAACCGCCAGGCTTCGCGATAATCTCTTCACCGATCCGGCAAATCCGGACTGCGCGGACAGACAAGATCCGGTTTGATATTCAACCCGCTTTCGGAAATGGCCCTAAAAAGCTGTGCCGTGGGACCTCGAAAGCCAGCGCCTTCGCACCCACGGCACAGGAGATTAATCATTTAACGGTTGAAATTACCTGCCGGGATGACCCCCCGCCATTCCAGGTCCGCCGGCATGGCCGAAACCTCCGCTCATCGGCCCCCCAACGGGAGCATTAGCTTCGCCGAAACCGCCTGCACGGCCGGCGCCTTCTGAGCGGCCCATCCCTTGGGAGCGTCCGAAACCGGATTGGTTATCCTGCGCCATGGCCTGTTGCGCGTGCAACTGGCTCAAGTGGCTGAGCGCCATCTGCTGTCCCTTCTGGGAGACGTCGATGGCATGCTGAATGTGCGGCACCGCCTGTGCGGGAACCTTGCTGAGCAGGCTGTTGAGCACCTTCAGATGCTTGCTCGTCGCCGACTGGACGCGGTTGTAAACGCTCTCCTGCTGAGATGGCGTACCCTCAACGCGCCCCTGGCTGAGCGCCGTATTCAGACCTTCGATCCCACGGTCGTAATTATCGAGTGCGGTTTCAAGTCCGGCGGAATCTCCGGCTTTTCCCCGCTGCTGAGCTTGCTTCAAGTACTGCTCATTCTGCTTGAGTCGTTCTTTAACCTGCTGAAGAGTTAGCGAGCCCTGATTATCGTTTTCCTGCTGCGCAAACAGACCCACAGGCGAGATGATCAAGGCAGAAAAGGCGATCGTCAGGCAAATTGTGATCAATTGAACAAGGCGTTTCATCCGTTCCTCCTTCCGGGCAACCCGTCCCGGGATTTTCGGTTCTCGTGCCGGGGTTTCTGGGGACTTTCCTCGTGCCACCCCACTACTGAGTGCCCGCCTGTCAGCCCTGATGTGCCCATCGGCGAACACTACCCGATGTTATTTAGAAGCAATACGATGGCTCTTGGTTTTCCGCAATGGTACCAAAGTTCCATGTCTGGCTTGAGCACCAGGACTTTAACCCCTTTTGAAATCCTGGGTTTGCCGCAAGTGACAGGAAATCCAAGGCTGTTCGTCACGGTACTACCAAAGTACACTTCCCCTATATTGACTAAGTGATATACACTCCCGTGCTTGAGAGGGGCTTTGATCGCGGCTGCGCGCCAGCAGCGTGGCCGGCAATCCTGGAGGTTATGCAATGCAGTACCTGTACGAAACGGCATTCCATCTTAGACCGACTTTTTCCAAAGCAGGGAGGCGACTTCACTGTGCGTCCCTGGCGGCCGGGCTTGCTTTTCTTATTGCGTCGGGTCTGTTCGTCGGCTGCGGGGGCTCGAATTCAAGCAATACGGCGCCCCCGCCGGTCCCTTCGATCCAGAATATTAACAGTTCCACCGATCCGTCCAGCCCCGTTAATCTTCCCATTGAGATCAACGGCAGCGGTTTCCAAAGCTCGCCGGGCTCAGTGATTTTTTCCCAGTCATCGAGCGGCATCACGGCCACCGTCACGCCGAATGCCGGCGGCTGGACAGACAGCGGCATTGCGGTTGTAGTTCCGGCCGGAAATGGGACGAACAATTTCACCGTACCCGGTACCGTTTCGGTAACCGTAAAGACCAGCGGAGGCACCAGCAATGCTGTCACGCTGACGCTCGTTCAGACGCTCACGTTTGATGTGAACAACGTGACGTGGTCCCAGACAACGCCGCTTCCCACCCCCCTCACGGGCCTTCGTGCCGCTGCGGTTCCCATCAGTGACACGAGCGCTTATGTCGTGGTGACGGGCGGCTACGATGGGACCGCCAACACGAATGGTGTGTACGTCGGAACGCTCGATACGACCGGTGCCGTAACCGGGTGGACCGCAAGTGCAAACGTCCTTCCCGAAACCATCGCGCATCACGCCATGGTGGAAGCTGATGCCGAAAATTCACTTGTACCCGACGGATCGCATTTCATTTACGTTATCGGCGGCCAAATCAATTCCACCGATGCGCCCGGCGGAACGGGCGACGTTTATATGGCCAGCGTGGATAATAGCGGCGCAGTAGGGACCTGGCAGAAGTTAAGTTCCTCGCTTCCCGAACCCCTGGTCGGCCCCGCCGCCGCCCTCTTTAACGGCTACGTCTATGTGGTAGGCGGTCTGCATCCCGACGGAACTCCCTCGGCCGATGTCTTCTCGGCTCCGATCAAGTCAGACGGCACGCTCGGCACCTGGACTAAATCGACGAGCGCTTACCCAACGGCTGTTTCTTTCGCGACGGCGTTTGGCTTTGCCGGGAAACTCTATGTCCTTGGGGGCGACAATTCTAATTCGACAAATCCCGACGAGGAAGGCAGTCAGGGCTCGGGCATTCAAAGCGTGAACTTCGCCAGCGCTCTGAATGGGGTGGTGGGAACCTGGACCGCGACTTCATCCACGATCAAAAACCGCAAAAAGCAGATCACCTGGACGGCTTTCGGACAAGTGATCGACGCGGAAGGCATTTACAACGGGAGTCCGGGGTCGTTGGAACTTGAACGGACCGTGGTGAATCCCGACAGTACGCTGGCCTCATGGAATGGGATCACGAATGCGGTAAACCTGATCAATGCCAATGTGTACAACGCGGCAGCCATCGTGAGCCCGCTCCAGTCCCCCAACGCAACGCCACGATTCCTCCTTTTTGGTGGACAAGCTTTTAACGGCCTGCCCTCCGGGGGCGCGCCCAGCGCGCTGGTTTATTACAATACGGCACCATAAGCAAGGAATGGATAGGGCACGGCCTTGTGCCGTGCCTATCGATACTGAGGTCTATTCCTGAAAACGCGCCCCGCCAAAATGCGCATGCAGCCTGCTGATTTTACGGCAGGCTGCATGTGCATTTGCCGCCCATCGAAAATCTCCCCCTGTGGTCACGGTATCTCCGGTTTGTGGAGTTCGATACTGACGTCGGACATCACCGGCGGACACTCCCTCTGTGGATAGTGGCATTCCAGGAATTCGGTTGCGGCCCCTGCGGTGAGGATATCACAACTGCTGTAGCAATCCTGCAGCCGGGCGCTTCCCTTCTGTTAATCAATTGATCTATACTGGCTGTATCGAAAGCGGCTTTCATGGCAGTCTTGCGTCGGTCGCAATGGAGGGATGGGAAGGAGTTTCTATGCAAGACCTGTGTGAAAGGCTTTCACTCCGTGTTGCAGACCTCCCTCGCGCGGGCACGCGCGCTCACTTCGCATTCGTGACGGCTGGAATCATTCTGCTTGCGGTCGTAATTTTCGTCCCGGCCTGCGGAAACGGAGGCGGGAAAGGCACGCCGGCACCGCCGGCAATGCCTGCAATCAGCAACATCAACAACGCCACCGAACCTTCCAGCCCGGTTAATGTTTTGATCCAGATCAACGGCAGTGGTTTCCAAAACTCTCCGGGTTCAGTTGTCTTTACGCAATCTTCGACGGGAATCACAGCCACGGTAACACCGAAGTCCACCGCCTGGACGGACACCAGCATCGGAGTGAACGTTCCCTCAGGCGACGGCACGCATTCATTCACCGTGCCTGGCGAGGTTGACGTTAAGGTGACTACAAGCTCCGGCACCAGCAGTGCCGTCACTCTCGAGCTGACCCGCACATTCAGCCTTAACATCAATAACGTCACCTGGACGTCCTTAACGACACCGCTCCCCGCGCCGCTCACCGGGATGGCTGCGGTGGCGGTCCCATCGAGTGACACTCAGGCGTTTGTTGTGGTGACGGGCGGCTTCGATGGAAGCTCCAACCTGAGCCAAGTCCTCAGCAACACGATCAATACGAACGGCCAGGTCGGCCCCAACTGGCTGACCATTCCCACCAACCCGCTTCCGGAAACTATTGCCTACCATGCCATGGTGGAAGCTGATGCCAGAAACTCTCCCGTGCCCTCGGGTTCGCATTTTATCTACGTGATCGGCGGGCAGGTAAATTCCAGGGATACGCCCGGCGGCACGACGATTATTTACAGGGCCAGCGTCGATTCGAACAGCGGAGCGGTGGGGGCATGGACACAACTCTCGTCGCCGCTGCCGGAGCCGCTGCTCGGGATGGCGGCCGTGCTTTATAACGGCTATGTGTATCTTATCGGGGGCTTGCGTCCCGATTCAACGCCCTCGAACCGCATATACACCGCGCCGGTGAAATCCGACGGCACGCTCGGCACGTGGACGCAGCAGGCCAACAATTACCCGCTCGCAGTCTCCTTCGCCACAGCGTTCGTTTATTCCGGCAAACTCTACGTGCTGGATGGCGACACGGCGAACTCTCTCGCGCCCAGCGCGCAGGGAAACACGGGCGTGAACAGTGTCTATTTCGCCAATGTGCTGAACGGTTCGGTGGGGGCCTGGACGCAAACCACGCCAACCATCGCAAATCGGAAAAAGGCCGTGGTTTGGACAGTGTCCAACCTGGTGATCAGCGCAGAAGGTGTATATGGCACAGGTCCGGGAACAAATGAAGTCGAATACAGTACCATTAACCCGGATGGCACGCTCGCTCCCTGGATCGCTGTGCCTTCCGGCGGCCTGATCAAGGCCAACGTTTATAACGCAGCCGCCATCCTCAGCCCGCTTCTCACTACCACAACTCTCGCGCCCCGCATGCTGCTCCTGGGCGGGCAGCAGTTTACAACCTTCCAGCAGAGTAACCTGATCAACGAAGTCTATTACAACAACTCGCCCTGAGCAGGCGGGCTCTCATGACCATCATTCTCTAAGGCCAGGTTTCCGGGCGGTCGCCGATCCGGCCCGTTTTGAAATTTCAAGTTTCCAATTTGAGATTGCAGAAAGCGCCGGCGAAAGGACTCAAAGCGGTCCCTACTTCAGTTGCGCTGTTGAAGCGGTCGCGGGACCCGTGTCATACCTTCGTGCGCGCCATAAGTTCTGGACCGTTACGGCCCACAGGATTGCCGCGCATCCCCAACCGGTAACCAGCAGCCAAATATGCACCGGCGAACGTCCATTCCCCACGGCAGGCAGCAGCACAACTGTCCCCGCAGCCAGCAGCACCATCGCCGCGCACACCCCGATATACCTCCGGCTGTGAAACGCCTTCGCCAGGCCGATAAAGTGCAGTCCCACGATCAGCGCAGTGACCGGCGCAAGCAAGTCGTAGCGCCTCTCTCGCACAAGCCAAAGGCACGCGATCGGAATGGCGACAGCTTCAAACAGCACGGCGTAGCGGTAGGCTGGAAATCGAAATGGACTTGCCACCGGCGGCAAACCGAGTGCCCGCAGCCGCGAAACCTGCCGCACGCCAAAAGCGACGAGCAATGCGCCCACGAGGATGAATACCCACAGGAGTATTCCAGGTCGACCCAGACCGGCCGAACCCCACGCTCCCCAGAGCGCGCCGAATGTCGCGGTAATTATCGCGCTCCGGCTCCAGCCAATGGGATTGTTTACCAGATTTGGGGCGTCTTCTGGTTTCATAGCCGTATGTTATCAAGATGGTCTTGCAAGATAGATCTCCGTCGTGGTTTCGAATAATACCACAGACCGAAATAAGAGCACGGCAGGAATTTTACCTCGTCAATAATCATGTGGCCTGGGCGTGCCGCCCATGGATAGACAAAGGCATTCCATGCGTTCGGCGCATGATCCGGAGGGTTATGCCACAAGGTTCTCACAGTGCCACGCGGCGGAGGCGCAGGGCGTTGGAAATCACGGAGACGGAACTGAAGGTCATGGCGGCGCTGGCGATGATGGGGCTGAGGAGAATGCCGAAAAACGGATACAGCGCCCCCGCAGCCAGCGGAATGCCCAGCGTGTTATAAACGAACGCGAAGAAGAGGTTCTGGCGGATGTTGCGCATGACGGCACGGCTCAGGCGGCGGGCTCGCGCAATGCCCCGCAGGTCACCCTTCAGGAGCGTGATGCCGGCGCTTTCGATGGCGACATCGGTGCCGCTGCCCATGGCGATGCCCACGTGCGCCTGCGCCAGCGCCGGGGCGTCATTAATGCCGTCGCCGGCCATGGCTACGATGCGACCCTCGCGCTGCAGCTTCCTGACGATCTCGCCCTTCTGCTGCGGCAAGACTTCCGCCTCTACTTCGTCGATCCCAAGTTTTCTTGCGACCGCCTCGGCAGTAGCGCGGCTGTCGCCGGTCAGCATCACGATGCGGACCCCTTCTTCGTGCAGAAGCCGGATCGCTTCCGGCGTGGATTTCTTAATGGGATCCATTACGCCGAGGATACCAGCGGGCCAGCCATCTATCACGACGAACATTACCGTCTGGCCTTCCTGGCGCAGGACCTCCGCGCGCCGCTCGAATTGCGAGGCGTCCGCACCCAGTTCGGCGGCGAGCCGCCCGTTACCAAGCGCGACTCGGCGGCCGTCCACAATGCCGGTGACTCCCTTGCCGGTGATCGACTGGAAATCGCGCGCCTCGATGAGGTCCACTCCCTTGTCGCGAGCGCCCGCGACGATTGCCTCGGCCAGCGGGTGCTCGCTTGCGCGCTCGAGGCTTGCCGCGACGCGCAGCAGATCGCGCTCATTCCACCCCTCCATCGGCTCGATGGTAACCAGGCGCGGCTTGCCTTCCGTAAGCGTGCCGGTCTTGTCCACCACGATCGTATCGACTTTCTCGAGCACTTCAAGGCTTTCGGCGTCTTTGATCAGCACGCCCGCCGTGGCGCCGCGTCCTGTACCCACCATGATCGACATCGGTGTGGCGAGTCCCAGCGCGCATGGACAGGCGATAATCAGCACGGCGACCGCATTCACCAGCGCATAAGCCATGCGCGGTGAAGGACCCGCTATCGCCCAGACGACGAAAGTGACAATGGCCGCCGCCACAACCGACGGAACGAAATACGCGGACACTACGTCCGCCAGCCGCTGGATGGGCGCGCGGCTGCGCTGCGCCTCGCTCACCATTCGGACGATCTGCGCGAGAAGCATGTCTGCGCCAACACGCTCAGCGCGAATAATCAGACTCCCCTTCCCGTTCACCGTTCCACCCGTGACGCGCGCGCCGGTGGTTTTCTCGACCGGAGTCGGCTCTCCGGTGAGCATCGACTCGTCAACGAAGCTGGCGCCTTCGATCACTTCACCATCTACAGGGACCTTTTCCCCCGGCCGCACACGCAAACGGTCGCCCGGTTGGACGCGGTCGAGTGGAACATCTTCTTCCGAGCCATCGGCAAGAATTCGCCGGGCGGTTTTGGGAGCAAGCCCGAGCAGCGCCTTGATGGCGCTTGAAGTCTGCGAGCGCGCGCGCAACTCGAGCACCTGACCAAGCAGCACCAGCGTGGTAATGCCGGCCGCCGCCTCAAAATAAACCGCGACCGCGCCGCCTGCGCCACGGAAAGACGCCGGAAATATCCCCGGAGCCACGGTGGCAATCACGCTGTAGAAAAACGCCGTGCCTGTGCCGACGGCAATCAGCGTAAACATGTTCGGACTGCGGTTGATGATAGAAGCCCAGCCACGCTCAAAAAACGGCTTGCCGCCCCACAGCACAACGGGTGTCGCCAGCGCAAATTGCACCCATTCGCCGGCCTTTCCTGAAATCATTGCATGACCGGAAAGCATCTGCGACATTTCAAGCGCCATGAGCGGCACGGTCAGCGCGAGGCTGATCCAGAAACGGCGCTTCATGTCCTCATATTCGGGATTGGCTTCCTCTTCGAGGGTGACGGTGCGCGGCTCAAGCGCCATGCCGCATATGGGACACGAACCGGGGGCATCTCGGACAATCTCCGGGTGCATCGGGCAGACATATTGCGTCTTCGTCTTCGGAACAGCGATCGTTGCCGGTTCGAGCGCCATCCCGCACTTCGGGCACGGCCCGGGCTTCGATTGATGGACCTCCGGGTCCATAGGGCACGTGTAGTCGGCGGCGGGAGCGGGTTCGGATGATGCGCGCGCAGCATCAACGGATGAACTCGCAGGCTTCTGCGCCCGCACATATTCTTCGGGGGACGCTCGGAACTTCTCCAGGCAGGACTCGCAACAGAAATAATAGATCACGCCCTTGTATTCATAGCTTCCTGCGGCCGTGGCAGGGTCAACGTCCATGTCGCAGATGGGATCCTTCACTGTCGCAGCGGCATGCGGAGTATTTTCAGGGGACGCTGCAACTCTGTCGTGCATTTCATCTTGCATGGGTAAAACCACTTTCATGGCGTCCGCGCCTGAGGAATAATCCTCCTCAACGAATCCGTAAGGGCCGACGCGACGCTAATAGATTCGATGCGTGGCCGCGAGGAACGTTCGCTTTCTCAGGCTTTTCCTTCAGGGTTTCTCGCGTAGCACCATTCCAGCAGAAACGCGACGCCGGCCCCCACCAGCACGAACGGCCAGACCCAGGAAATGCTCATGCGCAACAAACCCGCGTTTGTCAGCAGGAACGCAAGGCCGCCAATCAGAAATATTGGGCCTGTAATGGAGCAATGAAAGGTACGGTTCCGGCGCCAGTTGGCGAAGCAACCCATCGACGCGGCAATCAGGATCGTTGAAGCCGAAGAGGCATGGAGCGGGTGCCAGTAAATTCCTGCAGCACTGAGGACGCCCCACGCAATCAGCGAAACAGCAAACCAATAGCGCATCGCCGCCGGGGAACTGCAACAGGTTTGCCGGCTCGTATCTGCCATGTTGCCTCCTTGAAAATAAAAATGCCTTGGCGCGTTCGCCTCAGTCAGGCAACTCTCCGCCTATTCTGGCAAGTTGCGGGTACGGTTGCAACCCGGACAGCTTCACAGGAATTCCACAGAAGAGGAAATTTACGAAGCGGGATAATGCCCGTTTGAAGGTGAATTCCGTCTTGCATAGGGCGGAGTGAAAAATCCGGACTGAACAAAGAGCCCAAGACGAATTTTGTGACATGCAACGCCCTGCCGGGATTCGGCTTGACCAGACCGCTCGCGATCTTTAAGCTCGCTATTGAAGGTGAAAAATGTCAATGAACGGCCACATTCCCCTCAGCACTTTCAGACTTCTCGAGCGAACTTCGCCCAGCATGCCCGGTTTGGCAAACCTGGAGGGGGAAATCCGGCAGTCGCTCTCTGCGCTTCGAATTCCTCACGAGCATCTTCAAGGGAAGCGCATTGCCGTCACTGCGGGCAGCCGCGGCATTGCAAACCTGAAAGAGATCATCCGGTCTGCCTGCAACTGGCTGAAGGCGCAGGAAGCGCAGCCGTTTGTAATTCCTGCGATGGGCAGCCACGGCGGTGCAACAGCCGAAGGCCAGCGCCTCATTCTCGAAGAGTACGGCGTCACCCCAGATGAGGTCGGTGCGGAGATCATATCGGACATGTCAACCGACCGTCTGGGCGAAACAACCGAGGGCTTCCAAGTTTACATGGATCGCCATGCGTGGACGGCTGACGGGGTTCTCGTTGTCAACCGAATTAAGCCCCACACAGATTTCAATGGGAAGATCGAAAGCGGCCTGCTCAAGATGATCGCCGTCGGTTTGGGCAAGCGCGACGGCGCCCAGGAAACGCATCGTTGGGGTCGGAAATACGGGAATGAGCACGTGATCAGGTCGATGGCATCTTTTGTATTCTCGACCGGAAAAATCCTTTGCGGGCTTGCGATCGTTGAGAATGAGATGCATCAGGTGGCCATCGTCCGCGCCGCGCTTCCCGAACGGATCCCGGCGATGGAGGAGGAAACTCTTCCCGTGGCCCGCAGCATGGTCCCTCGCGTGCCGTTTTCGGAATGCCACGTCCTGATTGTTGATGAGATGGGAAAGAACATCAGCGGCACCGGGATGGACACCAAAGTGATCGGCCGCGGCGTCAGGTCGCAGCCAACCGACGGCCCCCGATTCAATCTGATCTACGTTCGCAATCTGACACCCGAAAGCGACGGAAACGCCATCGGCGTTGGCCTGGCGGACGCTATCCACGAACGCCTTTACCGCAGGATCGATCTCAACAAGACTTACACCAATGTGCGAACATCATTGAATCCATTGATGGCACGCCTGCCGATGTACATGCCCTCCGATCAGGAAGCGCTTACTTACCTGCTGGCGACGATTGGAGCGCCGGATCCTGACGAGCAGCGCATCATCTGGATTCAAAACACCCTGGCGCTCAACCGCGTCGTTGTTTCATCATCTCTTGCGAGTGGCGTGAACGTACCGGCAGGATGGAGGGCCCTCCCCGAAGAATTCTCCGCGAGTTTTGATCATGAAGGCAACCTTGTTTCCCCATTTTCAGGCGCAACCTGAGGAGATGGGCATCTTGACTCCGCTTCGCATCAAGGCCAAAATGGAAACGTCCGCGAGAAGAGAAATATGAGCAAGACGGCTTTGTTTACAGTTCTGCTCGCACTGGTTCTGCCTCTGCTCGTGCCTGCGGCATCGGCGCAGGAGAAGAACACCACGCAACCCGGCGACCACGGCGCGAAGAATGCGCAGGCTGCGAAGTCGCCCGACGAAATCTCGCTCCGCTCACTCACGCTGCCCAGCACTTCTGAGGCAGCACGCAAAGTAGCGGAAGACGCAAGCGCCAGGGAACAGAAATCCAGGGCAGCCAGCCAAACCTCAGGTTCGTCGAAGCCAACAGAAGCAAACGGCGGGGCAGTCCTGGAATTCCGGCCGGCTGACGGCTTTCCAGGAAAAGGCACTGAAGGCGGTACTTTCAAAGCGAAGGGCCGGAAGAAATCTGTGCTGAAGAGCATTCATGGCAGCGCGTACGGGATTTCTGCTTCTGCGCCCGGGGCCGCGAACGATGAGGGCGGGGCTGTCGGAGCCGATTCAGCCGGTGGCAGAACGAACATTTACGTTGAAGGCGAGCACGTCCACTCAAACACGCCGGGGCCGCACTAATCTATGAGAAATTCGCAGAATGAAGCAGCCAGCCGCTTGACGCAATTCTGCCTGCCCGCGCCTATCGCGTGTGCAGCCTGGGTCTCATTCTTCTTAATAACGCTCGGAGCCGGCGCGAAGGCACTTGCGGCAACCGCACCCAGCGTGCTGCAGTGCGATTCCGTTCCCAGCAAGATTCTGGATCGTCCCGTGGGTTACTGTGTCGATCTTCCGGCGGATTACTCCACGTCCGCTCCCAGGCGCTACCCGACCCTTTATTTTCTCCACGGGCTGTTTGACAACGACCATCGCTGGGCCGACCGCGGCGCAAAAGACGTTTTCGACAAGCTGACGGCCGAGGGCCAAATCGGTGAATTCATTGTTGTCCTGCCTGACGGGGGAGAAACGTTCTACATCAACTCGGAAGACGGCAAGGAACGATACGAGGATTTCTTCGTTCAGGAACTAATACCGTTCATCGATCAGCATTACAGAACGATTCCCAACAGGGACGCTCGTGCCATCAGCGGACTCTCCATGGGAGGTTATGGCGCGCTGCACCTGGCTATGGTCCATCCGGACCTGTTTTGTTCCGTTGCAGCGGCCAGCGCCGTCCTCGTCCCCGGATTCCCGAATCCCTTTCCGACCGACGGCCGCTGGGCTTTTTATATGCGGATCCTGAGCCACGCTTTCGGTTCGCCGCCCAACGAAGCTTACTGGGAGAAGAACAGCCCGCTCACGCTTGCAAAGGATCCCGCAAGATTCCAGGGTCTCAAGATTTACTTCGACGTTGGGGACCAGGACCGATATGGGTTTGAAAAGGGCGCGGCGCTTCTGGACGAAATCCTCAACTCGGAAAATTACCCGCACGTGTATGCCCTTCGGCCCGGCGGGCATGGATGGGATTTTCTTGACCGGTATATGCAACACTCCATGCGGTTCCAGTGGCACTGGCTCAAAAAAGGCGAGCAAAGCTTAAACACTTCAGCAGAGGCCGTTAACCATTGAGATATCTTCGCCTCGTCCTGGTTTCGCTCGCAGTTCTGGGCCTCAGCGCCCGCTTTCTGCCTGCTCAAACCGACCCTCAAGCCAAAATCCTCACGTATATCCGCGACCACCTGAAGGCAGGCCAGCCGGTGCGCATCACGGAACTCTACAACACAATTTTTACTTCCGCCGAGGATCGCGCGGCCCTCAGCAAGCTCTACAAAGATTTCTTCCGCATTCCGATGTTCGTGGTCCAATATCAGCAGCAATTCTCTGCTCCGCCGAGCCTCAAAACCATTGCCGAGCAATTTTCCCTTGGCAGCGCGGAAGAAGCAGACACTCTGTTGCGCGTGATGGAAACTGATCCGCGCGTACCGAAATTCATCTCCCGCGATCCCCAAACCGGGGAGATCACGAAAGTTGATGTCGAAATGGTCCGCAACGATCCCCGGTTTGCCCAGGGCGCGGTTCATGAACTTGGCGGTTGGGAAGGACGCACAGCCCCGGCGTTTGATCTTACAGGGGCTTACGGGGTTCGCGTCAGTTCCTCAGAACTGACGGGAAAGGTTTCTCTGTTGTACGTCTGGTTTACTGGTTGTCCGCCCTGCATGCAGGAAGCCCCAATACTCGTACGGTTTCAGCGCGAATTCGGAGCAAAGGGATTTGAAATCGTCGGGGCCAATGCCGACGATCTGCTGGGGCTTGGCGTCAGCGACGAAGCGCGCAGAGGCTACACGCAAAAAGAAGGCATCACATTTCCTGTCGTCCGTTGGACGAACCAAGCGAACCAGGCGTACGGAAGCGTTTCGATTTATCCAACGCTTTTCCTGATCGACAGAAAGGGAATCATTGTCGGGCATTGGGTCGGGTTTACGAGTGCTTCAACTCTTCGGGCGGCGATCGTCAAAGCTTTATCAGAACAACGTGATGCGCAATCATTCAGCATCAATGGGTCTTCATCAAAAATCCTGGAAAAGCGTAACTGAAGGAGGGAATGCCGATGAAGGGCCATGCACGCACGTGTCTCTTTCTGATTGCCGTGAGTTTGTTCGCCATCGGTGCATCGGTTTTGCTGGCGCAGGGGAGCAGCCGGGGCGAAACCAGAGCAACGATCGGGTCTGCCCACCTTTCGATTGAGTACGGTCGTCCCATGCTCCGGGGACGCGATCCGTTGAAGATGATCAAGCCCGGAGAAGTCTGGCGGCTTGGCGCAGGCGCACCGACAACGATCGATTCCGACCGCGATCTTATTTTTGGCGATACCCGAGTTCCGAAGGGGAAGCATATTCTTCTGGCACAGATGGTTGAACCTGCAAAATGGGTCTTGATTGTTTCGAGTAAGGCTGCCGCCGAATACGACCCGGGCGCCAAAATCGCCGAAGCGCCCATGAGAATCGAAAATGGGGAAGATTCGGTTGAAGAGATGACCATCAAGTTGTCCGGGCACCAAAATGAGGGAGAAATCGAAGTCGCCTGGGGAACTTCACGCCTGACCGCCAACTTCAGCGTTGCTCAATAGTCGTCGGGACAAACTCGCCGCTGCCTAGACGGTGCAGCAGTGGTTTGCGCTCCCCGATGATTGGAGGTCCAACCAGATGGCCAAACGCCTGGATGTCCTGGCGCTGTTTGCTCACCCTGATGATGCCGAGTTTCTCTGCGCCGGGACGCTGGCCCTTCTTGCAGACCGCGGAGCAACCATTCACATCGCGACTCTGACCTCGGGAGATTGCGGCAGCACCACGCTGCCCGCTGGGAAGATTTCGGCGATGCGGCGGAGGGAAGCGGCACGGGCGGCGCGTATGATCGGTGCCCGGTACTATTGCTTGAAAAGCAAGGACCTTCTGATTTTCTACGACCGCCCGCACCTGAACAAAGTGATGGAGCTTGTCCGCCGGACACGCCCCTCTCTCGTGCTGACGCATTCGCCCTCCGATTACATGATCGACCATGAAACGGTGAGCCGCCTCTGCCAGACGGCCTGCTTTGGAGCGATGGCTCCCAATTTCAAGACCAGTTCGCGCCGTTCAGCGCCACCGCTTGACGCCGTTCCTCACCTCTACTACGCCGACGCGTTTGGAATGCGCGACATCCTGGGAAACGAAATTCGGCCCAAGCTCTCGGTTGACATCAGCTCCACGGTCAAGCGGAAAGAACAGATGCTTGCCTGCCATGAAAGCCAGCAGACCTGGCTCAAAGCGCAACAGGGAATTCCCGGGACCATCATGACGATGCGCAACCTGGCGCGGCAGGCTGGAAAGCTCGCAGGATTTCGCTGGGCGGAAGGGTACCGCCAGCATCTCGGCCAGGGCTTTCCCTCAACAAACTTGCTGAAGGAACTGCTGGGGCCACTGGTGAGGCAGGCCGATTCGATTGGCTGAAAGCAAACATTTTGCCGCAACGCCCCTTCTAAAAAGTGTGGGCCAACTGCAGACAGGAAAGGTTTGATTTTTCCCGGAATGAATTTCCCTTTTCCGGCAGGAATTCCGGCCCCGGGCGAGATCGAAGCTATAATAATAAAATGTTGCGTGAAGGACCCCAAACTGTTCGGGAGTGAAAACCGATCTCTTGGATAAGGATTTACATACGGCACCGCTGCTCATCCCCTTGCGCGGAGGCAACCTTCCGGCGCTTCGGGGGATCTCTTCGCGGCATCTCCGGATGGAAGAGCGTTCTGTGCTCTGCTTTTCTGCTGGGTCTGGTGTGGTTTGGATGCGCCCCGGCCAGTTCCGCCTCACCTCCTGAATGGGGACAACCCGTTGTCCGCATTGATCTTAAAACCGACGCTGAGCTTCACCTCGACCAGTTCAAAGACCAGATCGTCCAGCAGGCAGGATCACCCCTTGATCCTGAAAAAGTGGATGAAAGCCTGAAACGGCTTTACGCGACGGGGCGTTTTATCACTCTTCAGGCTGACGCTGAGCCGGTAGCGAACGGTGTGGTCCTCACATTTTCAGGCAAAGCCAGATACTTCATCGGGCTCGTACAGGTTCTGGGGACGCCAAAGCCGCTTGATTCCGGCACGCTGGCGGCGGCAGCACGGCTGACTTTGGGGCACCCCCTTTACGAAGACGAGCTTGCATCTGCGAAGGACAACATCCAGGAAGTGCTTCGAGACAACGCATTCTATCAGGCGAAGATCGAGGATAAAGTTGTTCGCAACCCTGCAACCCAGGAAGCCAACATCCTTTTGACCGTCATCCCCGGACCACAGGCCCGCCTGAACAAGGTGGTTTTCAGCGGCCATCCAGGTTACACGGAGGGGCAATTGCGAATGGTGACAGGCTGGCATCCAGGCAACCACCTCACCTCTTCCGACATCGAGAAGGGCCTCTACAAAATCCGGAACTTCTACATCGAGAAAGGCCGCCTGCAGGCAACCACGGTCATTCAAAAGCGGGTTTACAATCCCAAGACAGACACCGAGGATCTCTACGTTGAATGCGAAGCTGGGCCGGTGATCGAGGTAAAAGTCCGCGGCGCCGGCATATCACGGCGGAAGGTGAGAGACATTCTTCCCTTATACCAGGACGGAGTGATTGATCAGCCTTCACTTGAGAGGGGCGCTGGAGCATTGGAAGATTTCTATCAGCAGAAGGGTTATCTCCGGACTTCGGTCACGGTCGCTCCAGTGGAACACCTTAAACCCAATCTTCTGCGGGTCACCTATTCGGTGGAACTGGGCCCGAAAGGCGAGTTTGAAGGTTACCGCTTCACCGGAAACCAACATATTTCGGATGCAGACCTCTCGTCATTGATGACCATCCGCCCGGGCCAATTTCCGCTTCAAAGCGCCGTCTTCAGCAACAAGCTCCTCAACAATGATATCGGTTCATTGAAGGCCGCTTATGAAGCGCGCGGCTTTCTGGATGCCAGGATCACACCTCATCTCAATTACGATTACAAGGGCCAGCCCGAGCACCTCTTCGTGACACTCGAAATCCAGGAAGGCCCGCGGACCATGGTAGGGGATGTTGTGCTCCGAGGGGTCACAGATGAGGAGAGGAAGGCGCTGCTGCCGCGCCTCGCCAACAAGCCAGGCCAGTTCTATTCTCCTGCGAACGAGCAGAAAGACCGCGATTCAATCCTCCAGTATTTTGCGAATCGAGGATACGCACATGCAAGAGTGACGGCCAGCAGTTCGCCGGCTGCCGATGACCATGTGAGGAATGTTGAATACCAAGTCATCCCCGGCAACAGGGAGATGATTGCAAAAGTGATTCTGCTGGGTAATAAGCACACACGCGAGGGCGTGGTCCGCAGGGAACTCACTTTCCGCGACAACCAGCCGGTCAATGAGAGCGCCCTGCTTGAGTCGCAGCGGAAGCTCTATGATTTGGGCCTTTTCAATCAGGTCCAGATTGCTCCCCAGAACCCGCAGACCCAGGAAATCGACAAGTCGATTCTTGTCAGCATGGAAGAGGCGCCCCGGTGGACGGTCGGATACGGCGGCGGGATTGAAGTCCAGCGCCTTGGCAGCAACGAACCTCAGGGCCAGTTGAAAGCCAGCCCTCGAGTTTCTCTCGACGTCTCACGCATCGGCGTGGGCGGGCGCAATCAGACGCTCAGCTTTCGCGGCCGGCTCTCAACACTCGACAAGGGAGCGGCAATCAGCTATTACGTACCGAAATTCCCTACGCGACCGGACATCAGCGTTCGCCTCACCGGCAATATCGACTCCAGCAGCAACGTTCTGACCTTCACCGCAAGACGAAAGGAGGCCTCCATCGTCGTCGAGAAGCGCTGGAGCGCGACCACGTTTCTCTCCGCACGTTACGCTTTCCGCAATGTTCAGGCGCTCGATTTATCAAACCGAATTTCTCCAGACCAGATTCCGCTTGCCAGTCTTCCCGCCCGGATCGGCATGTTTGCAATGAGTTATATCAACGATCACCGCGATAACCCCGTGGATGCCACTCGCGGATCGTATTCTCTCGCCGACGCGGGCGTATCATGGTCGGGACTGGGGTCACAGTCGAATTTCCTCCGCTTTTCGGCCCAGAATTCCACTTACTATCGGTTGACGCCTCGGCTGGTCTTCGCGCGCGACACGAGGTTCGCGGTCGAGTCGCCTTACGGGGGGCTAATGCGCGTGACAGTCACTAATCTCGACGGGACGAAGGAAACCCTTCTCACGCATGAAATTCCCTTGCCTGAGCGCTTTTTTATGGGCGGCAGCGATTCCATGCGAGGCTTTTCGATCAATCAGGCCGGGCCCCGCGATCCTCAGACGGGTTTCCCAATCGGAGGCAATGCCCTGTTTCTGAATTCGGAAGAGTTCCGTTTTTCTTTTTCGCAGGACCGCCTCGGCGTGGTCCTTTTTCACGACCTGGGCAACGTATATTCAACAATCCGCAAAATGCGATTGCTGAAGTTTTCACAGAACTCACCCACAGATTTCGACTACACAGTGAACGCAGTGGGATTAGGTTTTCTCTATAAAACGCCTGTTGGCCCGTTGCGGTTCGACGTCGGCTATGCGCTGAACCCGCCCCGGTTCCAGGTGGTCAGTGGAAACAGTGTGGAGGTGCGCCAATTATCGCACGTACAGTATTTCTTAAGTATCGGTCAAAGTTTCTGATCGCTTTCTGCGAACTGCTGGCCATCGCGGGCTTGCTCTCCAACTCCGCCCGCGGCGAGATGCTGAACAGAATTGTGGCTTCGGTCGGCGATACTGCCATTACGCAGCGCGACGTGATTGAAGAATACCGCTTCGAACGCTTTCTCGACGGCAAGCCCCCTACGGGGTCGCCGAATGCGCAAGAGAGCCAGGCTGTGCTCAGCCGACTCATCAGCCAGACCCTTCTCGCGGAACAGATCAGCGCATCAGGCAGAGAATCTAAAAACGCGGCGAAGAGTGCCGAAGAAACTCTGAAGGAAGTTCGAGGGAAATTTCCGGATGAGCAGGCCTATCAATCAGCGCTCCAATCTCTGGGCATGACCGAGCAGCAGGTGTTGAAACGGCTGGCGATGTATCAGCGCACCCTGGGGATGATCAATAACCGGCTTCGGCCCAGCGCCTTGCCCGATCCCAAAGATATCGAAGATTACTACAAGAACACTTTTGTTCCAGCATACGCAAAAGAACATCAGGGAGCGCCTCCGCCGCTGGATGACGTCCGAGAACAGATTCGGGAGATTCTTGTGCAGAAGAAAATGAATGAACTGCTGGACGACTGGCTCGACCGGCTGAAGTCAACGCACCGCGTGGCTATTTACTCCGAACAGTTCGGTGAGAAAAGACCATAACGTGAAAACCTGGAACCTGAAATTACCGAGGCTGGTCCACTGGCTGATTTACGCGGCCGGGATTGTTCTTGTCATCGTCGCCGTTGTCCTTGGCGTGGCCAGCACGGGATGGTTTCGGCAGGTTCTTGAGCAAAAGGTAGAACAGAATCTGGCGCAACTGACAGGGGGAAAAGTCGAAATCGAAGGGATGAACTTTCAGCCTCTCACCCTGAATGTCAGAATGAGCCGCCTTGTGATTCACGGTCTTGAAAAAGACACGGCGCACCCGCTCTTCACGGCCCATGATGTTGTTGTGAATGTCAGTCCGGAATCGTTTGTCCAGTTTCGCCTGTTGCTTCGGAGCCTCCAATGGGAGCAGGCCGATCTCCATATTGAAACTTACCCTGATGGCTCAACAAACCTTCCCGGACCAGCCGTCACTCCAATGCATGGGCAGGACCTGGCGAAGCTTCTTGACCTTGGGATCGAGCGGATCACTTTCAGCCATACGACCCTGCAATGGAACAATCGTCGAATACCCTTTGACATCGCAGCCCGCAGCGTAGCAATTCAACTCCACATTAACCACGATCATGAGTATTTCGGAACAGTCGCCTCGTCCGATACAGTCCTGAACTGGAGCGGCAGGACAACGCCGCCTGTGTTTTTCGCAACTTCATATAAACTGTCGAGTAATCGCCTCCAGGTTTCCGCGTTAAGCTGGCAAATCGCAAATCTCCGGGGAAACCTGGCCGGCGATCTTCGCTGGGTGCCGCAGCCAGCCGCAAACTTCGACTTCCGAACCAACGGCGGGCTTCAGGAACTTGCGCAGGCGCTGAAACTTGCACCGCTCGAAAGCGGCTATGTTTATGCAGATGGCAAAGGCGCTTATGACAGAAACGGCCTTTCGGTAAAGGGCCGCTTGCAGGCTCGAGATTTGAGGGCGGGCACAACCCAGTTCAGACCCGGCACCGTGAATATCTCTGCTGACTACGAGATCGCCGGTGGAAAGCTGGATCTCTCAAACATCACGCTTGCCGCGCTTAAAGGGAGGGCGGAAGGCAGGGCCGCAGTTTCGATTGAGAACGGCAGGCCGCGGGCTGTCGTGAACGGCAGCTTCAGAAAAGTGAGTCTGATTGCGCTTATGGACGCCGTCCCCGCACTTGCGAAAGCGATTGGGATTTTCCACCCCGTAGCAGTCGTCAACGGAAACGTGAACGCGAATTGGCAACTGCGATCGCCATTACAAAGCCGGTTTGAGATCCAGATTCACGCTCCGACAAGTCCAGTGCCTGGCGGCCTTCCGCTGAGTGGTCAAGCCCGGGGGTCGCTCCGAGTCGGACGCGAGGTAGTGCTCACACTCGACAACGCACAAATCTCCACGGCGCATTCGACAATCGAATCCCAGGGCACGCTCGGAAGCAACGGGGCGTCCCTCGCCGTTAAATTTGTAACTTCAGATTTTGAAGAGTGGCGCCCAGGAGCCAGGCTCCTGATTGAGACTCGAAGTCCGCTGCCGCTGACACTCCACAGCCAGGCCGTTTTTACCGGCAGCGTTTCAGGGACGTTCTCGAATCCCGAAATCGTGGGCCAGATCAGCGCAGGAACTTTCTACTTCGGCGGGTGGGTCTGGGACGGTTTTCAGGCGGGCTTGATGGCGTCGCCGCAGCACGCGCGAATCCAGTCAGGCCGGCTGCGGTTGGGCAAGAGTCTGCTCTTGCTCGATGTTGACGCCGCTCTTGTTCACTGGAAGCTCGAACCGAACAGTGCAGTCCGTTTGCGCGCGACGGCTCGAGAGACGCCGGTCGGGGGATTGCGTGCCGCGCTCAATCTGAAGCCCGCCATGGAGGGGCTTGTCTCAGGAGAGGTCGAAGCCCAGGGCACGGTGGAGGACCTTTCCGGGCGCGGCCAGATCGCTGTCCGCAAGGGCCAGTTTGCAGGCGTACCGTTCGATTTGCTGTCAGCAAACATAAACGCCACAAAATCAAACTGGGAAATCAGCAATATCAAACTGGTCCAAGGCCGTGGGCACGCGGAAGGCCATTTGCAGGTTAACCCAGTGCGGCGCACTTTTGATGCAAATCTGCACGGCCGTGAATTTTCGCTCGAGCGGATCCACCTCCTTAATCCACAGCAAGCAAATGCTAAGGACGGTAGCGGAGTCTCAGGTCTCGTGAGCTTTGATCTCGAGGGCCAGGGGACTTTCGATAACGCCCGGCTGCATTCGACGCTCGACATAACCGGGCTGGCATGGAAAGGGCAATCGCTCGGCAGCATCCGCGGCAATGCGGAATGGCAGGGCCAACAAATCAGTCTCGACGTGAAAGGCGGAGGAGGTGAGGCCGGCAACTTCGACATCAGCGGAGTTGTCGAAGCTCGTGATAATTGGCCGCTGCGATTGTCCGGCCAGTATTCCAACTTCCGTGCAGATCCCTGGATTGAAGAATTCTCCGGCCATTCAATGGCCGCCGCGATTTCAGCCAGTGGCTCCATCAGGGTGACCGGTCCTCTCAAAGACCCGCAACAACTGGCCGGAAGCAGCCAGATTCAGCAGCTTCAGGTCGAATTCCCCGCCCTGAAACTTACGAACGCAAACCCTGTTGAAATCAGCTATGCCGCCCGCAACCTCACCCTGAAGCGATTTCGGTTGCAAGGAGAGGCCACGAACTTTGAGATGGGCGGCTCCGTCCACTTCGGGCATCAACGCTCAATCGACCTTTCTGCTCGAGGCAAAGCTGCCGCTACTCTCCTGCGCCTGGCTGCGAGCGACATTCAGGCGACGGGGGAATCCGATCTGGAGGTGAGGCTGCAAGGGGCGTTGGCTGAGCCGCGATTGAGCGGCGAAATCCAGATCAGGGACGTGGGGCTCGGCTACTCGGACCTTCCGTTCCGGCTCAACGCTCTGAACGGCACGATTAAGCTCGAGGGGGAAAGGGCAACCATCTCCTCACTGAGGGGGACTATCGGCGGAGGGGCTGTCAACATTTCCGGCTTTGCGATGCTTCAGGAGCCGCGCCGGTATCAGATCCGAGTACAACTCTCTCAGGCCCGTGTGCGTTATCCTTCCGACTTTACATCGGTGCTTGATGGCAACCTGACCCTCGCCGGGAACCCGGAGCAGGGGCAAATCAGTGGAACTATCGCCGTTCGAAATATCTTCGCAAATGAAAGTCTGAACCTTGTGGATTTGCTCTCCGGACCGAACCCATTCAAGGTCCCGCCTTCAGCAAACTCTTCTCGCTTCGCGTCTAGCGTGAACCTGAATGTGAGCCTGGCGTCATTGCGCCCCGTCCGCATTGAGACGCGGGACCTCCGCCTGGTCTCCGATATCCAATTGCAGGTGCAGGGAACGCTTGCCAACCCCGTCATTGTGGGCAATGTATACCTGCGAAGCGGCGACGCCATTTTTCGCGGCAACCGCTACACGCTGACCCGCGGCGACATTTCGATGAGCAATCCATTCCGCACGGAACCTATCCTCGACTTACAAGTGCGTACAAACATCGACAAATATGATCTGACCCTTGAGATTTCTGGACCGCCGGACCAACTCCGCTTCTCCTACCGTTCCGATCCTCCCCTGCCCACGCAGGACATTCTTTCACTGCTGGCGTTCGGCTATTCAAGGCGACTCGAAGAGTTTGCACCTGAAGCGAGGAACCCCTTTTCCACTGCAAGTGCAGGCGCGCTGCTCTCGCAGGCGCTGTCAAGCCAGGTCACGGGCAGGATCCAGCGCCTGTTTGGGGTGAGCCGGATCAAGTTTTCTCCGACCAGTTCTGAATTCGGGACGCTCGGAGGGCCCGTGCTGACCGTCGAGCAGCAGATCTCGTCAGACCTCACTCTGACTTATGAGACGAGCACTGCCAACTCGCAGTATCGCGTCATCGAATTTGAATACGCGGTCAGCCCGCGCATGTCCGTGCGAGGCTTCCGTGACCAGAACGGCATCTTCGGCCTGGAACTCAAGTTCCGGAAGCGGTTCAAGTGATTTTGTCCCGGAAGCGCGCTGTTAGACTCACACAGCTTCGAAAGCCCTTTCCCCGTTCACCGCGGCTTTAAAAATTAATGCCGAGACCGGTGCTCATAATCAGGTTGTTACGTTCGGTCCCGGGGATGGGATTGCTGAGGAAATTGTCCGTCAGGCTGATCTGGAAAGAGAAGCGATGGTAGATCGGCAGGGACAAGGTCGTGATCGTATCAAACCGATAATTGCCTGCGGATGTCAGATTAGGGTAAACATCGAAGGCGTGATTTAAATTCAAATGTTTGAAAATCGTCAGCGTGACCTTTTCACCCGCCAGCGCCTCCATGTCATTGCGCAACTCACCGGTTTCAAAGCTTGTCCTCACATATGTCAATCCACCCCGGATACTCAATGTAAATTGGGGACGCCGAATCAGGTCGCGCCCAAGGCCTCCGCCATACGTCTGCCGGAGACCCAACTGCTGTGATTCAATATGATCGAAAGCGCCTTCAACAAAAAGAAAATTGCTTGCTTCGCCGCCAAAGAAAAAATCCTGCCGGGCAAATGAATTCAGCGTATTGTCACTGGTTTTCACTCCAGCCGCGTTGGTAAGGTTGATAAACGCCATATTGAATGAGAGGCTCGACCGCCGGCGCGGCGGCAAACCCTCAAGCTTCGGCTCAGTGCGGGCGGCGTTGAAACCAGTCGAAAACGACGCAGAATGCTGGCTGGACTCCTGTACCACGTAGCCCAGAGAGCCGGCCCCCTTCCAATCCCGCCAGGGTGCGCGACGCCCCGACGGGTTCTCCTTCATGTAGGTGTCCGTGGGGTAAGCAGCCAGCACATCGCCCGGCTGAAGAGTCGCGACGCCGGTAGCGGTCTGAAGTTGCCAGCCGCCGGTTTTCGTAACAGAAAATGTCCCCTCAGCGGTCTTCCCGCTCTTGAGAACAACAACGACCTTCGATTCCGAGGTAAAACTTTCGACGTTCGCAACGGGGACCGTCAGCGTCCCCATACTGCTTGTCTTGAACAGAATGTTGTCGCCCTCAAGCCGCTGGAAGGAACCCTTGATGACGTTCCCGTCTTTCAGGTGCATCTCTTCCCCCCACGCCAGAGATGCAGTACAGAGGAACAACAGGGCGAGCACGAATCCGGCATATCGCATCTGTAAGCTCCATAAGATTAGCTTGCTCCCCTTCAAGCCGGAATTTTAAATGCCGATTCAGGAACTGCAACGCAGTCCTTCCGGCGATTTCGTCACTTTCCCCAGCCTATCACATTGATTTGAGAACGCCCGGACAAATCAGCCCTCGCAGGAAATGAGTATGCGGGGCAATAGACAACTCGCAACATTTCAACCATGCAAAGGCGCGCCTCGGCAGCTTAGCCTCGCTCCTGAACAAATTGGACGCGAATCGCCTGCCCGAAACTTCCACTGAGTGCGCTCAGGAAACTTAACACGATACGCCCTTACATGGAGCCAAATGCCATGCGCGGCATGAGGGCAAAGGCCACCGATTAGAAGAACCTATTGCTGCGGCTGGCCGGTTGGGATCGTCCCCTCCTCTACGGTTACCAGTCTCGGGGAATGGCACAACTGTTCAATGGGCTGATTGGGTTCAAACTCAAACTTCTTGAGTGGCGGACAGCCCTCTTCCTTTGAATAGTCGTAAAGCGAAGGCTTGTTCTTTTCGTCTTTGGTTGCTTCCTGCTCAAGCTTCGGCAGTGCTTTCTTCATCTCCTTGAAAGCCTCCGTGTTCACGACATAGTTCGGTTTCCTGGGGAGGAACATGATTTCGCGTTCCGTATCGACCATGCGCTTGTAGAAAGGGGGATGCGTACGGAACCAGCTTACGCCTTCGACATAACCCTTTTTCGTTGCAATCTTGTCAAAAAACCGGATGAAACCGGTTGGGTCGTAGCCCGCGTTCCACGTGTACTGGACCCCCAACTGGTCTGCTTCGAGTTCATACTCGCGGCTGACTCCCAGAAGGTTCAGGCTGAGCACAAGTCCCAGACCGTAAAAGCCATACTGAAGTGCGTAGTATGTCCCGATCCCCGCCACCCCGCCGGTAAAGACAATAGCGGCAATCTGGGCTGCCTGATAAAAAATACTGGCGATGGTAGCTTTCCTCATGAGCTTGTGGGAGTGCCGCGCTGTCACGTGCGCTATTTCGTGCCCGATCACTCCGGCAAGTTCCGACTCATCGTCAGCGGCATCGAGCAGCCCGCGCTCGATAAAGAGATAGCCGCCCGGCAGAGCGAATGCGTTGATCTCTTTGGAATTCAACACCGTGATGTTCAGGGGCACCTGCAGATCGGAATGCCTGGCCACCTTCTGGCTAACCTCTGTTACGTAGTCAACCACAGCCGCGTCTTTGATTTCCGGCGGCATCATTCCGGACTGCTTCATTTCCTTGATAGCCTCCTGGCCGGCCCGGATGTCGTCACGCTGGCCGGGAGCAATTTCACGAAACCCGATGTCTTTGACATCTCCCCAGCGTCGGTTCTGATAGGCCCCGCTGGCAATTTCCTGCTGGATTTCCTGGAGTTGGGCGGGCCAGTTCTCAATCAGGTCCAGCTTGGCAAATCGGTTATCGTAAGCGACGGGAATCGCATTCTCGGCCAGCACAGTGGCCTGGCTCTCGAGCACGCGCAGTTGCTGTATCTTGCAATGCGCGGCATGTCGCTCGCCTTCTGCCAGACTCGATCCTTTTTGCTTCAAGTCCTTCTGTACCTCGTCCAATTGTGACCTGTATTCCTTCGCGTGCCCCTTGAACTGGTCAATGCAGTATTGTTCGCCTTTCACCAGGTAATCCCGCATGGCATTGATCTGGGATTTCGAATAATGCAGACTGGGGGAGGTCTCAAAAAGCTCCAGGTAAGATTTCTGGAGTTCGTTTTGAAGTTCCGAAATCTGCTCGGGTCTCGCGGGAGGCGGCGCTCCCACCGGGGTCCGCTTGCGGCACGCGGGAACCAATACCAGCAACTCGCAGAGAACCAGGGAAAGACACGCCTTCGCGGTTAGCCTCATCGCAACCCTCCCGTTTGGCTCAGCCCTGCTGAAGACGGATAAAGACTGCCGAGCCGTTGGTCACGCGCTTAAAGCCATCCACGGTTGCTTGCCGTATGAAGCCATTCTGACCCGGAGCATTTGGCTGTTCCGTGATGGGCATCACATAGCTCATGAGCGGGCCAGCGGCAGATCCAAATTGGGGAAATTTCAGGTTCTTCCTGATACGGTGTGAAGTATATCACACGTAGTCCTGCTGGTCCGCGCCTGGAATCGGAAGCCGCCATGTATCAAAATGGTTTTTCCGTTCCGGCCGTTTTGCGCCGCCCTGACTAAATGCAATTGGTCATGCGTGGTGATCGCAGATCGCCGCTCCAGACCTCATTTTTCAATGCGGTGGGCCGAGGGAATAATTGTGGATATCACCGACCGCTCCGACGCCGATGTGGACCGCGGAAACCCACCGTTCCAGCTTGTGATGGCCCGTTCGGTGCAGCCAATACGAGACGCCGATCGAGAGCGCGGTGCCCGCAATTTCAATGCCCGCAAACAGTGGCTTGTTGTCCACAATGCTGTTGGTCAGCAGAACCTCGTTGTCGCCCAGCTTGCGGAACCGCTCTGTTGAAGTAAAGTCGAGTGCCCGCACCGCCGCGACTTCTGTGAAGAGGACCACGTTAGTCCTGTCAAAAAAGCGGTGTGGTCCCTCCGCAACGTGCGGTGCTGGAGTGGCTTTCTGGAAACTCGTGCGGGGGTCTGGATGATTTTTCTGCGCCGCAGCGGCAGGTGTGCCGCACATCGCGAGCACGGCAAACATCAACACGAAACCGCCCCTGCAGCGCTTAACACACCGCACATCTATACGCCCTGCGCCGCGGATTACGGGTGCAGAAACGCCTCCGCCGAATGCTTTCACTGCACCACCATCACGCCATGCGCCGGCAGGTAGAGAGCCGTACCGTCACCTGCAACGCGAGTATCCGATGTGCCAAATAGTTTTGTGTATCTTGCTCCCATGCCTCCAAGGCCCGTCAAATGGCAGGTCACAGGAAGCTCCGTGAAGTTCGCAACGGCTACACGATCGTGCATGGGAAAGACGACAACCCGCGGCGGGGCATCAGGGGATGTGGGGACAAATTCCGCCACCGCAGCGCGCAACTTTGCAAGCGAGGCGCGCGTCGCCGGGTTCAATTGCATGACCTGGTTTTCCGCCGTCACAAACGCCAGGCGCGGCAACTGATCGGAGAAAACAATGATCTGCCCGCTGCCTTCCGAGACGCGCTTCAGGATTTCATCTTTCGCGAGTGCTATCGTATTGTCCGGTGTGAGGCGCGGGTCAGCATTCAGGCGGTGCGCCAGGGACTCGCTGATAAAGGCCGTGCCACCGCTCCTAAGGAAATCCTCCAGTTCCGGGACAAAGTTCACGTCTTCGAGAGAATGAACGGTGAAGAGTGCTGCACGGGCCCCGGCAGGGAAATGCGATGTGGGCGACAGTGGAATTCCCAGCATGCCGATCTTGTCAAAAATATAGGGCTCATTACCCGGGTCGCTGTTGACCGGCTTATAAGCAGGAATGCCTTCCCAGTGGCCCGCCAGTTTCGCCAGGCTGTCAAGCTGAGGCCGGTCAGCGGCGAACGCCTGAGCCTCTGCGCTGTACTTTTCCGACGCAAGATCTCCGTAATGAAACAGCATGACCTCCGGAGCTCCCGCAAGCACCGTCACGTAGGCCTGGTCCAAATAAAACGTTGGATCGGTGCCGTAAGGGTCAAACCAGCCGCCGCCTTCTTTGGCTCCCGCAACATCAGCCAGCCAGCGGTAGAGGAAAAAACCGCGATACTGCTGCGTGTGCCCCCACTTGTCAGAACTCGGATCGCGGAGTTCGGTGCCTACCCAGATGCGATCGTAAATCGCGCTTTCCTTGTCCACGACATAGCCGCGGTTCTGGAAGTCGTCGTACCACTGCGGGAATTTCAGAATGATTTTGACCTTCGGGTTCACGGCCCGGGCTGCGCCGAGCACGTTTTTCTGGCTCATTTCAACCATCAGCCTGTCGCGGTACTGCTTCCAACTCATTGCGCCTTTTGCCGCTGCGCACTCCGAGCACTGGCAGTCGGTGAAGAAGAAATCATCAATCATGATTTCGTCGAACAGGCCTGCGGCGTAGCGGAAGATTTCGGCCAGATGCTGCTGGTTCTGCCGGTTGGTGTAGCAGGCTGCGATCTTCCAGCCGGTTGATGGCTTGCCGAGTTGCGTCGTGGTGACGCAGCCGGAAACCTGAAGACCCGCCTGCCGGAAGAAATCGCGCGAGGTTTTGAGCGTGTCCTCGTTTGCCTGATAGCCGTCGCGGAAGACCTCAATATAGACCTTGGAAATCCCCATGCGGCGGCAGAAGCTGAGGGCCTGCTCACGCCCGGCCTGTGTCGAGAGATGATCGCGTACGTCCTGCGCCGTGAAGAGCGTCTCCCATTGGACCGCCTGCGCGGTGCGGGCCGCCGCCAGCGAAACCAGCAGGCATGCAGCGAGGGGAACAAGAGAGGGCTTGAGACTGAAGCTCCCGTTCGCTTTTAGGTTACCTATTATTTTCAACAAGATGGCCAAGTCCGTTTTTCCGTTCTCCTCCGGTTCGTCTTTTCAACAGGCACTGATTCTAAAGCACTTCTCCGCTTCGTTCTCCGGTTCGTTTTGTCCCATTTTGAGATGCCGGTCCTTTGTTTTCAATAACTTCTCCGGTTCGTTTTTGCAAAATTGATGTTTTTTGTCCCACAATTTTAGTTCCAAAATTCAGTCATATTGCATTTTCTACAACTTAGAGACAAAAAAGCAGTCTATTCAGACTGCTTATACGCATCCACGACCTCCAGCCCCTTGCACCCGCCTCAGGAGCCTCCCCAAGACCCTGGAGACTAGCATAGTAGCCGCCGTTTGTCAAGAAAAATCACACGAAATATGCTCGAGGATATGGTTATCTATCGTAGGAATCAGGCAGAACCAGATTCGGTTTTACCGGATTGCTGAAACAGGCCAGGTTATCATGAGATCAAAGCAAAGCATCTCCTTATTTCTCTGAAATGGATGCTGGGAACGTCCGCTGTGCTCACGACGACAAGCATAAAATCCGTTTTTCAGCAGCCCGCTACGTCGTGTCTCATTTGAACCAGGGCTACGCTCCCTATAGGCCGCGAGCCGAGGTCCAATTGGCATCGAAGGCCGGTCCCATGAACCGCTCGCTCCGTATAACGCCGGAGCGGGACTTGTGGCATCACTCAGGATGGTTCTTCGAGCAGGCGTACGACCTGCTCCGGGTCTGTAGTGGGAAATTTACAGCTATAGTTTTCGCAGACGTAGGCGGTGGCTTTGCCGCCGATCCGCTGCATTCCTTTGACGAAGGGAAGCCATTCCGCCAGCTTTTCTGCATTCACGGCATCCACAAGCAAAAGGACACGGTTCGGGATGTAGCGCTGATTCACGACGTCGAGCAGCGCCCTTGTGTCCGGCGCGCCTCGATCACCTGCGATGACGATCTGGCGCGGCTTTGAAAGCGCGAAATCGACGGCAGCAAGCATCTGTGGAATCGTTTCTGGAGAACTTTCGAACTGCCGGCTGAAAGCGAGAAACAGCTTGTGCGCCTGCTCACGCCATGCAGGGCGATTGGCCATTTCGGCAAGCCGCAACAGGTTCATGGCGGCGATAGAATTGGGAGATGGCTCTGCACCGTCGTAGGCGTCGCGCATTCTGATGAGGACTGACGGATCATCCGCTGTGGTGTGAAAGTAGCCGCCGCTTTTGCCATCCAGGAAGAGCCGGTCCTGAGTCTCCTGCAGCCGGACGGCCCATTCGAGATCTGAAAAGCGGAATGACGCTTCATAAAGGTCGATTAACCCCTGAATAAGAAAAGCGTAGTCGTCAAGGAACCCGCTGATGCCGGTTTCACCCCGGCGGTAGCGGCGCTTCAGCGTGCCGTGTTGCGGATCATACAGTCTTGACTTGATGAAGTCCGCTGCGTCTTCAGCCGCCTGAACATATACAGCGTCGCCGAGCACCTGGGCGGCGCGGGCGAAGCCAGAAATCATCAGGCCGTTCCAGGCCGTAATGATTTTGTCGTCGAGCGGCGGCCTCGGCCTTTCATTCCGCGCGGCAAGCAGCTTTCCGCGCGCATCGGCCAGCAGAGTGCGAATTTCCTCAGGGGACATGCCAAACCGCTCCGCTGTATCGCTGATCGAATGCACGGCGCCAAGAATATTCTTGCCGGCAAGCTCGCCTTGAGCATCGTGCTGCGGATCGACATTCCCACCCGGTTCGACCCCGTAATAGTAGTTAAAAATCGTGGAAGCGTCGCGGCCGAGAACCTCCTCGATCTGTTCCGCCGTCCACAGGTAGAACGCGCCTTCACTGTGTTCAGGACTGTCTTTTTCGATCTGGCTGTCCGCATCTTCGGCGCTGAAGAACCCGCCCTCGGGGCCGCGCATGTCGCGCAGGACGTAATTCAGAATGTCGTGCGCGGTCTCGGCGTAAAACGGGTCCCGGGTTATCTGATAGGCCTCAACGTAAGAGATAGCGAGTTGTGCCTGGTCGTAAAGCATTTTCTCGAAATGCGGCACGTGCCACGCCGCGTCCACCGAGTAACGATGGAACCCGCCGCCCAAATGATCGTGAATGCCGCCGCGGGCCATGGCGCGCAGTGCATGGAGCGTCATCTCGAGAGCCTGTTGCTCGCCCGTGCGGGCGTAATACCGCAACAGGAAGTTAAAAACGACTGGACGGGGAAACTTCGGACCGCCGCCGAAGCCGCCATGAACGGGATCGTGGCTGGACTTGATCTGCTCGCAGGCGTTGCGCAGCGTGGCAGCATTAACGCCGGTCTCTTGAAGCACAGGCGCGCTGGCAGCCTTCTCAATCTGCTCGAGCACATCTGCCGCGGACTCTTCAATGCGGGCCTGGTCGCGTTTCCACGCCTCGGCGACACGCGCCAATACGGTTCTGAAGCCCGGACGGCCATAGCGATCAACGGGCGGCCAGTAGGTCCCGCCGAAGAAGGGCTTGAGGTCCGGCGTGAGAAACACCGACATTGGCCAGCCGCCGCTGCCGGTTGTGGCCTGAACAAACGTCATGTAGATGCGGTCAACATCGGGGCGCTCCTCGCGGTCAACCTTGATGTTCACGAAATGCTCGTTCATGAGCCGGGCGATTTCAGGGTTGGAAAAAGACTCCCGCTCCATCACGTGGCACCAGTGGCAGGTGGAATAGCCAACGGAGAGAAAGATCGGCTTGTTCTCCTGCTTTGCGCGCTCAAACGCTTCCCTGCCCCACGGGTACCAGTCCACGGGATTGTGAGCATGCATCAGGAGATAAGGGCTGCTCTCGTTGATCAGGTGGTTCGTATAGGTGTGCGACTCTCCGTGCGCTCCGCTTTCGTTCATGTAATGGACCCCATGCCTGATTATGCCAGCCGAAGGGCACCAAGGCCAGCTTGTAAAAGCCGCAGGCTGATTGCCCTGACTGCGCGGCGACCCGCGATCAGGAGTTGCTTTTCTTGTGAAAGCATTTTCGAACTGTTCTTGTAAAAGGCAACTACGGGGTTCCGGGAGTAGCACCGAATTTGCTCAGGATGTTTCGTGTAGCCTGCTGTGCAATGGGATTTGTAAGATCCGTATGGAGAGTCCCAGGTGTGAACGAATCCAGTCCCCAGTTCCATCGCATCGAGCCGGTGTTGACTACGAAGGCTCCTGAAGCCGCCTGGTAAACCGTCATGTCAGCATATTCGGTCTGGCCGTTGGAAGGATCGACATAGGGCGAATGGCAGATGCTGGCGACGCCTGCAGGAACGTTCGCAAACATCTGATCCACCTCGTATCCAAGCAGACCAGGGAGGTGAGTGCCGTTCTGCACGTTCGCATTGTTGAAGATCCAGCTGGACGGGTCCGTCACAATGATGTCGCCGCTGATGACGCCTGTATCCGCCGCTTCATTGTACATGGCCCCGCACATCTGATCTTCGGGGCGGTTCACCGGCGCAAGGCGGAACTGCGTTGTAATCAGGTAGTCGTTGCTGGGATCACCATCGAGCGCGTAAGGGTCTTTGGTCATCGCAGCGTATTTGTAACAAATGATCGTGCGGTTGGGATCGCCAGTGATGCTGCTGGGGGCATAACGGATTTGCCAGTACGAAGTGTTGGCCGCGAAAAAAGCAAGATGTACTCCCTTGTCTCTGGCGCCTTCCACGTTGTCGCGCATCTGCCAGGACCAGTATTCATCATGCCCCACGACAAGGAAGGCTTTGTGGGAAGGCAGAAGCGTGTCGCCGTTCTGATGCGTGTCAACGTCCGTGCAGTAGGCGACGTCGTAACCTTCCCGCTCAAGGAAGCGGACCATATTATATTCAAACCGCAGAAAGTCCTGACTTCCGTACCAACTGTGATAAGGTCGATTGAATGAAACCTCGTAGGCCGGAGGGTTAGTGTAAAGCGAAAAGCCTCCCCAATCGTTGTAAGCCTGATAAGTATTAGCGCTGGACTGGAAGAGCAGATCGGATTTCCGGCCGTCATCCCTGACCACAAAGATGATGTAAGCCTGCTTGCCGCTTGTCAGGCCGGTCAGCTTGGCCAAATAGACTCCGCTGGCCCAGTCCGTCGGGTCGCTGGTGTTTGGGACCGTCACCTCGTAGTTGCTTTGCCACTGGCACTCGATCAGGTTCGTGTCTGGGGCGGGCGTCGGGATGCTTTGCTGGATGCCGTTGAGAGTTACGGGAGATGCCACCAGTCTCGCACCGGCTCCGCTATACCATCCCATGCGGTAAATCGCGAGCGTATAGGAAGAGTCGGACGTGTTCACAAAGAACTTTATGGTCTCTCCGCGATTGACGCTTGTGGCTGAAGCATAGCCCTCAATTTCATGGTTGAGCGCCGCATTCGTGAGCTTCCAGGAAGGATCGCCTGCTTTCTTATTCTCTTCCACAATCGGATTTTGAGCAGCGGTAAGTGAGTTGGTGGTGTGGCTGCCGGAAGCGGAACCTCCATTAGAGCCACCGCAAGCCCAAAAGCTCGCAGCGGCTCCCAGGCTGGCGATCAAGAAAGAGCGTCGCGGGATGTTTCGTCCAGCGGATTGCTTCTCAGATTTGCAGAAGACGGAAAAATGCTGGTTGGTGACACACGCAGTTTCCTTTGGGAACCTTGCATTTCTCATACACTTTATGAATCTCTCTCGATGATTGCGGCTGCCCAATCCGGTATTAGCAGGCATCTCCAGGGTTTCGCCTGGAAGGCACCCTGCACCCATTCATGTGCGGATACGCAGACTGTGGTTACAACCCAACTTCCCGACCCCTTACTTAAACCGAATCTGGAACGAGCAAAAGGATTGCCATTTCTGTATCAGCCGACAAAACATTAGAAACTCGGAATTTACGGAAACGCACGTGGAGCCATTGATGCATAAGAATGGAAAAACTTTCACTCTGATAAGACCGCCTGCCGGATGACCTTGAAAATGATTCCGGCCGAATTGCGCGAGGGACATTCTGCATTCGTTCAGGTTTATTGTTGACTTCGGGTCTGGCCGGGAATATCCTGCGGCATGTAATTCCTTCCAGACAGTTTCTTGAATTTGGGGCAGTTCCGAACCTGGGTCTCAGATGGATGACAACCGGCGTCTGTGCGAGTTTCGCACATTCCGGCAAGTTTCCGTGCCGTCGTTTCATTGGCGTGAAGCAAATTTCCTGTGGAATGAATTCAAAAAGGAGTGAACGACATGAAAATCGACCGACGGGATTTCATGCGGCGAGTGACAAGTGCCTCCGGCGCGGCACTGCTGGGGACATTTGCCGGGGAGGGCATTTCACGAGCGATTGGCAAAAGTGGGCCTGCGCAGGCTTCGCTTCCGGACCCGGGCAGTTCCGGCATCGAACATATCGTCGTAGTGACAATGGAAAACCGGAGCTTTGACCACTTTCTGGGCTGGCTGCCGAGCCCGCCTACACAGAATTTCTCTTATCCCATTCTGAACAGCAACAACACGGCCGACACTTACCATCTGACCAACTATCAGGGGTGCGGCCATCCCAACCCGGACCATTCCTACCTCGGCGGCCGCGTCGAGTACAACAACGGTGCCATGAACGGCTGGCTGCTCGACACCAACAATGACATTTTCTCGATCGGGTACTATAACAAGAAGGACATCCCGTTCCTGGGCGCTCTGGCGAGTTCGTACAAAACGCTTGGGAATTACTTCTGCTCGTTCCTTGGCCCGACATATCCGAACCGTATCTTCATGCTGGCCGGCCAGACGGACCGCCTGGACGATTCGCTCACTCTTTCGTCGCTGCCAACAATTTTTGATTCCCTGATTGGGGCGGGGATCAGCACGCGCTACTATTACAATAACGTGCCGTTCGTGGCGCTGTGGGGACTGAAGTATCTGCCGATCTCGCGCGGCTACAGCCAGTTTCTCACTGACGCACAGACAGGCAACCTGCCGGCGGTTTCCTTTGTTGACCCGCGTTTCACGATTCTGGATGACGATACCGCGAACGACGACGAGCCGCATACGAATATCCAGCGCGGAGACGCCTTCCTGGCGCAGACGTTCAAGGCCGTGGCGAGCGGCCCGGCATGGCCGAGCACTGTTTTTGTCATTACGTTTGACGAATGGGGAGGGTTTTTTGACCACGTTGCGCCGGAACGCGTAACGGCCCCAAACAATGTCGATCCCGATATGGATGCCAACGGGAATGTTTTATTGGGCTTTCGCGTTCCGACCGTCGTGGCGTCACCCTGGACGCGCACGACTTCCACTTACGTTTCAGACAGCGCAGTTTATGATCACACTTCGATCCTGAAACTGATCGAGTGGCGATGGAGTCTGCCGCCTCTCACGGCAAGAGACGGAGGAAGCGACATCACGAATCTTGCCAATGTCCTTGACTTCTCAAATTACAACAAACGGGTGCCCAGGCTCCCGTCGCCGTTGGCCCCGTTGCCGTATCCATGCTTCCTGCAGGGTCTGGCGCCGGCGCTCCAGCCGCAAACGCAGACAACATCACCCTGGTCGCAGCTTGCGGGGTCTTCCTTATTGGACGGCTGGCCGGTGAATTAGGCCCGCCCAACGGTCAGACAAGCTGTTGTGCGTGTGTGAAGGAGTGGCTACGAGAGTTCGGCCCGGAGGCGCGGATCACCACTTCGCGACGGACCTGGCGAGACAAGGTCGTCACGTCGCAGTATGCGTGGGGTTTCAGCGTCCTACAGGTAGGTGCGGAACCACTCGACGGTCCGCCTGATGACTTCGGACTCCCAAACCACGGATGTAAAGGTGTGGTCGGCACCCGGGATGACGATCTTTTCTTTGATAGTTGCGCAGGTTGCCTCAAAGAAATCCTGCGCGTGCGAAGGAGGCACGCTCGCGTCCTTGCCGGGATGGATGATCAGAGTCGGCCCGGTGAAGCGGCGGACGGCGCCGAGCGGATCAACCCTGGCGGCTTCCTTCAGGAAGCGCGCGGAAACAAGGCGGGCATCATACTCGATTGCGCCGGGATGGTCCGGCGACTTTGTTCCGAGATTTTCTGATAGCTTTTGAAGGATGGCTGGATGCGCCACGGCACTCCAAAGCACCAATGCCTTTGCCATGGACGCGTGGGCGACACAGGCCGCTACGCAGCCTCCCAGTGAAAGACCACAGAGTCCAAGCCGGCCGGGATCGATTCCCTTCTGGCGGGTGATAAAGCGGACTGCGGCCCTGGCGTCAGAGATTTCGCTCAGGAGGGTGACCTCCTCAAAAGTTCCTTCGGATTCGCCGGAACCGTAGAAATCAAACCTCAGGCTGGCGATTCCCTCGCGAGCGAGCGCCCGTGCGCACTTGATGAAGATCCAGTGCGATTCCATGCGGTCGCCTGTAAAGCCGTGGAAGAACACGACCGCCGGCTGCCTGCGGCCGCGGGTGCGTGGCGGGCGGTGAATCATGCCGCGCAGCAGCTTGCCGCGCACATTGGCAAATTCAACGAGAGTTTCAGAGGACTTCAAGCGTGTTCCCGGTGGAGGAGAAATTTGCAGACCATCTCCGCTTCGCGCAGGCATGCCCGGCGTTGCCGCCGATCAATGCAAGGCACGGCGCACTGGATTGTCAGGCTCGACGGGCACTTCACTTCGTGATCTTATACCCGTCCTTTTGCCATGAGTCGATTCGGCAGAAGGAAGTGGTCTTGTATCCCATCTTCTGGAGTTCCAGCGCGGCATGCGAACTGCGGCCTCCGTGGTCGCACATCGTGACAATCGTCGTATCTTTTGAAACCTGCATCTGCCGGATTCTCCGGGCAAGCGATTCATAGGGGACATTGATGGCCCCCGGCACGTGGCCCTTCGCATATTCCTCCGGCGAACGCACATCGAGCACAAGAACTTTTCCTTTGTCGCCGATCAGCGAATGAAGTTCCTCCGCGCTGGTCTCATGGGCCGCCGGCGCCAGCGTCATATGCTGGGCTGAGACGGCGGGCAACTGCATTGTCAGAGCCCATGCTGCAACAACGGCTGCTGAAAGCGCGATGCGTTTCATCCCATATCCCCTTCAAGGAATGCACAGCTATCCGAGCCATTGAGGGTTGTGCCACGTCCCATCGAATTGGTGCGTGGTTTTGAAAGGTTGCAAACCGCCGTTGGCGGCGACCTTCGCGGTCTTCGCAAGGAGCGCTGCCATCTGACTCTCGCTCATGGGCTTGAACGTTCGCACGGCTTCGAGTGCCTGGTTCAGGCGTTCCATGGAATCGCAGCCGTTGATCACGACCGAAGTCGGCAGGCTCATGGCGTAGTGCAGGCAGTCTATGGCCGAGACGACATTGTGCTGTGGAATAATTCCATTGGCCAGCGGCTTCATTCCCAATACGCCGATGCCGTGCTTTACGCAGACGGGAACGACTTCCTTCACAAAGCTGTGGTAATGCGGGTCCAGCACGTTCAGCGGCATCTGGACAGTGTCGAAAGTAAACCCGTGCTTGAAGCCTGTGTTGAGCATCTTCAGGTGGATGGCCGGGTCTTTGTGCCCCGTGAAGCCGATATAGCGCACTTTACCGGCCTTGCGCGCGGCCATCGCAGCCTCGAAGGCGCCGTTCGGGCCGAAGATGCGGTCCGGATCGCCCATGCGGATGACTTCATGGAACTGAATCAGGTCAATCACGTCGGTTTGCAGGCGGCGGAGGGATTCATCAAGCTGCTTATTCCACAGGTCTTTCACCTGGGCATCGGACTTGGTCATCAGAAAGACTTTCTTCCGGTAGCCATCCCTGAGGGCCTTGCCCATGCGAATTTCGCTGGCACCGTCGTTGTAATCCCAGCAGTTGTCCATGAAGTTGATTCCGTTGTCGATGGCAGCGCGGATGATGCGGATGCTCTCTTCCTCCGTTGACTGCACGCCAATGTGATATCCGCCCAGCCCGATCGCCGAAACCCTTTCACCGCTGCGCCCCAGCTTGCGGTAGATCATGCCGTTGGATGTTGTTGCGGCCCAAACCTTCTCAAGCGCCGACGGCGCGAGCGTGCTCCCCGTCACGCCTGCAATGCCCGCAGCCATGCGGCCAAGGAAATCTCTTCGCGATGGTTTTTCCTTGTTTTCCTTCATGAGAATGCCTCCTGGGTTGGTTTATGCCTCCGTTTAGAAGACCAACCTTTTCCTGCATCTTATCGTGCATCATATCACTTCTCCCGGGCATCATCACGGGCCGAGCGGCGCTTTAGATTCCAGGTGAAACCCTGGATTCCCGCCGCCCGGACATCATAGGATTAGCGGAGACTGAATGGAAAACGAATTTTCCGTCTGGCGGGATAAAACGGACCCGACTTTTTCCAAACCGCCGTAAGGAGCGCAATATGCACATTCACATTTGGACCGATATGTTTGTTCCTGGTTTGCCGATCCTAGACAAGGTCCTGCGGGCGGTGACCGTTTATTTATTTCTTGTCGTGGCATTGAAGCTGGCCGGAAGGCGCGAGCTGGCGCAACTGAACGCGTTCGACCTGGTTGTGCTGCTCACGATTTCCAACACGGTCCAGAACGCGATCATCGGCAACGACAGCTCCGTAACCGGAGGGTTGATCGGTGCTTCGGCGCTGCTGGTCGCTGATTATCTGGCAGTCCGCATCTATTTCGAGTACAGCAGGCGCCGTCGCCGCACGAGGAATATCGGTGTGACGCTGATTGAGAATGGAAATATCCGGCCGGACGCGCTGCGGAAGGTGCTGATCACCGAGGACGAACTCGAGGCCGCAGCCGCCCGGCAGGGTATCGCGTCTCTGACGGAAATAAAGCGTGCAACGCTAAACCCCGACGGCTCCTTCGCATTTGTCAGGGAAAAGGAACAGGGCGAGGCGGGCGAGTATCGGGAAATTCTGCGCCGGATTGACCATCTGGCTGAACAGATCAGCCGGACGCGCCCTCATGAAGCTTCTCCTGAAAGATGATTGCTACGCTTGCTGGCGGACATATTCAACACCGAAAAGGGTGATTGCGCCGGCCGGAACCAACTGCACGCGCGCAATTCTGGCTGGAAGAAATATGTTGCCGCCGCCCGAGGAATAGGGAATGGCCACTTCGATCCGCCAATCTTTTTCATACGCGTTGCGGCCCTCGAAGCAGAGGCCGCTGCGCGAGACATTGCGGACCTTCACAAGTTCCTCGCCAAACTCGCGGCTCCGAATGCACGCCACGGTGCGAACTTCACGGCGGACTTCGCGGCGCCGCTCAACGCCGTTTTGGGGAGCAGATTCAGGGGAAGCCTGTGGAACAGGAAGCGGCTCGAAAGATTTTCTCCAGATGGTCGTATCGGTACACCGCCTGCAAAAGCGGGAAAGAGATTCATTGGATTCCAGCACTTCCAGTTCAAACCCATCAAGATAGGCCAGTTCGCGCGAGTGGCAGGCAAGGCATTCCAGAACAATCCTGCCCACGGCGACTGCAGAATCTCCTCGTGGCGGGAAATCGATCCCCCAGGGATGGGCTTCGGGATTCAGCAGCATGATGCCATAGGCATTTTCCCTGGATTTACTGTTCAGGCGGCCGACAACGCGCGCCACGGCTTCCTTTCCGGTTTCCAGACAGAGGATAGTGATCTCCTGGTGCGGCGCAAGGTTTTGCGCCAGTCGGATGCGAGCGCCGTTCTGGCTGATGACCTCCGTCCAGCCATCGCACAGGAAGACATCGCCAAAAAGGTTGGTCCCGGAAATCTTGATGGGCAATGCTAAAGTTATTCGCTCACTTTGCCGTACTCTTTGTTCAGTTATGGTTTCTTTCTTGCCCCACAATCGGTACCTCCCTGGTTCATCTTATTGGGCAAGCCCTCGCCATCCGTCAAGGTCTTCGGTCAACTCAGAATAACACGATGCCCTTGTCGATCTATTTATCGGCATTGGGGAGCAACGCTTGAGATTAGCTTGCGGATCGAAAGCCGTTGCACATAGACTAGCAATTCTGTTCCCTGGCTCCGGAATGGCCTGAAGATGGAAAAAGAGAAGCGTAGATCGGACCGCATCCTCCTGACCATACCTCTTTCCATCCAGGGCAAGGATGAAAATGGGCAGCCCTTCCAGTTGGACGCCCAGACGTCGATCCTCAACCGGCACGGCGCGCGCATCCGCGTCAACCGCCGCCTCCACGCCGGGGAAATCGTTCGCATTACCAACCTGGTAGGCCGCCGGTCTTCTGATTTTCGAGTAGTAGGTCCAGTCGCGCCGTTTACCAGAAGAGGTGGGGAATACGGTGTGGAATACGTCGACCAGACCGAGAATATCTGGGGAATCCAGTTTCCTCCGGCACTGAGCGGGGAAGCAACGGAACCCACCGCGCTCCTGGAATGCAGGAAATGCGGACAGGTCCGGCTCTCGCCTGTCTCGCTTGTCGAGGTGGAAGTCCTCGAAACATCCGGGATTCTGAAGAAACAGTGCGAATCCTGCGGGGCGGTTTCTCTGTGGTCATACGCCGAGCATCGAACCGGGGCGTCGGATGCCGGAGCGCAGGGAGGTGTTGCGCCAGGAGCAGCAGGACCTTCCGGCGCACCGGGAAGAG
>Ga0070737_10000634_pt1 | contig 68004 bp, 55 predicted proteins | sample Coa_R1_10_FD_66438 | JGI IMG/M metagenome (GOLD analysis project Ga0070737, IMG submission 66438) | Surface soil microbial communities from Centralia Pennsylvania, which are recovering from an underground coalmine fire - Coalmine... | ecosystem: Environmental > Terrestrial > Soil > Unclassified...
GTGAGGTCGTGATCCTCGAAGCCGAGCCGGAGCTCGCCGTCGGGCAGCAGCGGCCCGAGCTCCTCGATGATGCTCGTGCTCACGATCCGCCGCTCGAAGCTCGGGTCGACCTCGGCGGCGGACTGCTCGTCGTAGCGGAAGTCGGTGAGGAACAGGCGCCGCTCGGGACCGACGAGCGCGGCGCCGTTGGAGCCGGTGAAGCCGGTGAGGTAGCGGACGTTGACGAGCGAGGTGACGAGCATCAGCTCGACGCCCTCGCCCCCGTCAGACAGCGCCTGGACCAGCCGTGTCGATCGATCGCTCACCTTGACTCAAGCTCCTCTCGCAGCATCACGAGCGCGTCACGGTAGCCGTCCGGTCCGCGGCCGGCGACGCGCCCGGCGCACAACCCCTCGAGCACCGAGTGGCGGCGAAACGGCTCACGCGCGTCGACGTCGGAGAGGTGAACCTCGATCGCGGGCAGCGCCGCGAGCTCAAGCGCGTCGCGGATCGCGTAGGAGTAGTGCGTCCACGCGCCGGGGTTGAGCACGACCGCGTCGGCGAGCCCCTCGAGGCCGTGCAGGTGCTCGACGAACTCGCCCTCGTGGTTGGTCTGGAAGAAGCGCGTCACGAGCCCGAGCTCGGAGGCGTGCCCGGAGATCTGCACCTCGAGCTCGGTGAGCGTGAGCGACCCGTAGTGACCGGGATCGCGGCGGCCGAGCTGATCGAGGTTGACCCCGTGCATGATCTCGATGCGGTTGCGGGCGACGCCGGAGGGCATGGTCTAGACGCTAGCCGCCAGCTCGCGGACGGCGGCGATCAGCTCGGCGGGCGCGACCGCGCACCCGGGGCGGGCCGCGCCGGGCTCCGAGAGCAGGACGAACGGCACCGGGCCCTCCCCCACGCGCTTCTTGTCCCGGGCGGTCGCCATGACGACGGCGTCGGGGTCGACCTCGGCGGCGAGCGCGGTCGGCAGCCCGCGGGCCGCGAGCAGCTCCCGGACCTCGTCACGCAGGCCGTCCGCGCCCGAGAGGCGGAGCGCGGCGAGCAGGCCGAGACCGACCGCCTCGCCGTGGCGGTAGCGCGCGTAGCCGGTGACGGTCTCGATTGCGTGGCCGACCGTGTGGCCGAGGTTGAGCGTCTGGCGGGGACCGGCGTCGCGCTCATCGGCGGCGACGACGCGGAGCTTCGTGTGGGCGCAGCCGGCGACGATCAGCGGATCGGTCGGGTCGGCGCCGGCGCGGACCGCCTCCCACAGCCAACCGCCGGCGAGCAGCGCGGTCTTGACGACCTCCGCGTAACCGGCGGCGAGCTCCTCGCCCGGCAGCGTGGCGAGCGCGTCGGTGTCGGCGATCACCGCCCGCGGCTGGTGGAAGGCGCCGACGTAGTTCTTCGCCTCCGCGAGGTCGACGCCGGTCTTGCCGCCGTACGCGGAGTCGACCTGGGCGACGAGCGTCGTCGGGACCTGCACGATCCGCACGCCGCGCTGATAGGTGGCCGCGCAGAAGCCGGCGAGGTCGCCGACGACGCCGCCGCCCAGCGCGACGACGACGTCGGCGCGCGTCATCCCCGCGCGCGCGAGCTCCGACCACACGATCTCGGCGTGGGCGACCGTCTTCGACTGCTCGCCCGGCATGATCGTCACCCGCCCGTCGAGCGGCCTGAGCCGCTCGCCGTAGAGGCGGCCCGCAGTGGCGTCGGTGACGAGGAACCGGCGGCCGGACACGGTCGCCGGCCAGAACGCGTCGTCCGCGCCGTCCGCCGCGGCGAGGAGCCCGGGGCCGACGTAGGCCGGATAGTCGTCGTCCGATCCGGCGCCGGGGGTCGTCGCCCACAACGTCCGCACCCCGGGGGGAACGTCCTCGAGCGCGTCGAGCATCCGCGCGAGCTCGCCCGCCCGCGACTGGGGGACGACGAGGTCGGCGGCCGCCGCGTACACGGGCTCCCGTGCGCGGTGGAGCGCGGCGAAGGCGTCGCGGTCACGGGCGAGCGGGCGCCCGCGACCGGCGGCGCGCGCCCAGGCGGCCTCAACGTCGACGTCGATCCAGACGACGCGGTGGCGCGCGAGCGCCTGCCGAAGCGCTGCCGAGCCGAGCGCGCCGCCCCCGAGCGAGACGATACGGGGCTCACGGGCATCGAGCTGTTCGAGCGCGACGCGTTCCTCGAGGGTCCGGAACGAGGCCTCGCCGTCGGCGGCGAAGATCTCCTCGATGGAGCGCCCGGCGCGACGGACGAGCTCCTCGTCGAGATCGACGGCCGGGAGCCCTCGGTCGTGTGCGAGCGCCTGGGCGGCCGTCGTCTTGCCGGCGCCCATGAAGCCGACGAGCACGAGGTGGCGGGCGTCGCCGCTCACCGGGGAGCGACCGCGGGCGTCTCCGCGGGCCGGCCGATCCGCGCGCGGTAGGCGTCGAGGGCAGCACGCACGTCGTCGATGTGGTCGCCGCCGAACTTGCGGCGATACGCGTCGCCGAGCACGAGGCAGACCATCGCCTCGGCGACGACGCCGGCAGCCGGCACCGTGCACGAATCGGTGCGCTCGCGCAGCGCCTGCGCGGGCTCGTGGGTGGCGATGTCGACGGAGCGCAGCGGCTTGGTGAGCGTCGGGATCGGCTTCATGAACCCGCGCACGACGACCGGGTCGCCGGTCGTCATCCCGCCCTCGAGGCCGCCCGCGCGGTTCGTGAGCCGGTGAAAGCCGCGCTCCTCGTCCCAGAAGATCTCGTCGTGAGCCTCGGAGCCCGGCAGCCCGGCGACCTCGATCGCATCGCCGACGGCGGCGCCCTTCACCGCCTGGATCGACATCATCGCCTGCCCGAGACGGCCGTCGAGCCGCTCGCGCCAGGAGACGTGCGAACCGAGGCCGGGCACGAGCCCGAAGGCGCGCACCTCGAACACGCCGCCGAGCGATTCGTTCGCCTTGCGCAGCCGGTTGATCTCCTCGACCATCGCGCGGCTCGCGTCCGGGTCCAGGCAGCGAACCGGCGACTCGTCGACGTCGGCGAAGTCCTCCGGCGTGAGGTCGTCGCGGCGAGGCGCCCTCACGCCCGTGATCTGGAGCACGTGGGAGTGGACGCTCACGCCGAGCGCCGCGAGGAACGCCCGCGCGAGCGCGCCGCCCGCGACGCGCGCCGCCGTCTCCCGAGCGCTCGCGCGCTCCAGGATGTCGCGGACGTCGGAGAGGCCGTACTTCTGGGTGCCGACGAGGTCGGCGTGGCCAGGTCGCGGCAGATGCACCTCGGCGGGCGGGTTCTCCACCGGCCACGGGTTCATCCGCTCCTCCCAGTTGGCGTAGTCGCGGTTCGGGACCTCGAGCGCAACCGGGCCGCCGAGCGTGCGGCCGTGCCGGACCCCGCCGGTGACGATCACGTGGTCGGACTCGATCTTCATCCGCCCGCCACGGCCATGGCCGAGCTGGCGGCGGGCCATGTCCCGGTCGATCGTCGCGCGGTCGAGCGTGAGGCCGGCGGGCAGGCCCTCGACGACGCAGGTGAGGCCGGGGCCGTGCGACTCGCCGGCGGTGATGAGCTCAAGCTCCATGGTGGGCGAGGTTAGGCGGTTCGGGTTTCCGCCGGGTGGGCCTGGGCGTCGATGCCGGGCACGCGCCGGCCCGTGCCGTCGCACCACGGACAGACGACCTCGTGCGGCGTGCCGCCGAGCCCCGAGATCACCCGCCCGGTCGCGCGACAGGCGAGGCAGGCGCCGGGATCCTCGGCGGCGTCGCCGGTGTTCGCACTCGGGGTCACCGCCGCCACGATAGCCCGCGGCGGCCGGTGCGGGCGAGCTCGGCGATCGCTGGCGGCGGCGCGGGCGCACCCGTCAGCGGCGCACCGCGGCGCGCATGACCGCCAGCGGCGCCGGCCGGCCGGTGAACCGCTCGAACGAGAGTGCGCCTTGGGCGACGAGCAGCTCGAGTCCGTCGACCGTCGGAACTCCGGCGCTCCGGGCGGCGGCCACAAGCCGCGTGTCCCCCTCCCCGTACGCGTAGTCGGCGAGCCCCCCGCAGCGGGCGAGCTGGCCGGCGGTGAGTGGGAGCGCGGTGAACGGATCGGCGCCGTGCAGCTCGACCGCGGTGCAGTTGACGATCAGCTCGAACTCACCGGCGGCCTCGGTGGCGCTGACCGCCCGGACGCCGAGTTCGGCGGCGAGCGCGGCGGCGCGCTCGGGCGTGCGGTTCCAGACCGAGAGCTCGGCGACGCCCGCCTCCCGGAGCGCCCACAGCGCCGCCCGGGCGCTGCCGCCGGCGCCGAGCACGAGCGCGCTCGCCGGTCGGGTGAGGCCGACCGCGGCGAGCGTCTCGACGAGCGCCGGAGCGTCGGTGTTGTCCGCGACGATCGTCCCGTGCTCGCCGTACACGAGCGTGTTCGCGGCGCCGATCGCGCGGGCGCGCTCGGTCGGATCGGTGGCGAGGGCGAGCGCGACCTCCTTGTGCGGGATCGTCACGTTCACCCCGAGGAAACCCGCCTCCGGGAGCGCGCCGAGCGTCGCGGGGGCGAGCGAGGGCGGCATCGGCAAGCGCTGGTAGCGCCAGCCGACGAGACCGAGGTGGTCGAGCGCCGCCTGCTGCATCGCCGGCGAGCGGCTGTGGGCGACCGGCCAGCCGGCGACGCCGAGCCGCCGCCGTGCCGCGGCCCGGGTCATCCCCGCTTCGGGCAGTGCAGCCGCCTGTCGCGGACGAGCAGCAGCTGGAACTGGGCGTAGCTTTTCGCGTACACCATCTGGTTCGTGCACGGCTTCGTGAAGAAGTAGAGGTAGCTGCTGTGCGCCGGATCGGCCGCCGCCCGCAGCGCGGTGAGCCCCGGGCTGTCGATCGGCCCCGGCGGCAGGCCGTAGTGGTTGCGCGTGTTGTACGGGCTCCTCGAGTCCAGTTGGCTGACGGTGAGCGGGCCGGTGAAGTTGCCGGTCGCGTAGCGGGTCGTCGAGTCGAGACCGAGCATCATGTGATCGCGCAGCCGGTTCTCGATCACCGAGGAGACGAGCCGGTAGTCGCGCGGGGTCGCCGCCTCGCCCTCAAGCAGCGAGGCGATGATGACGACGTCGAACGCGCTCTGGTGGCGCCGGCGCGCGCCCGCGAGGTCGATCGTCGCAAACCGCCGCTTGAAGTCCTTGAGCTGGTCGGCGACGAGCGCGGAGATCCTGATCGGGTCGCGCAGCTGGAACGTGTCGGGGAACAGGAATCCCTCGAGCGTGTTCGTCGACTTCGGGGCGCCGTAGTGCCGGGGGTCGAGCAGCTTGGAGTGGCGGGTCGCGGCCAGATAGTTGCCGGGGATGTGCTGGGCGTGCAACAGCCTGGCGACGTACTGGCGCGTGTGGCCGTCGGCGATCGTGATCTCGGAGGTCGGCGCCGCCTTTGGCGCCGTCGTGAGCTTCGCGAGCACGGCCTCGTAGCTCATGCCGCGCTGCAGGTGGTACGTGCCGGCGCGGATGTCCCGGCGGTCGCCGTCGAGCGTCGCCCGCACCTCGAAGAAGAACTGCGACGCGATCACTCCGTCGGCGGCGAGCAACCGCCCGACCGCGTCCGAGCTCATCCGCTGCGGGATCCGGACCGTCACGCGGCCGTGGGGATGGACCCCGAACGGCTGGAAGAGCTCGATCGCGAACCACGCGACCGCAGCGGCGGCAACGAGCATGACGAACGCCACGAACCGGCCGAGCCAGCGCCGTCCTGGTCCGGCGGGACGCTGTGCTCGCGAGCGGTGCGTCCGTCGGCGCTGTCCGCGGGAGCGGCGGACGGGCGCGACCGTGCCGCCGCGTCCGCGGCTCGCACCCAGGCGCGAACCGCGCGAGACGCGGCGCGTGCCCGACGGGGTCTCGAGCTCATCGTCGGGGACGTAGAAATCGGGGTCGGGGGGCGACGGGAACGACTTGATCGGGCGCGTCGGCGCCCGCCGGGGCGGCTCGGGCTCCGCCGCGGCCGGAGATTCGGGCTCGGCCGCGGCGGGGGGTTCGGCCTCGGTCGCGGGCGGCTCCGTCGGGACCGCGGCGGGCTCGCCCCCGGCCGCGGGCGGCTCCGTCGGGACCGCGGCGGACTCGCCCCCGGCCGCGCGCGGCTCCGTCGGCACCGCGGCGGACTCGGCGGCCCCCGTCGGGGCGGCGCCGTTCGGCTCAGCCACGGACTCGCCGAGAGGCTCCGGGTAGGGCTCCGGCCGCCCCTCGCGCCGCGCCCGCCGGTTCGCGCGTTCGCGCCGTGCCGCCTCTCGCTCGGCGGCGGTCCGTCCCCGTCCCTCAGCCATCGCGCACGCTCTCCCCGGCAACCTTGGCGGCGAGCCACCCCTCGAGCAGGTGCGCGGCGGCCCGCGAGTCCTCGCTTGCGCGTCCGCCGGTGCGCTGCGCGAGCCGCGTCGTGAAGCGCTCGTCGCAGAGCTCGACCGGAACCGGTACCGCCTTCGCGAGGCCGTCGGCGAACGCTCGCACCTCCGCGGTCTGCGCCGAGTCCTCGCCGGACAGCGTCAGCGGCAGCCCGACGAGCACGCGCTCGGCACCGGTCTCCGCGACGAGCGCTCGCAGCCGCGCCCGTCCCCGGCGGGTGTCCGGGGCGAGCACGGGCTCGAGCGGGGTGGCGAGCACGCCCGTCGGATCCGACACCGCGGTCCCGCAGCGGGCGCTGCCGTAGTCGAGCGCGAGCACGCGCACTACCGCTCCCTCAGCCGAATGGGCACGCGGACCGAGACTACCGGCCCGCCACGACGGAGCGCCACTCGATCACGCGGTGAGCGCGGCCTCGATCGCGGCCCGCGCCGCGCTCAGCGCCTCGGGCAGCCTGTCGGGTTCGCGGCCGCCGGCGCGGGCCATTGTGTCCCGGCCGCCGCCGCCGCCGCCGACCTCGGCCGCGGCGCGCTTGACGACCTGCCCCGCCCTCACGCCGCGGGCGACGAGCGCGGGCGCGACCGAGACGACGAGGTCGACCTTACCCTCGCCGGCGCGGCCGAGGACGATCGCGGCGTCCCCGAGCCGGCCCTTGAGCCGATCGGACAGCGCGAGCAGCGCGTCGGAGTCGGGGACCTCGGCGGTTGCGGTGAGCACCGGCGCGCCCGCGATCTGCACGGCGCCCGCCGCGAGCGCGTCGATATCGACCTGGCCACCCGCGCCGTTGCCGCTGCCGCGCTTCACCTGGCGCTCGAGCTCGCGCACGCGGCCACGGAGCTCCGCGGCGGTCTCGGCCACCCGCTCGGGCGGCACGCGCAGCGCGCGGGCGGCGGACTCGAGCTCGGCGTCCCGGGCGCGCATGAACGCGACGGCCTCGGGTCCCGTGATCGCCTCGACCCGCCGGACGTTCGCCGCACTCGACGTCTCGGTCGTGATCCGCATGAGACCGATCTCGGCGGTGTTCCGCACGTGGGTGCCGCCGCACAGCTCGCGGGAGAACGACCCGTCCCCGACCTCGACCATTCGCACGATCTCCCCGTACTTCTCGTTGAAGAGCGCCATCGCGCCGAGCGCCCTGGCCTCCTCGAGCGTCGTGGTGAGGGCGCGCACCGGGTGCGCCTCGAGGATCCACCGGTTGACCTCGTCGGTGATCGCCGTGAGGTCCTCGGCGCTGAGCGCGCTGGAGTGGGTGAAGTCGAAGCGCAGCTTGTCGGGGCCGACGTAGGAGCCCGCCTGGTGGACGTGGTCGCCGAGGCGTCGGCGCAGCGCGGCGTGGAGCAGGTGGGTGCCGGTGTGGTTGCAGGCGGTCGCGTGCCGCGCGGCGCGGTCGACGTGCGCATGGACTGGTTGGTCGGGCTCGAACGAGCCGTGTTCGGGGTCGAGCTCGAGCACCTGGTCGGAGCCGAGGCGGAACACGTCGCTCACCCGCGCGCGGCAGCCGCCGCCCTCGCACTCCAGGACGCCGACGTCCGCCACCTGGCCGCCGCCGGTGGCGTAGAAGGGCGATTCGCGCAGCTTGACGAGGAGCCGCCCGTCGTCGGCGGTTTCGACGGCGCCGATCGTCGTGTGCGCGTCGACGGTCTCGTAGCCGACGAACTCGGTGACGAACCCGGCCGCGCCCGATAGCGCGGCCGCCCGCGCGCGCCGCCCGTCGCCGGCGGCCGCGCGCCCGCCGGCGCGCCCGCGGGCGCGCTGCTCCTCCATGAGCGACTCGAAGCCGGCCTCGTCGACTCCGAGCCCGTGCTCAGCGACGATCTCGAGCGTCATGTCGATCGGGAAGCCGTACGTGTCGTGCAGCTGGAACGCGTCGGCGGCCGCGATCCCCTCCTCGCCGCGGTCGCGGGCGCGGGCGATGAGCTCGTCCAGGCGCTTCAGGCCCTGCTCGAGCGTGTGGCCGAACGACTCCTCCTCGGAGGCGATCCAGCGCCGGATCGTGTCGTGCTGGGCGTGGAGCTCCGGGTAGGCGGCGGCCATCGTCTCCGCGACCGTGTCCGCGTAGCGCGCGAGTGTGCCGGGACCGAGGTCGATCGCGCGGCCGTGCTGGATCGCGCGGCGCATCACCCGGCGCAGCACGTAGCCGCGATCCTCGTTGGAGGGCACGACCCCGTCGGCGAGCAGGAACGACATCGCGCGGCTGTGGTCGGCGAGCACGCGCAGCGCCTTGTCGGTGTGGGCGTCGGCGCCGTACCGGCGCCCGGAGAGCTCCTCGCCGAGCGCGATCAGCGGCGCGAACTGGTCGGTCTCGAACACCGTGTCGGTGCCCTGCAGGATGCAGGCCATGCGGTTGAGCCCGAGACCGGTGTCGATGCTCTTGGCCGGCAGCGGCGTGAGCACCCCCTCCGGATTCTGGTCGAACTGCATGAACACGAGGTTCCAGTACTCGAGGAAGCGCTCGTTGTCCCCGCCGGGGAGGTCGTCGGGCGAGCCGTGGTCGAGGCCGCGGTCGAGGTAGAGCTCGGAATCCGGTCCGCACGGGCCCGTCGGCCCCATCTGCCACCAGTTCTCGTCGCGGTCGCACTCGACGATCCGCTCGCGCGGCACGCCGATCTCCAGCCAGTAGCCGATCGACTCCTCGTCGGGGCCGAGCCCGAGCGCCTCGTCGCCGGCGAACACGGTCACCCAGATGTCGTCGGGCGAGATGCCGAACCCCTCGGTCGACAGCCGCCACGCCATCCGCTGGGCCTCGCGCTTGAAGTAGTCGCCGAACGACCAGTTGCCGAGCATCTCAAAGAACGTGAGATGCCGGGCGGTCGTTCCGATGATCTCGATGTCGACGGTGCGAAACGTCTTCTGGCAGTCGACGACGCGCGGGCTCGGGGGACGCTCCTGGCCGAGCAGGTACGGCTTGAACGGCACCATCCCGGCGATGGTGAACAGGACCGACGGGTCGTACTCGGCGGGGATGAGCGACGCCGAGGGGACCCGCAGATGGCCCTCGGACTCGAAGAACGACAGGTACGTCTCGCGGATCTCGTCGGTGCTCATGCCCATGCGCATGCAGTCTACGGCTGCGTGTGGCCTCGCCCCTCCCCGCGGTGCGCAGAACTTTTGTCCGTCGTCAGGACCGAAAACCTCCCGCATCCGAGGGCCGGCGGCGTCAGCGAGCGATCGTGCCCCAGCCGACGACGCTCTCGCCGTCCATCAGGCACGCCAGCTGACCGGGCGCGGCGCCGTCGGCCGGCTCGTCGAGCGCCAGCTCGAGCGTGCGGTGCGGCCCGGCGGCGGGCTCGCCGAGCACCCGGGCGGGCAGCGGCCGAGAGCGGTAGCGGAGCTTGACGCGGTCGACGCGGGCACCGTCGCGCCGCAGCCGGGCGCCGCGGATGCGCACGCGGTCGGTTTGGAGCGCCGCGCGCGGCCCGACGGTGACGCGGCGGCTCGCGGCGTCCTTGTGCAGAACGAACAGCGGCTCGCGGGCGTGGATGGAGAGCTCGCCGAGCCCGCGGCGCTGGCCGACCGTGAAGCGGTGCTGCCCCGCGTGGGTGCCGAGCACCCGTCCGGCGGCGTCGACGATCTCGCCCGGCTCGTCGCCGATGCCGCCGTGGCGCGCGAGGAAGCGCGCGCGGTCGGTGCCGGCGAGGAAGCAGAGGTCCTGGGAATCGGCCTTGGCGGCGACCGGCAGCCCGGCCGCCGCGGCGATCTCCCGCACCCGTGGCTTCGTCAGCTCCCCAAGCGGGAAGCGCATCCGCCGCAGCGATGAGGGCTCGAGCGCGGCGAGCATGTACGTCTGGTCCTTGGCGGGGTCGGCGGCGGCGCGCAGCAACGGCCCGCCGGGGTGGTCGGATTCGCTCACGCGCGCGTAGTGCCCGGTCGCGAGCCACTCGCAGCCGAGCCGGTCGGCGAACGCGAGCATCGCATCGAGGCGCACGTGTCCGTTGCAGCCGACGCATGGGTTCGGCGTCTCGCCGGCGGCGTAGCCCGCGATGAACGGCTCGACGACGCCGGCGCGGAACTCGTCGCGCAGGTCGAGCGTGAAATGCGCAAGCCCCATCGAGTGGGCGAGCGCGCGCGCCTGGGCGACCGCGCTCGCCGAGCAGCAGCTGCGCTCGGCGTCGTTCTCGTGGTCGGCCCACAGCTCGAGCGTGACCGCGATGACGGGCGTGCGCTCGCCATCGTGCGGGGAGCCTTTGTCCGCCTCAGGAGGACAAACCTTCCCCGCCCCGCCTCCGCCGGCCGCCACCCCGTCGTGCGGGGAACTCTTGTCCGCCTCAGGAGGACAAACCTTCCCCGCCCCGCCTCCGCCGGCCGCCACCCCGCAACGCGGGGAACTCTTGTCCGCCTCAGGAGGACAAACCTTCCCCGCATCGACGCCGCCGCGGGCGCACAGGTGGGCGGCGACCGCCGAGTCGACGCCGCCGCTCATCGCCACGAGCGTCGCCCCCGGTCCGGGGTCGGCAGCCGGGCGCCCGTCGGCGCCGCCCCTGCGGACCGCGGCCCCGAGGGCGCGCGCCAGCGCGTCGGCGGCGAGCTCCGCGGCATGGAGCTTGCCGGGCGAGAGCCCGCCCAGCTCGGCCGCGATCTCGCCGGCGCCGATCCGGGCCGCGGCAAGCACCGGAGCACCGCGCACGAGCTCGACCGCGGCGCTCCCCGCGGCATGCGCCGAGCCGCAGCCACGCGCCTCGAAGCCGGCGTCGCGCACCCGGCCTGCGTCGAGCGCGACCGAGAACGTGATCTCGTCGCAGCAGGCGCCGCCGCCGGCGGTGGCCGTCACCGCTCCGTCAGGGACGTGGCCGGCGCCCTGGGGCGAGACGAGGTGGTGCTCGAACGCGAGCGCATCCATCATCCCACAAGGGTATGCGGCGGGGCGCTTCAGGCGAGCTTGAGCCCGAGCTCGCGCAGCTGCCCGGCGTCGACCGGGGCGGGCGCGCCGGTGAGCGGATCGCCGCCGCTCGTCGCCTTGGGAAACGCGATCACCTCGCGGATGTTCTCGCGACCGCCGAGCAGCGCGACGATCCGGTCGATGCCCATCGCGATCCCGCCGTGCGGCGGGGCGCCGTAGCGCAACGCGTCGAGCAGGAAGCCAAAGCGCGCCTCCGCCTCCTCGTCGTCGATCCCGATCAGCTCGAACACACGCCGCTGGATGTCCAGCCGGTGGTTGCGGATCGAGCCGCCGCCGATCTCGTTGCCGTCGAGCACGAGATCGTAGGAGCGGGAGAGCAGCGTCGCCGGGTCGTCGAGGTCGGCGAGGCCCGCGGGGTCGCCGGCAGCCGTGGCGGGCGCCGTGAACGGGTGATGCTCCGCGTCCCAGCGCTTCTCCTCGGGCGAATACTGGAACATCGGGAAGCGCACGATCCAGCGCACGTCGTGGACGCCCTCGGGCACGAGCGAGAAGCGGCGGGCAAGCTCGACCCGGAGCGCGCCGAGCGAGGCGAGGGCGACCTCGGCGCTGTCGGCGACGATGAACAGCACATCGCCGACCGACGCCTGCAGCCGCTCGTTGACGGCGGCGATCTCGGCGGCGGACAGGAACTTCGCGATCGGCGACCGCCACGCGTCGGCGGACTCCACGAACGCCCATACGAGCCCCTTCGCCCCGTAGCGCTTCACGAAGTCGGTGAGCGCGTCCAGCTCGGAGCGCGGCAGCTCACGCGCGCCGGCGTTGATCCCGCGCACGACCCCGCCGGAGCCGAGCGCCGAGGCGAACACCTTGAAGTCCGTGTGGGCGAGCGGCCCGCCGAGGTCGTGCAGCTCCAGGCCGAAGCGCGTATCGGGGCGGTCGGAGCCGAAGCGGCTCATCGCCTCGGCGTGCGTCATCCGCGGCCACGGCGCCGGGGGCACGGGGAACTCGACGGTCGCGAACACCGCCGTCATCACCGCCTCCATCATCTCCAGGACATCGTCCTCCTCGACGAACCCCATCTCGATGTCGAGCTGTGTGAACTCGGGGAGCCGGTCGGCGCGTGAGTCCTCGTCGCGGAAGCAGCGCGCGATCTGGTAGTAGCGCTCGAGGCCGCCGATCATCAACAGCTGCTTGAAGAGCTGGGGGGACTGAGGCAGCGCGTAGAACGAGCCCGGCGCCATGCGCGCGGGCACGAGGAAGTCGCGCGCGCCCTCGGGCGTCGAGCGCGTGAGATAGGGCGTCTCGATCTCCAGGAAGTCCCGCTCCTCCAGCACTGTCCGCATCGCCCGGATGATCCGGTGGCGCAGCACGATCGCCTCCTGCATCGGCGCCCGGCGCAGGTCGAGCGTGCGGTGGCGCAGGCGCAGCTCCTCGCCCACGCCCCCGTCCTCGTCGATCGGGAACGGCGGCGTCTCGGCGTCGGCGAGGATCTCGAGCGCCGCCACCGCAAGCTCGATCTCGCCCGTCGAGAGGTTCGGGTTGACGTTCTCGGGGTCGCGCCGGCGGATCTCGCCGGTGACCGTGATCACGTCCTCGGAGCGCAGCTTGTGCGCCTCGGCGTGCGCGTCGGCCGCGGTCTCCGGGTGGAAGACGAGCTGCAGGACGCCGGTGCGGTCGCGCAGGTCGATGAAGATGAGCCCGCCGTGGTCACGGCGGCGGTGCACCCAGCCAGCGACGCGCGCCTCCCGGCCGGCGCGGTCGGCGTCGAGCTCGCCCGCCCACGCGTCGCGATAGTGGTTGGGCCGCGGCGCCCGCATCCGCTCGTTCATAGACGCTCTCCGCGCAGGACCGCGGCGATCACCGCGCTGCGCTCGAGCTCGAACTGCTCGCCGGACTGCATGTTCTTCAGGCTCGCCTGTGGCTCATCGGAGACGATCGCAACGTAGCGTGCCCCGATCCGGTCCGCGTGCTTGAGCTGACCCTTGAGCGAGCGCCCGGCAAGCTCCATCCGCGCCGCCAGGCCGGCGCGGCGGGCCTCGGTCGCGAGCTCGAACCCGGCGCGGGCGGCCGCCGCACCGCGGGAGGCGAGCGCGACGAACAGGTCGGTGGTGGGCGACGCGGTCGGCACCTCGCCGGCCGCGAGCAGGATCCGCTCGACGCCCGACGCCCAGCCGCAGGCGGGCGTCGCCGGACCACCGATCTGCTCCATCAGCCCGTCGTAGCGGCCGCCGCCGCCGATCCCGGACTGGGCGCCGAGCGCGTCGGAGGTGAACTCGAAGACGGTGCGCGTGTAGTAGTCCAGGCCGCGCACGAGCGTCGGGTCGAGCTCGTAGGCGACGCCGGCGTCGTCGAGCAGCTCACGCACGCGCGCGAAGTGCTCGGCGTCCTCGGGCGCGAGCCGGTCGAGCAGCAGTGGAGCCTGCGCCATCGTGCGGCGCGTGCGCTCATCGGAGGCGTCGAACGCCCGCATCGGGTTGAGGTCGATGCGCGCGACGACCTCGGGCGAGAGCCCGTCCTCATGGGCGCGCAGGAACGCGGTGAGCTCCTCGCGATACTCGACCCGGGTCTGCGGCGTGCCGAGGCTCGAGAGCCGCAGCCGAGTCTCGCGGGCGCCGATCGCCTCGTAGATCTCCGCGAGCAGGACGATGACCTCGGCGTCGACCTCCGGCCCGGCGGCGCCGATCACCTCGGCCCCGATCTGCCAGAACTGGCGGTAGCGGCCGCGCTGCGGCGCCTCAGAGCGGAAGAACGGCCCGAGGTACCAGAGCTTCACCGGTTGCGGGAGCTTGTGCATCCCGTGCTCGAGGTAGGCGCGGCACACCGGCGCGGTGCCCTCCGGGCGCAGCGTGAGCGAGCGCCCGCCGCCGTCGTCGAACGAGTACATCTCCTTCTGGACGATGTCGGTCGCCGCTCCGACCCCGCGGCGGAACAGCTCGGTCGACTCGAACGCCGGCGTCTCGATCCGCCCGTAGCCGGCGCCGCCGAGGATGCGGGCGGTGTGCTCCTCGAGCACGGTGCGGCGTTCCGCGTCGGCGGGCAGCACATCGAACGTTCCCCGGGGGACCTGGATCGAGCTCATCGCCGATGGCCCGTGGAGTCAGGCGTGGTGGGCCAGTTCGCGCAGGAACGGATTCGTGGCGCGCTCGGCGCCGAGCGTCGTCAGCCCCATGTGCCCGGGGTGGACGACCATCTCGTCGGGATAGGCGTCGAGCAGCCGGCCGATCGAGGCCTTGAGCGTCGGCCAGTCCCCGCCCGGCAGGTCGACGCGCCCGACCGAGCCCTGGAAGAGGACGTCGCCGCTGAACAGCGCGCCGTGGTCCGGCAGTCCGTAGCTCACGTGCCCGATCGAGTGGCCGGGGACGAACCGCACGTCGAACGACATGCCGGCGAGCTCGAGCGTCTCGCCGCCCGAGACCGTGTGATCGGCCTCGTAGCCCTCGAACGGGCCGAACCCGGGCAGCCGCACGTACGCGTTCGGGTCGCGGAGCATCTCGACCTCGAGCTCCGGCGCGTACACGGGCGCGCCGGTCGCGCGCGCGACCGCGGCGACCGCGCCGATGTGGTCGAAGTGGGTGTGGGTGATGAGGATCGCCTCCAGCTCGGCAACCTCGAGCGCCCTGAGCGCCTCGAGCAACCGCGGCGCCTCCTCGCCGGGGTCGACCATGACCGCCCGGTGCGCGCCCGGCAGGCGCACGATGTACGCGTTCTCCTGCACGGGCCCGACCGTGAACACGCGCGCGTCGACGCTCATGTCGTCGGCTTGCCCTGCTTGGCCATGCGCCGGCGCCACATGAACATCTCGAGGTAGTAGCCGGCGGGGACGTAGAGCGCGAACGCGAGCACCCCGAAGGCGAGCGCGTAGAACACGTTGTGGCCCTTGCCGAGCACGAGCAGCATCACGAACATGAGCACCGAGGCGAACGCGGCGCGCGTGACCATCGACTTCCAGGTCGGCTTGCGGTTGAGCCGCTCCTGACGCGCCTCGTCGCGGGTCCGCGCCTTGCGCTCCTTCTCGGTCGGCGGCCGGCTCGTGCGCCCGCGCGAGGTGACCGCCCCGGCGGCGTTGCCGCGGTGCTTGGTCTGGCGCTTGCGCTTCGTCTGGGCCATCGGCGTCCGCTCGAGTTTATGCGCTTTGCGGCGCGGCGGGAGGGGTCCGCCGCGCGGCGAGCGCGTCCTCGATCGTCGCCCGTCCGCGAAGGGCGACGTCGGCGGGCCAGTCGGCGAGCGCCGCCGCGGGCGCGAGGCCGACAAGCTCGGCCTCGGCGATCTCCGCGTGGCGGGCGACGGCGGCGAGCACCTGCGCCGGCGTGGTGCGCGCCGGATCCTCGACGTTCGTCGAGACCTGCGCGGCGCCGCGACCCGCGAGCGGGACTCCGATCGCCCGTACGCCGGGCAGACCCTCGGCGCCGCCCTCGCGAATGCGCGCGGCGATCGTCCGGGCATGCTCCACGCCCGCCGGCGCTTGAAGCAGGAGATTGAACGCGACGAGCGGCGGGCGCGCGGCGACGAGCGCGGCGCCCGCGCTCGGGTGGAGCGCGCCCGGGCCGAAGTCGGGCGTGAGCTCCCCGGTCCGCATCCGGGCGGCGAGCGTCTCCGGGCCGCCGCGGCGCAGCTCGGCGCGGGTGCGTCCGCCGCCGAGCTCGCCGTAGAGGAACACGGGCAGCGCGAGCTCCTCCGCGAGCCGGTCGGCGAGCACGAGCGCCTCGGCGCACGCGGCGCCGCGGTCGGCGTCGGTGAGGTGAACGATCGGCGCGACGTCGAGCGCGCCGACGCGCGGGTGGACGCCCTCGTGGCGCTCGAGGCGGACGAGCTCGATGGCGCGGGCCGCGCCGGCGATCACCGCCTCGGCGAGCTCCCCGGGCGCGCCCGCGAGCGTGTAGGCGCTGCGGTGATGGTCGGGATCGGTGTGGACGTCGAGCAGCCCTGGACCGAACGCGTCGGCGATCGCGGCGACGACGCCGCGGTCGCGTCCCTCGGACACGTTCGGGTAGGCGAGGAGCGTCGTCATGGCGGTCCGGGCGTCTGCCGGCGGTCGCCCGGGGCTCGTCGGGGCGCGGTCAGAGCAGATAGCGCCCGGCCTCGAGCACCGGCCGCCCGTCGATCTCGAGCGTTGCGTCCATGACCACGACGTCGAGGTGGATCGGGACCGAGACCGTGCCGCCGATCCCGGCGCTCGCCCCGAACGCGATGTGGACGGAGCCAAGGATCTTCTCGTCCTCGAGCACGTTGCCGGTGAGCTGCGCCGACTCGTTCGTGCCGACGCCGAGCTCGGCGAGGTTCGTGCCGAGCTCCCCGTGCGCGCGCAGCTCGGCGAGAAGCTCCGGGCCGCCGCCTCGCTCGGCCGCGACGAGCTGGCCGTCCTCCATCGTCAGGTGCGCCGGGTCCTCGGAAACGCCGATCCCCGCGAGGCTTGAGGCGACGATCGTCCCCGACCCGCCCAGCGGAGCGATGAACCCCTCGCCGGCGGGCAGGTTGCCGAACGCGCCGGGCTCGCTGAGCACGCCGTCGTCGGCCAGGCCGGCGCGGCCGGAGAGCTCGAGCGTCACGTCGGTGCCCCGCGGGCAGCGCACGCGCGCCTGCGCGGCCGCGTCGAGCAGCGCCCCGACGGTCCGCGAGCGCTCGACCATCCGCTCGTAGTCGCCCGCCATCACCCGCTCGAGCATCTCGCCGGTGACGCCGGGCATCGTCGCCCCGCGGGCGCCGGCCTCGCTGGCCCGCGCCCGTGCCTGCGTGTGGCTGAGCGACTTCGTCGTCGGCGCGATGAACACGTCGCAGTCGACCATGGCCGCGGCGATCGGTCGCGGCGGCTCGGCGCCGTGCGAGGCCCGCTCCTCCATCGACGCGAGCGTCACCTCCGCCCCGAGCCCGCGGGCACCGTCCCGGAGCGCCTCCCCGATCGCCAGCGTGCCCGGGTCGACGATCACGAGCACCTCCTCCCCGGCGCTGACGGCGAGGCTGCGCGTGAGGATCGTGTCCACGGCGTGCCTGAGATCGGGCATCCGCGGCCGATCATACGGCCGACCTGGGTGGCCCTGCCGCTCGGGCTCGAACCGGCCGCAGGGCGGCCGGGCCGCCTGGGTCCAGGGAGGCCTCCGCGCGTCCCCGCGCCGGAGCGGTTCCCTCCGCTCCGGATACACTCGGCGCGACCCCGCCGGAGTAGCTCAGTCGGTTAGAGCAGCGGAATCATAATCCGCGTGTCGGGGGTTCGAGTCCCTCCTCCGGCATCCATAAAACGCCCGTAGATACAGGCGTTTCGCCGTCACTCACGCGGCATCTGCCAGCTCTGGCAACGCATCTGGCAACAGCGTACGCGGCCGCGCGGCGGAACGGGTTGGCAGCCCATATCGGGCACGCGCCCGGTCCGTCCTCACGGCGAGCGCCTCATCCCCGCCCTGCTCTCGGGCGAAGTCGGTGAGCACGAGCAGCGCTGTCTGTGGGTCGGCAGAGCCGTCGAGCGCGGCTACCCCGGCGACGGCGCCCAGCGCGAGCCTCAGGAGCCTGTCGCGGTCGCCCCGGCGCGTGCGGTCCCGGTCACGGTGAGGCCGGGCGCCGCTGGCGTGCCGCCGTGGAGGCCGCGGAGCTGTCGGAGCGCACCCCACCCACGGCGCCACCGGAGCCCGCTCCGGGCGCGCGGCCGCTCTCGTGCGGTCGTGCAGCGTCAGCCATGAGGTCGTGAGGTAGGACCAGACAGCATCGAGGTGGTCGGTCAGCAGCGCGTCAGGGTCGGTCGGCAGTGACTGTCCGTCCACCCGCAGCTCGCGCAGCAGGCTCGGGCGCAGCTCGAACTCGACCTGCCACGCGTCGTCGTGCCGGCCCGCGTCGTAGCCGCGCTGTCGCCACAGCTCACGGATGGGTGCGCCCCGGCAGCAGATGCACCGGAGCGTCCGTCCCGTCAAGTGGGAGGGTCCCCGGCGTCGGCGGCGGACCCCAGCGGGTTGAGCGCTCGCCTGAAGCCGGGCCAGGAGCGCTTCCAGGTCGTCCACCGGCTTGGCGCGTCCAGCACTCCCGACACCAGCGCAGCCGCCCGCGCGTGCAGCTCCAGCACACCGGCAGGATGGAGCGGGAAGCACGCGGCGGCGCTGGGGCGCGCCCACAGCGCGGTCTCGTCCTTCACGAGTGGAGCGCCCGATGGCTTGGCGACCACACCGCGGGCGTCCGGCAGCCGGAGCACACCGGTCTCGGCATCGAACCGACCGCCGACGGGCGCCCGCTCGGGCGGCCGCCAGGCGACTGCGCTCATGCCGTCCTCCCAGCCCGCTCGAACGCCGCCTCGACGGCAGAGCGCTCCACCGTGGCGATGAGCTCGCCGTGAGCCCTGCCCGCCTTCAGCTCGTCCACGTGAAGCGTGATGACGCTTCGAGCGGGGACGGCTTCCAGCTTCGGACCGGCCTCGCCGTCAAGGAAGATGGTGATGCAGCGCTTCAGGCGCTGCGGGTCGCACAGCTCGATGAGCGTGCGGCGCTGACCGCTCGCCTTGCTCGTGTAGCTGCGGACGGGGCCAGCAAGCAGCCACGAGATGGTGTAGCCGCCAAGGGCGTGGGGGTTGTCGGTGCTGGGCACGGGCCTTGACCTCCGGGTCGGGTGCTTGACCCAGTCGTGAGCCCGCGCACGGCACGCGCGCCGCCTTCTCGCCTAACGACTTCAAGCCGGCGGCGAGGTGGTGTTTGCGAGGTGCCTGTGAGAACGAGTAATGGCCCGTGACGGCGACTGCGATGGCAACCGGGCGTGGCGCGTGAGGTCCGCGCGGTCTCCCGAAGCACGCTTACGCGCGACTACGACCCACTCTGGGACCAGCTCGGGCAAGCGTCTCAGCACCTCTCGACCGAAAATCGCCTCGTCCAGCAGCCCCATGCGCAGCATGTCGACAATGCGGCACAAGTACGTCGCGCCAGGAGAGCGGCGCGTTTAGCTCCGCTTGGGTGTCGGCCTGAGTCTGGCGGTGACCATTCGAGTTGCCGGAGGAGCACCCGGCAAGGTGGCGCGTGCCCGCAGGCGGAGCTGGTGGCGTGGTGCGTGCGCGAGCGCGGTGACGACACGCGAGTTCAGCCGCAGCACGATCAGGCGGTGAACCCAGGAGCGGATCGCGTACCGGGAGTGAGCGCATGTGATCATCCGGGTGACGGTGATGGTCTGCAGCCTGCCGCGGATGCGGCGGCGAACGCGCCGCTTGATGGGGTGTGCCAGCGAGAGCATTCCGCGACAGGCGCGGTTGGGCCGCCCGCCCGTGCAGGCGAGGTTGACCTTCACGCGGGCGCCGATGACCAGCAGCCGACGGCCGCTGCGGATGCTGATTCGCAGCGGCGCCAGCACCCTGTAGGTGATGCGCGCCGAGGCGGTGGCGCCGTCACTGGAGGTGGCGGTCACCGCGAGCACGTGCGTGCCGAGCGTCGCGGTGTTCAGGCGAGCGCCGTCGGGCACGGTACCGGTGCAGGAGGAGATCCCTGGCCCGTAGGCTCCCTCGTCGCAGCTGTAACTGGCGCGGAGGGCCTGACCCTTGATGTAGAGCCCGCCGGCTGTGGGGGATGAGATTGATGCCGAGGGCGCCGCTGCGACCTGGTAGCTGACTCTCGCGGTCGCGCTCTGCCCGTCGCTGGAGGTGGCGGTCACCGCGAGGACGTGCGTGCCGAGCGTCGCGGTGTTCAGGGGAGCGCCGTCGGGCACGGTACCGATGCAGGACGCGATGCCCGGCCCGTAGCCCCCCTCGCTGCAGCTGTAGCTGACGCGGGCAGCCTGCCCTTGGGTGTAGAGCGCGCCCGCGGTGGGGGAGCTGATCGACGCGGTGGGGGGCGCGGCGACGGTGACGGTGTGACTGATGGACCCCGTTTTGCCCCCGTTGTCGGTAACGGTGAGGGTGACGTTGTAGGTGCCCGGGGCGGCGTACGTGTGGCTCATGGTGGCTGCAGCCGTGCCGGTGGTCGTGCCATCCCCAAAGTTCCAGCTGTAGGTTGTGAGGGTGCCGTCGGGGTCGCTTGAGGCGCTGGCGTCGAAGCTCACCGCAGTTCCGGCCGGGGCCGGGTTCGGCGCGGCGGTGAACGCCGCCGCGGGTGGGACGTCGGTGGGACTGAGCGCGAAGTTCTCAGTCGCCCACTGGGCGTCCCCGCTCGCGGTTGGTCCGTCGACCTCGTTTGAGCCCCAGACGACATCGGGATTGGTCGGGTCAACGCTTGCTGCGGCGTAGTCACCCCACCGACACGTCGGGCACGAGAAGTCGCTGTCGGTCGCGCTTGATGTGGCGAGCGTGACTGGGTCGTACATGGCGTCAAGCGGATCGGAAGGGAGCCGGGACTGCGCCTTGATCGTGACCGTCTGGGCGGCTCCGCCCGTGTCATAGTCGATCACCGCGCCGCCGTTCAGTGTCGGTGCGATCGCGGCGTTGAAGGCGTAGCCCGCGCTGTCGCCGATGCTTCCGGTCTGGCGAACCGACAGGCTCGCCGGCATGACCTCATACCAGCGCACCATCGAGCCAGACCCGCCCGCGATCGTGTGCTGGGTCCAGATCGCCTCAGCACCGCCGGCATTGGGGTCTTCCGCTTCGACCGCCTGCGTCAGGCGCCCGTCCAACGAGTCCAGCGTGTCGGTGGTGCCCGGTTGTGGGACGGCGGGGGGTACCGAGAAGCTCGGGACCGGCACATCCCCGTCGGCGATCAGCGCCGGAGAGCCGCTCGCGTCGCCGATCTGCCAGAGCATCAGGTGGCTGCCCGAGTTGTCGCCGGTGCTGTCGTTGAAGTCGGCGGCGATCACGTATCCAGGGGACGCGGAGCCGTCGGAGACCATGGCCGGCTCCGGTGTGAAGGCGAGGTCTCCGGCCGAGGTCATCAACGGTTTGGAGGACGAGCCAAAGACGGTGAACGCCGGTGCGCTCGGACAGCTGCTGATCGTCCCCGCCGCGGGCTTCGCGCCGACTAGGATGTGCGCCGTCTGAAAAGCTCCACTGCTCGCGTCAAACAGGTTGCTGCCGATGATCAGGTGACCGCCATCGAGCCCGAGCTTGGGATAGTCGTCAAGCGAGGTGCTGGGACTCGAGGAAACGCTGTACGTGCACCAGCTCGCGGGGCTCAGGTCGGGTGGATTGGTTGCCTTGGACCATCCGACGTAGAGCTGGTTGGCGGTGGTGGTGCCGTCGCAGCGCAGCGCCAGGTAGAACCATCGCGCCGACTGCGGATCGAATTTGACCTGCGGGTCGCAGGTCGCGGTGCCGCCGGTGAAGCTGTCAAGACTGACCGGTGAGCCGATCATCGCCAGGTTCGTGCGGTCATACATCGCGATTTCGCTGTTGACGACCTCGATGTACTGAGTGGGCCCGATTGCGCCCGTGGTGTCCGGGGGAGTCACGTCACCCGCGGAACCGAACTGCCCTATCTCCTGCGCCGCGCTCAGCCCGGAGGTACTGAGCCCGCCGAACACGCCGGTGCTCAGGTTCGGCGCGGACAGAGCAGACAACGCGAAGGGAGACCGCCGCGGCGCAGTGTGGGCGCCAGCCGCGCGTTTGGCCCTCGCGTACGCGGTCGGATTGCGCACGCGCAGCGGGACGACCGGCGGACTCGGCGCTGAGGCAGACCTCGACGCCCCCGCGGGGGTGATGTGCGCGCGGACGTGCGCCGCCGCGGCGATCGAGCGCTTCGCTGCTTGCGCGACGCCGGACGTGCAGGCAAGGCAGGACACGACCGACACCGCAAGGATCCGGCCCGGCCGGCTCATCGTTCGCTCACCCAGCCAAGCCGGTCGGTTGGCGTTCCCGCGTCCTGATCATTCAGCTCCCGCGGACCGCGGTCGCAAGCGCGCCGGAGCCGCTGGGGCTCGAAGAAGCCCCCGAGTCGCCGGTCGTCGGCTGGGAGGTCGTGCCGCTGCCGGTCGGGTGTGAGGTCGACCCGCCGGTGGTAGGCCGCGAGGTCGTGCCGCTGCCGGTCGGGTGTGAGGTCGACCCGCCGGTGGTAGGCCGCGAGGTTGTGCCGCTGCCGGTGGGGTGTGAGCCTGACCCGCCGCTGGTCGGCGGGGTGGGGCGGTTGTTCTTCATCTGGCGGGCGTCGGTGCGGGCCTGGGTGATGATGGCGCTGACGAACGACCGGACCGAGGCCGGCATCCTCGAAGAGAGGTGGCTGAGGAGGTTGGCGATCGATGACTGCTGCGCGGTCACCTCGCTGTAGGCCCTCTCCAGCCCCGGGAGCGCCGCCGCCGGCGTGGAGCTTGACGCCACCAGCGCGGCGAGCTTGGCCGAGGCGGTGTCCTGACCGCTCACGGCGGCCTTCACCGCCTGGGCGAGCGTGCCGGCGCTGGTCGTGCTGTCGCTGCTGTTGGCCGCCGCGTGGGCCGCGACGCTCACCTCGCGCTGAGTGGCGGTGGAGATCGCCTCGACCGCTCGCGCCAGCCCGGCCTGAGCCTGGGCCGGTGCCCTCAGCTCGACCGCGGCGAGTACCGCCAGCGCCTTGGCCTGGCCGGTGGTGTCGCTGTGCGCTGCCTGCGCGATCGCGTTCTGGACATAACCGCTGGCGTCAGGGACCAGCGCGGAGAGCTTCTGGACGGAGACCTTCTCCTGCGTGGCGACGGCGATCTCCGCCTCCGCGGCCTGGGCCCTGGCCGGCGGGGTGTGCGCCTGGGCCTGCAGCTTGGCGGCCTCCGCCTTCGCGAGGCCGAGCTGCTTCTGGCTGATCGCGAACTGCTTGGTGCCGAGGCTGTCGTTGCCGTGCTTGAACAGCGACACCGCGCGCGTCAGGGCGGCATCCGCATGGGTGGTGTGCGACTCAGCGGCGCTGACGCCGGTCTGGATGCTGGCCGCCGAGGCCGCCGCCGGGGCCGCGAGCGCCGCCGCCACGGCGAGGGTGGTGACTGGAGTGATGCGCATCGAATCTGCTTCTTTCGCGAAAGTCGGGAATATGTTGGCGTGGCACCGGTTCCGCTGTCTGATCCAAGGACGCGCGTGCGGGCCCATGACCTATTCGGCGCATATCGAACAAACCTTGAATCCGCGGCCCTGCTGCTCGCGGACAGACCCGACGCCGCGCGAGTCCCGGGGTTGTCGGCGCCGGTGGAAAACTCACCCCCCTGCCGGTTGAAAGCGCACCCCTTCTACTACGGCCCCGTTTCTCCTCCGGGTGGCCCCCTTCGGCTTGGCGCGGGGTGTTCTGCTGTCGCGATCGGCAGACACAGCTGCACCGCCGTTTCTTCGGCTCCCCTGCGCGTCCCGTGGGTGAGGGTGATGACGCTCGCGGGGTAGCGGTCGTCGTCATCTCATCAAGCAGCGCCGGGCGCCTGGGGTGGAGTTCCCCCGGCGCGCCATCAGCGACGATCAGCGCCGGGGCGCGCATCCCGCGGGCGATCAGGTCGCGGCCGAAGGACAGCCGGTCCTGGTAGCTCGCGCGGCTGCCCAGCGCAGGCCGAGCAGCACTTTGCGGCCCTCCAGAGTGATGCCCCAGCAGCACCCCACGCCCTCGGCGGGCTCGTCGTCGGGCCTGAGCTTGAGGTAGATTGCGTCGAGGTAGCAGTACACGACGTCGTGCTCATCCAGCCGACGGCGACGCCAGACGCGGTAGCGCTCGCGCGTGTCTTCGAGGATCCGGGAGACGGTCGACTTCGAGATCAGCGGCTTGTCGAAGGTCTCGGCCGGCGCGGCCTCGACGTGGCAGACCGACAGCCCTCCGAGAAACGAGCAGATCACGAGCGTCTCCAGCGCGTAGGTGCGGGCGACTCCCCTGCCGACGATCCGCGACTCGAACCCCAGCTTTGAGGCGTCACGGACCCGTGGACACTCGATCTCCATCGGTCCCGAGGTCGTGGCGATCTTCTGCGGTCGCTCATGGTCGTTGCGGCAGCCGACCGGCTCGCCGGTCCGCTCATGCCGCTCACGACGACCAAGGAACTCGGTCAGCTCGTCCTCCAGCGGCTGCTGAATGATCAGCCGCGCACCGAGCCGACCGATCTCCTCGATCGGATCACGCAGCTCGCCGGCGTCGTGGATCAACGCGTCGGGCTCGTGGCGCAGCCGCTCGCGCGGGACTACTCTGCAACCCAGCTGGGCGTACCTCCTGCTTCGTCTTGGTGGACAGAGGCGGAGGCTACGCCCGGATCAGCTTTTCCCCGCCGCCTGGGACGTCGCCATTTGCAGGCACTTCCTCACGAACTCCGCCGAAATCATGCTCCGCGTGTCGGGGGTTCGAGTCCCTCCTCGGGCATCGCAGGAGTCGCCGGAACCTCCCCGAGTGCAGGAAGCCTCTCGGAGTTCGGCTTGTCGTAGGCGACCGGCGTGAACCGGCCGCCGGCCGACAAGACCGTCCGGCGGACCGTACGACCACCGGGCCGCCGATCGACCGCAGCGAACGCGCGAGGACCGGTCGCCGGTCGTCTCGCGGAGAAGACACCGGCACACGGTCCGCCAGCCATCCGTGAGTTCGGCTTCTGGAAGACGGTCCCCACGGTGCTGCGATAGGATCGCGCCCGCGCCGACCACACTCGGCGTGACGGTGAGCGCAGCGAAGTCCGGTGAGAATCCGGCGCTGTCCCGCAACGGTGAAGCCCCCTCGGGGGATGAGCCCGGTCGCCTACCTCACCGCCGCGAAACCTGTCCTCGGAGGAAGGGCGGTTCGTTGCGCCCCGCGCACGTCCCCACTCCTCCAACCGAGCGGAGGATGAGACAGCGTGGCCAGCAGTGTTCGGCGGTTGGTGTCGGGGTGACGGGCGTCGTCGCGTGCCGCGCACCGGCGGGCGATCGCGATCCCGGCCGCAATCGCGTCGCTGAACGCTGCGGGCCGGGGTCTGTTCCTGCTCGCCGTGCTGCCGCACCGCTTCCACGACGCCGGGCGTTCGCCCGGCCGGCGCCCAAGGTCGATGACGACCTCACAATGACCGCTCTGTCGATCGCGGTCGCCCGCCTCCTCGCCGGGAGCGAGATCGTCAGGCTGCTGGCGTACCCGCTCCATCCGCGCGGCTGGAGCGGCGCGATCGCCGGCATCGGTCTCAACACCGCCGGCTGCCTCGTCGCGGGGCGATTCGGGGCGGTGTGGGATCTCGGCCTCGCCGGACAGCGCAACCGATGCATCCAGGCTCGCTCGGAGGCCTCGGCCCCCGGCGCGGCGGTCCGCGGGTCCGAGCGGCGCGCGCCATGACGACGCCACGCAGCGCCGACCACTGTCCGGGCGTGCTGCGCCTGCACGACTCCGCCGACGGGGCACTCGCTCGGGTTCGGGTCCCCGGCGGCATCATCGATGCCCGCGGTCTGCTCGCGGTCGCCGAAGTGGCGACCCACGGCAACGGGGTGATCGAGCTGACCTCGCGCGCCAGCCTGCAGATCCGCGGGCTGGACGCAGCGGCCGCCGACCGCTGCACGGCGCGGCTGACGCTCGGGGGGCTGCTGCCCTCCCCTGCCCACGACCGGGCGCGGAACATCCTGGCCAGCCCGTTCGGCGGCCGCCACCCCGATGCGTTCGCCCTGACCGACGAGGTCGTCGCCGCGCTGGACCGGGCCCTGTGTGCCGATCCGGCGCTTGCCGAGTTGCCGGGTCGGTTCCTGTTCGCCGTCGACGACGGTACGCATCTCATCGGCGCCCGCACCGCGCACGTCGCCCTCGTGGCCGGGCGCGGCGGGAGGTTTCGGCTCCAGATCGCCGGTCGGCCGACCGGCGCCACCGCGCCCGCGGCCACGCCATCTGCCGCGGCCGGGCTGGCCGTCGCCGGGGCCCGGTCGCTGCTACGGGATGGGGTGCCACCGACGGCCGCCGCGGCCGGGCTGGCCGTCGGTGGGGCCCGGCGACCGGATGGGGCGCCACCGACGGCCGCCGCGGCCGAACAGGACTCAGCGCCCCGCGTGGAGCCGGGGCGCCTGGGTCAGGGTGACGGCCGCGTGGCGCTCACCGTGATGCCCCGGCTGGCTCGCCTGGACCCCGAGACGACTCGGGAGCTGGCCTGTCTGGCCGCGGCGCACGCCACGACCGTGCGCATCTCACCGGAGCGGACGCTCACCGTGCCCGATCTTGAACCGGAGGCGGCCGACGGGGTCGGCGACCGGCTCGCCGCCCTTGGACTGATCGACGATCCGTCCTCCGGCTGGCGCGGGCTCACGGCGTGCGCGGGTCTCGGCGCCTGCCGGCGGGCGCGGCTCGACGTCCGGTCCCGGGCGCAGCGGCGCGCCGCGGAGCGCGGCGCCGAGGACCCACCCGAACACTGGGCGGCCTGCGAGCGAAACTGCGGCCGGCCCGCCGGCCGACATCTGGCACACCGCGCGACGCCCCACGGCGTCGCCACCGAATGGGTGGAGGAAACGTGACGGTCCAGCCGGACAGCCCGAGCTACATCAAGGACGGCACCGAGATCTACCGACGATCGTTCGCGGTCATCCGCGCCGAAGCTGACTTGGCGCGCTTCGACGCGATCCTCGAGCGCGTCGTCGTGCGGATGATTCACTCGTGCGGAATGGTCGACCTGGCCGACGACGTCGCCGCGTCGGCGAACCTCGGCGCTCGAGCCGAGGCCGCGCTCCACGCCGCCGCGCCGATCCTGTGCGACACGCAGATGGTCGCGTCGGGGATCACCCGCTCGCGCCTGCCCGCCGGCAACGAGGTCATCTGCACGCTCACGGATCCCGCCACGGCGACGCTCGCCGCCGAGCACGAGACGACCCGCGCCGCGGCCGCGGTCCAGCTGTGGCGCGAGCGGCTCGCCGGGGCGGTCGTCGTCATCGGCAACGCGCCAACCGCGCTGTTCGCGCTGCTTGAGATGATCGCCGCCGGGGCCGGGAAGCCCGCGGCCATCATCGGCGTGCCGGTCGGGTTCATCGGCGCGGCGGAGTCCAAGGCTGCGCTGGCCGAGCAGTCCCTCGGACTCGAGTATCTCGTCGTCCACGGCCGGCGGGGTGGCAGCGCCATCGCCGCCGGTGCCGTCAACGCCCTTGCGAGCGCCGCCGAGTGACCCCCCCGACCGCATCCTCCAATCTCGGCCGCCTGTTCGGCGTCGGCGTCGGGCCCGGCGATCCGGAGCTGATGACGATCAAGGCTCGCGGCGCGATCGAGGCCGCCGACGTGATCGCGTATCCCGGCGCGCAGCATGGCCGTAGCGTCGCGCGGTCGATCGCCGCACCGTACCTGACCGACTCACACATCGAGCTGCCGCTGCGCTATCCGGTCACGACCGAGGAGACCGACCATCCCGGCGGATACGAGGGGGCGATCAGCGAGTTCTACGACGAGGCCGCCGGCCAGCTCGCGGCCCACCTCGACGAGGGCCGCGACGTCGCCGTGCTGTGCGCCGGCGACCCGCTGCTGTACGGCTCCTACATGTATCTGCACGAGCGCCTGGCACACCGGTACGAAACGACCGTGATCCCGGGCGTCACCTCGTTCTGCGCGGCCGCCGCGGCGGCCGGGACCCCGCTGGTCAAGCGCGACGACGTGCTGACGATCATCCCCGGCACGCTGCCGGCCCGGGAGCTTGAGGCCCGTCTGCGCGAGAGCGAGGCGGCGGTCGTGCTCAAGCTCGGGCGGACGTTCGCCGGGGTCCGCGACGCCGTCCGGCGGGCCGGGGCCGCCGCGCGCGCCGTCTACGTCGAGCGGGCCACTTCCGAGCGCGAGCGCATCGCCGCTCTGGAGGCCGTCGCCGATGACGTGCCGTACATGTCGCTCGTGCTTGTCCCGTCGCCTGATCGCGCCGCCGAGCCGCCTGCGGGCGCGCGGGAGGCCGGCGGCCGGGTCACCGTCGTCGGCCTCGGCCCGGCCGGCCGGGAGTGGCTGACCCCCGAGGCCGACGCCGCGCTCGCCGGCGCCGAGGTGCTGATCGGCTACGAGACGTACCTGCGCCGGGTGCCCGAGCGCCCGGGACAGCAGCGCTTCGCCACGGACAACCGCGCCGAACTCGACCGGGCCCGACACGCGCTCGAGCTGGCCGCCCGCGGCGCGCGGGTGGCCGTCGTCTCGTCGGGGGACCCGGGGATCTTCGCGATGGCCGCCGCGGTGCTCGAGGCCGCCGAGGCACGCCCGGCCGGCGACCGCATCGAGGTCCGCGTGCTGCCGGGCGTGTCGGCGATGCAGGCCGCGGCTGCGCGGGTCGGCGCGCCGCTCGCCCATGACTTCTGCGTCGTGTCGCTGTCGGATCAGCTCAAGCCGTGGGAGGTGATCGAGCGGCGGATCGACGCCGCGGGCCGGGCGGACATGGTGCTCGCGCTGTACAACCCGGCGTCGCGGACGCGGCGCGAGCAGCTGGTCCGGGCCATTTCGGTCCTGCGTCATCACAGGGCGGATGCGACTCCCGTCGTCGTCGCCCGCGCCGTGGGTGACCCCGAGGAGTCGATCGCGGTCACCACGCTCGGCCAGTTCGATCCGGCAATCGTCGATATGCGCACGCTGCTGATCATCGGCGCGAGCACGACCCGGACGATCCCCGACGGCGACGGGCCGCCGCGCGTGTACACCCCCCGGCGTTACCCGGCATGAAGATGGGCGCGCGCCCACTTCAGCGCGTCGGGCACCGCACGCACGGTCTCGACGCGGGCGCGGGGCGGCCGGCGCACGACGATCACCGGCAGTCCTCGCTCGCGCGCCGCGTCGAGCTTTGCCACGGTGAGCGCGCCGCCGCTGTCCTTGGTGATGACGAGATCGATGCGGTGGCGGTCAATGAGCGCAAGCTCACGGGCCAGCGTGTAGGGCCCGCGGTCGAGGATCAGCTCGTGGCGGGGCGGCAGCGGCGGCTCGGGCGGGTCGACGCAGCGGATGAGAAACCACGTGGCGACGTCGCCGGCGAACGCCGGCAGGCCCTGGCGCCCGGTCGTGAGCAGCACCCGCGTCCCGCGTCCCGCGATCGCCTCGGCCGCAGCGGCCAGGTCGTCGACCCACACCCAGCGATCGCCCGGACGCTCGCGCCAGCCGGGGCGCTCCAGCCGCAGCAGCGGCGTGCCGGTGCGTCGGCAGGCCGCGACGGCCGAGGCCGAGATCCGCTCCGCGAACGGATGGGTCGCGTCGACCACGGCGACGACCGCGTGCGCGGACAACCACTCGGCCAGCCCGGTCGGACCGCCGAACCCGCCGATCCGCACCTCGCCGGCCGGCAGCCGGGGCAGCGTGACGCGGCCGGCGAGGGAGCTCGTCACCGCAACCTCCTGCTCGTGCAGGGCGGCGGCGAGCTCCCGCGCCTCGGCCGTGCCTCCGAGCACGAGGATCACCGGGGGGACCGCGGATGAGACGGGTGCTCGTGGTCGGCGCAGGCGCCGGGGATCCCGACCAGATCACGGTGCAGGCGGTCCGGGCGCTCAACGAGGCCGACGTGCTGTTCGAGCTCGAGCGCGGCACCGAGGACCTCACCCGGGCGCGGGAGGCGCTGTGCGCCCGCCATCTGGCCCCCGGCCGGGCGCCGGCCGTGGTCGCGGTGCGCGAGCCGGCCCGCGACCGTTCCGCGCACGACTACGAGCGGGCCGTCGCCGACTGGCGCCGGGGCCGGGCCCGGGCGTGGGAGGAGGCGATCGCGCACAGCCTGGCGCCCGACGGCACCGGAGCGTTTCTCGTGTGGGGCGATCCGTCGCTGTACGACAGCACGATCGCGGTACTCGACGAGATCCTCGCCGCCGGGCGCGTCGAGTTCGCCTACGAGGTGCTCCCGGGCATCAGCAGCCTGCACGCGCTCACCGCCCGCCACCGTATCTCGCTCAACCGCGTGGGCCGCGCGGTGATGATCACGACCGGCCGCCGACTCGCCGAGCGCGGGCTGCCGGACGACGCGGACGACGTCGTCGTGATGCTCGATGCCGGCTGCGCGTTCCGCCGCGTCGCCGGCGAGCCGCTCGACATCTACTGGGGCGCCTACCTGGGAACCGAGGATGAGATCCTCCTGTCCGGACCGCTCGCTGAGACCGCCGGCGAGATCGAGCGCGTGCGCGCACGGGCGCGTGCGCGGAAGGGCTGGATCATGGATCTGTACCTGCTGCGCCGTCGCCTGACCTGAGAACGCCGGCGACGCGCGCGTGCGAGTAAAGGTGGCTGTCGCGGAATCCCTCGGCGGCCAGCGCGGGACCGACGAGGATCGTCGCCGTGCGGCGGATGCCCGCCTCGCGCACGAGCGAGGCGACCGTGGCCAGGGTGCCCCGCAGGACGACCTCGCCGGGCAGGCTGGCCCGGGCGACGACCGCGGCGGGGCAGTCCTCGCCATAGGCCTCGGCCAGCGTGCGTGAGAGCATGTCGATCGCCTGCGCGCCGAGGTGGATGACGAGCGTCGTCCGGTGGGCGGCGAGCGCCGCAAGCTGTTCGCCGGCCGGCATCCTGGACGCGTTGGCGCTGTGGCGGGTGAGGATGACGGTCTGGGCCACCTCGGGGATCGTCAGCTCCCGGCGCAGGGAGGCGGCGGCCGCAGCGAACGCGGGGACCCCGGGCGTCAGATCCCACGGAATGCCGAGCACGTCCAGTCGACGGGCCTGCTCGGCCACGGCGCTGTAGATCGACAGGTCGCCGGACTGCAGCCGGACGACGTCCTCGCCCCGCGCGTGGGCGGCGGCCAGCGCGGCGATGATCTCGTCGAGCTCCAGGTGCTCGGTGTCGATCAGCCGAGCGCCGGCCGGGGCGTGGGCGAGCACCTCGTCAGACACGAGCGCGCCGGCGAAGACGCACACCGCGCAGGTGGCGATCAGCCGCTGGGCGCGCAGCGTGATGAGGTCGGCGGCGCCCGGGCCGGCCCCGATGAAGTGCACGGTCATCCGGCCATCTCCGGTGGCTTGTCGCCCAGCCACTGCACGACCGGGCGCTGCGGGCACCAGCCGCGGAACGTGCCCAGCGGCTCGGCGTGAGCGACCTCGAGGCGGACGAGCCGGCCGCCGTGGTGGGCGCGGGCCGCGGTCAGCACCGCCTCGCCCTCGAGCGTCACCGCGTTGGCAACGATCCGCCCGCCGGGGACGAGCGCGCTCCAGCACGCGTCGAGCAGGCCGGCCGCGGTCACCCCGCCACCGATGAACACGGCGTCGGGCGCGGCCAACGACGCCAGGACGCCGGGGGCCCGGCCGTGCACCGTCTCGAGCTGCGGGGTACCGAGCGACAGCGCGTTACACCGCACCCGCTCGAGCCGGTCGGCACGCGACTCGATCGCGATCGCCCGAGCGGTCGGCTCGGCCCGCAGCCACTCGATGGCGATCGAACCGCTGCCCGCTCCGACGTCCCACAGCAGCGCGCCGGGCATCGGCGCCAGCGCGGCCAGGGTGACGGCGCGGACGGTCCACTTGGTCAGCGCCCCGTCGCTCTCATAGGCCTCGTCGGGCAGCCCTGGCACGCGGCTGTGCCGCGCGCCGCCGGGATCGGGCACGTACTCGATCGCCACGGCGTGCAGCGGGTCGACGTCGCGCTGGCCGAACGCGTCGGCGGTCGTCTCAAGGATGCGCTCGCCCGGACCGCCGAGCTGCTCGAGCACGACGAAGCGGCTGGCCCCGCCGCCCCGCGCGCAGAGGACCCGTGCGATCCTGGCCGCTCCGTCGCGTCCGGTCGCGTAGACGACGATGCGACGGCCGGGCTGCAGCGCGCGGGCGACCGCCTCGGCGGGTGGCCCGACCGTGCTGACCAGTTCGACCTCCGCCGCCGGCCAGCCGAGCCGCGCGCAGGCCAGCGAGAACGCCGAGACGTGCGAGATGACCGTCAAGCGGCTCGAATCGAGCCGCGCCGCGAGCGTCGCGCCGACCCCGTGCAGCATCGGGTCGCCGCTGGCGAGCACGCACACCGTGCCGCCGGCACGACCGACCAGCTCGTCGACCGCCGGAGCCAGCGGGGAGGGCCAGGGCCGGCGCGGCGGGGCGCCGTCGGGCAGCAGCTCGAGCTGGCGCGAGGAGCCGACCACCTCATCGGCGGCGAGGATCGCCTCGCGCGCCCCCGCCGTCAGCCCGTCCCAGCCGTCGGCGCCGATGCCGACGACGACGATGCGGGCGGCGCCCGTGCTCACCGCAGCGCCTCCGCCAGCGCCCTGGCCAGAGCGGCGTTGCGCTCGGGGTCGCGCGCGGTGATCCGGATGTGGCCCTCGTCGAGCCCCGGGAACGAGGCGGCGGGGCGCACGGCGATCGAGGCACCGCGCAGCGCGGCGACCACCCGGGGCCCGTCGGCGACCTCGATCAGCGAGAACGGCGTCGCCGAGGGCCAGGTCCGCAGGCCGCCGATGGGCCGCAGCCGGGCCTGCAGATCGGCGCTGTCGGCGGCGGCCCGCTCGGCCAGCAGCCGGAGCTCTGCGGGGTGCTCGGCGGCGGCGGTCAGCGTGGCGAGCGCCAGGGCGTTGGCCGCCCAGGGCGGCCGGACGGCCCGCAGCGCGTCGGCCAGGCGCGGCGGCGCGAGGACGTAGCCGACCCGCAGGCCGGGGACCGACAGAAGCTCGGTCAGGCTGCGCACGACGATCACGTCCTCGAGCCGCTCGCCGGCAAGCGACCCGGGCTCATCGGGGACCATCGACATGAGCGCCTCGTCGACGACGACGGTTCGCCCCGGCGCACGGAGCGCGCGCAGCGCGTGGGCCGGGTCGAGCGTCCCGCTCGGGGAGACGGGGTTGCCGACGATGACCAGATCGGCCTCGGCCGGCACCGCCCGGGGGTCGAGCCGGAAGCCGTCCTCAGGGTTGCGGGCGACGCGGGCGATCGGCACCCCGTGGGCGCGCAGACCGGCCTCGGTCTCGGTGGAGCCCGGGTAGACGCAGGCGGCCAGGCGCGGCCGCAGGGCCGGCCCGAGCAGCCACAACGCCTCGACTGCCCCGTTCGTGGGCACGATCTCGGCCGGGTCGCGGCCGTGACGGGCGCTCAGCGCGACCATCGCGCCGCGCGCGTCGGGAGAGCGCCGGACGGCCTCGCCCAGGCCGTCCCCCAGGGCCGCGACCAGCCAGCCGGGCGGGCCGGGCTGGAGCACGTCGACCGCGTGGTCGCCGTCCCCCGGGCGCCCGTCCTGATCGCCGTGGCGGCGCAGCCCGGCGGGCACCGTGGCCGCGGGCGATCCCGCGATCGTCATCGCCCGCCCGGCGACGACGTAGTCGACCCGGGCGGCGGCGCGGCCCAGCCGCTGTGTCGCCGCCCCGAGCAGGTCGAGCCAGCGGCGTGAGAGATCATCGGGCGGCAGCACGCCCTGACCGGCCTCCTCGGCAACGACGATCACCTCGCGGCTCCGGGCGATCTCGATCACCCGCTCGATCTCGCCGACGACGACATCGCCTGCCGCGCCGTCGTGGCGATGCAGCACGCCGGCGATCCAGACGCCGAGCCCGTCGATGAGGCAATCCGCCGCCTCCGCGGCGCTTCCCAGCGCGTCGCCGGCGTGGACCGTCGTCCAGCTCGCCGGGCGGCGCTCGACATGACGGCGGATCCGATGCGCCATCGACGCGTCGTCGCTGTCGGCGGTGGCGACGTAGGTGACCGGGCCGGCGATCTCCTCGGCGAGGCGCTCCGCGTACGCGCTCTTGCCCGAGCGCGTCCCGCCGATCACCAGGGTCAGGCTCACCCCCGCACCGCCATGCCGGCCGCGGCCGCGACGAACCGGTGCGCGAGCCCGGGCCACGCCGCCCAATGGACGTGCAGGTAACTGGCCTGCACCCCGCCCCAGACGAAGCCCTCGGCCCGCGTCGCACCGTGGGCGGACAGCTCCCAGGCCGGGACCGCTCCCGCGGCCGGCTCGACCCGGGAGTAGTGAAACTCGTGGCCGCGCACCGGCGTGTCCGGAGCCAGCCAGGCGGTGGGGTTCGCGGTCCGGGCCTCGCGGTAGCCGAGGGTCAGGTGCGAGGACATCCGGACGCGGGCGGGGAGCACGCCGCACATCTCGTGCCCGTCGAGCCGCTCGGCGAGGTACAGCAGCCCGCCGCACTCGGCCAGAACCGGACGGCCCGCCGCCGCGAACGCGGCCACCTCACCGCGCAGGGGCCGGTTGGCCGACAGCTCGGCCCCATAGATTTCGGGAAAGCCGCCGGCGAGGACCAGCGCACCGACGCCGGCCGGGAGCGCCGTGTCGACGGTCGGATCGAACGCCAGCAGCCGGGCGCCGGCGGCGGTGAGCAGCTCGAGGTTCTCCTCGTAATGGAAGGAGAAGGCGGGCCCACCGGCGATCGCGATGCCGATCCCCGCGACGCCGTCCGATGGACCCTCGGGAGCGGCCTGCGACGGGCTCCAGGCGGGCCCCGGCAGCGCGGGGGCGGCGGCGGCCAGCCGCTGCACCGCGGCGACGTCGACCTGGCGCGCGACGAGAGCGGCGAGCTGATCGAGCGCGGCCGCCGCCCGCCGCTCGCGCTCGCCCGCGGGCACCAGCCCGAGGTGGCGCTCGGGGGCGGCGAGAAGCTCCGAGCGCCGCAACGCGCCGAGCACGATCACCCCCAGGGACTCGATCGCCTCGCGCAGCAACTGCTCGTGGATGGCGGACCCGACCCGGTTGAGCACAACCCCGGCGATCTCCACGGCGGGGTCGAAGCTGCGAAAGCCGTGGACGACGGCGGCGGCGGAACGGGCCATGGCCGTCCCGTCGATGACGAGCAGCACGGGCGCCCGCAGCAGCTTGGCGATGTGGGCGGTGGAGGCCAGCTCGCCGCGGCCCGAGACGCCGTCGAACATCCCCATCACGCCCTCGATCACAGCGATGTCGGCCCCGGCCGACCCGTGCCGGAACAGCGGCGCGATCAGGTCCGAGCCGCTGAGAAACGCGTCGAGGTTGCGCCCGGGGCGGCCCGAGGCGAGCCGGTGGTAGCTGGGGTCGATGTAGTCCGGGCCGACCTTGAAGGCCTGAACGCGTCGCCCGGCCGCGCGCAGCGCGCCGATCAGGCCGCAGGCGACGGTCGTCTTGCCGACGCCCGATCCGGTCCCGGCGACGACGATGCGTGGGATCATCCGGCCCTCCAGACGGCGCGCGGGACGACCGCGCGTCCGGCCCCGGCTTGCGGCGGGGCTGGGACGGCGGTGCGCTCGGCACCCAGATCGCTGCCGGGACGGCCGGTCGCGCCGGGGGGAACGACCGTCCGCGCACCCATCGGCGCGCCGAGACCGTCGGCCGCCGCTCGCACACGCAGCGCGGTGGCCGTCCCTCGCGCGCCGATGACGCGCAGCTGACGTTCACCCGCCCGACGACGCATAGCGGGCATCTGAGCGATGTCGAGCTCGCGCTCGGCGGCATCGGTGGCGCCGTCGAGGATGACCGGAGCGTCTACCACTCGATCCCCTGCTGGGCGCGGATCCCCGCGTCCATCGGATGCTTGACCTTGCGCACCTCCGAGACGAGGTCGGCGAGCTCGATCAGCTCGAGGGCTGCGTCGCGCCCGGTGATTACGACGTGCTGGAATCCCGGGCGCTCGCGGATCGTCGCGACGACGTCCTCGACGTCGATCCAGCCCCACTTGACCGGGTAGGTCATCTCGTCGAGCAGCAGGAACTCGTAGCGCTCCTGCGCGATCGCGCGCTTGACCTCCTCCCAGCCGGCGCGGGCGAGATCGGCGGACCCCTCGAGGTCCTTGGACAACCACGACCAGCCGTCGCCCATCTTCTCCCAGTCGATCCCTCCGAGCGACTGGGCCGCCCGGGCCTCCCCCACCTTCCACTTGCCGGACTTGACGAACTGGAACACCCCGCAGCGGTAGCCGCGCGCCCACGAGCGCAGGAGCATCCCGAACGCCGACGTGCTCTTGCCCTTGCCGTGCCCGGTGATGACGATCGTCAACGGCCGGTCGCGCGGCTTGCGACGCTTGGGGTCGGCGCTGCCACGGTCCTCGCTCATGCTGCCCTCCTCGATGGAGGTGTCTGCGGGAGGCGGTGGTGGCGACCTCCGGCGGCTCGCGCAAGCTCCCGGCACAGCCCGACCCGCACCGGCCCGTCCTCGGTGTCGATCAGCTCGACGGCATCGGCCGCGCGGCCCAACTCGGCGGCGGCGGCGAGCGCGGCGCTGCCGCTTCCGGTCAGCCGCCCGTCGGTGAGCACGATCACGATGCTGCGCCGGGTCGCGTCGCGCGCGCGCTCGCGCGCGATCACGCGCCCAGCCGTCCACAGCCCCGACGCCAGAGGCGTGCGCCCGCCGGTCGGCAGCGCCGCCAGCGTCGCGGCCGCCCGCTCGATCGGAGCGCCGGGCGCGACGACGACCTGCGCGGCGGCGTGGCGGAAGGCGATCAGGGCGACTCGATCGCGCCGGGCGTACGCGTCGCGCAGCAGCCCGAGCAGCGCCCCCTTGACCCGCGCCGCGCGTCGGCGCGTGCCCATCGACCCGCTGGCGTCCACGACGAGGCACAGCAGCACGGCCTCTCGGCCGGCCCGAACGTGCTCGCGCACATCCCCGGCGCCGAGCAGCCGCGCCTGCAGTGTCGCGACGACGGCGAGATCATCGGAGGCTCCGTCGACCGGGCGGGTGTCGATCGCCCCGGCCGCCGGGCCCGCGCTGCGGGCGCGGCGACCGAGCGGACCGCGGCCGCGCCCGGCCAGGGTCAGCACCTGCGCGGGCAGCCGCGCGGCCAGAGGGTGGTCGCGACGTTCCCGCGCGGGGAGCGCGGGCGAGGTGGGACCGCGGTCGATGGATCCACGGGGGTCGGCTGACCCCTCGGCTGACGGGTCGGCCGAGCCCTCGCCGGACGCGCGCGAACCGCGTCCGGTACCGGCCGGCGGGGCTCCGGGCGGCGGAGGTTCGCTCGGCGGCGCACCGGGCGGCGGGTCATCGCCGGACGGATCGTCGTCGCCCGCCTCGTCGAGCGCCCGGTGCAGATCCTCCTCGTCGGGCATCCGGCCGTCGAGCGGGTCGCGGCGGCGCCGGTGGGCCAGCGCGAGCGTCGCCGCCCGCCGCACGTCGTCCGCGGCCACCTCGTCGCGCCCGTCGAGCGCGGCCAGCGCGCGGGCGGCCCGGGCGGTGACGATGTCGCCGCGGACCCCGTCGACGCCGAGCCGGGCGCACGCTCCGGTGATCCGCAGCAGCTCGTGGTCGGACAGCGTCACCCGCTCGACGCGATCGCGCGCGGCCGCGATCCGCCCCTCGAGCTCGCGCTCGGCCGCCCCGAAGCGCTCGGCGAAGGCGACGGGATCGCGCTCGAATGCCAGCCGCCGCCGGACGACCTCCGCGCGGACGGCCGGGTCGGTCGGCGTCGTCACCTCGACGCCCAGGCCGAAGCGGTCGAGCAGCTGCGGGCGCAGGTCGCCCTCCTCCACGTTCATCGTGCCGACGAGCAGGAAGCGGGCGTCGTGAGTGACCGACACCGCCTCGCGCTCGACCCGGGCCACGCCCGTTGCGGCGGCGTCGAGCAGCGCGTCGACGAGGTGGTCGGCGAGCAGGTTGACCTCGTCCACGTACAGGATCCCGCGGTGGGCCCGGGCCAGCAGCCCGGGTTCGAATGCCCGCTCGCCGGCCAGCGCCCGGCCCAGGTCAAGCGAGCCGACGAGCCGGTCCAGGGTCGTCCCCAGGGGGAGCTCGACGAGCGGCGCCGCGCGCGGGACGACCGGCGCCCCGGCCGGCACCCGGCCGCCCGGGGCGAGGTCTCCGGGGCCGAAGGCGAACGGCTGATCGGCGGCTGCCGGCACCGGCGCGAGCAGCGCCGCCAGCCCTCGCACCGCGGTCGTCTTCGCCGTCCCACGCTCGCCGCGGACGAGCAGGCCGCCGACCTCCGGCGCGACCGCGTTGATCAGCAGGGCCTGCACGAGCTGCTCCTGGCCGACGATCGCGCTCAGCGGGAACGTCACGGCCGGCGCACGGCGGGGCGAGGCGTCGACGGCGGTCACCGGTGCGCCTCCTCGAGCTCCCCCTCGAGTGCGAGGTAGCGCTCGCGGAGCGCCGCCAGGGTCGCGTCCGCCGGCGCCGCCCACATCCCTCGATCGGCCGCCTCGAGCAGGCGCTCGGCGATCCCCCGCGCCGCCCAGGGATTCGAGCGCGACATGAACTCGGAGACGGCGGCGTCGAGCAGATAGCGCTCGGCGACCTGCTCGTACATCCAGTCCTCGGCCACGCCGGCCATCGCGTCGTAGCCGAAGAGGTAGTCGACGGTCGCGGCCAGCTCGGCGGCGCCCTTGTAGCCATGGCGGATCATCGAGGCGATCCAGCGCGGGTTGGCGACCCGGGCGCGGAACACGCGACGGGTCTCCTCGGCGAGGGTCCGGGTGCGCACCCGGGTGGGATCGGAGCTGTCGCCGAGGTACGCGGCCGGCTCGCGCCCGCTCAGCGCGCGGACGCTGGCGATCATCCCGCCGTGATACTGGTAGTAGTCATCGGAGTCGAGGACGTCGTGCTCACGCGAGTCGACGTTCTTGACCGCCATCTCAATCCGCCGGTAGCAGTCGCGCATCGACTCGGGGGCCGCCGCCCCGTCGAGCCCGCGGCCGTAGGCGTAGCCGCCCCACGCCTCGTAGACCACGGCGAGGTCATGGTCGTCGCGCCAGTCGCGGGAGTCGAGCAGCTGGAGCAGCCCGGCGCCGTAGGTGCCGGACTTGGACCCGAACACCCGGGTGGTGGCCCGCCGCCAGGCCGACTCGCCGCCCAGCTCGCCGGCCAGACGCTCGGCATCCGCCCGGGCATGGGCGGCCACGAAGTTGTCGGCGTCGGGCTCGTCGAGCGCGGCGACGGCGGCCACCGCATCGTCGAGCAGGCCGACCAGGTGGGGAAACGCATCGCGGAAGAAGCCGCTGATCCGCACCGTGACGTCGATCCGGGGCCGTCCGAGCTCGGCGAGCGGGATGACCTCGATCCCGGTGACCCGGCGCGACTCGGGGTGCCAGGTCGGCCGCACGCCGAGCAGCGCCAGGATCTCGGCGACGTCGTCGCCGCCGGTCCGCATCGCCGAGGTCCCCCAGGCGACCAGCCCGATCATCCGCGGCAGGGTGCCGCTCTGACCCCGGTAGCGCTCGAGCAGCGCGTCCGCCAGCCGCTGACCGACCTCCCACGACAGCTCGGAGGGGAGTGCCCGGGGGTCGACCGAGTAGAAGTTGCGCCCGGTCGGCAGCACATCCAGCCGGCCCCGGGTCGGAGCGCCCGCCGGCCCGGAGGCGATGTGACGGCCGCCGAGAGCCCGCAGCACCGCCCGAAGCTCCTCCGGCGTGCGCCGGATCCGGGGAACGACCTCGGCGCAGGCGAACCGCAGCGCCCGCTCGACCTGGGCGTCGGGCCTCCCGAGCACCTCCTCGGCGGTCGCGGCCGCGAGGTCGGGCTGCCAGCCATGCCGATCCAGTTCGGCGAGCAGGTCGTGCTCGAGCGCCGCCAGGCGATCGATCGGAGCCCGCGCCGCGCTCTCCGCGTTCAGGCCAACCGCCCCGGCGATCGCCGTGCGCAGCCCCGACACCTCGCCCGAGCCCAGCCGCATGATCGCGGAGACGAGCCCGCACAGCTGCTCGCCGGCGGGCGTCGCGCCGAGGACGTGCAGGCCGTCCTTGATCTGGATGTCCTTGACCTCGCACAGGTACCCGTCGATGTGCTGGACAAGCTCGCCGAGGTCCTCGGGCCGGCGATCGATCTCGAGATCGGCCTGCAGGTTGGCCGCCTCGATCGCGCTCCAGATCCGGGCAGCGAGCGCGGGCAGCTTGCCGGGATCGAGGACCTCGAGGCGGGCGTACTCGTCGAGCAGCGTCTCGAGCTCGGCCAGCTCATCGTAGGTCTCGGCCCGCATCATCGGCGGCACGAGGTGATCGACGATGACCGCGTGGGCGCGCCGCTTTGCCTGCACGCCCTCGCCGGGGTCGTTGACGACGAACGGGTACAGGAGCGGGATGTCGCCCAGCGCGGCGTCGGGCGCGCAGCCGGCTGACAGCGCGAGCATCTTGCCCGGCAGCCATTCCAGCGTCCCGTGCTTGCCGAGATGGACGATCGCGTCCGCGCCCCACACGGAGTCGATCCACCGGTAGCAGGCGAGGTAGTGGTGGGTCGGGGGCAGATCGGCGTCGTGGTAGATCCCGACCGGATCGTCGCCGTAGCCCCGGGGCGGCTGGATCGCGACGAGCACGTTGCCCAGCGTGAGCCCGGCGATCACGAAATCCTCGCCGTCGACGTAGGCCTCCCCGGGGGGCGGCCCCCACCGCTGCTCGACGGCCTCGCGCAGCGAGCCGGGCAGGGTCTCGTACCAGCCCAGGTACTCGCTGACCGACAACCGGAGCGGGGAGCGGGCCAGCTGCTCGTCGGTGAGAAACTCGGGGTCGTGACCGCCGGCGGCGACGAGGGCGTGCATGAGCTCGTCGCCGTGGACGAAGTCATGCTCGACGCGCATCCCGTCCTCCTGCATGGCGCCAAGCAGTGCCAGGGCGCTGGCCGGCGTGTCGAGCCCCACCGCCATCCCGATGCGGGCGTGACGGGTCGGGAAGCTCGTCAGCAGCATCGCCACCCGCCGCTCGCTTGGGGCGAGGCGGCGCAGACGGGCGTGGCGGACGGCCAGCCGGGCCACCCGGCGGCAGCGCTCGGGATCGGGCCGGTAGCGCGCAACCGCGGTGCCGACCGGCGAGCTCTCGGCATCGCGCTCCTTGAACGAGATGACCCCCGCGAGCAGGCGCCCGTCGAACTCGGGGATCGCCACCTGCGTCGCGGCATCGAGCGGGGCCAATCCGGAATCCGAGCTCTCCCAGGTCGCGCGGGAGGAGGTGGCGCAGACCGCCTGCAGGACCGGGACGTCGAGAGCTTCGAGCGCAGCCGCATCCCAGTGCTGCCAGTCCTCTCCCACGCCCTCCCCCGCGGGGGCGCCGGCGTCCGCCGCGCCGGCGCCGCCGGTGGCGAGCATCGTGACAATGAGGGCGTCGACATGGCCGCGCAGCAGGTCGAGCGCGGGCACGCGGCCGGCTGCGTTGCGGCGCACGGTGTAGCTCCAGACCGCCAGCGGGTTACCGCCGGCCGCCTGGATCTGCTCGCACAGGACATCGACGAACCGCGTGTTGCCGGTCAGGCGGTGAGAGCGGTAGAAGCAGATCCCGATCGTGGGGCGATCCCGGTCGTGCTCGGCAAGCGCGTCGGCCAGCGCGACGTCGCCCCGGCCGGGCAGGTAGACCCCGAGATCCTCGAGAGCCCGCGGCGGCTCAAACCCGTGCCCCTGCAAGAGGAACGTGTCGGCGAGGAAGCGCAGCAGCTGCTCGACGTTGCCGACGTCGCCGTGGCGCAGGTACTCGCCGGCCTGGGCGACCGCCCCGGCGGGGGCGCTCGACAGCGCGGTCATCTCAGCGTCGGGGTCGGCCTCGCCGCCGAGCGCGAGCAGGACGGTGCCGCGCTCACGGCAGCGGGCGGCCAGTAGGTCGATCCCCTCGGGCCAACCGCGCCGGCCGCCGAGGATGCGGCACAGCACGACCCGGGCCCCGTCGAGCAGGTCGTTGATCAGCGCCTCCGGCTCCGGGTGCCCCGACGGGTTGGCGCAGCGCACCTCGGGAAAGTCGCCGGGCAGGCGGCGGACCGCCTCCGCGGTGGCGAGGATCTCGGTGTCGGCCGTGGTCACGAAGCGCAGCACGCGCGTACCTCCGTCCGGATCGTGGGCAGGTGGGCCGGCGCCCCGGCGTCGATCAGGGACGTCAGGGCCCGGGTGTCGAGATGGTCGGCGACGAGATCGCCGAGCGCGTCCAGGCGGGCGGCGCGGGACGCCGCGAATGGGGCGCTCCCGGCCACCCAGCGCCGGCCCCGCGCGGCCGCCACGCGGGCCAGCAGCGCGCGGCGGAACGCGTCATGCTCGAGCGCGGCGTGCCACGAGATTCCGAGCACCTCGCCCCGTGCGCAGCCGTCGGGCTCGCCGTCGTCGTCGCGCAGAACCGGACCCTCGCCGTCGAGCACCCCAACCCGGCCGTGGCGGATCTCGTAGCCCGACGCGGCCGTGCCGAGCAGCGGGGAGTGGCCGGTGCGCCGGCGCAGGACCTTCTCGGAGGCAAACCGGGTCGCGACCGGGAGCAGGCCGAGCCCGGCGACGGTGCCGCGATGGGACTCGACGTCGTCCTCGATCCGCTCGCCGAGGAGCTGATAGCCGCCGCAGATGCCGAGGATCGGGTCCCCGCGCCCGGCGCGGGCCGCCAGCGCGGCGTCCAGGCCGGCGGCCCGCAGCCGCGCGAGGTCCTCGACGGTCGCCTTTGTCCCGGGGATGATGACGAGGTCCGCGCGCTCGACATCCGCGGGCGAGCGGGTGAAGCGCACGCGCACACCGGGCTCGGCGCTGAGCGCATCGGCGTCGGTGAAGTTGCTGATCCAGCGCAGCCGCAGCACCGCCACCTCCAGGGTGCCGACGCCCGCGGCCGGCGTCTCGGGCCGGGAGGCGTCGAGCGCGAGCGAGTCCTCGACGTCCATCCACAGATCCTCGACGAACGGGAGCACTCCAAGCGTCGGCCGCCCCGTCCGGCCCTCGAGCTGGCGCAGGCCGGGCGCGAGGATGCCGTGGTCGCCGCGGAACTTGTTGATGACGAAGCCGGCGATCTGTGCCTGGTCGGCCGGGTCAAGCAGGGCGAGCGTGCCGAACAGGGACGCGAACACGCCGCCGCGGTCGATATCGGCGACAACGAGCGTGGGCAGCCGCGCTTCGCGGGCCAGCCACATGTTCGTCAGGTCGTGGTCACGCAGGTTGATCTCGGCCGGGCTCCCGGCGCCCTCGCAGACGACGGCGTCGAACCGCCGACGCAGGTCGGCCAGGGCAGCCGCGACGACCGGGCGCAGCTCCTGCCTCATCTGCCCGTAGGCGCGGGCGTCGGCGTCAGCGTAGGGACGGCCCATCACGATCACTTGGCTGTGGCGCTCGCCTGAGGGCTTGATCAGGATCGGGTTCATCGCCGCCTCCAGCTCAGCCTCGGCGGCGGCCGCCTGCACCGCCTGGGCGCGTCCGACCTCGGCGCCGTCGAGCGCGACCACCGAGTTGAGCGCCATGTTCTGGGCCTTGAACGGCGCGACGCGAACGCCCTGCCGGCGCAACCAGCGGCAGATGCCGGCAACGAGCACCGACTTGCCGGCATCGGAGTGCGTTCCGCACACGAGCAGCGCGCCCTTCATCGCCGGGCTCCCCGGGCGACGGCGCTCGCCGTCGCGGCCAGTGTTCCGACCGCGAGCGACAACCGGGCGGCCCGGCGAATGTCGCCGGAGTCCGGGCGCCGGCCCTCGCCGAGATGGGGGCGGTGCTCGACCCGTCCCTCGTAGGCGAGCGTCCCTCCGAGGCGGACGTCGAGAGCGCCGGCGAACGCCGCCTCGATCCGCCCCGCGTTCGGGCTCGGATGGCGCGCCCCGTCGCGTCGCACCGTGCGCAGCGTGCGCGCCGGCGATCCGCCGACGAGCGGCGCGGCCAGCGCGGCGATGAACGCCGACAACCGGGCAGCCGGCCAGTTCATCAGGTCGTCGAGCCGTGCTGCTGCCCAGCCGAACTCGGCGTAGCGCTCGCTCCGGCGCCCGAACATCGCGTCGAGCGTGTTGACGGCGCGATAGGCCGCCACGCCCGGGGCGCCCCCGGCGGCGCCCCACACCAGCGCACCCACGACCGCGTCGCTCGTGTTCTCGGCCAGCGACTCGACGACGGCCCGGCACAGGCCGCCGGGCTCCATGTCGCTCGCGTCTCGCCCGCACAGCGAGCGCAGGGAGGCCCGCGCCTCGGGCAGTCGTCCACCGTCGATCAGTCCGGCCACGCGGAGGGATTCGCGCCGCAGTGAGCGTCCGCCGAGCGCGATCCACAGCGTGGCCGCCAGCGCCGCCGGACGCGACGCCCGGCGCGCGGCCAGCTCAGCGGCGGCGGTCGCCCCCGCCACCAGGCCGGCGGTGACGAGCGCTCCTCGCGAGCGCGTCGGCGCGTAGGCGGCGCGCTCGGCGCGGGCGGCGAGGGATCCGAAGCCGGCGACGGGATGCAGCCGCCGGGGGTCGCCGAGCACGAGGTCCGCCCCGTATCCGGCAAGCAGCGCCCCGGCACTCACAGCGTCACTGACCAGCCATCGGGGCAGCGGCCAAGCTCGACGATCGACAGCGGGGCGACGCTGAGACGCCAGAACGCATCCCAGGAGGCACCGAGGACATGAACGAGCGCCGCGCGGATCACCCCCGCGTGGGTGAACGCGACGAGCGGCCGGCGGCCGGCGGCGTCGATGTCCTCGAGCCAGGCGACGACCCTCGCGGAGAATGCACGCTGGCTCTCGCCGCCGTGGGGCGCCGCGTCGGGATCCGCCAGCCAGCTGCGATGCTCGCCGGCGTCCAGCGCGTCGTAGGCGATTCCCTCCCAGCGCCCGAAGTCGTACTCGCACAGCCGTGGCTCGATCGCTGGCCGGCACCCGGCGGCCTCGGCGGTCTGCCGACATCTCAGCTTCGGGCTGCTGACGACCTCGCCGTCGCCGGGCAGCCGTCCGGCCAGCACGCCGGCCACCGTCGCCGGTTCGCGGATCGGCTCGTCGGCTGCGAACCTGCGGCCGGTCGCCGCCGTGGGCGCGTGACGCACCAACAACAGCCGCCTCACGCTGATCGCGCTTTCGCGCTCCGGCCCGTCCTGCATCCGCCGCCTCCCGGGATCGTGCGTCCCGTACTCGAAGGGTTCGCGGCGGCCGAGTTCCTGACTTGCGGGAGGACACCCCGCTCACAGTGGCGCGACCGTCCCGGACTCACACCGGGTTCCTCGCACCGCCACGCTGATCGAGCGCATCCTACAGCCGACTCGCGCGGCACGCCCAATCGCGTGCCAGAGTGTGGCGGCTGATGGAGTCTCGCTTCTCGCGTCCGCCCACCCCGGCCGGGTTCGATGCCTCGCGGGCAGCGAGCCGCGCCGCCGATCCCCGAGGCTGGCGCTTCGACGACACCCGGCGCCAGGCCGTATACGACGTCATCGCCGAGCGACGCGACGTCCGGCGCTTTCGGCCTGACGAGGTGGCCGAGGAGGTTCTGGAGCGGGTGCTCGCCGCAGCCCACCGGGCGCCATCGGTGGGCCTGATGCAGCCCTGGCGGCTGATCGTCATCCGCGACCTGGCCACCCGCAGCGAGATCCGCCGCCTGGCCCAGCGCGAGCGCATCCGCCAGGCCGGCCGCTTCGACGGGCGCGCTCGGCTGTTCCTCGATCAGAAGATCGAGGGGGTCGTCGAGGCCCCCCTCGGCGTCTGCGTCTGCTGCGATCATGGCCACCCCGAGGAGGAGATCCTCGGTCGCGGGACGATCCCGGAGACCGACGTCTACAGCACGGCGTGCGCGATCCAGAATCTGTGGCTGGCGGCGCGCGCGGAGGGACTCGGGGTCGGCTGGGTGAGCTTCTACCGGCCCCCGGACCTGGCCTCCCTGCTCGACCTCCCCGCCCGGGTTGAGCCGATCGCCTACCTGTGCCTCGGCTGGCCCGACGAACAGCCGGTCCGCCCCACCCTGGAGGCGGTGGGATGGTCGCGGCGGATGCCGCTCGACGCCGTCGTCATGTCCGAGCGCTGGCGCGGCAACGCGTCCCCGGCCGCGCCGGCGCGGGGCGTGGACCGGCCGGCGGCGATCGCCGCCCGCGACCGGCTGGACCAGCTCGTCAAGCCGGCCGGGAGCCTCGGCGCGCTCGAGGGGCTGATCGAGCGCTGGGCGCTGCGGCGCGGGAGCCCGCCGCCGGAGCGGATACGCGCTGGAATCCTCATCTGCGCGGGCGATCATGGCCATCTGATCCGCCGCACGAGCCTGTTCGACGGCCGCGTCTCGGCCCAGGTGGCGGCGGCCGCCGCCCGCGGGGAGACGGCGGTCGGGGTGCTCGCCGCACGGGGTGAGCACGAGCTGCTCATCGCCGATGTCGGCCTGTCCGATGCGACGCCGCCCGGCGTGCGCGACGTCAAGCTCGCCCGCGGCACGGCCGACATGACGGCCGCGCCGGCGCTCGGCGGCACGCTCGTGGACGCGGCGCTCGCGCTCGGTGCCCGCTTGGCCGAAGAGCTCGCGCAGCGTGAGGTCGACTGCCTCGTGCTCGGCGAGGTCGGAATCGGCAACACCACGACAGCCGCCGCGCTCACCTGCGCGCTCACCGGCGTCGCGCCCGCCGACGCGGTCGGCCGCGGAACCGGGCTGGACGCGGCCGGCGTCGAGCGCAAGCGATCGACGGTCGCCGCCGCGCTAGCCCGTCACGGGGACGGACGCCCGCTGCCGGCCCGGGACGCGCTGGAGAGGCTCGGCGGCCTGGAGCTCGCCGCGCTCGCCGGCGCGACGCTTGCCGCGAGCGACCACGGGCTCCCCGTGCTGCTCGACGGCTACGCGGTCGGAGTGGCGGCGCTGGCGGCCACCGGTCTGCGGCCAACGGCCGCCGAGGGGCTGTTCGCCACCCACCGCTCCGCCGAGCCGGGACACGATCTCGTGCTTGCCGAGCTCGGCCTGGAGCCGCTGCTCGACCTTCGGCTCCGCCTCGGGGAGGCGTCGGGCGCGATGCTCGCGTTGCCGCTCATCGAGGCCGCGGGTGCGCTGTATCGGCGGATGGGCACCTTCGAGGAGTCAGGCGTTGGCCGCCCGGACTGAGCGACCGGCCGCTCGACGGGAGCGGGCCCGTCGCGGCGTCCGCGGGCTGGCCGGCGCGGTGGGGTTCTTGACCATCGTCCCGCTGCCGCGGTCCGCGCCGCGAGCCGACGAGCGCTTCGACCTCGGCGACGCGGTTCCATGGTTTCCCCTGGTCGGCGGCGCTCTGGGTGCCTTCGCCGGCGCGATCCGCGCCGGTCTCGACCCCCTGCTCGGCCGTGGACCGAGCACGGCGATCGCGCTGACCGGCCTCGTTGCCCTGACCGGCGCTCTCCACCAGGACGGGCTGGCCGACGTGTGCGACGGCCTGGGCGTCCGCGGTGACCGGACGCGTCGGCTGGCGATCATGCGCGACCCGACGGTGGGCGCGTTCGGGGTGCTCGGACTGGTCCTCTGGGCTCTCGTGCTGTTCTCCGCGCTGGAGGGGCTGAGCGCCGACCACGCGCTGCGCGCGCTGATCGTCGCGGGCGCCGTCGGCCGTCTCGCCGCGGTGCTTCACGCGGTGGCGGCCGCGCCCGCGCGGCGTGACGGCCTCGGCGCGGGGCTGAGGGTGACCACCGCCAGCGGAGTGCCGGCCGTCGGCGTGGCTGCGGCGATTGCGATCGTCGCAGCCGGACCGCTGCGCGGCGTGCTGGCGCTCGGAGTGGGCGCGACGGCGGCCGGGCTCACCGCCGGGTTGGCCCGCCGCGCGGTCGGCGGGAGGACCGGCGACACGCTGGGGACCGCGGTCGCGGTTGCCGAGCTCATGGTCTGTCTGGCCCTGCTGGCAAGCTGGCGGTGACAGCTTCACCCCACCCGCTCCACGGGTTCTGCTCCATTGTGACGGAGAAGCTCGGGCTGGCGCTGCGGCTTCCCTCGCCGACCCCGAAGCGGCAGCGTCGCTCATGGTCCAGCGGCGCTCCGACTCCGGCGTGGCGAAGCCAAGGCAGCCTCCCGCGGATGGCGAAGCGCGCGCCCGCGGCGGTCAGCCACCCGATGTGGAGGAGCTCGAGCGGCTGGCCTTGATCAGTCTCTCGGCTCCACGCACGCATCGGGAGCACGGCGTGCCCTTCGTGCCCGGGGCGACGTCGGAGCGCTTGTTGCTCAAGCCCAGGGCGGCGCACGGCCGCTGGGGGTTGGGCCGGATACCCGAACGTGTGGCGCTGGCCGCATGGGCCATGGCAGTCACACACCGGGAAAATGGCGTGCCGTGGCTGCTCGGGCCGGCGTCCGATCGCTTCTTGCTCTCTGTCCGGCAATACCGCCCGTGGGCGTTGCGCTGCGCCGCGGACGGCCGGCTCGTCTCGGTCTGGGCATGCCCGAATGCCTGCCCATGGTTGGCCTCGGAGACATGCCCGTTGCCTGCCCCTGTCCCCCAGGATCATGCGCCACGACTCTGCTGCCTTTCGGCGACGACGCCGCCGTCGAGTTCGACGCGAGCGGACAGCCACCCCGCGAGGAATCCGCGCCCCGGTGCGCGTGTCGGGGGTTCGGGTCCTCCTCCGGGATCGCTCCGGGCGGCGATGCCGCCGCGCCGACCGGCGACCGCGGCCCGCTGCCGTCCGGGCCCGCTGCCAAACGATCCGATCTCAGGTCGAGCGGCCGACCGGCAGCTCGACGCCGAGCGCGCCGTACGCCGCCGCCCAGCGGTCGTGAAGCTCCCGGACGATCGCGTTCGCGTCGTCGGGCCAAGCATCCGGGGCGGCCGCGGCCACGTTTCGCTCGACGCGGACGGCCACCCGCGCGAGCCTCGACGCCCCGATCATTCCGGCGCTGTTCTTGAGCCGGTGCGTGGCGGCGAGCATCGCCTCGCGGTCGCGCCGGGAGAGCGCCCGGTCGATGTCCGCGAGCTCCTGGGAGATCGTCGCGGAGAGCTCCTCGACCATGCCGGCGAACTCGTCGGCGGCGAACACCGAGCGCAGCGTCGCCAGACGCGCGGGGTCGAGCTCCGGCGCCCCGTCGGGCTCCGGTGGGCGCTCCGGCCGCGGACGCCCGGGCGAGGCCCGCGCCAGCCAGCGGTCGAGCTTCTCGTCGAGGACCTCGGGGATGATCGGCTTGGGCAGATAGTCGCTCATGCCCGCGGCAAGGCACTTCTCCTCGTCCCCTCGCATCGCGTTGGCGGTCATCGCGACGATCGGAATCGGCGGTGAGCCGCGCTCGGCCTCCCGGCGGCGGATCCGGCGCGTCGCGTCGTAGCCGTCGAGCACGGGCATCTGGCAGTCCATGAGCACGAGGTCGTAGCCACCCGCCTCGAGCATCTCGACCGCCTCGCGGCCGTCGCGGGCGTTGATCGCGGTGTGGCCCCGCTTGGCGAGCAGGCGCTCGGCGAGCCTCCAGTTGACGAACTGGTCCTCGGCGACGAGCACGCGCGCGCCGGTCCCCGAACTGCGGGCGACCGCCGCCCCGGCGGGCCGCCTTCGGCCCGCCGCCGGCCCGGTGGCCATCGCGGCGGCGATCGCGTCGAGCAGCCGCGACTGGCGGACCGGCTTGGTGAGGCAGCGGTCGATGCCCGTCGTCGGGTCCTCGATCGGACCGTGCCCGGAAGAGGTGAGCAGGATCAGCCGGGTCCGGGCGAGCGCCGGCGCCGCCGTGACTCGGCGGGCGAGATCAAGCCCGCTCTCCCCCGGCATGTTCTCGTCGAGCAGCGCAATGTCGTAGGGGTCGGCGGCCTCGGCCGCTCCCTCGAGCATGGCGAGCGCGCTTGGGGCGTCGGGAGCGACCTCCGGGCGCATTCCCCACGAGGCGACGTAGGCCTCGAAGATGCGGCGGTTCGTCGCGTTGTCGTCGACGACGAGGATCCGGAGCCGCCCGAGCTCCCCGAGGTCGACCGGTTCGGGCACCTCCTCCTGAGCCCGCGCGAACGGGATCGAGAAGCGGAACGCGCTGCCGGTCCCGAGCTCGCTCCGCGCCTCGATCGTCCCCCCCATCAGCTCGCTGAGCTCCTTGGCGATCGTCAACCCGAGCCCGGTCCCGCCGAAGCGCCGCGTCGTCCCGAGATCGGCCTGGGAGAACGGGTCGAAGAGCGCGTCGATCCGGTCTGAGGCGATGCCGATGCCCGTGTCGCGCACCTCGAAGCAGACCGTCACCGTCTTCTCGTCGGCGTGCGGCGCGGTGACCTCGACGACGACCTCGCCGTCGGCGGTGAACTTGACCGCGTTCGAGAGCAGGTTCGAGAGGATCTGGCCGACGCGGAGTCGGTCGCCGCGGACGAGCCGCGGGACGTCGTCGTGGACGAACGACTGCAGCTCAAGTCCCTTGCCGGCGGCGATCGCGGCGACCATGTCGCAGGTCGCCTCCACCATCTCCGCGAGCGCGAAGTCCCGGTGCTCGATCTCCATGCGGCCGGCCTCGATCTTGGCGACGTCGAGGATGTCGTTGATCACGACCATGAGCGCCTCTCCCGAGGAGCGCGCGAGGTCGACGTACTCGCGCTGCTCGTCGCTGAGCTCCGTCTCCGCGAGCAGGTTCATCATGCCGGTCACCCCGCCGAGCGGCGTCCGGATCTCGTGGCTCATGTTCGCCAGGAAGTTCGACTTCATCGCCGAGGCCTCGGTCGCCGCATCCACCTCCCGCTGCGCGGAGCGGAGCACGCGCGCGGCGAGCAGCAGCGCGACCGCCGCCACGAGCGCGAACGCGATGAAGATGAGCCACGGCACCCACCGGTGCAGGCCGGTGACGCCGGCGAACAGCGGGCCCTCGGGGGCGCTCACGACGAGCCGCCACGTCGATCCCGTGAGCGGCACGGTCGCGTAGTAGCGGCCCTGGCGTTCGCCCGAGGCGCGGCGCAGCGCGCGCACCGCTCCGGGCGCCGTGAATCGGTAGCCGACCGGCTGCGCCGGATTCGTTGAGGCGAGCACCGTGTCGTGACCGTCGATCACGTAGTTCTGGGCGCCGCGCACCCCCGGGATCCGGCGCAGCTCGCCGGCGAGCAGCGCCTCCAGCGAGGCGGGCGCCGTGCCCGCCACCAGGATCCGACGCCCGTAGCGCGTCGGGAACTGCGCGGCGACGTCGATGACGTGGCCCGAGCCGTGCGGCAGGACGTTGCCGACGGCGTAGGCGTGCCCCGCGCGCAGCGGCCCGAGCACGCCGGAGCGCACCAGCTCCGCGCGGTCGCGCGGTCCGAAGCCGCGCGAGGCCGCGATCACGGTGCCGCGCGGGTCGAGCAGCGCGGCGTAGACCTCGCCGGCGCTCTGGTCGTCGAGTGCGCGGTCGGGGACGTGGCGGGCGCCGAACAGCCGCTCGTAGTGCGGAATCTGCTGGTTGATCGTTCCGAACAGGCTCTCGACGAGCGCGCCCGCGAGCACCGCCCGCTGATGCATCCGGGCCTCGACGTCCGCCCGGGAGCTCGCCTGCGTGCTCGAGAGCTCGATCGCGAACAGCGTGAGCAGCGCCAGCACGACGAGCGCCGCGACGCACAGGCCAAGCGCGGGCAGGCGGCGGCGACGCGACGCGCCGCCGAGCGCCGCCGGTTCTCTCACGTCGCCCCCGCGGCGCGCAGCGGTGTCCGGGCGCCGGGCCGCTCCCGGTCGGTGGGGCCGCGCAGCGCGACGTGGTCGAGGGCGGCGAACGCGTCGACGATCTCGGGATCGAAGCCGCGACCGCGCTCGGCGAGCACCTCGCGCACCGCGTCGCCCACCGGCCACGCGCGCTTGTAGGGCCGCTCGTGGGTGAGCGCGTCGAACACGTCGGCGACCGCGACGATCCGCCCCGCGAGCGGGATCTCGTGCTTGCGCAGGCCGTTCGGGTAGCCGCTGCCGTCCCAGCGCTCATGGTGGCTGAGCGCGATCTGCTCGGCGAGGCGGAGCAGCGAGCTGCTGCTCCCTGACAGGATCTCGGCGCCGATCGTCGTGTGGGCCTTGATCTCGTCGAACTCGGGGGGCGAGAGCTTGGCCGGCTTGAGCAGCACCGCGTCGCGAATGCCGACCTTGCCGATGTCGTGCAGGGGCGCCGCGCGCTCGATGAGGTCGGCCTGCGCGTCGTCGAGCCCCGCCTCGTGGGCGAGGCGCCGGCAGATCCGCCCGATCCGCCATGCGTGCTCCTGAGTGGCGTCGTCGCGGTACTCGGCCGCGAGCGCCAGCCGGCCCAGCACCTCCATGCGGGCCTGCTCAAGCTCACGCGTGCGCTGCGCCACGAGCTGCTCGAGTCCGAGGTTCTGCGCGCGCAGCCGCCGATGCAGCTGCTGGACCTCGAGCAGGTTGCGCACGCGCAGGATCAGCTCGGTCGGGCTGAACGGCTTGGTGAGGAAGTCCCGGGCCCCGGCCCCGAGCGCTCGCTGCCTGACCTCCTCCTCCTCGTCGCCGGTGAGCACGAGAAACGGGACCCCCGAGCGCCCACCCGCGATCGGGGCGAGGCGCCGCATGAGCTCGAATCCGTCCATCCCGGGCATGTGCAGGTCGAGCACGACGAGATCGGGCTCGGTCCTGACGAACGCCGCGGGAACGCGCGCGGGATCGCGCTCGGAGATCACCCGCCGGCACCCGGCGGCCTCGAGCGTTCGCCGCAGGAACAGGAGATTCACCTCCTGGTCGTCGACGGCCAGGATCCGGAGGTCTCTCAGGTGCTCATCGAGCAGGATCACGATGGCTCATCCCGGCCTTCTCACGTCCGTAACCCCCATATGCACTGGATACCAGCGCTTTGACAGCGCGGCGACCCCGAGGCAGCAAACTGCAGCAATTGAGAGGGACGAACCTGTCGGGGAGCCTGCACGCCCGCCGCCGGCGTGCGCCACGCGGCCGCGGATGGACCGCGGCGCCGCGTCCCGGACGGTCGCGATCGGCCCGGTGCGCGCGTCTTGCGACGACCTTCGGTCTCTGAGACGATCGGGTCATGAACCTGACGCGCCACACGCTGCACACATGCAACTTCGGGGATCGAGGAGGATCCATCGGCCATCCGTGCGGAAGAGCCGCGAAGGCGCTGCGCGAACACGGGCACGAGTTCGAGGTTCACATTGCGGCCGTCGGCCATCCGTTCGGCGTGGCCACCGCCGGGCGTCGTCCACAGATCAAGGCGCTCTCGGGCCAGGAGAAGCTGCCGGTCCTTGAACTCGCCGACGGCACGGTTATCGCGGGAAGCAACGCGATCATCGAGTGGGCACGCGGGAACCGACCGGCGTGAGCCCCGGCGCAGCCGCTGCGGGCGTGCCCGGAGCCGCGCGATCGACCGCGCCTGACCCGACTGTGTCCGGTCGCATCGCACAGGCCCGTTGAACGCACGAGCCGGCGGGCGATCCCTCCACCGAAGGCGAGAGTCGGCGCGGGAACCGGCAGACTGCTCCGCCGAGCGTCAGCGTCCCGACCGGTCCGGCTCGACGGGCGCCGGACGGGACGCCGGAAGCCGGTCGACTGGTAGTCTTCCGCGCGCTCAAGGCCCGACCGGGGCCCCGAGGGGCCACGTCCGTCCGCGGCGAGCCCGACACTGATCCCATGCGTCGCATCTCCTTCAACCTGCCGTTCGTTTCGCTCCTGGTGTGCATCGCGTTCTCGGTCGTCGCGGGCCTGCTCGTCCTCCACGGTTCAGACGACCAGCGCCACCACGTGACGGTGCTCGGCAGGCAGATCGAGCTCACCGCCTCGCAGTCGCTCGGGCACCAGGTGTTCGCCGACCACTGCGCCGCCTGCCACCAGCTCGCCGCCAGCCACTCCGTCGGCAACACCGGACCGGACCTCGACGCGGTGCAGCCGAGCTACCAGACGGTGCTGAGCGCCGTCGAGAACGGCATGAACGGACCGACCGGCGACATGCCGAACGGCCTGGCGACAGGGCCGGACCTGTACGCGGTCGCCCGCTACGTGGCCCGCGTCGCGAACCGGGCCGCCTACCACCCGTAGTCCGCCCCGCGCCGGGCGGCGAAGGTCGTCTGAGGCGACCGGGCCGCCTACCACCCGTAGTCCGCCCCGCGCCGGGCGGCGAAGGTCGTCTGAGGCGACCTTTGGTGCCCCGGCCAACCCAACCCAGAGCCGCGGCCGCGGGCCGCGGCCTCAGGCGAGCGCGGGCGCGGGCTCGGCGACCGCCGGGGCGCGGCGGGCCGGCACCCACACGTATTCGCCGGGATCGAAGCGCCGCAGGCGGCGCTCGTAGGCGCGCACGCTGCGCGGCCACAACGCCGAGTTGCGGCCGGTGCGGTCGAGGTACCAGCTCGTGCAACCGCCGGCCGTCCAGACGCTGCCCTCGGTGCCGCGATCGACGTCCGCGACCGACGCGGCCTGCGCCTCCGGCGTCGGCTCGACCGCGGCCGCGCCGACGCGAGCGCGGTGTCCGAGCAGCCGCTGCAGGTAGTCGATCTGCGCCTCGATCATGAGCAGCACCGAGTTGTGCCCGAGACCGGTGTTCGGACCGAGCAGGAAGAACAGGTTCGGGAACCCGGCGACCGACATCCCGAGGTGGGTGCGCGGGCTGCCGGCCCAGGTCTCGGCGAGCAGGCGGCCGTCGCGGCCCTCGATCCGTTCGGCGATCGGGGGATCGGTGACGTGGAAGCCGGTGGCGAAGATGATCGTGTCGGCGGCGTGGCGAACGCCGTGCTCGTCGAGCACCCCGTCCGGGAGGACCTCACGGATCCCGCCGCTCACGACGTCGACGTTCGGCTGCGCGAGCGCCGGGTACCAGGTGTTCGAGCGCAGGATGCGCTTGCACCCAAGCCGGAAGTCGGGAGTGAGCCGCGCGCGCAACTCCGGGTCCGCGATGCCGCGCGCGATGTTCCGGCGACCCTGACGCTCGACGAGGCGGGCGAGGCGCGGATGGCGGAACGCGACGTGGAGCGCCTCCTGAGCCGAGAACACGGCGCCGCGGGCGAGCGCGGCCGCGCGCGGCCGGCGGGCGAGGTGCTCGCGCCACGCGCGCGGCATGTCGGGATTGGAGTGCGGCAGCACCCACGGCGGCGTGCGCTGGAACAGCGTCAGTCGGCGGACGCGCGGCTGGATCTCCGGCACGAACTGGATCGACGAAGCGCCGGTGCCGACGACCGCGACGTCGCGGCCCTCGAGCGGGTGGTCGTGGTTCCAGCGCGCCGAGTGAAAGACGGTGCCGGTGAAGCTCTCGAGGCCCGGCAGCGCGGGGATCATCGGGTCGGCGAGCGCGCCGCAGCCCGAGATGAGGACGCTCGCGGACAGCCGGACCGTCTCGCCGCCCGGCCGGCTCGCCTCGAGATCCCACTCGCCTCGCTCCGCATCGAACGTCGCGTGCATGAGCTCGTGCCCGTAGCGAATGAAGCGCCCGAGGTCGTGGCGCGCGACGACCTCGCGAATGTAGTCCCAGATCTCCGCCTGGGGCGCGTACGCGCGCGTCCAGTCGGGCTTCGGCTCGTCGCGGTAGCAGTACAGGACGCTCGGGATGTCGCAGGCGCACCCCGGATAGCGGTTGTCGCGCCAGGTGCCGCCGTGGTCTGCGGCGCGCTCCAGCACGACGAAGTCCTCGCGCCCGGCGGCCCGGAGCGCCTTCGCCATGCCGAGGCCGGACAGCCCGGCGCCGACGATCGCGATCTCGTGTGACCTCATCCGCTCCCTCGTTCCGGCGCTGGTCGGTACAGGCCCGTACCGTCGCCGGAGCCTACCAGCCGGCCGGGCCGACGCGGCGGAGATCGATCACAGCAGCGTGCCGATCAGGATCGCCTTGATCGTGCGCCCGACGTGGGTGCGCAGCTCGCGCAGGTCCCGCCCGCGCTGGAGCGAGAGCACGAGCAGCTCCCGCAGCCCGCCGACGATGATGATCGCCGTGTCGAGGTCGAGCGGGCGGGCGACGATCCGGGGCTGGGCCGCACGAGCCCGGTCGACGAGCCCGACGAGCATCTCGGCGAACCGCTCGACGGTCGCCTGGCCGCGCGCCGCGCCCTGCTCGCCGAGAGCGGGCAGCTCGCGCACGAAGCTCGCGTAGAGGGCGGGGTGGCCGGCGACGCTCGAGATGTAGGCGTCGACGGCGGCGTCGACCTGCTCGTCGAGCGGCCGCTCGGGCGCCACCGCCGCCTCGATCTCCTCGAGCATCGCCTGGTTCGTCGCGTCGAACAGCGCGAGGAAGCAGGCGTCGCGGTCCTCGAAGTGCTCGTAGAAGTTGCGCCGGGAGGTGCGCGCGAGCCGGACGACGTCGGCGACCGTCGTCTCGCGGTAGCCGCGCTCCTCGATTGAGGTGGCCATCGCGGCGATCAGCCGCTCGCGGTGGCCGGTCTCGGGCGGCCTCGTCGCCTGGACCTGAGAGGATGCGGACACCCGGGAGACGATAGGAGCGTTCAGAAGCTCCGGCGAGCCTCGACCCGCACGCGACACCCATGTGAGGGGATCATCGTCACGTTGCGCATCCGCGGCGCCTCGGGCCGCGGGTCGGGCGCGGAGAGCTCGGTGCGCCGGACGATCGCCGCGAGCATCGCCCGCTGCTCGGCCATCGCCAGCGACGCCCCGAGGCAGCGGCGGATCCCGCCCCCGAACGGGATCCAGGTATACGTGCCGGGCTTGATGAAGGCAGGTCGGTCCGCCCCGGGCTTGACGAGAGCCGGTCCGTCCTCCCCGGGCCGGCGAAGACCGCTCGGCGCGTCTCGCCACCCGGCCAGGAAGCGCTCCGGGCGAAAGCCGGCGGGCTCGGGGTAGAGGTCGGAGCGGTGGTGCAGCCCGAGGATCGAGATCGCGGTCGCGCTGTCCGGGCCGACCACGAACTCGCCGAACCGCCACGGGCGCTTCACCATGCGCACGATCATCGGGATCACCGGGCGTGAGCGCATGCCCTCGTGGATCGTCGCCTCGATCCAGGCGGCGCCACGCCGCTCGTCCCCGGAGCGCACCGCCTCGCGCAGCGCGTCGTAGGCGGCCGGGGTGCGGGTGAGGCGCTCGACGATCCAGGCCAGCGAGTTCGCGGTCGTCTCGTGGCCGGCGAGCACGAGCGCCATCAACTCGTCCCGGAGCTCGCGGTCGCTGAGCGGCCGTCCCTCCTCGTCGTGGGCGGCGAGCAGCAGCGAGAGCACGTCCGAGCGCCGCTCGCGGTCCGGGTCGGCGCGCCGCGCGCGGATCACCGAGTACATCTGGCGGTCGGAGATCCGGAGCATCGCCGCGAGCAGGTCCCGCGGCTCCCGGGCGCCGTGGTTGCGCAGCTCGAACAGCATGTAGATCGGCGTCGTCGAGAGGTGGAGCAGGCGGCGGATCGTCTCGCGCATGCGGCCCATGGCGCCGCCCTCCCCCGGGCGCATGCCGAAGATCCCGCGCATGATCACCTCGAGCGTCACCGCCTGCATGCGCGGCGCGAGCGCGAACTCCGATCCCGGTCGCCAGCCGTCGATCTCGGCCTCGGCGACCTCCCTGATCATCTCGACGTAGCGTCCGACCGTCTCGCCGTGGAACGCGGGCAGGAGCAGCTTGCGCTGACGCATATGACGCTCGCCGACGGCGGTGAGCACGGAGTCGGGGCCGAGGATCGGCCGCAGCGGCGACTCGCCGGTGAGCGACGGCGCGTCGCTCGGCGTGGCCTTGAGCAGTGACTGCAGGTGGTCGGGGTGGCAGCTCACCGTCATGCCCTCCGGGCGCATCGGCATCCGCAGCGTCCACACGTCGCCGAACCGGCGGTGCGCGCCGATCGCAAAGCTCATCGGGCGCGCCGCGAAGTGCAGGCCCTGGCGGGCGGGCGAGACCGGCAGCGCGGGCGGCGGCGCGGTGAGCGGCTCACCGTCGGCGGGGCCGGCGGGCGAGGGCGGGTACGCGTGACCGGGCCCGGCCGGGCTCTCGGCCGCCGGTCGAAGGGCCGTCGGTGTGTCAAGCGACGTCGCGGTCGTCACGGTACGCCACTGTACCCCGTTCGACAGCGGCGTCATTCGCGCGCCCGGAGCCCTTGACCACGGGTCACCACGGGTCCGGGCTTTCTCTCCGTGCCTTGCACCAAGCGCCTGCCTCCTGTCCTCCCGTGGCCGACAGGGCAAGGGCTCGGGGACGTCGGGTGGCGAGCGGCCGGCCTCGGCGGCGAGATGACCTCGACCCTCACACTGCCTGCCGGTAGTCGCGCATCGCCCGATGGATCTCCCGCGCCGCCCGCAGGACCTCGGTCTCGACCTGCTTGTCATCAGCGCCGGCGTGGCGAGCGTCGGCGATCACCGGCGGTCAGCCCGCTGCCACCCGGCGGCCCTGATCGCGGATCCGTCGGCGGCGGGTGTCGTCATAGAGCAACCCCAGCGCGTCGGGATGCAATCCGACCACGGCTCGCGTTGGGCCGCCCGGAGCCGCCCAAACGCCTCATTCTGGGCCTCCGTCAGCCGCTGATCCTGCTCGAGCAGACGGCCGGCAACGACGGCACGACCGACCGCCGCGGCTCCCGATCTTCGTCTCGGGCCAAGACGGACAGGCGGCCGCGAACCATGATCTGGAGGCCCTCGGAGCGAAGAGCAGCTTCAACAACACCGGACAGACCGTCAATCCGGGCTGGGTCCAACTCAACTCCCGCCCCGGACCCGAGAACTCCAGCCCGCGCAGTTGGAGCGCAGACGGTCTTCAAGACACCGATATTCAAATCATCACGTTTGGCCTCCAACCGGTGTGACCGTATGGCGCGCACGGAGGCCTGGGCGAGCGGACACCTCACCGGGTGGGCGGAGGGGCGGTCAGTCCCAGATCGGATTGGGCTCTCGTCCCGAACGGCTCTTCGCCGGCGCCCGTGCCCGGCGAGCGGCTCTTTCACGCGCGCCGCTCCGCTTCGCCAAACGCACGGGCAGAGCGGGGCCGGCGTCAGTTGGTGCGGGGGCGGATGAGCTGGACGTCGACGCCGATGTCCAGCTGGGTCCAGGCCTGCTCGGCGGTCAGCGCGGGCCCGCGCAGGCGGCGGGCGAGCGCCAGGCACGCGCGGTCCCCCAGCGACAGGCCCCGTGAGGCCGTCTGCGGGTAAAGGGCGGCGGCGGCGATGGCGTCTTGGTCGGTGAACGGCTCGACCGGCAACTGGGCGCGCACGGGGGCGAGCAGCTCGGCGGGGTCCTGCTGGTGGCGGACCAGCACGGTGGCGACCTCTGACAGGTTGACGGCGCCGATGACCGCCGCGGCGGCGATCGCGTCGGCAACGGTCTCAGCACCGGGCTCGGCGAACAGCAGCGCCAACAGCGCCGACGCATCGAGGACGACAGCGGTGGCGCTCACCGGCGGGGGCGGGCGGCGGCCTCGTCCTCGGCGGCGGCCTGGCGCTGCCGGTCGGCCCGCAGCTCTTCGAGGACCGAACTCTGCGCCCGGCCGGCAGAGCCGATCAGTGCCCGGGCCGCGGCCTGGCGGCCCTGAACGCGCAGCGTCCCGTCTTCCTGTTCGCTGATCGTCACCTCATCCCCGGCCCTGAGACCCAGGCGCCGGCGCATCGCGGCCGGCAGCACCAGCCGCCCCCGCTCATCCAAGCGCGATCTCCCACTCATACCCGTCATGTGGGAGAAACTATCAGCATCCCACAACAGCCGGCACCCGCTCAGCGCAGCGCGCGCACGAGCTCCCGGATCGCTCCCGGGTAGCGATACGAGATGCCGCCGTGGCGACCGTCGAACAGCTCGAACGTGTGAGTGATCGAGCGGGCGGACAGCTCACGCGAGACGGCCTCGGCCCCGAGGTCGAGGTAGTACTCGTCGCTGCGTCCGGCCTCGAGGTGGATGTGGCGCATCGAGCGCAGCGCCTCCGCGTGCCCGGGCACCATGCGCACCGGGTCCTTCTGGAGCCACAGCGCCCACACCGCCTCGTCGAGCCGGCCGGTGGTCACGTCGAACGGCAACAGCGCCTCCCCCGGGCGCTCGGGGTCCGGCGAGTACGCGCACGCGTAGCCGTACATCTCGAGCGGCGGCCCGAAGGCGGCGTAGTCGAAGCCCGGTGTCTGCGCGAGCCGCTCGTACATAACCGCGATCGAGCCGTCGTAGCGGTCGCGCAGCAGGCGGGCGGCCTGCGGGAACTCGGGCAGGTAGGCGACCTCGAACAGCGCGTCGCCGGCGTGCGAGGCGAGGCCGCCGAACACGTCCGGGCGGAGCATCGGCACGACCATCGCGCCGTAGCCGCCCGAGGACTTGCCGGTGAGCCCGCGGTGGTCGCGGTCTGCCGCCGTCGGGTAGCGCGCGTCGACGAACGGCACGACCTCGTCGCACAGGTAGTCGAGGTAGCGCCCGGTCGAGCTCGAGTTGAGGAACTGGGAACCTCCGCGGGACGTCCAGGCGTCGACGAGCACGACGATCGCCGGCGGGCACTCCCCCGCGCCGAACATCGCGTCGAGCCGCTCGACGAGGGTCGACTCGAACGCGCTGCGCCCGAGCCACATGTCGACCTGGCCGGTGAACCCCTGGATCACGTAGACCGACGGAAGCGGCCCGGCCGGCGAGCCGTCGCCGCCGGACGCGACGCCGGGCGGGCGGTAGACGTAGAGCGGCCGGCGCTCCGGGTCCCCGAGCGGGTTGTCGGCGAGGATCTCGGAGACGACCGTCAGGCGGTCGAGCGTGCCGGCGAGCGGGCGGTCCCAGGGAGCACCGGGCGGACCGCCGACCTCGCGCAGCGTCACCGTCTCACCGGGGCGGGCGCGCCGTGTCCGGCGAGACGGTTCGGGGAGGTCTCGACGGTCGAGGTCACGCGGGTATAGTCGCATTTCGCGTGAGCATGGCCACCTCCGAGCGCACCGCCACCTCCACCAGCCAGAGCACGAACGGGCACGCCTCCGACCGGGAGGCTCCTGTCGGCCAGCCCGCCGTATCCGGCGCGAACGGCGTCGGCGGGAGCACGCCGGACATCGACGCGGTCGAGACGACCGAGTGGCTCGAGGCGATCGACGCGGTCATCGCCAGCGACGGCGTCGAGCGCGCCCGCGAGCTGCTCACCCGCGTGATCGAGCGCGCACAGCACCACGGCACCGGACCGATCGCGTCGCTCAACACCGCCTATGTCAACACGATCCCGGCCGATCAGGAGCCGAAGCTCCCGAGCGACCCGCAGGTCGAGCGCCGGCTGCGCTCGATCGTGCGCTGGAACGCGATGGCGATGGTCGTGCGCGCGAACAAGACATCCTCGGAGCTCGGCGGCCACATCGCCTCCTTCCAGTCGCTCGCCACCCTCTACGAGGTCGGCTTCAACCACTTCTGGCACGCCCCGTCGGACGAGCACGGCGGCGACCTCGTCTACTTCCAGGGGCACTCCTCGCCCGGCAACTACGCGCGCGCCTATCTCGAGGGCCGGCTCACCGAGGAGCAGCTCGACAACTTCCGCCAGGAGGTCGGCGGCGACGGGCTCTCCTCCTACCCGCACCCGTGGCTGATGCCGGACTTCTGGCAGTTCCCGACGGTCTCGCTCGGGATCGGCGCGATCAGCTCGATCTACCAGGCACGGTTCATGAAGTACCTCTCCCACCGCGGCATCGTCGACACGAGCGCCCGCAAGGTGTGGGCGTTCCTCGGCGACGGCGAGATGGACGAGCCCGAGTCGATGGGCGCGACCGCGCTCGCCGGGCGCGAGCGGCTCGACAACCTCATCTGGGTCGTCAACTGCAACCTGCAGCGGCTCGACGGTCCGGTCCGCGGCAACGGCAAGATCATCCAGGAGCTCGAGTCCGACTTCCGCGGCGCCGGCTGGAACGTGATCAAGGTGATCTGGGGCAGCCGCTGGGACCCGCTGCTCGCCGCCGACACCGACGGCGCGCTCGTCAAGGTGATGGAGGATTCGGTCGACGGCGAGTACCAGGCCTACAAGTCGCGCGACGGCGCCTATGTGCGCGAGCACTTCTTCGGCAAGGATCCACGGCTGCTCGAGCGCGTCAAGGACATGACCGATGAGCAGATCTGGTACCTGAACCGCGGCGGCCACGACCAGCAGAAGGTGTACGCCGCGTACCGGGCCGCGGTCGAGCACACCGGTCAGCCGACGGTGATCCTCGCCAAGACGATCAAGGGCTACGGGATGGGCGTCTCGGGCGAGGGCCAGATGGTCGCCCACCAGGCCAAGAAGATGACCGAGGCGGCGCTGCTCGCCTTCCGCGACCGCTTCGAGCTGCCGCTCACCGACGAGCAGGTGAAGAACGCCGAGTACTACAAGCCGCCCGAGGACTCGCCGGAGATGCGGTTCATGCGCGAGCGCCGGTCCGCGCTCGGCGGGCCGCTGCCGGCGCGCGCCCGCCGTGCCGAGCCGCTGCCCGCGCCCCCGCTCGAGCTCTTCAAGAGCCAGCTCGAGGGCACCGGCGAGCGAGAGATCTCGACGACGATGGCGTTCGTGCGGATCCTCGCCGCGCTCCTGCGCGACAAGACGATCGGCCCGCGGGTCGTGCCGATCGTCCCGGACGAGTCACGGACGTTCGGGATGGAGGGCCTGTTCCGTCAGGTCGGGATCTACTCCCCCGTCGGCCAGCTCTACCGTCCGCAGGACTCCGAGCAGCTCATGTTCTACAAGGAGGACCAGACCGGCCAGATCCTCGAGGAGGGGATCACCGAGGCCGGCTCGGTCTCCTCGTTCGTCGCCGCCGGCACCTCCTACAGCACGCACGCCACCGCGATGGTGCCGTTCTACATCTACTACTCGATGTTCGGCTACCAGCGGGTCGGCGACCTGATCTGGGCGGCCGGAGACAGCCGCACGCGCGGCTTCATGCTCGGCGGCACCGCCGGGCGCACGACGCTCAACGGCGAGGGCCTGCAGCACGAGGACGGCCACAGCCACCTCCTGTTCTCGGTCGTCCCCAACTGCCGCGCCTACGACCCGGCGTTCGGCTACGAGGTCGCGGTGATCATCCAGGACGGGCTGCGGCGGATGTTCGAGGAGCAGGAGGACTGCTTCTACTACATCACGCTGATGAACGAGAACTATCCGCACCCGGCGATGCCCGACGGCGCCCAGGAGGGGATCCTGCGCGGCATGCATCTGCTGAGCGAGGCGCCGAAGCGCTCGCGCAAGCCGGTCGTGCAGCTGTTCGGCTCGGGAACGATCCTGCTCGAGGTGATCGCGGCCGCGAAGCTGCTGGAGGAGGACTGGGGCGTGCTCTCCGATGTGTGGTCGGTGACCTCGTTCTCGGAGCTGCGTCGCGACGGGATCGAGGTCGAGCGCTGGAACATGCTGCACCCGACGCAGAAGCCGCGGGCGCCGTACGTCGCCGAGCAGCTCGCCGGCCGGCGCGGTCCGGCGATCGCCTCGACCGACTACCTGCGGGCGGTGCCGGACCAGATCCGGCAGTGGGTCGCCGCCTCCGCCGACGGCGGGCGCCGCTACCGGACGCTCGGCACCGACGGCTACGGGCGCAGCGACTATCGCGTCGCGCTGCGACGGTTCTTCGAGGTCGATCGCTGGCATGTCGCGATCGCGGCGCTCAGCGAGCTCGCCGCCGAGGGGACGATCGACGCCTCGGTCGTCGCGGAGGCGATCGAGAAGTACGAGATCGACACCGAGGCCCCGATCCCGACCCAGGCGTGAGCCGGTGCTGGCCGTCCTGCGACCCACACGCGTGAGCCGGTGAGCGCCACCTCCTCGGGCAAGGTCGCCGTCCCGGACATCGGCGACTTCTCGGACGTTCCGATCATCGAGATCCTCGTCTCCGAGGGCGACACGGTGAGCGCCGAGGACCCGCTCGTCACGCTCGAGTCCGACAAGGCGACGATGGACGTGCCGGCGCCCTTCGGCGGCGTCGTGCGGTCGATCTCGGTGAAGGTCGGCGACACGGTCTCCGAGGGCAGCGAGCTGATGGTGATCGAGTCGAGCGACGGCGACTCCGGTGGCGGCGAGGAGGCCGAGCTCGCCGCGGCCGCCGACCGCGCCTCCACCCAGACGACGCAGCCGGCCGAGGCGGCGGCCGAGCCGGCCTCCGAGGCCGAGCCCGCCGCGGAGCCCGCCCGCGCGAAGGCGGAGTCGGAGACCGGGGCGGGCGCCCGGCCCGCGCCGGAGTCGCCAGCCGAGCCGGCCGCACGGGCCGCGACGAACGGCGGCGACCCGGGCGCGGGCGGCCCGATCTACGCCAGCCCGTCCGTGCGGCGGCTCGCCCGGGAGCTCGGCGTCGACCTGCGCGGGGCGACCGGCAGCGGCCGCAAGGGGCGGATCACCCCCGACGACGTGCGCGGCCTCGCCAGCGGCGCGCAGCCCGGCGCGGACGGCGCGGTCGGGCCCAGCGTCCCCGCGGGGGGCGCCGGGCTTGACCTGCTGCCCTGGCCGCAGGTCGACTTCGAGAAGTTCGGGCCGGTCGAGCGGGTCGCTCGCTCGCGGATCCAGAGGATCTCGGCCCCGAACCTCGCGCGCAACTGGGTGATGATCCCGCACGTCACCCACAACGACGAGGCCGACATCACCGAGCTGGAGGCCTGGCGCAAGGAGCTGAACGCCGACTACCAGGGCGAGGTCAAGTTCACGATGGTCTCGTTCCTCGTCAAGGCCTCCGTCGTCGCGCTCAAGCGGTTCCCCGACGTCAACGCCTCCCTCGATACCCCGTTCGGGGCACAGGGCGGCGAGCAGCTCGTGCGCAAGCTCTACTACAACATCGGCTTCGCCGCCGACACGCCGAACGGCCTCGTCGTGCCGGTCATCAAGGACGCCGACCGCAAGGGCCTCGCGGAGATCGCGAGCGACCTCACCGAGCTCTCCGGCAGGGCTCGGGCGGGCAAGCTCGGCCCCTCGGACATGAGCGGCGCGACGTTCACGATCTCCTCGCTGGGAGGGATCGGCGGCACGTCGTTCTCCCCGATCATCAACGCCCCCGAGGTCGCGATCCTCGGCGTCACCCGCGCGGCGATGAAGCCGGTGTGGAACGGCGGCGAGTTCGTGCCGCGGCTGATCCTGCCGCTGTCGTTCTCCTACGACCACCGCGTGATCGACGGGGCGGCGGCGGCGCGCTTCACCGCCTTCCTGGCCCGGGTGCTCTCCGACCTGCGGCGGGCGCTGCTGTGAGTCGCGCGGCGGACGGGGTCGAGGGCTCCTGAGATGCCCTCCCGGTCGGTCACGGTCCCGGACATCGGGGACTTCTCGGACGTCCCGATCATCGAGATCCTCGTCTCGGTCGGGGACACGGTCGCGCCCGAGGATCCGCTCGTCACGCTCGAGTCCGACAAGGCGACGATGGACGTGCCGGCGCCCGTCGGTGGCACCGTCGAGTCGATCGAGGTGTCGGTCGGCGACCGGGTCTCGGAGGGCTCGGCGCTGCTGACCCTGTCGGGCGGCGATGGGGACGAGGCCGCCGGGGACGCGAGCGCCGGTGCCGCGGCGCGTCCGGAGGCGGATGGGTCCGGTGCGGCGACCGAGTCCGGCCGCCCGGCTGAGTCGGGTGAGCCGGCGCCGGACGGCACGGGCGACGCCGCCCCGGCGACGCAGAGTCCGACGGGCGCATCCGTCGCCTCCGAGCCCCCACCGGCCGCCGCCGGCGACGACGGCGCAGGGCGCGACTTCGACGTCGTCGTGCTCGGCTCCGGTCCCGGCGGCTACACGGCCGCGTTTCGCGCCGCCGATCTCGGACTGCGCGTGGCGCTGGTCGAGCGGTACGGGACGCTCGGCGGTGTCTGCCTCAACGTCGGCTGCATCCCCTCCAAGGCGCTGCTCCACGCCGCCCGCGTCATCACCGAGACCCAGGAGATGGCCGAGCACGGCATCCGCTTCGGCGATCCGAAGGTCGACGTCGGCGCCCTCATCGGCTGGAAGCAGTCGGTCGTCGACCGGCTCACCGGCGGGCTCTCGGGGCTCGCCAAGCAGCGCAAGGTCGAGGTGATCCACGGCGAGGGTCGCTTCACGGGCCCGCACACCCTGCGGATCGGCGAATCGCAGTCCGGGGCCGACGGCCGCGAGGTGAGCTTCGCGAACTGCATCATCGCCGCCGGCTCGGAGGCGGCGACGATCCCGGGGCTGCCCGACGACCCGCGCGTGATCGATTCGACCGGGGCGCTCTCCCCCGACGCGATACCCGGACGGATGCTCGTCATCGGCGGCGGGATCATCGGCCTGGAGATGGCGTGCGTGTACGACGCGCTCGGGACGAAGGTGACCGTCGTCGAGATGATGGACCAGCTGATTCCCGGCACCGACCCCGACCTCATCCGACCGCTCGCCAAGCGGATCGGCGAGCGCTACACCGACGTGCTGCTCGGCACCCGGGTCGACTCGATCCGCGCCCAGAAGAACGGCCTGCAGGTGAAGTTCGCGGACGAGCAGAAGGCGAGGCTGTTCGACCGCGTGCTCGTCGCGGTCGGCCGCGTGCCGAACGGCGCGAAGATCGGCGCCGACGCCGCGGGCGTCGCGGTCGACGAGCGCGGCTTCATCGCGGTCGACGAGCGGATGCGCACGAACGCTCCGCACATCTACGCGATCGGCGACATCGTCGGCGGTCCGATGCTCGCCCACAAGGCGACGCACGAGGCGAAGGTCGCAGCCGAGGTGATCGCCGGCCGCGACGTCACTTTCGACGCGCTCACGGTCCCGTCCGTCGCCTACACCGATCCCGAGGTCGCCTGGATGGGACTCACCGAGACCCGAGCCAAGGCCGAGGGGATCGAGTACGAGAAGGCGACCATCCCGTGGGCCGCGTCCGGGAGGGCGCTCGGCCTCGGCCGCCCCGAGGGCATGACGAAGATCCTCACCGAGCCGGACGGCGGCCACGTGCTCGGCTGCGGCATCGTCGGCGTCGGCGCCGGCGACCTCATTTCCGAGGCGGTGCTCGCGCTCGAGATGGGCGCCACCGCCGAGGACATCGCGCTCACCATCCATCCCCACCCGACCCTGTCGGAGACCGTCGCGTTCGCGGCCGAGATGATCGACGGCTCGATCACCGACCTGATGCCGCCCCGACGGCGGGGACGGTGACGGCGTCCGAGCACGCCGCGGCGCTCGCCACGCTCGCCGCGGGAGCGGGCGTCAACGTCGCCGAGGGCCAGATCGTCGTCGTGTCCGCGACGCTCGGCCAGGAGGCGCTCGCGCGGGAGATCGCGGGCGCCTGCTACGACCGCGGCGCCGACTACGTCGAGGTCAATTACCTCGACCCGCACTTGCGACGCACCCGCCTGACGCGCGCGGCCGACCGGGCGCTCGGCACGATCCCGCCGTGGCTGCGCCGCAAGAAGCTCGACATCGAGGAGGCCGGAGGCGCCACGATCGCGCTCACCGGTCCCCCGGCGCCGCACGCGCTCGACGACGTCGACCCCGGCCGCATCGGCCGAGACCAGGTCGTGATCCCGGAGGCGATGGAGGTCGTCGCGCGCCGACGGATGCGCTGGACGGTCATCCCCGGACCGACGCCCGGGTGGGCGGGGCTCGTCTTCGGCGAGGAGACGCCCGACGCGCTTGCGCGGCTGTGGGAGGAGATCGGCGGCATCTGCCGGCTCGACGCCGACGATCCCGTCCAGGCGTGGCGCGAGCGCGGCGATGAGCTCGTCGACGCCGCCATGCGGCTGCGCGACGCGGAGCTCGACGCGCTGCGCTTCCGCGGCCCCGGCACCGACCTCACAGTCGGGCTCCTCCCCGGCATGCGCTGGGAGGGCGGCGGGATGACGAGCGCGGACGGGGTGGAGTACCTGCCGAACATCCCGACCGAGGAGGTCTTCACCAGCCCGGATCCGGAGCGCACCGAGGGCACGGTCGCCGCGACCCGGCCGCTGCTCGTCTCCGACCGCACGGTGAGCGGCCTGCGGGTGCGGTTCGAGCGTGGGCGCGCCGTGCAGGTCGAGGCGGACGAGGGCGCGGAGCTCATCCGCGAGCTGATCGCGCGCGACGAGGGCGCCGCCCGGCTCGGCGAGGTGGCGCTCGTCGACGCGGCCAGCCGGATCGGCGAGAGCGGCCTCGTCTTCCACGACACGCTGCTCGACGAGAACGCCGCCAGCCACATCGCCCTCGGCTTCGGCTTCGGACATCTCGCCGAGGACGAGCGCGCCGCGGCGGCCGTGAACGCGTCCGGCATCCACACCGACTTCATGATCGGCGGGCCCGAGGTCGAGGTGACCGGCACGACGCGCGACGGCCGCAAGGTGCCGGTGCTCATGGGCGGGCGCTGGGCGCGGTAGGGCGGCCCTCCGCGGGCGAGAGGGCGGCGCTACGAACGCCGGCGCGCGAGAGCGCGGCGAGGGCGGCGCTACGAACGCCGGCGGGCGAGGAGCGCCGCCAGCGCGGCGGCCCCGGCGAGCCCCACGAACAGCCGCCGCGGACCCGGGTCGCGGCGGGCGCCCGCGTCCGTGAGCGCGCCGGCCCCGGCGGACGCGCGCGGACGACCCGCCGGCACCGCGAACTCGTCCGCGGCGAGCACCTCGTGCGGCGGTCCGCCGCCGACGGTCGGCGACTCCGGCACCTCGACCGGACCGGCACTCAGCGCCGGGTCGCGCGTGCCGACCTCGAACTCCTCGGCGGCGAGCACGTCGTGCGGGGGCTCGACGTGGAGCTTCGGGTCGGCCGTGCCCATTCCGAACTCCTCGGCCGCGAGCACGTCATGCGGCCGCTCCGCGCTGTCGTCGCGTTCGGTCATCGCTTCCATGGTCGCACATCCGGACCGGCCGCGCGTCATGCGAGGTGCGTCCGCCTGCCACGTATAATCTCAGTCGCTCACACGTAGATCTCTGAACCGTGCATCGCCTCGGTGATATCCTCCTCTTATCGTTCGTAAGCTGCTACTGAAAGTGAAGAGTCGATGAGCCGCCTTCTTCTCGTCCCGCTGGACGACGTCGTCGTCTTCCCGGGCATGTCGCTCACGCTGGCGATCGACGCCGGCGACGAGGAGCGCGTTCTGCTCGTG
>Ga0070737_10000636_pt1 | contig 67860 bp, 71 predicted proteins | sample Coa_R1_10_FD_66438 | JGI IMG/M metagenome (GOLD analysis project Ga0070737, IMG submission 66438) | Surface soil microbial communities from Centralia Pennsylvania, which are recovering from an underground coalmine fire - Coalmine... | ecosystem: Environmental > Terrestrial > Soil > Unclassified...
GACGGCAACATTAGCGTCCAGGACCATCATCCGCGCGTATCCCGGTCCTCACGAATCACGGCGGCCGAATCAGAAAAGGTGCCGTATTTCTCTTTCAACCTGGCTCGCATCTCCCGGAGCTGACCGGCCAGTTCGCGCTTGGGACGCATTGCCTCCTCGCGCAGCAGTTCGCGCAGCTCGCCCTCCAGGCTGTGCCCCTTGGAGCGCGCACGGGTGCGAAGGGACTCGACAATCCATTCATCAACGTTGCGGATACGCACTTCAGTCATAAGCACTCTATTATGTGTTACTCCCCGATATTGCCATGATTCCATGCCTTGTGTCAAGCAGCCAGAATCTCCAACAAAACGCCTATGTGAAACATGATTGGTTTGTGGGACCTGCCACTCATGTGCGAAGGGAAGGTTAACGCCCCATTAACGATTCACTTTCAGGTTGCGCCGCTGTGCGGACCGGTTTATAGTTCGCCTAACCCACTTTAGGCGAACTATGACCTACCCCCACGACCCGGCCCACTTTCTCACTCTCCTCCCGGCCCAATCGTTACCGGCCATTAACCCATCGGCACACGCCTCATCCCTCACTCTCAGCGAGCAGATCGCAAGGGCGTGCCAGGCATGGCTGATGAAGTCTCCCTCGCCCGACACGCGCAGCAACTACGAGCGGGACATCAAGCAGTTCCTGGCCTTCGTCGGGGTTGCGGGCTATGAACCCGAGAAGCTGGCCGGTATCCGGCCGGAACACGTCTCCGCCTGGCGGGATCACCTGCTGGCGCACGGTCTGACCAACAGCTCGGTGCGCCGCAAGATGACGGCCTTGCGGTCGCTGTTCTCCTTCCTCCAGACCTATGGCTATGCCGGTACGAACCCGGCCCACGGCGACTTCGTTGACGCACCGGCCGCGCCACGCGACGGGAAGACCGTCGCACTCTCCCCCGCTGACTGCCGGCGGTTGCTCGACGCCCCAATCGAGAGCATTGCCAGGGTGCTGCCCGCCGGCCTAAAGAAAACGCCCGTGCCGCTTGGTACCCGCAACCGGGCGATCTTCGCCATCCTGGCCTATACAGGCTGCCGAGTGGGCGAGCTGACCCGCCTGAAGGTCGGCAGCTACAAAAGCAACGGCGTTCACAAGGTTCTGGAAGTCCATGGAAAGGGCGGGAAAGAGCGGCTCGTGCCGGTGCACAAGGAAGCGGAGGAGCGCCTGGAGGCATGGCTCGATGCTGCCGGCATCCGACACGATCTGACCGGCCCGTTGTTCCGCCCGGTCAAGGCTTCCAGGGGGAATGGCACGCAGGGCTTTGCCGCCAGGCCGATGACGCGGCGGGCCGTGCAGAAGCTGGTAGAAGGCTATGTCCGCCGATTGAACCTGGACCCGAACGTCACCGTCCATTCATTCCGCGTCACGGCCCTCACCACTGCCCGCGAGCGAGGCAGCGACATCATCGACTTGCAGGATTTCGCGGGGCACGCGGACCCGCGCACCACGCTCACATACATACGCAACCGCGACCGGCTTACCGATTCGCCGGCATACCGACTGGCCTACTGAAGCCGACTCAGGGCCACTGAAAAGGAGGACTGGCCGACCGACCGACTCCGGTCGCTGCCCTACGGGAGAATGAGCCGCCAAGGGTCCTTGTACCGCCGCACCATGTCAGCAACACAAATCCGCAAGTTTTGCGGATTTCGATTCCATCCCGGCCCCACCCAGCAGCCCGCCCTGAACGTGCCGAGACATCTGTCCTGCCTCAGAGGGCAGAGTTGGCCATGCCGCACAAGCGCTACAACCCTGCTACGGTCAGGAACCTAATGGCGTTTTCTGGGCTGAAACTTCCTCGGATCGTTGAACTGCGCTGCGGCCATGTCCGCCCAAGTGCAGTAGAGCGTCCGTATTCCGTATTCCGTCTGACCGACATCTCTCGCCATACAGCAGGTCAGATGCTGAACGATGGTGGCGAGTTTCCCGACCCGCATCTCGATCACCTTCAGGTAGCCTTGGATCATGCCCGACACGCCGGACCCCGCCCACTGGCACCGACGGTAGCGGATATCGATGGGCGGTATGGCAAAGCCTCGCAGCGCCAGCCCTTTCTTGATTCCCTCATGGGGCTGTACGACGAGATCGAAGCCGAAGAAAAGCAGCGCGAATCCCAAAGAGCTGAGCGCTCCAGTCCCTCCCAGATCGAGAAGTTCATGAAGCGTTGGAAGGGCAAAGAAAAGGGCACTTCCCCGGACCGGCCCAGGTAGCAAGGCACTGGTCAACCCCCGCATCTGGACCAGCAGACGACCGCGTGCGCTTCCAGGCTTAATGCCGGCTTCGTTGCGCCACCTGCGGTTACCCCTCCTCCCGCGCCTGTTCGCGGCAGGGACCCGAGACCCTCTACCGCTCGTCGCAGTCTGTCACTCCGCTGTCACACAATGCAGCTTGCGCAGGGGTTTGGCCTGCGGTAAAGGTTTCTTAACCGTTTTCCCCGATAATAGAACGACTCAGATCACGGAGGACAGCATGACGCCCGAGGAACCGACGAAGCAACTTTTCCAGGCCGCTCTCAACGGCGATCCAGAGGAAGCGCAGGCAGCACTTGCAGCGGGCGCCGATATCAATGCCAGGGATGATTGCCAGCGGACGCCGTTGCACTGTGCCATCGATGCATGCCACAGCGGACTGGCGCGCCTGCTAATCGACAAGGGCACCGACCTCCGCGCCCAGGACCATCAGCAACAGACGGCCCTACATTGGGCCGCAAGGAACGGCCTTTCCGACATCGCGCGGCTGCTTCTGGAAAGAGGCGCTGATCCAGCTGCCCAGGACAGATGGCGCTGCACCCCTTTCGATTGGGCATCCCAGTCCGGCCATACGAGGCTGGCCATGTTCCTCCTGGACGCCGCCAGGGATCGACCACGCCATACCACCCGCATCCTACACCGTCGAACCCAGGCGGATGACCCTTACCGCGGCTGACAGCCTCACACCACCACAACGGCCGGCCCGTCTGCGCTGTGAGCACATCCGCTCCAAGCGCCCGGGGAGCGCCTTGACGCGATGAAATGTTTACCAAGCTTTAATGCCTTGCATACAGAATGTAACAACCCCGGCGTAACAGCGAACAAGGAGGACCATGCAGGAACTGCGCGGCAAGCCAAGCCCTATCCTGACCAGCCGTCCTTTGCCGGACAGGAATACGACGCTTGACCACGCCGGTACGCGCCCAACGACTCGCCCTATGGCCCGCCGCGTTCACCCCGCGGGCCATCACCCAGAGCCAGAGTCGGCCTCGCTAACTCGACGGCTGGCAGAAGCCCAGCTGATCCAGATCGCCGTGGTTTCCTGCGTCATCGCTCTCGCGGTCGGGGGTCTATTGAGCATCACGGACCTTCTCAAGGCGGCGCACGTCCGTGCGGCCGTAGCGCAGATCGACACTATTACCTCGGCCGTCAATACCTTTCGTTTGAAGTACAATGCGCTGCCGGGAGACATTCCCCCCAGCCTGGCATCGGCCTACGGATTTTTCTCCGAATCCAAGCTGGGCGGTACCCCGGGCCACCAGGACGGTAATGGCCTGATCGAGGGCGGGGCCGAGCGTGCCACCGTGCCGGCCGGGGAAACCCTTTTGCTCTGGCGCCATCTCTCTGATGCAAACCTGCTGCCTGGCTCCTTTGGCCGGCAAGGGAACGCCAGGATCGTTGAAACATCCGGTCATATCGCGGGCAACTGCTCGGATGTCGATGCGTTGCTGCCCGAGGCCCGCATCGCCCCCAGCCAGTACATCATCGCTTACGCATCACACGGCACCAACTACTTTCAGCTCTTGCCAGTGGCGGAAGTGCAAGCGACCCCCTTCCCTTCATATCAATACGGTAGTCAGGGAATAGCACCAGCCCTGGCCTTGGCGGTTGACAGCAAGCTCGATGATGGAGTTCCCGACACCGGCCGGGTCCAGGCCCGGGGCCTTACCGGCGTCAACGAAGAACCGTCACAAGCCATAAGCGGCACGCAGCGCGGCTGCGTGGTAGCGGCCGAGGGCCAGCCAGGCCGCCAGCTAATGTACAACGTGCAGGGAGATAATCCCAGTAGTGCCGGCCCCTGCTCCCTCCGGATTCGGATGCACTGACTTTAGCGAGAACGCCGCACCTGGTCCGCTCGGGCTCTCATCAGTCGTCCGAGCGATCATCGCAACGGCGGCATCGCGGAGCGGCAATCGCCTCGGGGGCTACCGGAGGGGGCGGCCGGCCCAGCAGGCCCCCATATACATACAGCCGCCACGCTATAGCGGGACACCACACCCCTCAATCTCGGCACATCGCCTACAAAGGAAACAATTGGTTAACCATTCTGTGCTATTCTGCAGCGTGTATCATGCTGCATGGAAGGACCCTGTATGGTGACCAAGGACCCCGTAATCCTGGTGGTGGATGACAACGCCCTGATTATCGACCTGATTCGCTTTGCCCTTCGTGACATCACCACCCGTATGTCGGGAGCGACAAGCGCCCCACGCGCCTTGAGTTCGGCACAGGAGACTCCCTTTTCCCTTATCATCACCGACCTGGTAATGCCAGGCATGTCCGGGAGCACATTTATCAAGCAGCTCCGCCAATTGCCAGGTTATGCGACAACGCCGATCATCGTGATTTCCGGGTATGACGAGAAAACCGGCGCCAGAGACGCCCACGCCGCCGGGGCAGCCCTTTTCATTCCCAAGCCGTTCACCGCCCATGATATTGCGGACGCCGTGCGCCATGTGCTTAGAGGCCACAAGGATCGTCCAGGCGAACGGCAAGCCCCATGAGTGCTCCGGCAACCAGCAACCCGGCAGTTCGGCCCGCCGCTGCTGCGACGGACCAGGAAGATTCCGCGGACGTGCTCGCGAGCATGACAAAGCAGGTCGCACGCGCGTACACTGATGAAGCCGCTCGGACAGACGACACCCAGCCTCTTGTGGAGGAGATTTTCCGCACGCTCCTCGCCCGCGCCGCCGTCGAAATCCGGGAAGTTCTTTCTGACGCACTCAAGTCTTGTCCCACCCTTCCCAAAGACATCGCACTCACGATTGCCACCGACGTAGCAACAGTTTCCTGTCGATTCCTTGAAGAAACGCAAGCCCTGGACGACACCGACCTGATGCAGGTGATAGAAGCGGCATCCGACCCAGCCGTCTACGAGGCGGTCGCTGGCCGCGACCTGGTGTCGAGTACCGTTGCGAGTGCTCTCATCGCGACCGGGGATGCGAAGGCAATCGCCACGCTGGTCAACAACGAGGGCGCTGCCCTAACGCAAGAAGCCTTCACGACGATCCTCCAGGAGCATGCTGGCAATCGCCAGCTGACGAAGGCTATCGCTTCCCGCGACGATCTCCCACCCCAGGTAATCGACATGATTATCGAAAAAGTGGCTGCACCCATCCGACGTTGCTTGCGCCAACGAGCGTCCGACGAGCGGACGCTGGAGCACCTGAACGGTATTCTCGTTCAAAGCCTGAACCAGACCCGACTTGGAGTGCTCGGTGACATGTCCAGGGCAGAAGCCAAGGAAGCGGTCAACTATTTCAGCGACGATCACGACCTCTCGCCTTTTGCCGCGCTGTGCATGGGAAACTTCCGCCTCTTCCGCGTTGTCCTGGCCCGCAGGGCAAACGTGCCCGTCCGGAAGGTGAACCTCCTGCTAGCCGACCTCTCCGACGCAGGGCCGATCAAGGATCTCTGCGTAGAGGCCGGCATTCCGTCAAGCTTTTACGGCGCTGTAGAGATTACCCTCATAGCCATCAGTGCCATTGCGAACATGGAACGCCGGCCGCTTGCCGACATCGACAAGGTGCCGCTCGTCGTCCTGATTGACAAGATGGTCTTCCTGGCACGCGACCGGAATATCGAATACCTCGACTTCATGCTCTCGATGATGCGCCAGCACCAGCGCGAAAACAGGGGCCAAGCTTCCGACAACTAAAAGGTGCAGTTCTAGCGGTCCCCTGCTGTCGCCGACGCAAATGGCTGCTGCTGCCGACCGCGATTGTTCCTTACCCGCTTGACCAAGGAGCTGCGAAGATGGAGCATGGGCCGTTCCTGTTTTAGTCTTCGCTTCGCATAACGCCGTGAAGACTCTGGATCATGCTCTGCAGTTCTTCGATCCGGTTCTCAAGCTGTTTGAGGAACTTATCGTTCTGGGCCGCTTGCTCCCCGAGAGCCTGGTTGACCACTTGCAGGTGAACAATACGCATCAACAAATCGTTGCATTCTTGTGCCGACAGCTGAAGCGCCTCGCTTCCCGCTGCACATTCCCCCAATCGAGTTAGGAGTTCGTCTAGTTTCTTTTTCGCCAATTGCGCCATTGATACGCCATGCCGGTTGACCACAAGCCAAGCAACCGCCCGGTCCGGAGATCAAGGCCAGGCAATTGCTCGACGTCCTCTCTCTTATCGCATCTCGAGCGAATGCGCAACCCCCCATTGTCTGGCGGGCCTGATGGCACGGCGCTGGTGCAGCTACTGTCGGTCGAGATCATGCAGTAATCACCGTCCTTCGTCCACTGGTTTCGGCGGTGACAATGCGGGCGATGAATCCGGAAGCTTAGCGCGGCCTCGGACCCCAGGGATCATCAGCCTCGTTCATTTTTTGCCGGGCATGTTCCTCGCATCGGCCTTTATGAGCTTTCGTGTCATCAGTTCCCCACTGCCATCCCAATACTAATCCTACCAATGCCCACACGAATCCACCGACCAGACAAAGCGTCGCGAGGGCGATCGTACCAGCGACGGTGATGAGCGGCCCTACAGAGCCAGCGCCCCACGCGCTGTTGGGGTATCCCAATGCTGTTGCCGCCGCTACCAGCCGTATCCAGCAGGCTCGATCCATGCGCTTCTTCGTGCTCCTCTTGCTATTCCTGACGCACCCTAGCAACGTCAAAGCCAGCGGTCAACAAGCGATTCTCATCCACAGCAGCCATCCATTGCAGCGGGACGGCGCCGGGGGCGCGCCACGTATCCCACGCCTGGCAACCCGGAAAGCCGAAGCAATAGATACTGCGTCCGTCTCAAAGATTGTCCTGGGTTATTTCTCCTGCCGCCCGTAATCGTTCACGGGGCGGTCAGCAAGGAAGGCGCGGGGCGTCCTTCGATGTCGGCGCGAACAGGTTCCAGACGACCGGGCGGAATTCTGGTCCCTCTTCGGCCACATCCCCGGCCAGGGACTCGAATGCATCGGCGATTTTGCTACCCGCCAACAAGCCGAGGAAGTGTTTGCCAGGATCACCGGCCGGCCTTATACAGGACAGCCCATTACCGCAGGAGGTGCAAAACCATGACCAACGATCCCGACGAAATCCTTGATGGCCTCTTCCACGCCTGCGCCTTCGCCGCGTTCCTGGAGCAAGCCTATGCCCAACAGGCATGGACCAGAAGCTCTATCTGCACCGCACCTGCCTGCCCCTGGCCTCCATCGACTTCGACGCCCTGGCCCCCGAGGCCGTGGACCCGATGACGGCCGGCGAGTGCGACGGCATGTGCGGGGTCTGATCCCTACAGCCCCCATTCCAACCGCCCGCCGCAGGCGCCCCTCACCTTCACCCCCACCACCGAACCACCGGCCCGTCTTGTCCGCACGCAGCGGCTTCTCACGAGCCGGCTGGCAGGTTCCATTCATCTGCGATCCTTGCACCTCCCGTCACACACCGCTTGCCGCCTTTCCCTCCAGGGTCGTAAGCCGCCCGCCGGAGCCCGCAAGCTGCCAAGGCCGCTTTCCTGAAGGAAGCCTTCGGCCTTTCGCTTGCAGGTGCGCTCCGCCTCCGTTCTGGGGCGGCTTGTGGCCGACCCCGGAAAGGCCGCACAGAGCGTCCTGCAACTGGAAAGCAAGGAGAACGCTATGACTCATCCCCTCGACATCCCGCTCTGCGAAGACCTGGACCCATTTGCCTGGGACCCGCAGGAAATCCGCGACCTGGTACAGACCACACCGCTCCGCTTCGACGACGACGGCCTGCCGGTCGGCTACGAAGCAGAACAGCTCTTCGGCCTGGAGGCAACCTATGTCGAATAACCAGGACACCAGCCCGACGACAGCTCAATACAGCTACCACCGCAGCACCGACGGCTGCGACGATACCTTCCTCATTGAGGACGCGGACGGCCAGTGCATCCTTCAGCTTCACTTCTGGGATGAACCGGATACCAGCGAAGCGCCCATAGCCGAGGCCAAGGCCCAGATGCTCGTTGCCGCCCTTAACCTAACGGGCGGCGGCTGGGTGCTGCCTCCTTATCCGGACTGGACCCTCTACCACGACAAGCAGATCGCGGCCATCTGGGGAATCGAGGACGTGCAGGAGCTACGGCCCGACCTGACCGCCGATCAGGCATGGGAGATCCTGCAACGGGTCGCTCATGTGCATGACCGCAACCACGGTATTACCCGGCAGACGCTGCGGCAGACCGCCGAAGAGATGTTCCCCAAGAAGCGAAGCAGGAGGCCCAAGCGGACCGATCGGAAAAGTAACCTCTGATTTACCGGGGCCGGGCTTACTTGCTCGGCCCCCTCTGCCCGCCTCGCTGTCCCCTCCTTTATTGACAGCTTGAGGATTCCAGTCTAGAAGAAGCCTATGCCCGACGACAAACCGATGTGCATCGCCCAACCCGCCGGCCGCCCCGACCACATTGACATCGCCGACACTGTAGCCTACACTCCCGCTTTCCTCAGCCGGCGCAGGCAATACCCCAACGCCATGTCTTCAGCCCTGGGCATCGTCATGGCACTGCACTATTTACGGGACGGCACCGTTCTGGCGGAAATCCAATGGAACAAACCCGACCTGCCCAAGCAGGCCTATGTTAAGAATCTCATAAGAGTCCAATCCGCCGCTATCCGGCGAATCACCTGATGTTTACTTGCTCGGCGCCCGCCCCTGTCCGTATCCCTTCTCCCTCCTTCATTGACAGCTTGAGGAAGCCGGATTATACCCCTTCAGGTGCCTATGCCTGATGACCATCCTATCTGCACCATCGAATCTTCCGACCGAATTGACATCGGCGATACTGTCGCCTACACTCCTGCGTTCCTCAGCCGGCACAGGCAATACCCCCACGCCATGTCTTCTGCCCTGGGCATCGTCAAGGCCCTGCACTGCCTTCGGGACGGCACCGTTCTGGCCGACATTCTATGGAACAAGCCCGATGTGCCCAAGCGGGTCGATGTCAAGAATCTCATAAAAGGCCGCCCCGCCCGCCGGCCAACGACTTGACCCGGAACTACCCCAACCCCACACCCACTTCGGCCAGGTACTCGCACGGCCCGCGAGTGCGTCCACGAGCAAGGCTCTGAACGCCGCCTCCCAGCGTTCGGCTGCACCACCCCTCCTACCACACGCCACCACCGCCAATGGCGGGCGGGGGTTCGGGACCTCCAGGATGCCGTGCTCTTGTTGGGCAGAGGCGATGAATCGGCCGATCTCCGGGCCGCAATGGGAACGTACATGCGAGTCGTGATGCCCGGCCCTTCGGTTGTCGGTGAAATAGAAATCGAAGCCGCTGCGGTACGCCGCGACCGCCCGCCTAAGATGATCGGGCCGCCACTCGTCGTCGGAATCGAGGAAAGCAATCAGTGTGGCCGAGGGGGACGCCTCATCGAGTCCCCGGTTGCGTGCGGCGGCGGCCCCTCCGTTTCGTTGCCGGATTACCCGGAGCTGAAGCGACTCCGGGAAGCGCAGGGAACGAACTTCGTCCTCTGCCGGGCGTGGGGAACCGTCATCAACGACGATCACCTCGGCCGACCAGCCTTCCGGGATGTGCTGCGACGCGACGGATTCCAGCGCGCGGGCCAGAATCCCTGGCTCCTGTTGGAAGAAGGGGATGATGACCGCAATTTCCTGCACGCCTGGTCTACTTTCCGTACATCGCCTGGAGCTGGCTGAGCTTCTCCAGCATTTGCTCGAAGGCGCTCTCAAGAATCGGATCGGCACTCAGGCAGGGTTCTTCTTTCGCCAGGGCAGCTAACCGTTCGGCCGCCGCGTACACGATCAACGGCTGGCTGAGCCGCGAGAGAGGCCATTTGCTGATACCGGCCCCAACGCTTGAAAGCCAGGGGCGATACCGGGTTACAAACCCCACTTCGGCCGGACTCGACGGCCAAAGGCGATGTTGTTTGAATTCGAGGCACAGGGCCTCCGCCCAATCGAACCACTTGTCCCGGTGGGCATGGTCGATGGGGAGGACCGGGACCCAGGGCACCCGGAGCGTGTCCGCAACGATGGCCCCGTGCATGGCCTCGGCAATGAGCATCTCGCAGCCCAAGATTTCGGCAAGGACGCTGGCAACGGGCACGGTCGGGTCGATCAGCCGGATGCCGGCCAGCGCACAGGCCCTCCTCCAGTTGCCGCGCGGCAGGCTCTCCCAATGCGGCATGAAGCCGATATGGCGGGGCCTTCGTGGAAACTGCCCACGCAGGACGCGCAAAAGGATAGCGGCATCGCCAATGCCGAGGCTGACGGGAAGGCCCAGGGCGCGGGTCGTCCGCGGGCCGCGAACAAAGAAAACGTCCCAATTCGGCCCATGCACGTCGGGAACGTAATCGGAGTAAGCCGGGACGTAGCCCGCGCCAAAGACGACTTTCTTCGCGGCCGGATTGCAGTGAAAGCCGAGGATGGAGCCGATCCCCAGGAAAAGGACGCCCGGATCGTCATCGAAAAAGCCGGGCAGCAGTTGCGGCCAGAGCCAGGTGTTTAACTCGTCGCCGAAGTTGGGGCGCTGTCCTTGGAAGTATTGAAGCCTCACAGAGAAACCGTGACCGCGCTAGTCCCGGCGGGGGGAGTGATACGCCTCTGTCCCAGGCGGACGAAAAGGCGCCAGGACTACGGCGGCAGCGGCCGCCATGATCCCCAGGAGCAGGAGACACGCCCCGATGACACAGGTGCAAGGCAGCTCTAACCAGTCTTCCTATCCCGCCTGCCGTTGTGCCCGTAGTTCTCTCTCCCTTTGCGCCACAACCAGCTGAATGATCGTCATCTCGCTCATTTCCTTGCCCCACGACCTCTCACACGGCCCGGCGAACGTAGGGCTGTTCCCGCCGCATTCCGGCCGTTGCCCGACTGCCAGCGCAATCTCCAGGCGCCGGGCGCACTCTAGCTCAAGTCGGACATGGGTTGCAAGCGCTAATGTGGGTCCGTTTCGGCCGTACCCGGCTTCCGCCCTGCCGCTGGGGCACTGTCATCGCAAGAACGCCGGGGCGTTTTGGCTCAGCCATTCCCGGAGAGCCTCCTGCGATTCGAACTCGGCCACTTCGATGCGGTCAATGCATGGCCCGGTATCGCCGACCTGGCGGATGTCCTCCTCGCTCATCTCCCGAATCCAGACAACCCGGTTGCGCTGAAGGCCACCAGTGGTCAGGTTGATCGCCCCTTCATTCAACGGCTTGTCGAGGTTCGTGCCCCGGATCAGCACCAGGTACACCACGTCGCCGTTGAATTTCAGCAGCAAGCCCTCAGCGGGCTTATACCGCCAAGGGCCCAGCCACCCATATGGGAAAAACATGCTGCTGCCGTCCCGGAACCGGAATTCCACTGCCCCTGACTGCTCAGGAACTCCCCGAAGATAACCAAATGCCGCGCACGGCAGTTCCGCTACCTCGGCTTCTCCGTCCTTTCCTTGAGACGAAGGTGCGCGCCCATCCTGGTGCAACATTCGCTTCAGCCGCTCCTGATGCGTCGGTTTATCGGTCATGGCTCATCTCCCGCCCTGGCCTGTGCCGTGCTTGCCGAAGCAGACGCTGCTGCTGCGCGAAAGCCGCAAGCCTTCGTGCTAGGTCCAAGGGTTTCCCCAACCGCTCCGGCGAGGTCGCTGCCCCGTTGGCTGAATCGGCCAGTTGCGTTGCCGACAGCGGATCATCGGGCCGGCTAATCGCCTTGAGCAGTTCCTTCCGGTCGTCAGTAAACACCACTGCTTTTTGCCTGCCGCGTGTCAGGGCGACATAAGCCGTTCTCTGGTTTGTCGCAGGAAACGACTGGCTGGAAATGCCGACGTACACCTCGTCCACGGTGGCGCCCTCGCTCGCATGGCTGGTTGCAGCGTAGCCGTGCGTCAGGTGCCCGAAGTCCTTATCGATTACGCGCCCGCCATCCAGGATGATGTCGCCGCGGCGGTTGAATCCCTGCACAGTAAACAAGGAGCCGTTGCTGAACTTCCTGCCGTCCTTCGTTTTCCCACCGGCCGTGACACGGATGCGATCCCCAGCGGCCAGCATGAGTCCCGCCGGCCTATACACCTCGAATCGGTTGGCCAGATCGGTCGGAGGCAGAATGCCATCCTCAACGATCAACCGGGAGCCTTTCTTATAACCCTTGGCATTCTGGTGGAACTGTAGCAGGTCGCCTGGCTCATATTCGGTCGGGTCGGCTTTCTGGGCATCCGTCAGGTGCGCCGGAATCCACACATTCACGGACCGTTCCCCCGTGAGCTTACCTTGCCCCTTGAGACCATCGCGAATGGCGGCGGTGATCTTTGCAATTTCCGCGTGCGTCGGTGACACGACCAGCGCTGTCTTGTATTCCCCGCTTCGCTTCTTTTCAGCAACGGCGTCAAGATAGGTGGCAGCCAGGAGCTTATCCCGGTCAGCGTCCGACACCTGCCTGATCCAGCCGAGTTTGTCCAATTCCTCGAACGCCTCCTCCGTCCGGCCTTCACTGAGCATCCCCGCCACCTTCTTGTAGTCGCCCTGCTGCCGCAGGATCTCCTTGACCTCGGCCACCGGCACATACGCCTTGTCCTCCAGCAGCTTGAGCGGCTCGCCGGCGGTCACACTGCGGTGCTGGCGTTTGTCGCCCACGAGCAGCACGCGGGCCTTCAACCCCTCGGCCAGCTCGAATAGCTGGGCCATATCGCGCGTGCCAAGCTGTGACGCCTCATCCACCAGGATCACGCCTCCCCTGGCCGATTGCTGCATCTCCTTATCCACCAGGAACCGGGCCACCGTATCGGCATCGGCAAAGCCTGCTTCCTGACGCAGCACTTCCGTAGCCTTCACCGTCTGCGCCATCGCCACCACTGGCTTGCCTACTTCTGCCAATGCTTCGCCGATCTCCTGCTCCAGCGTGGTCTTCCCGGTACCGGCCACTCCTCTTAGCAAAATCACCTTATCGCGGGAGCCAAGCACATGCCGGACGGCGGCTTTTTGCCCGTCATTGAACCAGTCGCGTGAAATTGGCCGCTTCGGGTCGCCCAGCGGACGGCACCGCCCCCGCCCGTCCTTGGCGAATTCCACCAGGCGCTTCTCCAAGGCCAGCATCTCTTTCGTCGTTGCCATCGGCCGCCCAGCTACATCGCTGCGGATCAGCGGCCGCTTCGACATTTCACCCACCACATCCTCGACCGTGACCGAGCCCAGCCCCCTTTTCAGGGCTTCGGTCAGAAGTTTCCTCTCTGGCACCACCGCCTCGCGCACAAAGCTGTGACCAATCGCGTGATCGACCGCCAGTTCTTGGCCGCCAATTGGCCGGGCATATGGCGTTTCCCGGCCGTGAACTGCCGCCAGTGTTTTACGCTCCGTGTCGGTGAGCCGGCCATCCCACTCCTTGCGCAGCGCGTCCCAGCTCAGCGGCTTTCCCTTCTTCTCACGGGTCTCCTGGCCGAGCTTGTCTTTGCGTTTCGGATCGCTGATACCCTTCTCCTCTGCCACCTGCTCGATCACCGCCGTGCGCCGCGAGAAGCGTTTCAGCACGTCCCTCGGAATGCCGGAAAGCTCAAAATCATCGCGCTTGCGCTCGACGCCGAAGCCCAGGTCCTGGAGCCGGTTGGCCAGCCGCACCCGGAATGCCGCCTGGAAATACGGGGCATCCCGCTTAAGCTCCCGGAACTGGCCGGCTTTCCACCGTTCCTCCTGCTGATCCCACGTGGCGTTGAAGACGAAGACATGGGCGTGCAACTGCGGGTCAGGCACCCCGTCCACGGGCCGCGAGGTGGTATGGATGAATTCTGCCCAGGCCATGTTGCCCGTGGGGCGGTCCTCGTCCTTGCGGCCCCTGCGCACGCGGGTTTTCATCTCCGCTTCCATCTCACGCATGGTCTCATCGACCGCCGCCCGGAAAGCATCCATGATGCCCTGGTCGCCGCTTAAGGCGTAGAGCAACGACACCGACTTCGGCACCGAGAAGGTGAAATCGTACCCCACGGTCCGATCGGCATTCGTCCGCGCCGTTAGCGCCTTTCCTGTTCTAGGATCGCGGTTATCGCACAACCGCTCGAAGGAGAATCTGTCTACAGTCCCGGAGAGTCCGAGCCGCGCGGCGCCCTTGCCGCCCCAGAGACCTACCAGCTCCTGACCTTCGCTGTAATAGTCTGCTGCCGCGTAATACTGCTTGGCGCCTTTAGCACAATCCTGTTGCGTAATCCGGATCATGCTTCAATCTTAAGACTAGCACGCATCGGTTAATCATTGGTTAACGACGCCACGCTAAGCCGCAGTCCGCCCACGTTTGCAGCCATCCGACATTTCGCAATGCCACCCGCGCGTGAGACCAACGCCACCCACCGCCGGTGGTCCCCCCGACCTGCTCGCACGATTATTTGCCGACGGCCCTTGACGGATTATGCTGGACACCTGGTTGATGTACGTTGCAATCTCCGGCAGTTGCAGCCGCCATGGCCGCAGTGGCTACCCCGGGGTCGCCCGTCTGGGCAGTTTCCGTATTAACGAGCAGGCTTCATTGCTGGCACAACGGGCGTGATCTGGCCCTCTGCAATCTGGGGACCATCGACGACGATACGAGCGGTCAGCAGCACAAAGATGACGGCAATCACCGTCAGTCACAGGCTGACAAGCCATCTTACCCGCGGCTGACCAGTGGCTTCGCCTCACCGCGCACACACCGCGGAGCCGCTTGCGCAGGGGCCGAAACTGCGCTATGATTAACCGACATAAACCATCAGCAGCTTGGCGCGAATGGATGAAGGAGATGAACATTCCAATGTCATCCTGGCCTGGATACGGCGGGAACTCAACGAACTCCCGCTGACCAATGCCCAGAGGAACACTTTCGCTCATCGCCTCCTGAACCAGCCCGACTTCATTGATCTTTGTGGAGGGAAACTTGCGTCCACGAACTCACAACAGAACCTGCCTGGCTTCCCCTTGGCCGAACGAGTTCAGGGCGTTGTGCAACAATTCGAGCAGGATGGCCTAACGGCGCAGGCTTACCTGACCGCGATCATGAGGCGCCCCGACATCCTGAAGGTCAAACCGGAGACCATCGCCCGGAACGTTCAAGGTATCGTCGATCTGTTCGCCGCCGACGGGTTGACCGCCGATGCCTACCTCAAAGCGGCTGTCAAGCGCCCGTCCCTGTTCCTCCAAACACCCTGGACTTCGGCGGGAAACATTACGGACCTGGTGCAACGATTCGCCGCAGAGGGCCTGACGGACCGCGACTACTTGCGAGCGGCCCTCCGGCAGCCCTCGCTATTCACGATGTCGCCCGAAACCGCCGAACACAACATCCGGGCGGTCGCCGAGTATTTCCGGAGTGATGGCATGGCTGTCTCACGATACCTGAAGGCCGCCCTCAAGCAGCCCCAGCTGTTCTGCCACTCACCAGCCACGATCATCCGCCACATTGACGCCGTGATGGACCTGGCGGATCGGCGCCTCTTCTTCCCGGCTAAGCGGCGCGCCGGACGCGAAGCCGCGGTGCCGGATGGCAATTCCCTCCGTGCCAGCGTCATCGACTTCCTGCTGGGGAACCCGGTCATCCTGACATTGGCCGACGACAACTTCACTCTCCGCGAAATATCAGCTCATGTCATTGACGAACGGCCCTCCGGCCCGGCCTTTCTACAATACCCTCGCCACAAGGTAGAGGCGGAACTGGCCGACGCGCTTGGGCACGCCGATCAGAACGCACCCGTACCCAAGGCGCCATCACCCCAGGAGGGTGGAGATGCCCGACGCCACGCTCGCAACATCCTGCTCCGCGCCCTCATCCGTGAGGGCATCGTCAAGGGCGCCCTGGAGCAATGAGTCCGCGCAAACCCAGAGCCACCGCGACTACTCGCCAGCGAGGCGCCAGAGGGGTCGAAGGCAGGGAACGGCCCCGGAAACGGGGCCGGTTGACCCCTGCCACCCGCCAGCCCACAGTTGATTTTGGTCAGCCGGAAGCGGTACAATCGACCTGGCATTCGGAGATTGCGTTGCCCCGGCCCCTGAATTTCGAGCTGCCTGCGATGGGAAACATCCGACGAACCGTCCTGGCGTTGCCGCTGCTTTTCACTGGTCCCGCCCTTCTGGCGCCCGGATTACTTCCTCATGTTGCAGCCGCAGGCAAAGGTCTCACCGATGCCGAAATTTACCAGATAGATACAACTGCTAAAGACTTCGCCATCGACCTGATCGATGCGCGTATCTGGACAAAGGACAGTGACGAATATCGCCAGTTCAGACGCTATGCCCCGCGCGATACGGTGCGAATCGCGGTGTATGATACGGATAACCGGCGCTTTTTTGAGAACCGCTTTACAGAAATCACCGGCGCAGAATATCGCAGGGCACTAGCCACGGCGCGCGCTATTACCAGCTATGCCCGGCTTGATGCGGATGGGCAGGCCCGCATTAATCAGGAAATCTACGGGCAGGCCACTACCCCTGAAAGAGGGAGTGATGCCCATACCCGCGGCCGCGAACGCATTGCCCGCATCGCGGGTATTGTGGCGGGGGAACGGCAGGCACGTCCGGCAGAAACGCAGGGCCAAACGGGCAAGAAGGACAAATAATCACCAGGGCCCGTTCGAGGCGGCGAGGTCATCCGTCAAAGCTCGCCACGCTCGCCTCTGGCCGCCTCCTGCGTCTGCTCCTTGTCTTGCCCTTCGCCCTCCCCCCGGTTGGTCCCGACGACCGACTGAATCTGTCTTCTCCTCGCACACGGCCACTACGCACCTACCTATCAGGACGATCAAGTTGTGGCCTGCCCGCCCGCGGGACCGCTCCCCGCTCTCGCCCCCACCTCTTTCCCTCCACGCCGTCACCCAGCCGGCAGCCTCGGCTTTCCTGCTGGCGGTCTGCTTTCGGTTCAGGTTCCCGCCGCTTTCTCCATCCTCCCTCCGTGTCAGCCCACCCCCGGCCTTTCTCTCAGGGACGCTAAAGCCGCCGCCGGGACAGGCAAGCAGAAAACCGGTTCCCCCTGAAGGTCTCCCCCAATTTTCCGCTTGCCCGCTACGGGCTAAAGCCTCCCGGCCTGCCGCGGCTTTGGGCGCGTTCCCGGAAAGGCCGCATGGGGCGGCTGCAACTTGAAGAAGGAGAAAGCCTATGTCTGAAAACACGAACACGGAAAACGGCAACAAAGCCAAGAGAAAGCCGAGTCACATCGCCTACAGCATCCGCGACCGCGAAGGCAAGGACTCCAAGTGGACCGAGATCGGCGTCGCCTTCTCGCACAAGGACGGCAAGGGCTTCGACATCCTCTTCGACGTGGTGCCCCTGAACGGCCGCATCGCCCTCCGGGTGCAGGAGCAGAAGTAATCAGGATCAACCGGGCGGGGCTTCGGCTCCGCCCCCAACGGAACGGAATCAGACCATGCATTATCTCATGTTCGCTACCCTCACCATGCTGCCCGGCGAATCGTCGCTCGATGCACGCCGCCGTGTTCAAAACCTCCTCCTTGAGGACGACAGCTTCTGCGGCGAAGGCGGTCGGTTCGGCTCACCCTTATGCGACTGGTTCGTCATCGGCGGACGCTGGAGCGGCAAGCTCCAAATGGCCCTCCTCGGCGACGCCTACCAGGCTCAGATTACGGAATTGGTGGATCAGCATCCCGACGCGCTCAACCAGCTCTGGCATCGCTTCGGCGGAACAGGTGAGCATCCCTATACCCGTGACGCCTATGACGATCTCGGCTGCGATGACGACGCGATGATCGTCAATCAAGCCCTCTACGACCGCTTCCTGGCCGGCGATATCGGCCGATTCTGCGAGACATTCGCCGACCTCGACGGCGATCCCGTGGACGACTGGTTCATCGGCCGCAAATGGCTGGTCGTCGTCGATTATCACAACTAGGAGGCCGCCATGCATCTCACGATCATCGACTTTGCCCGTCACCGCAACGGCATCTGCGGCGCTCCCTTCGCAGTCATCCTCTTCGAGGACGCTGGCCCGGCGGGCAGCCGCAAGGTTGCCATCCTCTTTGAGCAGCAGGGCTTTTGTGCCGTGCTCGACGTGGACAAGCTGGCCGCCGGCGACATCGCCTTTGGCTCCAATTCCTGGCGGGGCGACCACTTCGAGGCGTCGCTGCGAACGGCCATCCGCATTTCTTCAACCTCAACCGAAAGGAAACCCTTTGTGACCTGCACACTGACCACTTACGACCCCACGCGCTACACGCCAGGACCCTGGCAGTACGACATGGATTACATCGTCGCCCCTGACCCCGATGGTCGCCATCCCGACATCTACATCGCCGAGATCGCCCACGCGGATGAGGAAGGCCGCATCGCGTCGCCGCAGCAACAGGACGCCAACCGGCGCCTGATCGCCGCAGCCCCAGAGCTGCTGGAAGCACTGGATTACCTGCTCGAACAGACCGTGGACATGGACGCCAAATACGGGATCGGCCTGAGCGAGGGTGAAGAGGATGCACGGAGGAAAGCCCTGGCCGCCATCGCCAAGGCTACCAGCCGGGATTGCGACTGGAGGTAGCCATGACGCTTTACAACGTGCATATCTACCGCGAAATGCGGCTGTACTTCCCCGCCATCGAGGCCGCCACTCCGGACGACGCGGCCCGCATCGCTGCCGACAAGCTGATGGCCGACGCCGAATACACGGAGGACTGCGACGGCGAGAACCTGGCTGCCCTGGTTGATCTCGTGGGCGATGACGAGTTCGAGCACTCCGTCACCATCGACTTCGACCATGAGCGAATGCGGAAAGCCGCACCCGACCTCCTGGAAGCGATTCCCGCGCTCATCGGCCTGGTCCACCGTCTGCTGCCCCCACACGCCCAATCGGACAGCACCCTCGACAACCTCCCGGAAGTCATCCAGGCCCGAGCCGCTCTCGCCAGGGTCGCCGCAATTCATCAACCAACCCTCGAAAGGACACTGCCATGAAGAAGTATCACGTCTCCGTCGCCGTCCAAATCCTCGAAATCTACGAGATCGAGGCCGACGACCCCGAAACCGCTTCGGAGTCTTGGTCCGATGGCGACCTGATTCACACCAACGACGAAGCCCTGGACAACATCGTCTTGTCCGTGAAGGAGGCATAACCATGCACGCACTCGCCCGTATCAATCCGTTTTTCGCGGCCCGCTTCAAGCGAATCGCACCTGCGCTCCAGCCCCAACGCCACCAGGAGCCGGAGCAACCTGTCTACGCGAGGCTACCGAGGGCGCCGAAGAACGCCAGCCCGGTGCCCCACTTGACCAGTCTGTACCACTTCCACCGGGCCGGCGAGTACGGCGACCGGAGCTATCCCGGCAACTGCGGCGGCAACCTTATCAAGGATTTGCTGCTCTACTTTAAGCCCGGCCTGGTCCTGGACCCCATGAGCGGCAGCGGCACATGCTCCGACGTATGCCAGGAACTCGGCATCCCTTGCCTAGATTGGGACATCCACCGCGGGATTGACGCCTGCGAGTCGCAGGGGTTTTCCGACGCCGAGGTGTTCGACTTCATCTGGGCGCACCCGCCCTACTGGCGGCAGAAGCTCTACGCCGACGACCCCCGCGACCTGTCCCGCGCTCCGACCCTGGAGTCGTTCCTGCGCCGCTACGGCCAGTTCATTCGTAACTGCGCCCGCTCTTTGAAGCCCGGAGGCAAACTGGCGATCCTCATGGGCGATTACAGCGATAGGGAGGCCGGGTTTGTCCCCCTCACCTACCACACGAAGCGGTTCGCTTTCGCAGTCGGCCTTCGCCAGCACGGAACTGACATCATCCGCTTCAGCCACGGGGCCAGCAGCTCGCGGAAAGTCTACCGCAGCAGCTTCATCCCCGGCCTGCACGACGTATGCACGATCTTTGAGAAACCTGAGTAACCATCAACCGAAAGGAGCATTTATGACCATCGACGGCTATTTCATCGGGAAATCAGGCAAGCGTTACCGCTATGGCGACATCGCCACGCTGGTACGCGAGAAAGCCCAGGAAACTCTGGGCAAGCATATCAGCGTCCAGCTCGAAGCGATTGGACTGCTGCAAGAAATGGAAGGCGGCGTCACTCCCTGTGGCCTGCCATTCACCTTTGCTTCTGATCCTGAGCCGACCCGCAAGCAACTGACCAGCACCGCTATGTTCCACACGCCGGGACTCTTTCGTGCCTTGCAGAACGATTATCGGATCAAGGGCAAAACACGCCGGCGTGCCATCAAAACTCTCAGCGATGGCTATGGCATAGCCCTGGAAGAAGCCAAAGGCTTATTGAGCGGCTCCATACCCGTGGAAATCGACGAAGTTGCCGGAACTGTCACCTATGTGGCCTTAACCTCCAACTGAGAAAGGAAAACCACCCATGACAAACACTCCAATCGAAATCTCCGAGGAGGAATTCGACGCACGCTACCCGCTGCTGACGAACCATCTCAACCCGCACGCGAGTTGGGCATTCGGCGACGGCCCCGGCTGCCTGTTCGAGATCTACGGCGAAGAACTTGCATTCGTGAGGCAGCAGGACCCACGGACGGTCTGGACGCTGGTGGACGGCGACGCTGGCGACCAGTACCTCGTCAGCGGTTACCACTTCGTCAACCGCATCGGCTACCTGGTCAGCACCGTCCCTGTGCCCGACGACACTGACATCGAGGTTCACATCCCGATGCAGACTGCCGACGACGAGGAGGAGCAGCAGGGCATGACCCACCAACAAACGGCTACTCCCCAGCCCGACCAGTTGTTCGCAGCCATCGCCAAAGAGCATCTCCTCATCCCGACGCTCGAAACCCGACGTTCAGACAGCCTCGATTTCCACGACGTTGCTGTCTGGCAGGTTGAAGCGGCACTGAAAGCCGCCTTCGACGCGGGAACGAAGGCCCGCTCTTTATCGACGCCGGTTCCTGGGCTGCCGACGGCGTTCGATGCTTATGAGATCCGCGGAATGAAACGGCTTCCCTGCCGGGGCCAGGAGGAGGAACCCATCGGGCCGGTCACAGATGACTGCGAACAAGTTCCCGACGATCAGGCGGAATTCTGGTCGCTGTTCGGCCACATCCCCGGCCAGGGACTCGACTGCATCGGCGATTTTGCTACCCGCCAGCACGCCGAGGAAGTGTTTGCCAGGATCACCGGCCGCCCTTATACAGAGCAGACCCATGACCGCAGGAGGTGCCATCCATGAGCAGCGATTCCGATGAAATCCTTGACGGCTTGTTCCACTCCTGTGCCTTCGCCGCCTTCGTGGAGGAGGCACACGCTCGACAGGGCTGGCCCGATATCGAGGCCACCCGCCGCCGGGCCTATGCCTACTACGAGCAGGAGCTGGCCGTCAAGAACGGCCAACGTCGTTAGCGTCCCGATCCGCCATCGGCTTTCGTCGCACTCAGGTATCGGCTCCGCTTCTCCCGAACCGGCTGCCAGGTTCGACTCACCCGCACTCCCTTGCCCCCCGTCACACACCGCCCGCCGCCTTTCCCTCCGGGGTCTTAAGCCGCCCGCCGGAGCCTGCAAGCTGCCAAGGCCGCTTTCCTGAAGGAAGCCTTCGGCCTTTCGCTTGGCAGGTACGCTCGCGCCTCCGGTCTGGGGCGGCTTTTGACCGACCCCGGAAAGGCCGCATGGGGCGGCCTGCAACTCTAGGAAGGAGACCGCACATGATTCATCCCATCGACATCCCGCTCAGCGAAGACCTGGACCCCTTTGCCTGGGACCCCAACGAGGTCCGCGACCTGATTCAGACCACGCCGCTCCGCTTGGACGACGACGGCATCCCCGTAGGCTACCACGCCGAGCAGCTCTTCGGACTGGAGGCGGCCTATGTCGAATGACCTGCCGACGAACCAGACGCCAGGCCGCTATAGCTACCACCGCAGCAGCGACGGCTGCGAACATACTTGCCAGCCCCCTCCGCCTCTTGCTCCTGGTGCAGCACGAACACCGATACCAACCCACCGCCAGCCCAAGCCCGCTTGCGTGGACGGAGGAATCGCGATAGTGTCTCTTTACATTAACTGCCACGGATTCGCCAAGAATGACCCAAGGAGAGGACTCTTCCCACCGCTTCAAGTCACGGCTTCGCCAGGAACTCGACGAGTTCCCTCTGACCCGAACACAAAAAGACCAGCTCCTCCCCTACCTTGTTGAACACGCCACTTTTCTAAGTGGACACGCTTCTGGCACTCTCCAGCCTGATTCGACCTTCTTCCACTTTCGACGCAAAATCGACGCTGTCGTTGAGCATTTTAGCGCCAGCTATCTGTCACTAGAAAACTACCTCCGGGCGGCCGTCCGGCAGCCACCCCTCTTCTGCCAGTCGCCCGCCACGGTCATCGCCAACATCGAGGGCGTCGTCGAGCATTTCCACGCCCACGGGCTGACCGTCAGCGACTACCTCCGGGCGGCCGTCAAACAGCCACCGCTCTTCTGCCAGTCGCCGGCCACGGTCATCGCCAACATCGAGGAGGTCGCCGAGCATTTCCACGCCCACGGGCTGACCACCAAAGGCTATCTCCGGGCGGCCGTCCGGCAGCCACAGCTTTTCTGCCAATCCCCGGCCACGGTCACCGTCAACATTGACGGTGTGGCCGCTCATTTCCACGACGCCGGCCTGACTGTCAGCGATTACCTCCGGGCGGCCGTCAAACAGCCACCGCTCTTCTGCCAGTCGCCGGCCACGGTCGCCGCCAACATCGAGGTCGTGGCCGCTCATTTCCACGCCCACGGGCTGACCGTCAGCTTCACCTGGCCTGCCCGCCATCAGGCAGCCACAGCTGTTCTGCCAATCCCCGGCCACGATTATCCGGCATGTCACCCTTATCACCAACTTGTACCAACAGGGATTTCTCACATTTCCCAGCGGCCATGCCGCAGCGCATGCCCAGCCGCTGAAACCGATGTTTGACTTTCTCGTCAAGAATCCACGCGTGTTCTGCCTCTCCGATGATAATTTCGCACTGCGGGAGGCTTACGCCCGCATCGCCGGAAAGCGCTTCAAGGGCGCCTCCCTATTGACCCGCTCCCGTCGCCGCGTAGAGCAGGAATACTCCGCAGCCCTCAGCCGCCCCGGAGCATCACCCGACCATTCCTAGATCGCTAGCCGTTACCCCAATGGCCTCCCAGCCGCCCAAGGCAAGGTCAAGGTACTGCACCGCCTTGACAACGGCACCCTCCTGATCTCCATCGACTGGAACAATGCTCGTCTGCCCAAGCGAGTGAGCGTCAAGAATCTCACTCTCAAGCCAGCCACCGCCTCCGGTCACTGACCGACACCCACTAACCCGCAGCCACTCTGCGTGACAACACCCACCAGATGCGCTATCATCGACCTATGGTCCTGAACCTGTCCCTGAACACTTGCACTCGACAGCCGGTTGCGTCCCGCAGCCATCTCCTCATAGTGTCCGCATCCGCCCTGTCGGAAAGTCGGCCGCTCTACTCCCCAACAACGCGACCGGTGCCATTGGCGGGCAGCGGCTTGCCCCACGGAGGCCCTGGCATCCGACAGGGGTCGCCCCACTCCGCCACCCCAGCCTTCAGGCTCTCTTCCGGCTTTCCACAAGCCACAAAATGCCCTGCAACACGCCCTCTGGAGAGCCTGAAAATGCACACACACAAGTATCATCCTTGATGGCAGGCATCTTCCCTTAGCCCTGCTAAGGCCAAATGGAACCGTTCCATCGGTCCGGTCAGATGCCTGCGCCGCACACCCCCCCCAGCTCCCGTCACAATTGCCTGCGGCCGGCTCCACTCCCTGGCTGCCCCGCTCCATCCGCCGCGGGGCAGCCAGGGACCCCACCCCGCCGTCCGGATTGCCAAGACAAGATTGCTCCGCGCAAGGCGGAACGTCCCCCGAGTACGGAGGCGCGTTCCCCCTTGCCACCCAACCCATTCGCGCTTCACGGACAACGCCTCACAGCATCCCGAGCGTTAACCAGCTTTCTGTAAACACAGAAACACGCTTACACGATCATGGACATCGCCGACTCCCGCATCGCGCGATCCGTGGGGCCGTCCTCAGGACTCTCGCAGCCTGTGCTTGCTCGCTGCAAACGCAGCAACGTCGGTCCCAGCATCACCCGGCTTCCGTGTTTCTGCATGTACGACTTCCCACATCACCGCAAATCAGTGTTTGACCGTTTCAGCAAATCGTGTTACACGGAGAATCGCAAATCCGCAAAACCGCATTTCAGGTAGGTATTCATGATCGTCAGTTTCCTTAACCAAAAGGGTGGCGTCGGCAAAACCACGCTCGCCATCCACGTCGCCGATGCACTTTCGCGCCGCAAGCACCATGTACTGCTGGTCGATGCCGACCCCCAGGGATCAGCCCTCGATTGGGCCGCTGCCCGTCGTGGCGAACCACTATTCCCCGTCGCCGGCCTGCCAAAGCCATCGATCCACAAAGAGCTTCCGGGGCTTGCCAAGGGGTACGATGTCGTCATCATCGATGGCCCGCCACGGGTCTATGACGTAGCCCGATCCGCTATTATGGCGAGCGACCTCGTCCTGGTCCCGGTGCAACCGTCGCCATACGACGTGTGGGCCGCGAAGGAGATCATTGACCTCATGCACGAGGCCACCGTCTTCAAGCCGAATCTGAAATCCGCATTTGCGATCAATCGCAAAATCGTAAATACGGCCCTCGGGCGGGACGTGGTTGATGCCTTGGCCGACTATCCAATCCCGGTCCTGAAAAACGCCATTTGCCAACGCATTGCGCTGGCCGAGTCCGCTGCGCAGGGACAGACGGTCTTCGAGACGGCCCCGGATAACCCGGCCGGCAAGGAACTCTTGGGCCTGGTCGATGAAATCATGGAGTTCGCCGCATGAAAAAAGTCACCATCGGAAGCAAGCCCACGGCGAACTCTGCTCCAAGGTCACCCGACCAATGGGTAAATGCCAAACAACCATCAGCCGAGCCAACCAAGCGGCTCACCGTTGACATCCCCTTGAGCCTGCATACCCGCGTCAAGAGTCAGTGTGCCTTACAGAGCCTCCAAATGGCGGACGTGATCCGAAAGATGCTAGAGCATCGCTTTCCGGCGGAATCGGAGCACCATGACCCGTCAGAACCAGCGACCGATCAAGGCACGGAAATACAGAAACCTGTGGAGCCGTAAATAAGGAGAGCCGTATTTGCAGGGAGGCAAGCTGCTGAATCGACACGGCATTTCAGGAAGTGCTTGCTCCTTCTCACACAGGCGCTATTATGCCCAGCATGTTCCACATGCAAACCAGCCACACATATGCAGCCCAACGCTTTAGCCGCCAGCTTTGCAGACATACCACTCCCTCGCCGAAACGTTCGCTGACTTGAAACCCGCATGGTACAGGATATCCCCAGGCTCACCTTAACCAAACACCAGCAGCGGCTCCTCGACACATCTACTGCGATTCGCAATGGCCTGCCTGACCGTATCAACTTTCTACACGCGGTTCAGTGCCAGTGCGGCATTCCCTACAAGAATCCAGGAGACGCCACTCTCCAATGGGATCGCCGACAAGGCAACGCATCCCTCCGCATTGAGGCCGGCTCCGCGATTGACCCAAGCACAGGGGATTTCAAACGGTTGGGCCTCCCGTATGGGGAGAAGCCCCGCCTGGTGCTCATCCATCTTGCAACCGAAGCAGTCCGGACGGGATCGCCGGTCATCGATGTTGAAGAATCCATGACTGCTTTCGCCCGTTCACTCGGCCTCGAAACTAACGGCAAACAGCTCCGCTCGCTCAAAGACCAACTTGCCCGCCTCGCCGCAGCAACCGTGCGCATGGGCGTCGTGGAAGAGGGGAGGGCCATCCAGGTCAACACCCAGTTCGTGAGCGCTTTCGACTTATGGTTTCCCAAGCAGGCCGACCAACGTGTGCTTTGGCCGTCCACGGTTCGCCTAAGCGAAGAGTATTTCCAGAGCCTAGGCCAACACGCTGTCCCGCTCGATCACCGGGCCGTCGCTGCGTTGTCATCCTCCTCAATGGCACTCGACATCTACGTCTGGCTGGCCCAGCGGCTGCACCGGGTGCCCATATCGAAGCCGCAATTCGTGGCTTGGAACTGCCTCCACGAGCAATTCGGACAGGGATTCGCCCGCGTTCGCGATTTCCGTCGCCGGTTCCTGCAAACCCTCAACCAGGTCGCGTCGGCATATCCAGCCGCCCGCCTCTCTGCTGACGACAGAGGTCTCACGTTATCACATAGTCCACCTCCGGTTCCCCCGAAGGTTGCCGCTTCTAAGCTGCTTTGAAGCAGCCACAAGCTATTTAGCGATCTTTCACTTCTCACTAATTCCTTGAAATAGCGTAAATGATCCACGGTAACTTGGTCGCGCCTTGCTTGTGCTCTCGCCTTCGGGATAACCGGCCGCTGGAGGCAAGTTATCCACGGTAACTTGGTCGCCCGATCCACGGTAACTTGGTCGCGCGGCTCACGAGAATCTGCGGGTCAGGGCACGGTAACTTGGTCGCTCAAACCTATATACATTTCCTATAACCTTTACCTATAGTGGCTCGACCGCCATCTGTGGATAAGTCGTCGAACTTCCGGTAGCTTACCAAGGCGCCGCTGACGGAATGGCTTAGAGTGTCCAAGAAGCATTCAGGAAAAGGATCAGAGACCCCAAGCGCCGACATGGCCCAAGATCGCAGGCAAACCAGGTCAGGAAACGCGAAGCGACCTTCAGGCTACCCCTTAAGCCCCAAAGAACCTTTCGCTCTCCACAGACCTCCCTACGCGGTGTTTCTCTCAACTCCCTGAAAAACTCAGCACAATTCTTTCCACGCGGGGCCGCCTTGGAACTTTTCCGTCCACCCAAGCCGTGGCATCCGTGACTCCGCCCTGGGGCCCTGGCCGCAAAAGTTCGGGCGATGGGTACGCGGCGACCGCCCCCGGCCAGAAGGGTCCGCGATATCCTCTGAGGGCCAGTGGGCCAGTGAGAACCGCAGGAATCCGCCCAATAGCAACTCCGGGAAAGCCAGAGTTTGCGCGCATTTCCAAGGCGATAGCGCCATAAGAGCCGCAGACATGCATGCGTTCCACTTCGCCAGCACACGGAAACCCGCAGAAATCCCTTGTCTACACCTATTGCGCGAGAATTTGTGGAGTGATACAATCCTTAATACGGGTTAAGGATTGCCCGGCACATCAACAAGGAGGTTAACATGTCACGCAAACGCACACCTGAAGAACAACCAGCAGAAGCCAGTACCGCCGTCGCCGAGACGCCGGCAGCTGCCAATGACAATGCCCCAGCAGACAATGACAACCAGCCTAGCTTCGCTGAGCGAGTAGGACAGAGGAAACGGGTGATCTCTGCCGATCCCTTCGGCATTGCCCACGACAGTATCGCTGGCGTCCGCCTGTTCGAGAGCCGGCAGGACCGCCAGATGGCGATCAAGTTCGGCGAGGGCCGTCCCGAGGACAAGCCCAGCCAGGAGGTCATCGACAAGCTGAAGGAGGCTGGATACCGCTGGCAGCCAGAAAACCGGGTATGGGCGCACCCTGTCTGGCCGGCCTCAGCCATGACCACAAGGATCAACGCCGAACGGGTCTACCAGGAGATCTGCACCATGATCCGGCAGGAGAAGGGCGTCGAGGCCGGCAAGGAAGTGCCTTTCTAACCAGGCGGTTGCCCCATGACCCTACCGCCGACCTACACCTTGAACGAGCTTGGCCCGCAGGCCCAGGCCATGTCGAGGCAATGCGGCAACGAGCGACTGGCCATGATGCTGCAATACGTGGCGCTCGGGTCCATGATAATCATGGCGGGTGTCGCTGCCAGCCATGCCCTGAAGGAAGTCTTCGGCCCGCCGGGCCAGGGCAGGTGCCGATGACGGGGGACGATACACCCGCCGGCAGGGCCGAAGGCCGGGAACCGCTGCACAGGAACGGTTCCTGACCATGCGGCGCAAGCCCCCCGACTGGCGACAACCCAGCCTATTCCCACCCGATCCGGGCAACGTCCCTGAGCCGGAAACAAGCGCAACCCAATCAACCAATGGAGAGTCCCATGCACTACAAGACGATCATTTGCGAACTCCTCAACCAGCGGCCGCAGATGTGCGAGCGCTTGAGGAAGGAACGCAAGCTACTGACAACGCTGGAGGAGTACGCCAGGGAACTGAGGACGAGCCACCTGGGCTGGACGCATCTGCTGGCCCCGCTGAGGCCGGGCAGCAACCCCGTCCAGATCGCCTCGGAGGCGCTGGAGCTGGCCGTCAAGGAGCTGGAGGATCGTTTGCCCTCCGAGTCACAGCCGAACGAGAACGAGGCCCTTTTCCTCGACGCAGCTATGCTCTTTCTGCGCCGTCGCACGCCGCGCGCGTAAGGGCCTCACGGCGCCAGCCGAGCCTGTTTGATTCACTTCCTTCCAACCCGGTGGCCTCCGGGGCGGACCAATCCACTCAGACCCCAGAATCCTCGCCTGCTACGCCTGTGGCTGAACTGCCGCTAGCACCTTCAGCCGGCCTTCCGGCCCAGGCCGATGAACCTGCCCCACTCGTGGCTATGGCCAGCGGGGAGAAGGCCAAGGCCCGCGACATCCTGGCCGCCATCCGCACACTGAAAACTATCGAGCAGGAGCAGCGGCAGGCAACCGCCCAGGAAAAACAGACGCTTGCCCGGTTTGCCGGCTTCGGGCCGGTCGCGCTCTCGATATTCCCCGATCCCGTCAACGGCCGCTACAAGGATGCCGGCTGGCAGGCAATCGGCGAAGAACTCAAGACGTTGCTGACGCCGGAGGAGTACGAGAGCGCCAGGCGCACGACCTTCAACGCCTTCTATACCTCCCCCAGCGTTATCCACACCATCCATGACGCACTTGGCCGATTGGGCGTAAACGGGAAGGCCACTATCCTGGAGCCCGGCTGCGGCATCGGCAATTTCATGAGCGCGGGCAGGGAAGGGCAGCGCTTCATCGGCATCGAGTTGGATTCGATTTCCGGGAGGATTGCCAGGGCCTTACACCCAGGCCAGGACATCCGCATCGAGAACTTCCGCGACACCAAGCTGCCCGAGGGCCGCATCGACGCGGTGATCGGCAACGTGCCCTTCGCTGACCTGAAACTCGACTATCGCGGGCAGAAGCTTTCCCTGCATGATTTCTTCTTCGCCAAATCCATCGACGCCCTGAAGCCCGGCGGCATCCTGGCGCTGGTCACGTCGCATTTCACGCTCGACAAGCAGAACGCCGCCATCCGCGAACGCCTGGGAGGCGCGGCCGATTTTTTAGGGGCGGTACGGTTGCCGTCGGATGCCTTTAAGCGCGAGGGGACCAGCGTGGTCACCGATATTGTTTTTCTACGTAAGCGGGCTCCGGGGGAGCCGCCACGCCATGCCGATACGGACTGGCTCGGCGTGGCGCCTCTTGCCATTGACGGCATCGAAGTCCCAGTCAACCGCTACTTCCTCAACCACCCCGAAATGGTGCTGGGCAGCTGGTCCAGCAAGGATACGCTCTATGGCGAGGGGTACAGCGTGCTGGGCAACGGCGACCTCGAAACCCAGCTAAAACAAGCCGTTAACCGCCTCCCTGAATTCGATCCCATGCCGGCGCCTGACATGGCCTATCAGGCGCAAACTGCACCTTCCTTCACCCCGCCGCCACCTGAGCGCCATATCGGCGAAGGCAGCTTCTTCGTCGGGGACGACCGCACCATTTACCAGTCCCAGGGCGGGCAGGGGGTCCCTGTCGTCTATGGCGGCACCACGCTGAAAGCCGATGGCACGATGACCGGCCGGCGTCTTGCTGCCCTGATCGGGCTACGGGATGACGCCCGCCGCGTCCTGCAATCGCAGAACGAAGGCTGGCCCGCGGCGCACCGTGAAGAGGCACGCCGCGAACTCAACCGGGCCTATGACCGGTTCCAGAGGAGTTACGGACCGGTCAACAAGACCACTTTCGGCGAAACCGCCGACGGCACGCTGATACGCCGGATGCCCAACCTGGTCAAGTTCCGCGAAGATCCCGACGCGATGCTGGTCATGTCGCTGGAGGATTACGATGAGGTGACGGGCAAGGCCACCAAAGCCGCCATCATGCTCCGCGACGTGGTAGGCAAGAAGCCGCCCGTCACCCATGTCAAGAGTGCCGAGGAAGGGCTGCTGGTGTCCCTGAACCAGAAAGGTGCGGTGGACCTTGCGTATATCGCTTCCCTCTATGGCAAGCCCGAGGGGCAGGTTATCGCCGAACTCGCTGACCTGATCTTCCTCGACCCGGACACCAAAACCTGGCAGACCGCCGATGCCTATCTGTCGGGAAATGTCAGGGCAAAGCTCGCCGCCGCTTTAGCCGCAGGCCCGCAATATGCCCGCAACGCCAATGCCTTGCGGGAAGTGCAGCCCGAGGACGTGCTGCCCGGTGACATCGACGCCACCCTGGGTGCCCCCTGGATACCCGAGACCGACATCCAGGCATTCGCAGCGGAGCTGTTCAAAGTCGCACCGTCATCCGTCCCGGTTGCCCACCTGAAAAAAGATGCCGTCTGGAGCCTCGATGCTGCTTACGACGCCAAGGCATCGGTCGGCGCCACCTCCGAATACGGCACGAGCAGGGCCAATGGCACCTGGCTCTTCGAACTGGCCCTCAACATGAAGTCGCCCACCATCTACGACACCATCCAGGCCGGCGACCGCGAGGAGAAAGTCGTCAACCAGGAAGCAACAATGGCTGCCCGCGAAAAACAAAAGCTCATCAAGGAACGTTTTCGCGCGTTCATCTTCGCCGATCCTGAACGCACTGAGCGTTTGGTCCGGATTTACAACGACACCTACAACAATTTGCGGCCCCGGCTGTTCGACGGCGGGCACCTCGATTTCCCCGGCATGAACCAGACCATCCATCTGCGGCCGCACCAGATGGATGCCGTCTGGCGCGGCATGAGCAGCGGCAACACGCTTCTGGCCCACTGCGTCGGGGCCGGCAAGACGTACACGATGGCCGCCACGGGGATGAAGATGAAGCAGGCCGGCCTCCTCAAAAAGCCGATGTACGTGGTCCCCAACCACCTGCTGGAGCAGTTCGCCAGGGAATTCATGCAGCTCTACCCGAATGCCCGGCTACTGGTAGCTGCCAAAGAAGACCTGAGCCGAGAGCGGCGCAAAATGCTGACCGCCAAGATTGCCAGCGGCGATTGGGACGGCATCATTGTGACGCATTCCAGCTTCGAGCGGATCGGCATGAGCCGGGATTACCAGGAAAAGTTCCTGCTGGAGCAGATCGCCGAGTACGACCAGCTGCTGCGCGAGCACGCCGGCGCCAGGGGCGCCAACCGCAACCTGATAAAGGCCATCGAGAAGCAGAAAGCGGCCAGGGCCGAGCGGCTGAAGGACCTGCTGGCCGAGGGTAAGAAGGATGACGGGCTGGTGTTTGATGAACTCGGCGTCGATCACGTCTTCATCGACGAGGCCCACTACTTCAAGAACCTGGAGACGCCGACCAAAATGGAGCGCGTCGCCGGCATCCAGACCGGCGGCTCTGAGCGGGCCTTCGACGTGTACATGAAGGCACGCTACCTCGGCGAGCAGCACGCCGGCCACGGCGTCACCTTCGCCACAGGCACGCCGATCTCCAACACGATGGTCGAGATGTACACCATGCAGCGTTTCCTCGACCCCAAGGGCCTGCGCCAGCGCGGGCTGGAGCATTTTGACGCCTGGGCAGCGACCTTTGGCGAGGTCATCGACACGATGGAGATTTCGCCGGACGGCGCTTCCTTGCGGCCGAGGAGCCGCTTTGCCCGCTTCACCAACCTGCCGGAACTCCAGCAAATGTTCCGTGCCTTCTCCGATGTGCAGACGGCGGAGATGCTCGACCTGCCCCAGCCCAGCCTCGAAGGTGGTAAGCCCATCGTTGTTGCATGCCCGATGTCTGACGAGCAGCATGCCCTGCAACAGGAGCTGGTGGAGCGTTACGAACGCTTGCGGTCACAGAAGGTAGACCCGCGCGTTGATAATGCCCTGAACATCACTACCGACGGAAGGAAGCTCGCCACGGACGCAAGGATGCTGTCGCCCACGGCGGAGGATTACCCGGAATCGAAGGTCAACCGCCTCGTCGAGAATGTAGTTTCCATCTGGAAGCGGTCCGCGCCCACGCGCGGCACACAGATGATCTTTGCCGACATGGGCGTCAACCCTACCCCTTGGGGGTATTCGGTCTACGAGGACATCACCGAGAAGCTGGTCGCCCACGGCATCCCCCGAGAGCAGATCGCCGCGATCGGCGATGCCGAATCCGACGCGAAGAAACAGGCCCTCTTTGAGAAAGTCAGGCAAGGCTCCGTCCGCGTGTTGATCGGCAGCACCCAGAAAATGGGCACTGGCACCAACGTCCAGAAACGCCTTGTGGCGCTGCACCACCTGGATGCGCCCTGGAAGCCCGCCGAGGTCGAACAGCGGGAGGGCCGCATCTTGCGGCAGGGCAATGAGAATGAGGAAGTCGCGATTTACCGCTACGTCACGGAAGGGTCGTTCGATGCGTACATGTGGCAAGCCCTGGAAACCAAGGCCCGGTTCATCAACCAGGTGATAACCGGCGATAACGCGCTGCGGCGTGCCGATGACATCGGCGGCCAGGAACTGTCTTACGCCGAGGTCAAGGCGATTGCCTCCGGCAACCCGGCTGTGCTCACCCTGGCCGAGGCCGATGCCGAGCTGCAACGGCTCACCCTGCTCAAGAAGAACCACCTGGACGAGCAATACGTCGCCCGCCGCAGCGTGCGTGACCTGCCCTCGACCATCGCAAGCCTCAATGAGCGGCTGTCGAAGCTCAGCACGGATGAGACGACCGCCACGGCCCACACTAATGATCCCATCACCATCGACAAGCGCTCCTGGTCGCGCGAGGATGCACCCTCAGTCCTGGCCGAACGGCTGGATTTCTTGCCAAGGAATGTCCGCGACACTACGCGCGTGCCGCTTGGCACCTACCGGGGCCTGCGCTTCGGCCTGGTCCTGCATCCGCAATTCCCGGCTGATGTGTACCTCGAAGGAGCGATCACCCGCCAGTCTGGGCTTCACCGGGACCACCAGGGGCCGCGTGCCGTGCTCAATGCCCTGGAACGGCTGGCCAACGGCTATGGCTCCGAAATTGCCCGCGTCCGCCAGGATCTCGGCATCGCTGAATCCCAGCTGCGGGATTACCGCGACCGCCTGGGCAAGCCCTTCCAGCATGAGAAGTACCTATCCCAGCTGACCGACCTGCGCGACCAGCTCAAGGTCAAACTTTCGGCAACTGCACACGGCTCTGACGAGGAAGGCGGGCCGGCCGCATCCGAGCTGGCAGACCGGATTAAAGCGCTGAAAGCCGCTAACACTATCGAGGCCGCGCCGCAGCGGACACGGCACAAGAAAGCAGCCGCCGAGGAGCCGGTCACTGCCCGTATCCGCCGGCGGCACCGCGAAGACGCTGAGGCTGTCCGCACCGACGATGCCCCGCAACCGGTTTCGCCGCAGGCACCGGAACCCGCCAATGACAATCACCACGCGGCCAACGACAACAGGCCACCGCTGTCCTTCGCCGAACGCATCGCCCTGGAGCGGCAGCGCCAGGAGCAAGGGCCAAGCCTGCCGTAAGGCCGTATAGCGGAGCTGTCCTAACGGCCACCGGGTTCGGCCCTCTGGGGCTGGCGATGTCGTTCCTCATATTCCCCTTGCAAGTTATGTCGTATTGGTCCCATAGTCGCACTCAACTTCTCAGCCCCTCATATTCATCCATTCCGGGACTAACAACATGTCACAAAAAGATGTAGACGCGCATATAGGGAAGAGGTTGCGGCTGCGCCGTACTATGCTCGGGTTAAGCCAGGAGGCGATTGCCAGGGCCGTTGGCATTACCTTCCAGCAGGTGCAGAAATATGAAAAGGGCTCCAATGCCATGAATGCGTCACGTCTGTATGAATGCGCGCAGGCGATGCAGGTTCCCGTGGCCTATTTCTTTGAAGGGCTGGAGCATTCCGCCTCCGGTAGCCACGGCATGTCGGGCTTTGTCGAGCAGGGGGATAAACTCCACCATAACCACAAGAAGGTGTCTAACCGCGAATCGCTGGAAATGATGAAGGCGTTCAAGCGGATCGCGGCACAGAGCGTGCGCAAACGCTTGTCGGACCTCGTGCGGGCCATCGCCGACAGCCAGGCCGCCGCGCAATAGCGCCACGGCTACTTCTGACGTGACAACCTGTAACCGTGTGATATACTCCTGCGGACTCATGGGAATAGCGCATGGATGCAACAAATGGATCTGGCCGCTTACGTTGCCCACGCCCACAAAACTCCTGACGACACCGCTCTCTGGGATACGCTCAAATCTTTCCTGTTACCCTATGGTTTCGACAGCCTCATCTTCTGTCTAATGAGCGATCATCCTTCGATTGGCGAAAGAGCCAAGCACGGGATCATCACCGGCTACCCGGAAGACTGGATGAAACACTATAACGCCAGCAATTACGAGCCGATAGACCCCATCCGCAAAGAATCAGTGTTGAATCCTCAGAACATTTTTACCTGGGAAGGGGTGGACAAGGTCCGGCCGTACAACAAGAAGGAGCGTTCCATCCTCAATCAAGCCAGCGACGCAGGGCTTAAGAGCGGTGTGGCCGTCTCGCTTTGCAACACCCACCAGGAACACATCGCAATGGGCTACGCCAGCTCAGCAGGGGGCGTCGAATTCACCCCCGCGTTGCTGAGCGTACTGAAGCTCGCTTCGATACAGTTTTACGACGTGTACCAGCATCTTCACCGTAAACCCGGCCCCGCCAACAACGCGCCGGTGCATCTATCGGATCGGGAGCGGGAAGTCTTGCAATGGGCTGCGGTGGGAAAGAGCAATCCGGATATCGGCACAATTCTTAACATCAGCGACGCCACCGTAGCCTATTTCCTACGACGGTGCTTTGCTAAGCTGGATGCCAACAGCAAGACACTGGCCGTAGTCAAGGCGCTGCGCCTCGGCCTGATCGTCCTGGACCCGAATCTCTTCATCCACACCCAAAAGCGGCATTACTAACAAGCTTGCCGATACCTATCTGGGTAGATAGGTTCCCAACTTCCCTTCCAGTGTTACGGTTCTCACCAAACACGGGGGGAATATGGTTACTTGCGGTTTCTCAGAACTGTCCGGCACGCCGCTCTATCCGCGCTACCTGGAATTCCGCAACCAGGTGTTCAACCAGCTTCTTAAATATCACCACAGCGGCAATCCCGTCTACCAGCTCACCGCTTTCGACCTGTCGGGTAGCCGTTCAAGTGAGGGGAACTCAGCGGCGCGCGCATATGGCATCGAGTACGACCATTACGACATTCCCAAAGCCCTGCATCTTGCGTATGTCGCCCCGCCATCGTCACGCACGGCTTCCCATGCCGTCACGCGGCGCGTCTATGATGGGCCCGTTCTGGGCTGTATTCGGTTCCTACCGACGGATGGTCCGTACATGATCCGGGATGCCGTCGAAGGCGGTGGATGGAGGAACGTGGAGCTTTTCGACGCACGGTTACCGGCCAGTGCTGACATTTATGAAGCCTCGCGGATTGCCGTGTCACCCGACATTGCCGACCCCGCCATGCGTAAGACCATCGTGGACAATTTGGTCTACGCCAATGTCGAGATCGGGGTGCGGCTTGGCGTTCATAAAATGCTGGGCATCATGTACGACCGCGTCTGGAACGCTGTATACGTGAAACGCGGTGTCCCCATTCGCTACCTGAGCAAGCCGTTTCATGTTGATGACGGGCAGGCCATTATTATCGGGGAGATCGACACATCTCCCGCGACACTCGACGAGCTGAAACGGCGTTTTGCAGACCAATTGGCTGACGGGACTATTCGGGCGGCTCAGATTGAACCTTCCACATGGATGCTGCATCACCATCATGTACGCAAATCCGGGGTTCTCCAGCCGGAACTCATACCGGACCAACCGAGCACTGCGGCGCCGCAGCGCCCAATCGAGCTAATGCAACCGGCTGCGCTATGAACCGCAACATCAGCAAGCTCGCCCCCTATCTGCAAAGCGTCATCTATCTACGGAAGGACACGCAAAAGGAGCATCTCGCGGCGCTGGCCAGAATCTTCAAGCGAACGGAACAAGAGCTTCTCGATGAACTGTTGAAGGCAGTATTGCAGCCTCATCCAAAGGCGAAGAAGGCGCGGCTTTCACCCGACGAGATGAAAAGCCTTCGCTGCCTTCTGCGGGGGCTTACGACGCTGCCCGAGGAGAGCTTGCATGCCCTCGCCGACGAAATGGAAAAAGAGACTAAACGCCCACCATCATAACGAGTGATCGACGAGGAGCCCATGCAACTAAGACGATTCGACGTAGCCAGTAGTTCCCTTAACGATATCAACGCAGCTATGGACGAGGCCGGATACGTCATCCTGGACAATGCCATAAGCCAGGAGGAGGTACGCGCGCTTCAAGAGGAGATCGAACCCTATTTTGAAAAGCGGCCGGTATGCCAGGCCCATTTCTTCGGTTTCAACACCACGCGCATCGAGGCACTGTTTGCAAAGTCCCGGACTGCCCAGAAAATGGCGGTCCACCCTGCGGTGCTGGACGTGACCAATCACGTCCTCGGTGCGAATTGCGATAGCTTCCAGATCAACCTTACCCAGGGCATCCGCATTCATCCGGGCGAAAAGGCACAGATTATTCATCCCGACAGCGCCCTTTTCCCCATCAGCCACAAGCCCTTCGAGTTCCAGGTGAACACAATCTGGGCCTATAGCAGCTTCCGCAAGGAAAATGGAGCGACCATGATTGTTCCTGGCAGCCACAGATGGCCCGAAGGCCGGGCGCCCCGCGAGGACGAAATCACCTATGCGGAGATGGACCCAGGGTCAGTTCTCATCTATGCCGCATCGCTGTTGCACGGCGGCGGTGCAAACGTGACGAATCAGGCAAGAACCGGCATCGTCATCAGCTACTGCCTTGGCTGGCTTCGCCAATCGGAGAACCAGTACCTGTCGTATCCGCCGGAAATAGCGAGGACGTTCGACGTGCAGTTGCAACGCCTGATCGGCTACAACGTTCACAGGCCGAATCTAGGCTGGGTTCACGGGCATGATCCGATCGACCTGCTGGTGCAGAAAGACAACAGCCATATCGGCGCCGAGGAGTTCTTGACCGACGAGCAGATCAAATTGCTCATCGCATTCCGGGGCGGCGAACAAGTCGCACTAACGTCGCATAATCTTCAGGAGCCAGTCCGTGAACTCATCGACTGATGTTCCCGCGATGCAACTCGCCGATGCGCGTGGCGACGTGATCCGTTCAGGGAATAACTGTCCGGAAACCCAAGGCAGCCGTAAATCCGCAAAATCGTAAACACAGAAAGCCCACACTGGCGGTCAACCCCGCCGGTGTCCTTCCGGCGGGGTGTCAAGCAAGCCATCCACATGCCATCCAGCCTTACCGGAAATGGCAGCCAGAAACCCGCAAAAATGCCCCTCCAAGGCAGCCGCCTTTCAGCTTTTTCCGTCCCTCAAGCTACGGCATCCTACCGTAGCTTGAGCCTCTGACGGAAAAAGCTGGGGCGATGGGCGGCGGCGGCCGGAAAGCGAAAGTACAGGCAGCGAAAGGGCCATGAGCAGTCCTATGCTGTTCCCGCTGCCAAGAGCGGGCCACGGGGCGGAGCAACTTGGCAACTGCTGTAAGCCTCTATTGCACACGGTCTTACTGACTGCACCGCCCCCTGTGGATTGCCGAAACAGCAGCAGCTGTCTAGCAAGACGAAGGCGTCAGCTTCGGCAACCGCACCATTGCCCGCACTGGAGGTCGAACCGTGGCCAAGCAGCCGAAGGGCGAACTGGTCGTCATCGGGTTCAACTACGACGTGCTCGAAAACAAGGTCGCCGACAAGGTCCGCAACGCGGCCGACCGCATCCGGGAGAGGATCAAGAAAACCGTCGAGGACATCATCGAGGTGGGCAACGACCTGCTGGCCGTGAAGGAAACCCTGCCGCACGGCCAATTCCTGCCGTGGCTCAAGGCCGAGTTCGGCTGGAGCGAGCGGTCGGCTCAGAACTTCATGAGCGTTGCTGAGCAATTCAAATCCGCAAAAATTGCGGATTTGCCCATCCAGCCCAGCGCCGCCTACCTTCTGGCGGCCCCTTCAGTGCCGGACGAGGCGCGGGAGAAAGCCGTCGAGAAGGCCGAGGCCGGCGAAGAAATCACCTTCGCTGCCGCAAGGGAGATCGTCGCCGAGGCCAGGAAGAAGAAGCGCCCACGGAGGCAGAAAACGATCCCGGCCGACAAGCTGGCTGGCAGGCTGGTGAATGTGCTGGAGCGCTACCGCGACCGATGGGACCCGAAGGAGCTGGCGCAGCTGGCCCGCCACCTGCGGGAGTTCGCGGATTCCCTCGACAGCCAGAAAGGCAGCAAGAAGGGGAAGAAGGAGTAGCTGGCCTTCGGTTCCAGAATAGGAAGGTTCCGTCAACGCTGGTTCACTGGGGGTGATTGCCGGTAATGGCAAGTACCGCGGCCTCATCCAGCCCCAGCGCTGATGCGCAATCGCCATACCCGGCCCTACGGTTTGCCTGGCAGGCTGGACATTTGGGGTTCAAGGCCCTCGGCTCCCGGATCGCCTTGACCGAGTAGGTGACCATGTTCTCCAGGATCATCACGGGCAGCGGGGTGAGCAGGAAAGGCTGGAGCAGATGCCGCACAACCATCATGCCATTACTGGCCGCCCGCATGTTCAGATCCATGACAGCCGGCTGGTCCATCACCAAATCATCAGAATAGCCCTGGGCCCGTACTCGTTCTCTCTCCGGGGCCGACAGCGACTCGAAATGTAGCTGCCGCGACGTGACTACACCGGCACATTGCAGGCAGGGACGGCCAGGTGCGATATAGCTCGTCCGCGCATCCAGCGAGACAATCCCTTTCTCGTCGCCGCCGATTTCCGATCCGATATCGATATAGGGCCGGTGATACCTGTACGCGAACTCGCAAAGGAGCTGGCGCGGGAAGCCTTTATCCACGCAGCCGATCAGGAAGTCGGCTTCGCGCAGCCGGGCAAGTACGGCGCGATCCAGGACGTTCCCTTTAACTGCTTCCACCCGGCAATCCAGGCCCAAGCCCTCGATGCCCCGGCGAATCACCTCGACTTTTGGGGTTCCCTTGTCTACATCCTCCTGCGTCGCGTACAGGATGCGATTCAGGTTGATGATCTTGATTACGTCGTCGTCGATGAGCACGATATGGCGGCAACCCGCCCGCGCCAGCAACTCGCAAATGAGCGATCCCGTACCGCTCGCGCCGATGACTGCCACGGTAAGGCCGGCCAGGACGGCAAGCGCCCCGGCTCCGGTCAGTGCCAGTCCACGGTCAAACAACGCTGCTGGCGTCGGAGCAGGAGACGCCGGCCTCCCATCCAGGAGCCAGTAGGAAAGCGTCTCGCCCACGACGATCAGCCTGGCAAGGTCTTGCCGGCTGCCCGGATTCAGCCATAGTCGCCCACGCTGACTGGTTTTGCCAACCACCACGCTAACCACCCGCGTCGCGGGCTCCAGCTCCTGAAGGTTCTCGACCAGCAACGGCTCTTCCCGGTTGTCGTACAGGGAGAAGCCGACCTCTGCGTCGGCCAAGGGATGCGTGTGGAAAAACACCAGCCCGGCAAGCCGGTTCCGCCGCATCTCCAGATGCGCGCGCCGGATGTAGGAGGAATCGAAGATAAGGTGATCGTGAGCGGCAATCTTGAGATCGCCCGGCCCTGGCTCGAACAGCTTGACGACGAGGAACTCATGCCTGACCCCGGCCCGGCATTCGCCCAAAATGCCGATTGCTCCGGTCTCCGGGCATCGTCCGGAGCGGAAGGACGGTTTGAATAGCTCACGAAGCCGGTGCCAGCTCGCCTCGGTCATACGCAGATCAATAGGCATTCACTGCCCCCCGGTGCAAAAAGAAGCCTTTGCAATGCGTCAGATGGCTCGCCAGATCATCGAGGCCGCGCGCCCACGGCTTGCCATCCTGATAGTGCCAGGAGACTAGCTGCCATTGCCTTTCCTTGACGGTGATGATGCCGCCTTGGACACGCGGGTGAGTACCGTTGTTGAACTTGTAGGGCAGAGCCAGGTAGAAGGCATCCAGCGAAGCCGCGTCATAAGCCGCAGGAATCGCCACCAGGATGTCGTAGCTCTGCCGGTCCCAGGGAGGCGCGGGCGCCGGAATAGCCGATGCCAGGACATAGCACTGCCCGCCCACCTCGACCAGTTCCACGGCCGTGCCACGCTGGGCAAGTGCTTCCACTTCATCCTTCACGGCTTGAGGACACATCCTACTGGCCCCCTCCGTATTTCCCGTCACGCTGCGCCTCGAAGGCCATGCCGCGAGTCATGGTGATGGGAGTGTCGAGCGGCAGCAGCTTGTCGCTATCCGGCGGGTACAGCGTGTACTGCGTGTAGTCCAGGTTGATGCCCGGCAGGGCAAGGATTTCCCTGGGCGTCATCTGCGGCTTGGTGGCCACGGCCCAGCGCGTGTTGACCCGCAAGGCCAGCACCAGCTCGATCCCGAAATGCGGCGTGGTCCCTTTCTCCTTGAGGTACGCGCCCAGGGTCTGGTCGAGGTTTTCGATGACCGGCCCTTCTTGCCCATGCCGCGAAATGTCGTGCAGGCGGTCCAGGGGCTTGAGCGGTGCCGGCGGCAGTAGCGGTTGATGCAGGTGCTTGGCACCATCCTCCAGGACTTCCAGCAGCGCCGCGTTATCCGGCAGCTCGAACGTGGCCTCGGGACCGGCCGGCAGAAGTCGCACGGTGACGTGGACATGGTGGTGATGGTGTGCCTGGTCGTGGCTTTCGCCTTGAACGGCCGTTTCGTTCGCCGCAGCATTCATGGCTGCCTCCTTCTGTTCGTATGACTGCGTACCCTATTCCGTCTGGGTCCCGGAAGAGTCGCCTCTTCCTCCATACAAGGACATACGGCGAACCGTCCCGGTTCACGCCGGCGTCCCGATGTCAGTTGTCACGCTTCCCCGTATAAGTTAGAAACATGACGAAGCGCCGCGCGACTCCTGCCGCCCACGCCGGAGGGCATCCGCCGGACTTGTCCGGCGATCCCGACGACGATCTGCTTGTCTTCATGACCTGGAAAAAGGACGACCCGACGGTTGCTTGCGAAGCGTGGGCCGAGTTTTACCGCCGCCACGCCCCGTACCTTTTTGGCGTCTGCTGCAAGGCGTTCGGCAAGACTCTGAAAACGTGGGACCGGGTTTCCGATCTTGTCACCGACGTTTTCAAGCGGGTCTACGAGCACGCCGAATCCTTCAAGCCAAGCGGCCTCAAGGACCCAGAGGCCATGCGAAAGCGCGTCCGGGCATGGCTCGGCACCATTGCCCGGCGGATGTTTCTCGACCGCCTTCCGCCCAAAGATGCGCCCCAGGCGGAGTGCCAGCTCGACCAGAATCACTGGCAGAACATTGCCCAACCGGAAGCCGCCGAGGAATCCGGTTCTTCATTGATCGCCGTGGTCAGGGCCGCCATGCAGAAGGTCTTAACGGAACGGGAGCAGGAGGTGCTTCGCGTCACGCTTCACTGGTATGATCCAAGTAGCGATTACCAGCGCTTGCCAAACGAAGTTGCAGCCGAGCTTGCTAAACGTCTCGGCACTACCCCCGAGAACCTCCGAAAGATTCGTGAGAGAGCCTTAGCCAAGATCGAGGAGGAAGTCATCAAGGTCCTGGGTAGCTCGCCATTTAAGAGGTGAGCCTATGTCCACAAATAAGAAGCTAGAGAAAGACGGCCCACCCCCTAACGGGGTGAATCTGGAACGCCAGGTTTATGAGGCCATGCGCTCCCTGGGTTGGATTATCCCGACCACCGAGGAGGACGTTGAGCGGGCGGAAGCGCTGCTCTCAAAAGAGATTATCGAGTTGCCGGAAGACTTGCGGGACCCTTACGCAATACCGGCGAGCATGGACTCTGACTGCCCGCCTTCCGACCACAACCCCTCAACGGGAGACGCCGAAGTCGAAGAAAACCTTGCCCGTGCCGCCCGCGAGGGCGGAGTCATCCGGCCCGAGATCGAACAGCGGATGCGCCAAGACCGGCAAGCAGCAGAGCAAAAGATCGCATGAGCACAGACAAGCCAAAGCCGGTATTTCTCTCCGCCGCGCGCAAGCGCGAGATCGCGGAGCTTGCCGAAGCGGTTGCGCAGGAGTATTGCCCGGATGGCAGAATCGAGCCGGAGCGCATCGCCCAAGCCAAGTCGATTACCCTCAGCTTCGGTTGCTACGGCGATGCGTTCGATGGCATGTTGGAGCACCTGGCATGCCGGTTCCACATCTACTGCAACCTTGAGCGGGTTGGCCAGCGAAACTCCCCGAGGGCGCGATTCACGCTCGGCCATGAACTTGGCCACTTCTACATTGACGAGCACCGAAACGCGCTAAGCGCCGGTCGGGCGCCGGCTCACCCGTCGCGCTGCGAATTTGAATCGAAAAATCCCGTCGAACAGGAAGCTGACCTTTTTTCATCATGCCTCTTGATGCCGGCGGCTAGGTTCCTCAAGCAGGGCAAGCGGGCATCCGTCGGGCTTCCAGGGATTCTGGAACTCGCCGGCCAGTTCGGAACATCCGTCACCAGCACTGCCATCCGCTACGCTACGCTTGGTCTTAAGCCGTGTGTGGTCATCAAGTGGAGCGACAGCAAGTATGCCTGGAAATGGCTTTCCAGCGATGCCCTGGAAGGGCGGTTCCGAAAGACGTTTGAAAGCGCCGCCGCCATCCCCCAGGGATCGGCCACGGCAAGAGCACTCGCTGGCGAAACGCCGCCAGCGGCCGGCTTCTTTCAGACCGGCAGCACCGCAGCAGCCTGGTTCCCGCACATAAGCCACGGCGCCTTCCGCAACGTAATTCTGATCGAGCAGGCGATCCAGCTGGGACGTTTCGGCGTGCTGACGTTTTTGTATCCGGAGGCCGGGAGTTTCCCGGAATGGCGGGACGATTAAGCCGGCGTCGCACCTTCGCAATCCGAACGCCTCCCGTCAGCCAAGTCACCAGTGCGGGACCAGCGGCCCCAGTTCCCGTCCCGTACCCCACCCCTTTCCCTGTTCCGCTTTTCCCAAGAGAAGGAATGCCGCACTCCGATCTGCCGTAAAATCCTTCTGGACAAGAGCTACCGACCTTGACAAGTCTATCAGTAGCCGATAGATAAAAGGAACCTTGAAGGAGGGTACGGCATGTTGTATGCGCGTTCCTTGGAGATCGAGAAGCGACTGGACCAGGTACTCCGCCTGATCCGAACCGGCAGGTATTCCACGCCGAAACTGGCTGAGGAAGTCAGCGTCTCGATCCCGACCATTTCCCGCTGCGTTACCGCCCTGCGGGAGAGAGGGCATGACATCCGGGCGGAAAAACATGGCAACGGTTGGCGTTACGTACTTGTGCGACCGCCGAAAGCCGGAAACAGAACGGAATCAAGGCAGATGGCCGGAGCGACGCGATGAACCAACCGACGAAACCATGATGCAGGCAGGTGTGCCATGAACGCAGACATCCTCAAGCGCATCGTGCGTGCTATCGCCGAGGGTTCCCAAGGCGACCTGGATCGTCTTGCGCGCAAAGTTGTTGACTCGGAACGGCAAAGCGGCCACACCAGACTTGCCGATCAACTCGAAGCGATTCTGAATCGGCCCCGCCTTGTGAAGAATGGCCTGGCACCCACGACTGACAGCGAACGGAGCCTCAAGGAACTGCCCCTCAGCCGCCGGCATGGCGAGTTGCTGGCGACGGTCATTCCCAGAGAAGCGCTAGAACACCACATGGTTCTGACAGCCGCAACCGAAGAGCGGTTTGCCCGCATTGAGCGGGAGTACGCCGCCCGTGAGCGGCTGGGCGCCTACGGCCTCCAACCGCGTAAGACCATCTTGCTCTATGGACCTCCGGGATGCGGAAAATCGCTCGGGGCAAAGCGGCTGGCCTGGAACACGGGCTTGCCTCTGCTGAAGGTTCGTTTCGACGCGCTCATTTCATCTTACTTCGGTGAATCAGCGGCCAATCTGCGGGCCGTCTTCGTCGCGGCCAAGGAACGGCCGTGCGTGTTGCTGCTCGACGAGTGCGATTTCATCGCCCGTTCGCGTGTCAACTCCAAGGATATCGGGGAAGCATCACGCATTGTGAATTCCCTGTTGCAGTTGATGGAAGGGTACGACGCGCCCGGCCTGCTGGTTGCCACAACGAATGTCGAATCTTCGCTCGATGAAGCACTGTTCCGTCGCTTCGACGACGTATTCCAGGTTCCGCCCCCTGGCCCGGAAGAAGTCGAAAAACTCCTGAAGATGACGCTTTCCTCCGTTCAAGTCTCTGAACGGATTGCATGGAAAAGTGTCATAGAGAAACTGGCGGGCGCATCCGCCGCGATGGTCGTCAAGGCAGCTCAGGATGCGGCCAAGGCCGCTGTGCTTAGCGGTCAGAAGATCGTAACGGAATCGCACTTGAAAAACGCTATCGCTGAACTCAAGCGAGGTGATGGCAAGGAACATGGCGAGTAACTCATGCCGGCTTCGCACCAATTTGAGTATCTTCCCCTCATTCTCCGCGACCGGGGACCGGCGCGGTTTCCGCCGGCACCACAGGCTCCCGATCCAACCACGGCGAGCAACAAAACGAACCGTCCCGCACATAGCCTGGTCCTAAGAAACCGCGCCGGCACGATTGTCGCGAGCTGGCAGAGCCGCAAGGCACAGCGGCAGGCCGAGGGGCTACCCACCATCGAGGCCGGTATCCCCCTTTTGCTCAAGATTGATCCGTCGCTTGACCTGGACGAGCTGCGTCACTTCTTTCAATTCGAGATCGTTTCGGAACAGGAAGACGGTTTCGTCATCGTGGCGTCTGAAGACATCTCGCTGGCGAACTTTCAGCAGAAGCTCAACGATTTTGTGGCCAATATTGCCGGGTCGGCCAACGTGGCCAAGATTCACGAGTTGCGCGAGGACCCAAACCAGGAAGAACGCCTTCGGCGCATCCTGACCGATGCCCTGTTCAATGAATGGCCTGCGCTCGACGATGACCAGCTTTACATTTGCGACGTGAGTATCAGCTGCGCCGGCACCTGGCAGATCCCCAAAAAGCCCAAGCGCGGCCGGCTGACCGACGAGAAATGGGCACGCAAGGAAAGGGAATGGTCGGAGGCCCGCAACAACGCCTACGATCAATGGGACGCTCTTAAGGATCAGCGGTTTAATGCCATCCGCGAAATCATCTCCCATTACCACGGTGAGATTCTGCTCAACGTCGATGACTCGCCCGTCGATGCACCCACCTTGCCGGACAGCTTCACGCTGCGCCTGAAATTGCCGGGCCGAGGACTGAAAGACTTCGTGCTCAATTACCCCTACATCTTCGAGGTCGCCGAACCAGACGACATCGAACTTCCGCAGCAAATCGCGCGAGAAATGAGAGAGGTCCGGGCCAGGCTGGAAATCCAGGCTCCGGCCGCCGGCGCCCCTGCCGTCTGCGTCATCGACAGCGGCATCCAGGAAGAGCATTTCTTACTGGAGCCGGGAATCGACAAAGACAACTCCCACTGCTTCTTGCCGAACACGCCAGCGACCGACGTTGCCGATTACGTCAGGCCCGGCGGACACGGAACCCGCATCGCAGGCGCGGTGCTTCATGGCGAGAAGATTCGGACCGAAGGCCAGGTTCCCCTCGAAGCCTGGGTGCAAAACGCACGCATCCTCGATGCCGATTGCAATCTTCCGAAGGAGTTGTTCCCTCCAGCCGTCCTGCGCGAAGTGGTGAAGCGCTATCACGAGGGCAACCGGCATACGCGCATTTTCAACCATTCCATCAATGCCGACGCGCCGTGCCGCACCCGGCACATGTCTGCCTGGGCTGCCGAAATTGACCGCTTGAGCAGCGAGTATGACATCCTGGTCATCCAGAGTGCCGGCAACCTGAAATCCTCACGGCCGGCGCCGAAGCCGGGCATTGCCGAGTTTATCGGTGCTGGTCGGCCTTATCCCGACTATTTCGGCGAAATGGCCTGCCGCGTGGCCAACCCGGCGCAGAGTTTTCAGGCGCTGACGGTCGGCTCCGTCGCTTATGGCCCATTCGAGGATGCCACTTGGCGCAGCATCACTTCCCGGCCCGGCGACCCATCGGCTTTCAGCCGCGCTGGTCTGGGAATCTGGGACTCCATCAAGCCAGAAGTTGTCGAGTACGGGGGAGATTACCTGCGTGCTGCCGGCAATCCTCTCACGGTCGGCACGCCGGATAGCGCTCGCAATTGCTACCCGGAGTTGGTTCGCTCTACACGATTCGGGGGGCCGGCCTTCGACAAAGACGACGTGGGAACGTCTTACGCCGCGCCGAAAGTCGCCCGGATCGCCGCCCGGCTGCAAGCCTTGCTGCCGGATGAGCCCTGCTTGCTCTATCGCGGCCTGATCGTGCAGTCCGCCCGCTGGCCTCAGTGGGCCAACACTTTGCCCGTTGACCAGCAAGCAGCGCTGCTAAAACGCATTGGCTATGGCATCCCCGACATAGACCGGGCCACCACGAACACCGATCACCGGACAACGTTCATTACGCACCGCGACCGCGAAATCGGGGCCGGTGATTGCCACGTCTATCAGGTTCCGATTCCTGAGCAGCTTCGCCGGCCGGGCGACGATTACGATATTCTGGTTGAGGTCACTCTTTCCTACGCGGCCGAGCCGAGGCGGACTCGGCGCACGCCGCGCGGGTATCTCTCCGTCTGGCTCGACTGGCTGAGCAACCGCAGAGGCGAATCGCTCGATGCTTTCCTGACACGCGCGCTCAAGGGAGATGAAGATACGATCCAGGAGGGCACCAGCTTTGGCTGGGTGATTGAGGCACGCGGGCAATGGGGCCGCATTCCTGACATCCGCCGGAGTGTCGGCACCGTCCAAAAGGATTGGGCGATGGTCAAATCCAATGCCTTGCCCCAAGATCTTTGCATCGCGGTACGGGGGCATCGCGGTTGGAGCCGCGACCCCGAGGCAGCTGCACGCTACTCCCTCGTGGTCAGCTTCGAGATTCTCAGCCAAGAGATTTCGATTTATGAGCCGCTCCGCACGGCTGTACTGGAGCTTCAGGCCGAGGTGGAAGCCGAAGTTGAGGCGGAAGCCACGATTGAGGTTGAGGAGTGAAATGGCCGGGAACAACATCGGCTAAAGAGGTCAGCAGCGTGACGAACGTTCGCGGATAAGGTCGGTTTCATCTAGACCGTTGCTGATCTGCCGCGGGGGTACCACAGCATCAATCCGCAATCGCCTTAATAAACGCCTCGCGTGCGTCGTTGTAGAAGACGACCGTCACCTTGGTTGCCAGATCGTCGGAGAGGTCGAACAGCTGCTTCCGCGACGAGACCGGCATGAGCACGACTGAGGCACCCTTCTCCACGGCGAGTTCCACCACGTCGATGGCGTTGTGCAACGGGTCAATCGAGCCGCCCAGGTTAATGCCGCCGACGACCACTAGCCCGCCGCGAAGACTCTTGTTAATCAGCGCCGAGCAGAGGGCCAGCAACACCGCGACACCAAGCGACCGGCCACTCTTGCTGGCGTCGAAAGCGCGGAGCTGGATGGAGAACTCGTGTTCGCGCGGGTTACGATCACCCACCAGCTCGGTGGCGCGAGAATAGAGGTTCGCCTCCGCATACTTCACCGATTCCGTGAATGGCGGTGGCGCTGGTCGGTTGAGGACACGGACGCCGCTGCCTGGGCCTTCGGTGACTTCGATCCGGTAAAGCCCGGAGCCTTCATCCTGTCCACCGGGACTGATGGCCCAGACCTGGCCGGGCGGCAGGGGATCGCGGCCAACGTGGTCCTCGCTCTGAAGTTCGGGCGTCACGACGAACTTTTCCACGCCGTCGTTGCCCAGCGTGTAGCTGAACTGCGTGTTGCGGAATTCGGCGGTGCCGATCCTCTTCTGCTGCTCCTTCACCCGCCGCCGACATTCCAGGGCCAGGCGCACGGCCCATTCCAGGTCCTCGTCACTGACCTCCGCTTCGGGCGACGGGTGGACCAGTTTCAACAGCCCGCTGATGGTCTTGTTGACGGCGTTCTGATCGCGACCGCTGAGCGCCCCGCCGAACGTGACCCGGCCCTGCAGCTTGGCAATCCGGCTCTGGCTCCGCAGGCGGCTCCAGCACTCGCTCAGGAAGTCACTTACCAGGCCGAAATGGTTGGTCTTCGTAGCCTCGCTGATCTTTGGCACGTCCCAGCCGGGAAGGTAACAATGGATGCGATCCATCAAGGCGGTATCGTTCCTCATCTCCGGGGGCATTGGGCTGAACAGGTGGCCGACGCGCTGTTGGTGGGCCACGTCCACATCGAAGTTGCCCACCATGACGATGCCGCCGTAGGCACGGATGCTTTCCTTGCCCCGGCTGAACTCGCCGGACTCCATGTAGCCCTTCATAATGTTGACGCCATCCTTCTGATCGAAGGAGACGCCGGAGATTTCATCAAAGCAGACGACATCGTACTGGCAGACGAGACCCCGCTGCCCGGTGGCCATGTTCACGAACATGCGAGCGACCGTGGCCTTACCGCCGCTGACCAAGTGGGCATAGGGTGAGATTTGCTGGAACAGATGACTCTTGCCGGTGCCGCGCGGCCCCAGCTCCACCATGTTGTAGTTGTTCTCCACGAACGGCACCATGCGGAGGATCAGCACGTCGATGTTCCGTTCGGTCATCGCGGTCGGCTCCAGGCCGATGCTCCGCAGCAAGAAGTGTTTCCACTCCGCAGTGCTGAACTTTGACCGTCCCTCATAGAGGGTGTCGAGCACGTCCCGCTTCGAGAGCTGGATGGGCCGCAGCGCCGCGATGGAGAAGGGCCTGCCATTGCGCTCCTCGGCGATCACGGAATCGTAGCTGAGGTCGATCTCAGCGTAGAAGCCGCCCGTCAGCATCCGCTCGTTTTGGTTCACGAGCTTGCCTTCGATACTCACGTCCTTGAGTTGCAGGCTGGGCAGCGTGGCCAGGTACGAGTCGGTCTTTGCGTCCAGCCGGGCGGAGATGATGTCGATGACCTTGACCATCCCCGATTCCTTGGCCCGCGACTTGAACAGTTCCTCCTCCCCGCTGCGCACGGCCCTGTCGCGGAGCTGTCGTTCCACGATCTGCAAGCCTTCTTGAATCTCGTCTTCGTTAATGCTGGCGCAGTACCGACCGAGCAGGAACTCGCAGACGTAGGTGGGGACGGGATACTGGCGGGCGAACTTGCGCACGAGGTCTTTGCGGACGATGTAACCGTCGAAAGCGCCCGCCGCCAGTCGGTCCAGGTTGTCCAGCTGCATCACCACCTTAACCTCCCACCGTCACCGGCATCTTGTCGATGACGTTTCCTGCTGCGTCGAGCAGCACAAGATTCGTCGCGTTCCCCTCGCGCCGGTCATCGACCACCACGATAGCCACGGTGCCGTCATCGCCCACGGCCTTCGCGCTGGCCAGCGAGGTCGAGGGGTCCGCTGCCTTGTCGCGCAGGTCCACCTTGCAGCCGACGAACTGGCCACTGACCTTGATCCGGCAGCGCAGGCCCGCCCACTTCACTTGCTCTATTTTCGCCGAAACGACCGCCTGCTTGCCAGGTCGGACGGCCAGCGTCGGCACCACGCATTCCTGCAAGCTCAGCCCGCCGTGGTTATACTCCTCACCCGCCAGGAAGCAGTCGATTCCGGGCGGGCAGGCGATCCGCACGTCATCCGACCAAAACCAGGGGAAGCACGGCAGATCCACGGTCGCCTTGGGCTTCACCACGGCGCAGCGCCGCCAGCGTGTGGCCGTCAGGAACCTCGGCAAATCGGTCTTTGGCAAGCCGCCCGGCAGGAGCAGCCAACCGTGATCGGTGACGACGCGGACTTCACGCCAGCCAGCCGCCAGAAGTGCCTCGATACGGCTGACCAGAGCAGCGATCAATTCGGGGATGCGCCGGGCTAGGCCGATGCCCTCGGCGTGGCCGGTCTTGTCGAGGTTGCCAAACTCGGTCCAGGCCCGGCCCTCCGGGGCGCCCGTTTCGTTCACGGTCAAGACTTGAAAACCGTCCTCCTCCAGCAGCTTGCGGAAACGGTCGATGGTCAGGTCTTTATCATCCTGGGCGACCGTGGGGCGGAACTCCTCGCCTGCCGTCACGCCGCTGATCTTGTTAGCCACCGGGGAAACGGCGGGCTTGGCGGTCGGCGTCACCGTGGGCAGAGCAGCGGTGTGGTGCGTCAACTGAATACTGCCGACTTTGCCTTCGAGCGCTGCCTTGAGCTTCTGGCCGATGTCGAAGCGCAGGCCGTCCGCGAACAGGACGCAAGTGCCAGCAGGCACGTCGGCCAGGCGCGGGGATTCTTTTCCCAGCAGGGGCGCAGCCTTGACTCTCTGCTGGAAAAGCTCAGCGGCATCGCGCAGCCAGGGTGTGTAGACCTGAGCGATGGCGGCGCAGATCGCCGTCCGGTCCCGCTCACCCGTCACGGCGGCCAGGGCGTCCAGCACGGCGGCGTCGGCTTGCCAGCCGCCCTCCGTGTACGCGCGGATCATGTCGCCGGTGGTTGCCCCGCCCAGCGCCGTGGCCGTGGCCTCGGCGAGAGCGGCCAAATGCGCTACGGCTTGGGCGAGGGGAGCGCGGCCTAACTTGGCCCAGACCCATTCCCGTCGATGCTTGTGCTGTTCATCCAGCTCCTTGAGCCGAGATCGCGCCTTGGCGGGACTTGCCCCGCTCAATCCCTCAAGGGCGTTTCGGAGGTCGGCTTCATCGGCCTCGTTATCCTGGGGCCAGAACTCGACGCGCTCGTTGTCAAAAAGGCCCCCTACCGTCTTCTGCGGCCTGGCCCTGCGGAGCAGCTCGATGAGGCCGAGGTAGCGCGACGGCGAAGCGGCGAATCGCTTCCATGCCGTCTTCCACACCGGCTTGTCCTGTAGGCCGAGCTTCTCCGCACCCACCAGATCGCCGTCGCTCGCCGGGTCAAATCCGTAATCGGCAATGCACCGGCTGCACAGCGTCTCCCAGCGGTTCGTGTCCCATCGCTCCTTGCTGCCTTTCGGGTCGGAAAGCCAGGTCAATAGGTCATCTACGAGATCGTCACTGATGAGCGCGTCGAAGTCCTGACTGTCGAGCTGGCCAGCAGCGCTCTTGGCTTTCAGATCGGCGACCGGCACATCGACCAGCCTATCCAGGGCGCGCCGGATGGCGTTCGCGGTCGCGGCGTCCCTGGCCAGCTTGAGGCCCAGCCCGCCTCTCTCGGTCTGCAAGAAGGCGGCAACCGTCCAGTCCTTGGCGTTTGCCTGGGACCAAAAGACGCCTCGGTATTGCAGCTCGGCGAGCGGCTTGAGGTCCGCAGGGCACTCCTCCGTCGCGCGGATCGTTGCGCGGCTCACACCAGGCAGGTAGAGGATTGGCACGGCCCCTGACGGCAAAGATATGTCGGGCACTCTTCCCGCCAGCGCACATCGGAGCCAGATTGCCGGGCCGGTGCGCTTGTCCTTGTCGTAGGGGCCGAGGGTAAGAAACTGAGGCAGTGCCAGGCGGAGACGCGGCGCAAGTTTCTCCCACTCCCGCTTCTCGTCCGGCCACAGGATCGCGGCGGGGGCCACCATGTCGTCCTGGTTGTAGACGGCAGCGGCGCGCAGGGCGTCCACCAAGGCGTCGAACACAGTGACGGGTGCCATTGTCTGCACGATGGCCATATTCACTTACCAGCCTTCTTCCGCGCTGCCTTCTTCTCGGCGATCGTCAGGTGATGATCGTTGATGCGATCACCCCCGAAAAACTCGTACCACGGGGCGCTTTCGGGATCTTTGCCACGGTCCTTGGTCCATTTGATATTCGGGTTCTTCCGCAAGACCTCGGCAGTGACGAACGGGCGGATGTTCATTCGCACGCCGTCATTCAGGTCGGGGTTCCAGCCGATGGGCTGTTCCTCAATAGGTTTCCAGCGCACGAAGATGTCATAAGGCTTCTCGCCAGTTAAAATCGCCTTGAGCTTCTCCTGCAAGTCTTGGGCTGCTTTGAGCCGCAGATCGGCCCCGGCCTTACCCTCCCTGGCGTCGTTGACCTGCGCCGTGATCCAGTCTTGCAAGTAGGCGTAGGTGAGGTTCTCCAGCGCCTTGTAGTTCAGCTTGTGGTAGTTCACCAGGCACGAGAAGCCGTCCTTGCGACCGTCCCAGATGTGCCAGATAAACGGGCGCTGGTGAAACCTTTTGCAGTGCTGCTCGAAGAACTGGTTACGAAGCCAGTCGTCCAGCGTCATCCCCGCCTTGCAGCCGGTGTCGGTCAGAAGCTTGTCGAGAAGGGCCGCTGTCCACGATGAACCGTAAGCGGTACGGAGGACTTCAAGCAGGCGTTCGGCAGCAGGAGCCTTGCCGCGAACGGCAGGGATGCACACGATGCCGTCCTTATCGGCCAGCTTGTCAATGGCATCGATCTCTTTCGGCTGCTCCGGCCAGCGGTAGCCGAGCAGTCGCGCAACGGCCACTTGTAGAGGGTCGGTGCTATTGGCGATGTCTCCCTTGAAAAGCCACTGGGTCGGATCATCTGAGTGCGGCTCAGGAAGTCCGTGCGGGTATTTCTTGGCGGCAATCCGCTGCCAGTGAGCCAAGTCAAATGGAACCTTGGTGACGTAGCCGTTGTCGATGCTCAGCTTTTGGTTGCTGGCCCGAATCTGCTTCACAAACTCGCCGCTTTGAGCAAAAGCCCAGATCGCAGGCAACGTGTCCGGTGACTTGGGGATCAACACGGGAGTAGTGTTGGTAAAGACAACCCCCGTGTAGCGCACAAACCTGAGAATGCCGGTTTGTGACATGGCTAACCCTTGACGCCCCCAAGCCGACCGACCTCGGATGGTCCCTTGTCCAAAAGACTCTTCCAGCAGTTCAGAGCGAACGAGCGAATCGCATCCCGCAACCGTCCTGTCCTCCATCGGAGTAGTTTGTAGGCGGGTGAACTTGTTACTGTTGGGCACTTCCCAGAACTTGCAAACGAAATGAGGATTGTCCTCGGTGGAGATTCCTTGGAAACAGTCCGCGAAGTCACTCAGGTAGTTTCCTTCGTGAACCGCCTTGAATTGGATCACCGCATCAGGGTTCCTCAACTGATCCACTTGTCGCACCGGCTGTACCGGCGTCGTCTCGCGGTTGGCCAGCCGAGCGGCTTTCTCGCCAGGGGTCTGTGCCTCGGCCACATCAACTCCAGCTAACAGACTGGCCTCGGTTGGAGGAAGGGCGCTCAGCGCAAGCAGGATGATGTTCACCACTTCGCCACTGATCGTCTCGAAGGCCCGCGCCCCCAAACGGGCCACAAGATTCCATGTCTGCTCCTTGAGTAATGCTTCTCGGAGCTTCTTGTACGTTGTCAAGAATAGCCAATTCTGCGGCGTGACAAGGGCCGTGGTGCCGGCAGGACTGCAAAGGTCCAGACACCGCAGGACGAAAGCGGTGGCGAGGTCGGCTTTACCGAGCGTGTAGTGATCCTCCAGATAGCTCTTCACGACATCAGCTTGTTTGCTGCGACCGAGGTACGGCACATTCGTCGTCACAAACGTGTACCGACCTGAAAGTAATTCAGCGGCCTTGGCGATGCCCTGCGCCGCCACACCCAATGCCGCCAGGTCCGCATCTCCCTGCTGCTTCGCCAGCGCCTTGGCCAGCAACGGCTGAACATCAGCCAATGTTCCGGTGATTCCTGGTGCGCCAAGTACCGTCCGTGGTTCGATCAGGCTGCCGAGGTCTGGGGCTTTGAGGAAAAGGTCGTACAGGTCGCCGAGGGTGATTCCCAGGTTGCGATTGCCATTCGCAAGCGACTGCCACTCCTCCCGCTTGCCCACCACACCCTGGCCAGAGCAAGCGATGTTTAGCGGCGGAAGCTGTCGATAGCCCAGCGGTCGGCCATCTTCGTCTGGATATTTCCACGCTGCCAAGGCGAGCGCGAACGCTGCGATTTGTGTGCAGCGGGGATCGAGTTCCAGGCCGAACAGGTTCTCTTGGAGCACAGCGTCACAGGCTTCGCGCGCTGACAGCCCCTCATCGTGCATCCGCAGCGGGACCAGCAGATTAAAGGCAGACACCAGGAAATGGCCACTGCCACAGCAAGGATCAAGCATCGTGAATTCTTTGAGTGTCTTGGGCCATCCCTCGAACTTTCCCGCTGCCGGAGTGCCGTCGTCGCGCCAGCGCAGATACTCCATCTCGACCGGGGCCTTGCCTGCTGGCACGCCCGCACCGCCCGGTGGTCCCTCGATGTTGTGCCTGGCGCACCACCAGGCCCCGATGGTGTTGTGCAGGAGGAACTGCACCATGTAATGCTCGGTAAAGAGCTGCGTCACGGCGGGCAAGGTCCGCCCGTCGATCTTCTCGCCACTGTCGTTGACCTCCTTCTTCTTTTTTGACTGCCAGAACTGGTAGACCCAACCGAGGCTGTCGTCGGCGGTAAACGTCGAGGCCGGGAGGCTGGCAAGCAGTTTCTCAAGCGGCAGCCGGTCGTTGACGGGAAACTCGACTTCCAGCAGGACATCATCGGTGCGGAAAATCTGGGGCAGCATGCGGCTGGCGTAGCGAGCGGCGAGGACATAGCCGTTCGCCGCTCCCTCCTGCTTGGCCAGCTCGTCGCAGTCGGCGAGGCTGACCGGCACCCCGTCCGGGTGCATCAGCAGGTTGTTCTCGGCCAGGAAGCGCGCGAACAGCATCCGGTGCCAGTATTCGTAGGCGAGTTCCTGGGTGAGTTGGTCGATGCTCTGGGTCTTGTTGGCCCGGCGTACATCGCCCACTTGCCGGCCACGGGCACGCAGCCGAGTGCGCAACTCGCGGTCCAGGGCGCTGAAGTGCGCGAATGGCTCGGCAGCATCAACGGCCCGCTTCTGGAGCGCAGCGCGCGCCGCGGTCTGGGCCAAGTCACGGGCCTGGATGCAGACGTTCTCCAGTTGGCGGCGTGCTTCAGAGGCCAGCGGCGGCATCGTTCTACCTTCCCAGATGATGAACTTACAGGATTACCGGCCCGTCCTTGAGCTTGTCACGAATCTGCTTTTCCGTGGTCGTCAACCAGTTGCGCAGGTCATCCTCGTTCTTGAGGGTCCCGCCCGTCAGCTTCACATATTGGGCCTTCGGTTCCAGCAGCTTGGCGGCGGCGGCAAGGGCCTGGGCGAAGCGGGTGGGCAGAGCATCGGCGAGGGTCTTCCACTCCTTGAGCCTTGTCGTGGTCAGCGTGGCCAGGATTTCGTCCGTGGTGCCGACCGCAATCGTCGGCAGCGTGTCGAGTTGGTACTCCTCCGTGAGGGCTGTCTGCTGATCGAGCGACAACTGTTGCCAGGTCGCCGATGCGTCCAGCATCGCCTGCCCCTCCTGTTGCAGTTTCTTGCAGGCGGCGTGCGCCTGGTTCAGGGCTTCACGGAGGGCCTGGGTGAGCTTGTCCGCGAGGCCCGGAACCGAATCCGGCTCATCGAGCAGGCGGCGGTACTGTTCGATGGCATCGACCTCTGGCTGCACATCCGCGGCAACGGGTAGCTCGGCGGCGTGGCCCAGCAGTTGCTCGAGTTTCTTCCAGGGCGGCTCCCGCTGCTGGATCAGTTCTCCACGCTTCTGCCAATCGCTGGCTTCCTTGGTGAGCCGATCCTTGTAGTCGTGGATCGTCTTGAGCTGGTCGTTGCCGACACGGTTGGCCATGTCGGTCAGGTGCGTGGTGTCGGGCGGCTCTGGCAGTGGCGGAGCGCCGCCTGCGGCCTCGGCCCGTGCCTTCATAATGGAGATGAACTCGGCGGCGTTGGCCGACTCCTGGCCCGGCTGGACGTTCAGGCCCACGGCCTTGAAAAGCGCCCGGATCGCAATGAGCTGCACCGTGGTCAGCGTGATGTTTTCAACCCGGAAGTCGGTCGCGGCGATGTTCTTTTGGTCCAGCTTGTACTTCGCAACCGGCTCGTTGCCGCTGCGAGCCTGGAGCAGTCCGGCGTTAAACATAACGACAAGAGCAGCGTCTACGGCGTCCTGCGGCCAGCCGTAAGGGGGCGCGCCGAAATGCTTGCGGACCTCCGTACCTTTTTTGCCGCTGCCGACGAAGCTGTGGACCGCCGCGCAGACCGGATGCTTGTCGGGATCTCCCTGGTAGCTGACCGCAGACAGGGCGTCGCCGTCACCCTTCCTCGACCGCTCGATGACCTTGAGCCAGTCCTTGGCCGGCGCGTCGGCCTTGTGGAATTCCGGGTAAAGGCGGTCCAGACACGCCTTGGCCGCGGTCTGCACTTTATCAGCCAAGAGCGTCCCGCCCACCGGGTCGCCGCCCCCCGCGATGTAGACCGCCGTTTCGTTGAGGATTTCGGTAATGATGCCGTCGCGTTTCTGGCGCGCCTGTTCCTGCGTGGTCTCCATCGCCTTCCGCGCCTCGATGCCTTCGGGCGTGCTGGGCGTGCCCTTGGCCTGGAGCGTGGTCGTGGCAGCGTAATAGCTGGCAATGGCCCGCTTCAAGTCTTCAGCCTGCTTGCGGGGGATGAACCCGTAGACCACCGCCGCCGAGTCGCCCGCGGCATGGGCGTCGTCCACCACTGTCTTTTCCTCGACCTCCCAGCCGTCGCGCAGCCAGACCGGGATCGTGGTGCCGCCCGTGGCAGGCTGCTCGGCCCCGAAATGGAGGTCGATGTCGCGGGCCACCTTGCTCTCGCCGTGCGTTAGCTTGAACTTCTTGAAGACTTCGTTGCACTGAGTCTTGAGCAGCTGGGCGCGTTCGCTGCCGAGCTTTGCGGCGTCGCCCAGGAGCTTGTTCATGGATTCCAGGTATGCCTGGTTCCACTCGCTCCCCTCGCGCGTCTGCATCCGGTACTCATCGTCCACACGCATTACGGCACCGGAGGCGACGAGTTTATCCAACAGCTCAGGAACCTTTTTGCGAAGCTCGGCACTGCTGGCGTTCAAGTCGGTGACGAGGAGATCAGCCAGTGTCTCGGCGTTCGCGCGGATGCCAGCATCAGAAGGTTCCCCTTTGTGGGGCAACTGGCCGATCAGGAAGATCAAGGCGCAGATTTGGTAGCGCAACTCGCCGTCTTCTTCCTGCTTTTGCTTGGCGATGGTTTCCGAGATTTCTTGCAGGAGGACGCCCGACTGGAGAACCTTGGTCACAATATGCTCGAACAGAAACGCGCCGCTGACCACATTGCCGAGGGGTAGCCCTGCCGTCTTTTGCACGGCGTCATAGACGATCCAGAGCTGGGTTCGGAGCTGCGCGCCGGTGCCTGCCTTATCCACCGCCCGCAGCACCCGCTCCCAGAAACGCCGGCGCACGGGCAGCAGGGGGTAATCCTGGGCCAGGAGGCCCCGGTCGCGGGTTGTGAAGGCAATTTTCGTGGACGACAGGTGCCGCTCGATCTCGCCGCTGTGCGACTCCAGCCTCGACTTCAGTTCGGGTTCCGCCGAGGGCTTCTTCTTGAGGACGACTTCGCGCGTCACCTTCTCCACATCGGTATCCTGCAACTCCACCTTCAGCGGGAAGCGGCCCTGGAGCCGTTCGAGCAGCGCCGTGCCCGTCAGCGCGTTCTGGCCGGTGGCCACGAACAGGACGTTCGCCCCCAGGCGCGAGCAGACCTGCTCCTGCAAGTCCTGCACCGCCTTTGAGCGGGCCAGGGTGTCGCCGATATACTGCTGTACTTCATCGAGGACGATGATCGTCAGGGGCAGCTTCTTTTTCCGCGTAAGCGCCTGCTTGATCTTGTCGATCATGTCATCAATGGAGACATCATCCACCTTGGGGAACTGCTTCTGGAGCAGCAGCTTGACCTCGCTGGGCTTGCCTGCAAAGCCGGGCCGCGCCGCCAGGATCGCCTTGGCGATGGCGTCCGAGACGTACAGGTTGGTCAGCTCGCGCTCGAAGTCAGCGCCCGCCGCTTGAACGTGGTGTCGGACAGCATCTTCCAGCCCCTCCTCGCGGAGCCAAAGGACGAAGGATGCGCGCGAATACTGTGGAGGCAGTCCCACCGACTTAAAGATGATGGCCAGCAACTCCAGCCGCACGCTGTCGCCCGCCCCGGCCCCCAGGGTGCCCGCGGCGGCGTGAAGCCCGCCGTATTTCTTCGCCTGGTTGGATAGTTCCGTGAGCAGGTCTTTGATGTTTTGCGGCAGCTTGGCCAGGCCCCGCGCTTTGGCCCCATCAGGAAACTGGTAATCCAGCCACAGGTGCTGGAGAACCTTTACCAGATGGCTCTTGCCGCTGCCGAAGAAGCCGCTGACCCAGACGCCCGGCTGCTCGGACTTGTCCAGGTTGGCCAGGTATTGGGACAGAATGCGGTTGAGGCCATCGGCGTACTGACCGTCACAGACGAAGTTACTAATCTCGTAGCGCAGCGTGTCCAGCTCTGGGTCGGTCAGGCCGGTCGTGACCTTGGCCACGCCCTGGTTGAGGAGCTTGTTCTGGCTGGGGTCCTTATCGTAGACTTCGCGGTTGAGTGTCATCGGCGACTGTCTCCCTCGGCGGGGGTGATCGGTACGGCGTGGTAATTCCAGCCGTCGCGAGCATCCAGCAGGCGGTAATTGTCTTGCTCGTACACGCCGGGGAAAAAGACCAGTAGCCGCCCCCGGATGTGCGGCTCGACCAGCGGCAAGACCTCGGAGATGCGCAGGAAGCCAAACAACGATGCCACGCCGCTGACGGCAACCACAGTGTCCTCGGCGTGGGGCACAGATTGCAGGGCAGCGATGATCCTCCCGGCCACGCTCTCCCTGAATTCGGCCAGCGGCCCATCGTCCAGCAGCTCCGGCGACTCGAAATAGCTCTCCGCGTAGCCGGAATAGGGCGGGCTGCTCAGCCAGTCTGCGAAGGCGTCGGTCACGTCGCAGTGGTGCCAGCGATGGCCAGCCGCGTGGGTCGCCTCCGCGAAGAGGCCGATCCTCAGCCGCAGTTTCCGCTCGTCCTCCTTGTCGTACACGGCAAGCCAGACCCGCTGCGCCCCGGCCATGTTCCGGTCCCACGGCAGGGCACAGACGCGCTGGTAATTGCGTTTGAGCACTTCAATCCGGCTCATGGCTTGCTAGCTCCTCTCGTGGCGTCAGCAGCCCCGGAAACGTGATCTCCACCACGGCCCCCGCCGCCTTGTAGCGGAGCCAGCCCTGCTTCGACGCCTCCACCACGAGGTCCAGCACTTCGCCGGGTGTGCGGTCGAGCAACCGGGTCCACAGGCAATCCAGCAGCCGCTTGCCGCGTAGCCCACAAAGATACCCCAGGACGAGAGCAAAGGCGACGTTAGCCGGTGTGACGCGCGCCCGGCTACGATGCTTCACGACCTTGCCACGGAGGAAGCCCGCCTGCGCCCAGGTAGACGCCAACCGCTGGGCAGTCGCCAGCAACGTGGACCCCTGAAACCGGCTGGGGAACTGCCGGGCGAGCTGCTCGGCGATGGCGGCAGGGGCAACGACCCCGCCCTGGGCGATCTCCAGAACCCAAGGCGTCGCCTCCCGCAGAAGCGGATCGCGGGCTGCGGCCACGAGAAACGCCAGCATCGGCCTGCCCTCCTTGTCAGCTGCCCAGAAGTGGCGCAGCAGCCGAAAGAGTGAGCAGGTCGGGTCGAGGCAGTAAAGCTCCGTCAGCCGCTTTGCGCTTCTTTGCCGGGTTGTCTGGGTCGGTTTGCCGAGGACGTTTTCTTCGATGATGGCGGACAGGTAGGCATCGGCTTTGGCGCTTGGGTTGACCTTCTCCAGCACCAAGGTCAACTCGTCAAGCATCATGGTGCGACTGGTGTGGACGCTGGTGGTGCCGTTCCGAAATCCAAAGGATTCACCGTTCCACATGGTCCATCACCTGTTCACAGCAGCGTGACCAGCACCACCAGATACTCGCCCGGCGAGAACTCCTCTGGGTAGTCGGGCAGCAGCTTCTTGCCGAACCTGGCCTCCCCGCCTGATGATGGGGCCAGGATGACGGGCGGCATGGCCCTGACCTGATCGCCGTGCGACACAACCAGCACTTCAAACAGGCAGCGCTTGCCGTCGAGGGCCTCCTGCTCGCGCTTCCCCGTTAGGTGCTCGATGACCCCGATGGGGATTTTGTGCGTGCGAGCGTTCGCGTGCGGGATCGCCGCGTACCGTGCCATCTTGAGCATCTGTAGCCGTCTCGCTGGACGCTGATTCTGAATTTCAGAAATTCTACAGTCGAGGCCCGGCCAGGGCAAGAAAACTCAGCCAAGCAAATTCTTCGCGAGCCAGAGATTGGAGTGATAACAGGTAAACTCCGCAGGAGGCGCATCCTGGCGCATCCTCATTTCGCGTTTTCTCAGGTTACTGCCTCGGCCTCGGTCCTTTCCGGCAGGCTCACCTTGAACTCTTCCTCGCCGACGCCAAGCGCCAGCGCCAAGCGCCGGACGGTTGCCCATGTTGGCCCGCGCGTCCCTTGTTCCAGAGCAGCGATGGCCTGCGGGGATAGCCCAGCCTTTTCCGCCAGATGCGCCTGTGTCAAGCCAGCTTTTTCTCGAAGCGCCTTCAAGCGGAGCGCGAAGTCGTCCACCCAGGCCGAGCCGGTCCAGGTCTTGTTCATCAGCGCGAAAACGATGTCCGTCTTGCGTACGCTCGCGGGCAGCCCGATTTCCTGGCGGAGAACGTCGTAAAACTCGCTTCTGGACCTGCATTGCGGGTAGGCCCGCTCCCATTTCTCGTTGCCCTTCGCGCCCCACACGTACCACACCTTTTTACCTCGAACGACCTTGGCGTGGATCAGCGCAGCCATGTCGTGCCCCCTCCTTCTGGAAGCTGGGTAGCCGAACGATTGCCACAGTTGTAGTATTGCTACAGGCGTAGCAGTCAAGGTGTGCGGTTGTCTGGCGGCATGGGCGGGCCGACATCCTGCCTGGCAACGGCGTCTTCTTCAGCAAGCCAGAGCCTCCACCGCCTGCACCTTGGGAGGGAATCGTCATGGCCGTCGCGCTCACCAACGAGATCGCCAAGATTGCTGCCGTGGACCTGTTCAAGCGCAGCAAGACGGGGGAGATCGAGGCGGGTCTCTTCGTGGCACGCCCCTTTTACCTCGACTACGACCGGGCGCATCTCCTGGTCGCCGATGCCTGGAAGCAAAAGGCCAGGGGCATTCCACAAGGCACCTTCTTGCTCGGCTACTACGAGAACGAGGACGGCATCGCGGAAGCCCTGCTGCTTCGGGCGCTGCGGCCCACGAAGCTGCCGACCGACAGCGACATCATCAGTTCGATGATCGAGTATTACAAAGACAACCTGCGGACGGCGGGAAAAGAATCGCAGCTGGACAGCTTCACGCGGTACGAGTTCAGTTTCTCCGGCCTGGACTGCCGCATCCTGGGGACGTTCTACAAGGACGAGGAGGGCAAGACCCACTTCGGGGCCGACGTGGAGAACTTCTACAGCGCCCACAACTACAGCGTCGTCAAGCCCAAGCCCGATGTCTTGGAGGCCATCGTCAACTTTCGGGAAGGCGAGGTCGCGGGGAATCCCACCGACATCCGCCTGGGCAAAGTCCGCTACAGTTCTTCTCGTCGCTTTCAAGCGCAGGACGATGACGTGCCGGTTTTCGTAAGCCCGAAAGACTTTCTCGGCAAACGAACGGCCCTCTTCGGCATGACCCGCACCGGGAAGTCGAACACGGTCAAGAAGATCATCCAGGCCAGCGTTCTAATGAGCGGCAAGGCTCCGTATACGCTGGACAAGCCGGTCAGCGAAAGCGTCGAGGCCAGGCTGGAGCCGTTCAGCCCTGATGGGGTGCCCAAGTACCCGGTGGGCCAGATCATCTTCGACATCAACGGCGAGTATGCCAACGCCAACCTTCAGGACGAGGGCACGGCCATCTTCGAGTTGTACAAGAAGCAAGTGACCCGCTACAGCGTTCTGGAGAAGCCGGGCTTCAAGGTGATGAAGGTGAACTTCTACCGGGACATCGCCTCCGGCTTCGAGTTGATTTGCAGCCATCTCGCCCTCGAAGGTGCTGATTACACCAAGAGCTTCCTGTCCGCCGACCTGACCGAGCCGGAGGACAAGACGGATTTCTCCGCCATGACCCGCTATGACCGCAAGAAGGCCGCGTACTTGTGCTGCCTCTATCGGGCGGGCTTCAAGGTGCCGAGCGGTTTCCGGGTGAAGTTCCAAGGCAACAAGGAATTGAACCGAATGGTTCGGGAAGATGGCAGCCTTGACCCGGACAAAGGGATCACCTTGCAGGACGCTACCGACTGGTTCACGGCAATTTGGGAGAACTACGACGACAACTACTTCGCCGACTACAAGCGGAAGAAAGGCCAGGAGTGGGCCGACGAGGACTTGAAGGCCATGATGGTATTCCTGACGCGCAAGACCAAGCCGGGCGGCAACGCAAACGTCTCCGGCTACTGCAAACTTCGGAGCCTGGTTGACCTGCACACTGAAACGGTGGGCAAGCCCTTTGAGGTCGAGATCATCGACGAGTTACGCAAGGGCCGCATCGTCATCGTGGACCTGTCCCAGGGCGACCCCGAAATTCAGCGGCTCTACTCCGAGCGCATCTGCCGCCAAATCTTCGAGGATGCGATGGCACGCTTTATCGGCAACAGCCCCAACAACTTCATCCAGTTCTACTTTGAGGAGGCTCACAACCTGTTTCCGCGCAAAGAAGACAAAGACCTGAGCCAAATCTACAACCGGATTGCCAAGGAGGGAGCCAAGCTGAACCTGGGCTTGATTTACGCGACGCAAGAGGTCAGTTCGATCAGCGGCAACATCCTCAAGAACACGCAAAACTGGTTCATTGCCCACTTGAACAACGAAGACGAGACCAAGGAAATCCGCAAGTATTACGACTTCGGCGACTTCACCGAGGGGCTGGTCAGGTTTAGCGCCAGCGACGACAAGGGATTTGTCCGCATGAAGACCTATTCCAACCCGTTCGTGGTCCCGGTGCAGATCGACCGCTTCTCAAAGTATGCGGAGGGCAGGTAGATCATGGGGTACACCAGAAGACGGGGGCGGCGTCCCAACGAGTACGCCAGCAAGTCGGCCCACGGGCACGTTATCAACGACCCTGCGGTACAGGACTTCCTCGCGCATTGCAGCCTGCCCAAGCGAGCCGAGGAAGTGGACCTTTCTAAATCCACGAGCACATCCTTTGAGCCGGTGTCCGAGAACCCGATCCAGCACGTAATCGCGGTAGACGGCGGCTACAACGAGGTTGCCGTGCGGAAAGAGTTTCCCTCGGCGACGATCTGCTTTTTCCAGTTTGGGGCACTGGTCTTTAGCGTGGCCGACCTGGAGGAGCTTGACGACCAGCCGTTCATCGACCCGGATGACATCGCGAAGTTGAAACGGATTCAACGTCTCAAGCTGATGCTTCCGGTGCGCAACGTAGCCCTGAAAACTGCGGGTACACTCACGCAGTCGGTGCGCAAGGCCGTCTACGACTTTTTCTGCCGGTCAATGGATGACGGCAAGCTCATCGAAAGCCTGCGTTGGTTTCTTTTCGAGGAATATGCTGACGGCGTAGCCGCATGGACGATGGCCAGCTGCCCGGCCTGCGGCAGTCGCAGCATTCCCTTGCAGCGCTCAGCAATAGCAAGAGACCATACCTTCGCCTGCCCAGAGTGCAACGGTAACATCTACCTGACCGATGTTTTCCGCTTCCATGAGGTCGTGGACGACGAACTTGGAGCTGGGGAAATCCTGGGCTACTTGACCACGACCATTGAGCAGATGATCCTCGTCCACTTAATTCGCACGATCCTTCGGACCAAGCCTGCCCTCATGGAGAGCGTTCTGTTCATCAAGGATGGGCCGCTGGCGTTTTTTGGCCAGACGGCGAACATGCACCAGCCTATGCGGGCGCTGGTGAAGTTCCTGTTCGAGCGCCACGAGCTGTACATGGCCGGGCTGGAAAAAAGCGGCCCGTTCGTGGAACACGCTGATGAAATCGCGGGCCTGCTTGAGGACGGCAGCGTGCTGATCCTCGATGATGATTACATTTACCGCTATATCCTGCCGGGCAAGGGCCGTCCCGCGAACCCCTATGGGAGCAGCACCTACTACAGCAACAAGCTGATTTTCAAGACAACCAGCGGCGCGATGTACGTCGTCACCGTGCCGACGACCGAGAGCAACCCCCACCCCACCGAATCAGACCTGCGGGACCTGCGAGCCATCTTGACCAACATCGAGAAGCTCCGGTGCGATATGTACGATAACTCGCTCATTCCGGTCACCTTGGTCAACAAGCTGGTTTCCCTCGCGAACCATCCGAGCACTCGAATCCTCCAGAAGTTCGCCGTGGACACGCTGGGCCACTAGCGGCCGAAATCACCGCGGCTGGCTTGAGCCAATCTACAGTGATCGCGCCGGTTCGCATCCGTGCCAAGATTTCGCCGCTTCCGTACCGGCGACCGGGGGCACTCATTGCCGCTGCCAACAACCTTGCAAACTCTCCGCCTCCGGATTGCTGCCCTTCGAACTTGGGCTGATTCGGTAAACGACTTGGATCGTTTCCATGTCAACCTCAATGCGCTTCACCACGGCACGGATGATCGCCCGGCGGGTGTGCCAATCGGCGTGGTGTAGGCCGTCGCGCACCTGGTCGGCGAACTCTTGCAGCCGGCCGACCACCAGGCGTAATTCCCGTTCCTGGGCCTCCTGATTGGCCTGTTCCTTGGCCTCGGTCTGCAAGCGTTCGAGCCGTTCGCGGGCATTCCGCAGTCGCGGTTCAAATTCAGCTTTCTCCACGAGGCCCTCTTCATAGGCGTCAATAAGCCGGGCGATGCCGCGCTTGATCTTCTGGATCAGTTTTTCCAGGGACGGCCCCGTGGCGGAACGGGAAGATCGGTCGCTCCCATCCAGACGGCGGCGGTATTCTTCCTCGACTTTTTGCGGGTCGGTCAGTACGGCGCAGACATCCTCCCAGACGGCGGTTTCCAGCAGGTCGCTGCGTACCTGCTTGTTGGGGCAAATCTTGTGGCCCCCGAACCGGGCGCCTTCGGCCCCGCCACAACGGTAATAGCAGTACGAGCGCCGTGTACCGTTCCGATCGCGGCTCACCGGCTTGCCATGACAGGCATAGCCGCACTGCTTGCAGACCAGCAGTCCCTGGAGGAGATGGCGCGCGCCCTGCACACGCTGCCGTTGGCGCTGCCGATTCTCCTGGAGTTGTTCGGCCACGGCCGCGAACAACTCCTCGCTGACCAGGGCGGGCACTTCGATGGAGATTGCCGATTCAGTCGCATCATAGCGCGAATAGGGCCGGCGCGGCTGCTCGGGCTGGCCCCGCGCGGGCCGCAACCGTGGCCGCCGTTGGCCATGATGCGTCTTCCCGTAAGCGGCTATCCCTTTGTACGCCGGGTTCTGGAGAATCCCCCAGACCGTCGAGCGATCCCAGCGCTGTTTCCCCATGCGTGTCGGCACCCCCTGCTGCGTAAGTCGGCGCGCCGCCTCGCCGATGGTCAGGCGATCCTCGCCGACCCACGTAAACAATTGCCGCACGATGCGGGCCTGCTCCCAGACCACCTCATAGCGCGCTTGGCCGCCACCCTCCTGCTTGCTCACGTAGCGATAGCCATAGGGGGCGCTGCCGGCCAGGACGCTGATCTTACCTTGCCGCGCGGCATGAAGCCGGCCCCGCCGGCTGCGCTCGAGAATCTTCGCCCGCTCGTATTCGGCGACCACGCCCTGCACTTGCAGCAGCAGTTGATCCTCGGGGGTTTCGCCGACCGCGCGGTTGAGAAATACCAAGGCCACCCCGCACCGTTTCAGTTCATCCACCAACAGCACTTGATGGACGTAGCTGCGGGCCAGGCGATCCGGGGCTTGGACGTAGAGCCGCTCCACGGCTCCGTTGCTGGCGGCATCACGCAAGCGCTCCAGCGCTGGACGCACCAGCGTGCTGCCTGTGTAGCCGTCGTCGAGGAAGCACAGTTCCGGGTCCACGGTGACGCCGTCCTGGCGCATCCGCTCTTGCAGCGCGGCGACCTGGCTGTCGATGGTACCGGCCTCTGCTTGCTGATCCGACGAAACCCGCGCATAGAGCGCAGCCCGGCAAAGAGAATCGCCTGGCATCATGCACTGATTCCTCCAAGGGCGACGGGGGACGGGCTGGTACGGGAATGGGCGTTGACACGGCCTGACTGTGCCCTTGGCGCAGACAGGCGTCGGCGCACTAGGGGTGCGGCCAGTTCATAAGCGGCAACGATCAGCTCTGCTTGAACGCGCGCGCGCTCGCAGACACGCTGAACCGTGAAGACCCGGCGACGAGAAGACTTGGCCGACTCCATGGCCGAGGACCTCCTTGCTGCCGTCTTCTCGCCGAGGAAGGAAGGAAAAGGCGAACGCGCTCCAACCCCGATCAGGTCAGGACGGGCGCACCCTGGATCTGGGAATCACGGTATCAAACGCAATTCCGAGCTTTTTTGCAAGATCGTTGGAGGCGTGTTGCCGTCCCCCAGACCCCCAGGCTAGCCATCTCTGTTGCTGGGAAGGAAGCCGCCATGCAACTCTCTACCGGAGGGCCGGAATCCCCGGCTGTGTTTGACCTTGATCTTGTAAGGAAAACAGGCTTAAATTTCTTACATGACAGGCACCAGAAGAGCGACGCAAAGCATCGATTCGCGGACACTTGCACGCATCCACGGATGGGGACATGGCTCGGTGTTCGTTCCGAGTGACTTCCTCGACCTCGGCAGCAGGGAGGCGGTCGATCTGGTCCTACATCGGCTCGCCCGGAAAGGAACGATCCGCCGCCTGGCTCGCGGCGTGTACGACTTCCCGAAAGAGCACCCGGTCCTCGGGCTGCTCTCCCCGCCCGCCGACGCCGTGGCCCGCGCGCTGGCTGGCCGCGACCGCACCCGGCTCCAGCCCGCCGGGGCCTACGCGGCGAACATCCTCGGCCTGTCCGAGCAGGTACCGGCGAAAGCGGTCTTCCTGACCGACGGCCCGAGCCGGACGGTGCAGATCGGGCCGACGACGATCCAGCTGCGGCGGACCACTCCACGGAACATGGAGGCGGCAGGGCGGCTGAGCGGCCTGCTGATGCAGGCCCTGCGCGAGCTGGGCGAGGAGCACATCACCCCGGAGCGGCGCGCGCACCTGAAACGGACGCTCCCGGCTGACAAGCGGCGGGAACTCCTGAAGGATTTGAGGCTGGCCCCGGCCTGGATGCACTCGATCTTCCGAGAGCTGGCCCAGGAGGGCGCATGAGGCTCCACTTCCTCACTCTGCCGGCCGAAGAACGCCGCCTGTACATCGAGCAGGCGGCCGTCCGGCGGAACCTATCGCCGGTGCTCCGGGAGAAGGACTCAGGTAATCAGCTGGACGACGGTCGAGCCGTTGGCGTAGCCGACCACCAGGTGCCCCGCTTCATGATGAGCCGTGGCCTCATCGGGGACCAGCTCGATTCTCTACGCCTCAACGGCGAATTCTCGCAGGACACGACCGACGCCCTCCATGAACTTCTCGGGAGCTGGAATGGCGCGCAGGCTGCCGGCGGCGCGGTCGATCTCGTCACGGACAGCCGCCTCCAGCGCCCTGTCCACGAGGCATTCGAGGCCGCGTACAGATAGCGGTGTGCCGACTTCAGGGCATCGTTGATTTTCTCGCCCAAGGTGGGATGGTCCAACCCGGCCAGCGACTCTTCAAGTTGCTGGTTGCGCGATTGCCCGAGCTGGCGAAGCTGTTTCGGATTCACTGACGAAAGCCTCCTGGCCGACGCGACCTGCCCCCAACTGCCCCCATCAACACGACCGCAACGCCACCCTTGCGTTGTCCCCAAAATATCCCCAAACCGATTTGCCACTCGCCACATCCCTGAAACGACAGTAGCCGCAAGTCCTTTACTTGCGGCTACTTCGGTTTAGCGAGGGCGACGGGACTCGAACCCGCAACCACCGGATCGACAGT
>Ga0070737_10000639_pt1 | contig 67595 bp, 56 predicted proteins | sample Coa_R1_10_FD_66438 | JGI IMG/M metagenome (GOLD analysis project Ga0070737, IMG submission 66438) | Surface soil microbial communities from Centralia Pennsylvania, which are recovering from an underground coalmine fire - Coalmine... | ecosystem: Environmental > Terrestrial > Soil > Unclassified...
GGGGTGGAGTAGCTCCCAAGGGTTCGGCTGTTCGCCGATTAAAGTGGCACGCGAGCTGGGTTCAGAACGTCGTGAGACAGTTCGGTCCCTATCCGCCGTGGGCGTAGGATACTTGAGGGGAGCTGTCCCTAGTACGAGAGGACCGGGACGGACGCACCGCTGGTGTACCGGTTGTGGCGCCAGCCGCACCGCCGGGTAGCCATGTGCGGACGGGATAACCGCTGAAAGCATATAAGCGGGAAGCCCTCCCCAAGATGAGGTATCCCGAGCGTATGCTCCTGAAGGCCCCTCCAAGACTAGGAGGTTGATAGGCCGGAGGTGGAAGCGCCGCAAGGCGTGGAGCTGACCGGTACTAATAGGCCGTGCGGCTTGACCGCTATTAAACAACCGCTGCCAGACCAATTCGCAGCCAGGGCCAGGCTCAATTGAAGATCTTACCCCAGTTGTCAATCGAAAAATCCCAATCACAAAATTCAAAGCCTTCCGGTCGCCATAGCGAGGGGGAAACACCCGTTCCCATCCCGAACACGGAAGTTAAGCCCCTCAGCGCCGATGGTACTGTGCCACTGTGCACGGGAGAGTAGGTCGCGGCCGGGATCTCATACCTAGAGCCGGAGCATCCTAAGCTCCGGCTCATGCCGACCTCAATCGTTCGCCCTCACACTTGCACAAAATCAAATCCTTCCTTTGTTCCTGCTGCTAGCTTCCTAGCCTCTTAAGTGCGTTTAAGCTTCGGCTAGCCAACACGACTTTAAGCCATTGTGGCAACGTCGAAACATCGCTTTCGCGCCACCGCAAAACTTAAGCTATTCGGCGTTGTTAATACCTCTGTGGGGAACTCTGGCCAAAACTCCTGGGAACCTTCTCATTCCTCCAGCACGCACTTGACATCACGTAGTGGCGAGCGCCAAACTTTAAAAGGCCTTTAATTCGTTCCGGCGAGAGCGAAAAGGCTTGCTCACAGCCTTCCCTTGTCGGCGTTTTACGGCCAGAGTACGCCCATATCTATATCGCTGACTGATGGACAAAGCCCGCGACAGAGCCGACGAGCTCGCAGGTGGCGATAAGCCCCAGGTAGGCTCGGTGACCGAGGCAGCGCCACCGCCCGACCGGTCCGCGAAGGCGTCCCGTGAGGCGGAGACGACGATGGTAATGGACCAGAGAGCGATGGCGCGTGCGATCAAACGCCTGGCGCACGAAATAAGAGAGCGCAACCAGGGGCAAGCGCTCGCTCTAATTGGTATTGTGCGTCGCGGGGTAGCGCTCTCCCAGCGCTTGTGCGAGCTTCTCAAAGGGATGGGCTTTGCGGACGTCGCGGTTGGAGCTTTGGACATTTCGCACTACCGCGACGATGACCGTCGAACGGACGGCGATCCGCGTCTTTTAGGCCGCGCTATTCCTTTCTCGCTGGCGGGCAAGACCATAGTGCTGGTCGACGACGTTCTGTACACCGGCCGAACCGTTCGAGCGGCGCTTCAAGCCTTGGCTGAGCTTGGGCGTCCGAAGTGCGTGCAGCTCGCAGTGCTGGTCGATCGCGGCGAGCGCGAACTCCCAATTAGAGCCGACTTTGTCGGTAGGAACGTGGTGGCGGGCGAAGCCCGAAGGGTTTATGTGCGTCTAGCGGAGATCGACGGAATCGATGCGGTTATCGTCGCCCCAAATAGCTAAGCATTCGTCGAGTGCCTTTGGGCGACAAGGTAGGTTTCCAATGGCCCGGCTTGCCAAATACGACCTTGTCTCTATCGACGACCTGGAACTGGAAGATATCGAACAGATATTCCAACTTGCGGATCACTTCTCGCAGTCGTTAAAAGAGGGCGACACTCCGCGCCTTGCTCAAGGCCTTATTATGGCGACTTTGTTCTACGAACCCTCGACGCGTACCCGTTTGAGTTTCGAAGCCGCGATGCATCGGCTGGGAGGCTCGGTCATAAGCTCAGCCGATATGAAGACGAGCTCAGTTGCCAAGGGCGAGAGTTTGGCCGACACCGTGCGCGTGGTGTCAGCGTATGCTGACCTGATCGTGTTACGCCATCCGCACGAGGGCGCAGCGAAAGTGGCAGCCGAGTACGCCTCGTCGCCCGTAATCAACGCCGGCGATGGCAGCCGAGAGCATCCGACCCAGACACTGTGCGATCTCTACATTCTTCGCTCCAAGAAAGGAGACCTTAAGGGCCTCACCGTGGCGATCTGTGGCGACCTTCGCTACGGGCGAACGGTTCATTCGCTGATGTACGCGCTTGCCCGTTTTGGAGCCAATATTTTGGCAGTGCCCAACAAAGGCATGGAGGTTCCGGAGCATGTTTTGGCGCGCCTAGCAGTGCAGCGCAACTATAAATTCGCCACGGTGAGCATAGCCGAGTTGAAGTCCCTGGCTTCCGATCTCGATGCGCTTTATCTCACGCCGCGTGAACCCCATCAGATGGCGCTTTTCACCGGCGAGATGGCTGCCGGGGCTGCTCGCGCTGTAAAGTCAGATCCGCCTGTGGTCGACGCGCTTTATGTAACGCGGCTTCAGCGCGAACGGCTCAAGGATGGGCACGAGGTGGGCTCCGAATATTTTCACGTCGATTCGCGCGCGATTCGTGGCAGTCGAACCCAGTCGGCCGTAATCATGCATCCGCTGCCTCGTACTGATGAGTTGGCTTATGAATTGGATAGCGATCCGCGGGCCATCTACTTCGAGCAGGCCGCCGTCGGGGTGCCCGTACGAATGGCTTTGATAGCATGGCTTATCCAGCTAGCCGCGCAGGGAGAGGCAAAGCCGCGCCGTTCGCCAAAGGCGATCGCCTTCAGCTCGCGCGTTCATCCCATGTGCGCCAATCCCACCTGTATCACGCGAAGCGAAAGCGCCTACCTCAGTCCGCGTTTTAGATTCGCGCCATGGGGAGATCGGTCCGCGCTGACGCTCCAGTGCGATTACTGCGAGCATGAGGCGCGCTTCGATTACGTGGGTAACAGCCGTTCGCGCCGGTACTATCGTTTTGACGAAACTTTGTACGGCTATGTGCGGCGATGGGTCGAGGAGGGGTCGCTTATGGTGTTCCGCGACCCGAAACAGGCCGAGGAAAGCGGCTATGAGCCGTACCGGCGTGGACCGCAGCGCGAAGTGATGAACGCGCAGGAGATGAGGCGCGCGCTCGAGAGTCTGGCTGAGCAAATAATCGCCGATCTGAGCGATCTTACCGGTGTGACCGTGGTGGGCATCCTTACTCGTGGCGCTATCTTGGCGCTGCGCCTGCGCGACCTCATCGCCGACAAGACCGGGATTGTTCTGCCATGCGCGGCAGTGAGTGTTGTCGGCGACGAAGCAAGGATCGTTCCCCTTGAGGGTAAGGATGGCCTAGCCTTCGACGGAAGAACGATCGTGCTGGTCGATGACGTGATTAATAGCGGATGGACCGTCCAGCGCGCGATGAACGCCTTGTGGAACGCTGGTCGGCCGGCTTCGGTTAGGTTGGCGGTGCTTATCGACAGAGGCCATCGTGCGTTGCCTATTCGTCCCAATTATGCCGGCAAAAACCTTCCCACCGCACCCACAGAGCGCGTGCGCGTCTATCTGGACAGCCAAGAGCCTGTCGGCAAACGTAAAGCGACTGAGCGCGTAGTGCTTTACTCGATGCTCGAGTCAGGAGCTTCGAAAGGTAAGCACGTTTGAAGGAGATAATTTTAAGGAACGGACGAGTGATTGACCCCGCCACTCGGCACGACGCCATCGCGGACTTGTGGATCGCCGACGGGCGCATCCGTGCAATTGCACCGCCGCACACAATTCCCGCGCAACCACAGGCAATCGAGCTTGCGTTGGACGGCTGCTGGGTTACGCCCGGTCTTTGCGACCCGCATGTTCACTTAAGAGATCCCGGTTTTCCAGAAAAGGAAACGATACCCGATGGTCTTATGGCAGCGGCAAGCGGCGGCTTTGTGGCAGTTGCCGCGATGGCCAACACTGCACCAGTCAACGACCATCCGGCCGTCACGTCCTACATGCTCAAGCGCGCAAGGGAAGCGGGTGGCGCCAAACTTGTGCCCGTATCGGCTGTAACTAAGGGACTTAGGGGCTTGGAGCTGGTCGACTTCGAAGCTATGGCCCGCGCCGGAGCGCGAATGTTTTCCGACGACGGAGCGCCGGTCGACGATCCCGAACTTCTGGGGCGCGCGCTACGTAAGGCGCACTTGCTGGGCTTTCGCGTCGCGCTTCACGAGGAAGACCGAGCTTTGTCGCAAGGGCGTGGAATTAACGCTGGCCAGATCGCTGCGCGGCTCGGTCTTGAGGGCTACCCCACGGTTGCCGAGAGTGCGAGGCTTGCGCGGGATTTGGAGATCGCGCTTAGATGGAACGCGCCGGTTCACATCGCGCACATCTCCGCAAAAGAGTCGCTCGACATAATCCGAGGGGCGCGCGAGTGCGGCTTGGAGGTTACGTGCGAAGTTTCGCCCCATCATTTTACGCTGGACGAGTCGGCGGTAATCCAGTGGGGAACGTATGCTAAGATGAGCCCGCCGCTGCGCTCGCGCGAGGATGTGGCAAAAATTTTGGAAGGTTTGGCCGACGGCACGATTGACATGATAGCCACAGACCACGCGCCGCATGACGACATGTCTAAAGAGGTGCACCACTTTCCGCATCCTCCTGGCGTCGCGCCCTTGCCGCAGCCCCTTCTGGAGCATCAAGCGCAGGCGTTCGAGCGCGCCGCCAATGGCGTCGTCGGTCTTGAAACGGCGCTCGGCCTTGCGCTCGAGCTCGTCCATCGTGGCGTTATAAGCCCGATGCGGATGGTCGAATTGATGGCGCTCAACCCGGCACGACTTCTGGGTCTTGAGTCTGGCACGTTGCGTCCCGGCGCACCTGCGGACGTTACGGTGATTGACCCCGAGCGCACCTGGCAGGCGCAGCCGTGGCGCTTTCGCTCGCGAAGCCGCAACACGCCGTTTTCCGGTTGCGTGTTCAAGGGTAAAGCCGTGCTGACGATTGTCGAGGGCCAGATCGTGTACGACGAGCTGACTGTCGGAGAAAAAGGAGCTTGATCGTGCCTGAACGAACGCGACGAGCGATATTGGCTTTGGCTGACGGTACAGTATTCGAAGGCTACGCCTGCGGAGCAATTGGCGAGGCGGTAGGAGAGGTCGTCTTCAATACCGCTATGACCGGCTATCAGGAGGTACTGACCGACCCTTCGTATTGCGGCCAGCTCGTCTGTATGACCTACCCGGAGATTGGCAACGTGGGGGTGAACGACGAAGATAGCGAATCGGACCGGATTTACGCGGAGGGGCTGATCGTAAAAGAGTGCTGGCCGACGCCGTCGAACTGGCGCTCGCGCATGTCGCTCGACGAATACCTGCGTCGCCATCAGGTGGTCGGAATCCAAGGGCTCGATACTCGCGCTCTTGTGCGTCATATTCGCACACACGGCGCGCAACAGGGGGTTATTTCGTCGGTCGACCTCGACCCGGAAAGTCTTGTCCAGAAGGCAAGGTCGGCTCCCTCCATGGAAGGACGCGACTTGGTGCGCCAGGTTACTTGTCGCGAACCTTACGACTGGGAGCTGGGAGAATGGCAGCCTGGCGGCGGATTTCTGCGTCCGAGCGAAGCCGAGATTCGCGACTGGCCGCTCGTGGTGGCGATCGACTACGGCGTCAAACGCAACATATTGCGCAAACTAGTCACGACAGGTTTCCGCGTGCGCGTAATGCCTGCCGTCAGCACGGCCCAAGAGATCCTCGCGCAAAATCCCGATGCAATTTTTCTTTCCAACGGACCGGGCGACCCTGCCGCGCTGCCCTACGCCCGCGCAACGGTGGCTGAGTTGCTCGGCAAGCGCCCGATCTTTGGCATCTGCCTGGGCCATCAGATATTGGGTCTGGCCCTTGGTGGCCGGACCTACAAACTCGTCTTCGGCCATCACGGGGCCAATCATCCCGTTTTGGATTTGAGGACGCGGCGAGTCGAGATTACCTCGCAGAATCATGGCTTTGCTGTTGACGTCGAGTCGATTAGCGGCAAGGCCGAGCTCTCCCATCTAAATCTCAATGACCATACGGTCGAGGGTCTTCGGGGTTTAGGCACCCCTTTCTTTTCGGTGCAATACCATCCCGAAGCTTCTCCAGGTCCGCACGACGCAAACTATCTTTTCAACCGGTTTCGGCGTTTGACTGAGCTCTTCGCCCGTTACGGCAAGAGCGCGATGGATTACTTGGAAAGCGAAGTTTAGAACCTTGGGGCGACGCAAAGATCTACATTCAGTTTTCGTTGTCGGCTCTGGGCCAATTACGATTGGTCAGGCGTGTGAGTTCGACTATTCGGGCACGCAGGCGCTCAAGGCGCTGAAAGAAGAAGGCCTGCGCGTCATTCTTCTGAACTCGAATCCGGCCACCATAATGACCGACCCGGAATTTGCCGACCGCACTTATATCGAGCCGCTGACGGCGGAAGTTGCGGCTCAAGTGATCGAGCGCGAACGCCCGGACGCGCTGCTGCCCACCTTGGGCGGGCAGACCGCCCTAAATTTGGCGATCGAGCTGGCCGAAAGCGGCGTGCTGGAACGCTTCGGCGTCAAACTAATCGGAGCAAGTCTCGAAGCGATCAAGAAAGCCGAGGACCGCGATCGTTTTCGGCAAGCGATGGTGAAAATTGGGCTTGACGTGCCTGCCTCTCAAATCGCGCGCTCTCTCGACGAGGCCAAGCGGGCCGTAGAAAAGCTGGGTCTGCCGGTGATTATTCGTCCATCGCGCACCCTAGGCGGAACCGGAGGCGCGCTTTCCAGCGAGTACAACGATTTTCTTGCGAAAGTCGAATGGGGATTGGCAAACTCGCCGAGTCACGAAGTCCTTATCGAAGAGTCGATCGCCGGATGGAAGGAGTTCGAGCTCGAGGTGATGCGCGATTGCGCCGATAATGTCGTGATCATCTGCTCGATCGAGAACGTCGATCCGATGGGGGTACATACCGGCGATTCGATCACGGTGGCGCCCGCGCAAACGCTGACCGATAAGGAATACCAGTTGATGAGGGACGCCGCTCAGCGCATCATCCGCGAGATCGGCGTCGACACGGGAGGCTCGAACATTCAGTTCGCTGTCGATCCGAAGACCGGACGGATGGTCGTAATCGAGATGAACCCTCGCGTGTCGCGCAGCTCTGCTCTAGCGTCGAAGGCCACCGGCTTCCCGATCGCTAAGATCGCCGCTCGGCTGGCAATCGGTTATCGCCTTGACGAGTTGCCAAACGATATAACGCGGAAAACCCCCGCTTGCTTTGAGCCGACGATCGACTACGTCGTCACCAAAATACCGCGCTTTACGTTCGAGAAGTTTCGCGACGCCGCCGACGAACTTGGTCCCCAGATGAAGTCGGTTGGCGAGGTGATGGCGATCGGGCGTACGTTTAAAGAATCGCTGCAAAAGGCTTTGCGATCTTTGGAGATAGGCTCTTTTGGCTTCGATGGGGTATCGGAGCGCGAGCGCAAAAGCTTGACCCGCAAGGCTCTGTGGGAGAGACTTTGCAAGCCCAATAGCCGCCGACTTTACTACGTTGCCGAGGCGTTGCGCGCCGGCATGACGGTCGAGGATATAGCCGCTGCCACTAAAATCGATCCTTGGTTTATCCGTTCGATTGCCGAAATCGTCGAAGACGAACGACGACTGCAAGCTTCAAAAACGCTTGACGCTTATGAGCTGCGAAGCCTCAAGCAAAAGGGTTTCTCCGACCGGCGTATCGCGGACCTTATCGGCGTCGACGAATCGGAGGTGAGGCGGTGCCGCCACGCGCTCGGGATCTTCCCAGCCTATAAGACCGTCGATACCTGTGCCGCTGAGTTCGAGGCCTTCACGCCATATTTTTACTCCACCTACGACGGAGAAAACGAGGCTCAGCCGACCTCTCGCTCCAAAGTGGTGATTTTGGGCGGTGGTCCAAACCGTATAGGCCAAGGGATCGAGTTCGATTATTGCTGTGTCCACGCGAGTATGGCTCTTCGCCGCGAAGGGTTCGAGACGATCATGGTCAACTGCAATCCTGAAACCGTCTCGACCGACTACGACATCTCCGACCGCCTGTACTTCGAGCCGCTCACTTTAGAAGACGTGTTGGAGATCGTGAGGCTGGAGCGACCGCTTGGCGTGATCGTGCAGTTTGGCGGGCAAACGCCTCTCAAGCTTGCCACCGCACTGGAACGGGCCGGAGTGCCGATATTGGGCACGCCTCCCGACGCGATCGATCGCGCCGAAGACCGTGAGCGCTTCAATGCGCTCGTGGCCAAGCTCAATCTAAGGCAGCCGCGCGGCGCAATTGCGCGCAACGAGCGCGAAGCGATAGAAGGCGCGGCCCGGATCGGCTACCCGGTGCTTATTCGGCCCTCGTACGTTCTGGGAGGACGCGCGATGGAGGTCGTCTGGGACGAACGCGCTTTGCGTTCCTACGTGGAAGGAGCGCTTTCAGCCTCGGAAAAACGCCCGTTACTTATCGACCAGTACCTCGAAGGCGCCATCGAGGTCGACGTCGACGCGATCTCCGACGGCCAGACGGTCGTAATCGGCGGTATCATGGAGCACGTTGAGCGCGCAGGGATCCACTCAGGCGACAGCGCGTGCGTTCTGCCGCCGCAATCGCTGGGAAGCGATATCGTCGCCGAACTTATGCGGCAAACCAAGCTGCTTGCGCGCGAACTTTCGGTTGTCGGCCTCATAAACGTCCAGTACGCCATTTTCCAGGGACAAGTTTACGTTCTGGAGGTCAATCCGCGTGCCTCTCGTACCGTACCGTTCGTCAGCAAGGCGATCGGCGTGCCTCTTGCCAAACTTGCCGCGCAAGTAATGGTGGGACGCAAGCTGACTGAGTTGGGTTTTGTTACGGAGAAGGTGCCGCGCCATGTCTCGGTCAAGGAGGCTGTATTTCCCTTTACGCGTTTTGCCGGTGTTGACCCACTGCTGGGCCCCGAGATGCGATCGACTGGAGAAGTAATGGGAATCGACGAGTCGTTTGCCGCTGCGTTCGCCAAAGCGCAGAAAGCGGCGATGGCATCGTTGCCTACCGCGGGCACGGCTTTCTTGAGCGTGAAAGATAGCGATAAACGCGAACTGGACGGCGTGGTCCACAGGCTTTATCGAATGGGTTTCAAGTTGCTTGCAACGGACGGCACGGCCCGTTTTATCCGCGCCTTAGGTATCCCGTGCGACACCGTCCGGAAGGTAGCTCAGGGAAGCCCCCACGTGGTGGACTTTATACGCGATGGGAAAATATCCCTCGTGATCAACACACCAGAGGTGGTCGGCGCTGCCGACTCGGCTTCGATACGACGCACCGCGCTTGAGTGTCGCATACCGTATTTTACGACGATGGCTGGAGCGCAAGCAGCTGTAACGGCTATCGAGGCACTACAAAGGCGACCGTCCAAAGTGCAAGCGCTTCAGGACTACTACCGCGACTGACGGCTGAGGTTTCGTTCGGCCAACCTTTAAGCCGAAAGCGGTTGCAAAACAGATTGGTGGGCGGGTGGGGCAGCCGTCACGCTCCGGGATCGTGAGCAGATCGAATGTAAACAAGCTCGACGTCCCATTAAGTCCCGACACTCCGGTCGAACAGCTCCCTGGGATCGGGGAGCGGCGCGCCCGAGTTTTGCGGGCGCAAGGTATATGCACTGCTTTGGACTGCCTTTTGAATCTGCCGCGCCGGTACGAAGATTGGCGTGTTTTGTCGAACCCGCGAGAATTGCGTCCTGGCGCGACGGTCACGATGCGCGGCACGCTTCGCAAGGTCGCGCAGCGCGCCATGGCAAGCAATCGGAAACTTTGTCTGATGCGGGCGAGATTCGAGTGTGATGGAACTTCGGTACCTGTCGTATGGTTCAACTTTTCTCCCCATTTGGCCGCCCAGATCCCGTTCGATTGCGAAGTGCTGATTCATGGAAAAGTGGCGATAGGTATGGGAGCGTTGCTCCAGATCGTCAACCCCGTCGTGGAGCAGTTTTCGGGCGAGGAGGCGCTTTCGCTGCGTCCGGTCTACCGGGTGCCATCTACGGTGGGTCAACGCACGTTTGCGCGCCTGGTAAGCGTAATTCTCGATCAGCTTGACGGACGATTCGAGGGTGCGATTCCGGAAAGTCTTCGCCGCTCCTCCGGGCTACTTGAACCGATCGCTGCGCTGCGCTTCGTACACCGTCCTCCGTCCTCGGCCAATCTTGAAGACTTGATGTTTGGGCGCACGGCTGCTCATCAGGTTTTGGCGCTGGAAGAACTTTTCGCCTTCCAGCTCGCTTTGCATCTGGAGTCTCGACGCGCCGCGCAAAGGCGCGGTCACGTGCTACCGGCTAGCGACGGCTTGTCGCAAGCGTTTTTGAAGAGCCTACCGTTCGAGCTTACGAACGCGCAAAAGCGGGTGCTTGCCGAAATCGATGTAGATTTGGTTTCTGGAACGCCGATGAACCGCTTGTTAATCGGCGAAGTCGGCAGTGGCAAGACAGTCGTCGCGCTCTGGTCAGCGTTGCGCGCTGTCGAATGTGGGTGGCAAGCGGCGGTGATGGCGCCTATCGGTCTTTTGGCCGAACAGCACTACCAGACGGCGGCAAGATATGTCGAGGGGCTCGGAGTCAGATGTGCCCTGCTCACAAGCGCTGTGACTGGGAAAGAGCGCGCTCAACGTTTGCGTGACATAGCATGCGGCCGCGCTCAGATCGTGTTTGGGACGCAAGCGCTTCTTAAGGATTCGGTTAGATTCACGAAACTGGGGCTAGCTGTCATCGACGAGCAGCATCGTTTCGGCGTATTCGATCGCGCTCGCTTGAAAAGCGTGGCTCCTAACTCGCATATGTTGCTGATGACAGCCACGCCGATCCCGCGCAGTCTTGCGCTCGTCCTGTTCGCAAACCTGAACGTTTCGTTTTTGGACGAAGTGCCTGCTGGCAGAGCCAGAGTGCAGACGCGGATCGTTCCTGAAAGCCGATTCGAGGAAGTCGAAAGTATCGTACTGCGCCGAGTAGAGGAAGGTGGACGCGCATACTTCGTGCTGCCCGTAATCGGCGAGGACATAGCGAGCGACGACGAGCTGGATGACGAGGGCGTTGCGAGCGTCAAGGCGATAGCCGAGCGACTTCGCGCGGGCAAACTCAGTCGGTTTCGAGCTGGAATCTTGCACGGCAGGATGGCCCAGCGCGCAAGAGAGGCTACGATGCGCGCGTTTCGCGAGGGAGCCCTCGATATCTTGGTGGCTACCACGCTTGTGGAGGTAGGAGTCGATGTACCCGAGGCAAATGCTATCGTCATCGTAAACGCCGAACGTTACGGTCTTGCACAGCTTCATCAGTTGCGGGGGCGCGTCGGTCGCGGCAACGCTGACTCGGACTGTATATTGCTGGTCAAGGACGACGCTTGCGAGCAAGCTTTTCGGAGGCTTTCCGCAATACTTAGAAGCACCAGCGGGATTGAAATCGCCAAGGCCGACATGGAGCTGCGCGGACCGGGCGACTTGTTGGGGAGCAGGCAAAGTGGAGCACTACCACTTAGGTTTGCCCGATTTGTGCACGACGCTGAATTAATAAGTCAGGCGCGCGCGATGGCGCATCAGACCCTTTTGCGCGACCCCGAGCTTGCCGGGCCGGAGACGTCGGGTGCTCGCCGAGCGGTCAAGCGGCTGCTCGCTTACGGTTTCAGTCTTGCCGATGTTGGGTAGCCAGGAGAGGTATTGCGCGAGTTTTTTGCCCACGCCGATGCGTTGGGAGGCGTAAGGCGCGTTTCGCGGCGCAAAGCAAAGCAGCTACGTAGTGCGCCTATCGAAGCCACGCATGTCGGTTCAATGCTGAGCTCGAGGTTTAAAGCGGGCGTCAGCTCGAGCGGACGTCGCGATGCCTTCTGGTGACGCTTTAAGCGACAAGCTATTCCACACGCACGTGGCGGCTTTTTCGCTCTGTTCCGGCTTCTGGCCGGCGATCACCACTACCTTTTCAGCGCGTTGTTCGACGCGGTGCAGCGAGCTTCCACCTGGCAAGCGTGGGATTATGCTTGCGTAGGTTGACGCGAAGCGCTCAGCTGCGTAAGAGCTTTCCAGTACCAAGACCCATGCGACGGCGAGATTGGGGCCGTTACGAAGAATTTTCATATGGTCGCCCCGCCAGTAGTCGGCCAGTACCCGAGCGTCTTCGTGGGAGGTGAGGTTGTTTTCCAGCAAGACTTCAAGGAGATACTGCCCCATCGTGTTGTCTTCGCTTTTGCGCCATCCGTCGACCGGTCGCTCGTAGCATCCAAAGGCTACCTCTACAGGTGGCGTGAAGCGATCGAAGTAAAGTTCGGGATGGATTATCTGGCGCGTGGACTGAGGCGGTTTTTTATAAAGCTCGTCGACCGCGTCCCATCCACCGCGCCGTAAAGCGCGCGCGACAAAATTCGCGCCGGCTGCGTATTCGAACGCCACGGGTTCGCTAACGCCGGGTGCGATGCCGCTAGTATCTTTGACGAACTCGCCCGGCAGTCCATTAAGTTCCAGAACAAGCTTATCGATGATCGCCGGGTCGGAGCTGCCGAGCACGTAAGCGAAGCCGGCCAGTGTTGCGTCGCCTTCGGCTACAGCCGTCAGGGCGAGCGAGCGGTCATCGTCCTTGAGCTCGTCCAGCTTTCGTTGGAGGTCGAAATGCTGGTCTTGCAGCGCATGGGTCAATTCATGGGCTAGCACCATCTCTCCAATTACGTCGCGTTGAGCTATAAACTGGGTCAGACCGTACCAGAGTCCTGCGCTAGTGCCTCCGCTGAGCAGCACCATTACTTTTTCGTCGCCGTCGTAAAATGCGGAGACCTGACTTTCTAGGAGCCTTAAGTTCTCCGCTTTAAGGTCGATGCCGGGCGGATAAAGGCCGAGCAAAGCGCCTGCCTCCCCTTCGTCTTTGAACTCCTGGTCCGAGACCTTGTGAGTTAACTCTTCGCTGAGGATTTTGCTTGCCTCTTTTGGGGTTTCGAGAAGGATGGGCACGTTGGTTTTAAACGAGAGCTGGCGCAACCGTTGAATGCCTGCTTCGACCGTGGCCACCTCCGACTGGTTGATTTTGCCCCCATGCACGAGCTGATAAGAGCATCCCGCCAGCGTCGAGAAAAGAATCGCTACTAACCTGAGCAGCAGGCGTCGGGGCGCAAGACAATTGAAAGCGGGCTTCATTCGCGGCCGATAATGAGCGGCATTTTGAGCGAAAGCGTCTCCTTTGCGCGCGCAAGCGCCTGAGCTCGGCTGGCGAAGCCGCCAATGCGAACCCGATAGTAGTGGCTTGTGCCCGCGCGCAATTCTTCAATTTTTACGTTCGGATAGACGCTGGCTAGTCGGTCTCGCAGCCGCAATGCGTTGGCGAGATTGGTAAACGAGCCCACCTGAATATAGTAGCCGTAGCGGTTTGCGACACTCGCCTCCTCGACGGGGCCTCGTACAACCTCTATTTTGACAGGTGCCGTGCCCTGGCCAACCATACCGAGAGCGCGTGCGGCTCCATGCGAGAGGTCGATTGCGCGCCCTTTTAGAAAGGGGCCTCGGTCGTTGATCCTGACGAGCACCGAGCGGCCGTTGTTCAAATTGGTAACCGCGACTAGCGTTCCTAGTGGCAAAGTGGGTGACGCCGCGGTCAGGTCTTCCTGGTTATAAATCTCGCCGTTCGCGGTGCGTCGGCCGTTGAACCCGGGTCCGTACCATGAGGCCATGCCGAAGGAGGTCTGCGGAGTGCTAGTCGAAAAGGTGCTTACACTTGGCGACACCGGCTTGTGGGTCGTGCACGCGCAAAGCCAAGCGGCTAGTGCGATCGACGCTGATCGAGCGACCCTCCTCATCCCCGCGACATCCACTTGTGCACAAACCGGAAGTAAAGGTCGTGCTTTTCACCTAAGGATACTGTTTTGGGCCCTTCTCGGGCAAATACGCGGCCTTACGAGGCTCGTCGATTGCGGAGAATCGTGGTAGGATGATTACGAAAACGATTTTTGCCACTTTTAACGCGAACTACGTTAACGCTTAAAAGTTATCACCTCCTCAGGCGTCAAATGACCGATGATACGCAACAGACAACAGCTCGAAGAGCTGGAAGAGCGCGTTCTTGCTCCTTATGCGATGCGGTCGCGACTTAGCCGGGGCCGGCGATACGCCGAACCCGAGCATCCGTTGCGAACCTTTTTTCAGCGCGATCGCGACCGGATTATCCATTCCGCTGCGTTTCGGAGACTCGAATACAAGACGCAGGTTTTCGTAAATCATGAGGGCGACTACTATCGCACGCGTCTGACTCACACGCTGGAGACGGCGCAAATCTCCCGCAGTATCGCTCGCATGCTGGGCCTCAACGAGGACTTGGCCGAAGCGATCGCGCTTGCTCACGACCTGGGTCATCCTCCGTTTGGGCACGCCGGCGAGCGCGTGCTTAACCAGCTGATGAAAGAATATGGCGGTTTCGACCATAACGCACAGAGTCTGCGCACGGTCGACTGGATCGAAGTCCGATACCCGAATTTCCGAGGATTGAATCTAAGCTACGAGGTAAGGGAAGGAATAATCAAGCATTCGGACTTTCGCGGACGACCCGAAGTCGCCGAGTTCGATCCCGATTCCTATCCATGTCTGGAGGCGCAGATCGTCGACCTTGCCGACGAGATCGCCTACTCTGCTCACGACGTGGACGACGGGATTAAGTCCCAGTTGCTGGCAAGCGATGATTTGTGGGACTCGCCGCTGTATGCGATGGCGGCGCGGGCGGCCGAGCGCGACGGTTCGAGCAAGGACCCTGGGGTCCGCCGCTACCGGACGGTTACGCGGATGATCGATGCGATGGTTACCGACCTCGTGAATACGATAAACGAAGAAATCACCGCTGGCGCGATCGAGAGCGTCGAAGATGTCAGAAAGGCGGGTCGGCCGCTTGCCCATTTCAGCCCCGCGATGGCCGAGATGGTGCAGCGCCACAAGCAGTTAATGATGGAGCGTCTTTATCTCCATTTTCGCGTGCGTCGTATGACCGAGAAGGCCGCTCGCGTGATTACACAGCTGTTCGAGGCTTACATGGCCGAGCCAGCGCAGATGCCTCCGCACATACTGGCGCGAATCGAGCAAGACGGCGAACCCAAAGCACGGGTAATAGCGGACTATATCGCTGGGATGACGGATCGCTTCGCGCTGGAGGAGCATCGAAAGCTTTTCGATCCTCATGTACGTGTATGATGCTGGATGCGACGAGGCTGCAAATCCCGTCTTTATTCTACCCGCGTTGGTAACAGCCTAGCTAAACGGTTGTCTAAACGTTTCCGGCTAAGAACACGACAAAGCGAGGTCATATGTCGGCGATTATCATGGATGGGCGCGCGGTAAGCGAGCAACTAATGCCTGAGCTTAAGCGCCACGTAAAGGAGATCAAGGAAAAGTACAACTGGACGCCGCATCTAGCGGCAATCCTGGTGGGTGACGACCCTGCTTCACGCCAGTACGTGCGCAACAAACAGCGCTACGCGGCGGAACTTGGGCTCGGCAGCGAGCTTATAACCATGTCGAGTGAAGAGGCGAGCACCGAGAGCCTTCTTAAGCTTATCCAACGCTTAAACCGAGACCCGCGAATAGCAGGTATCTTGCTCCAACTGCCCCTTCCAGAGCACGTCGACCGCTTCCGGCTCTTCGACGCGATCGACCCGCTCAAGGACGTCGACGCAGTATCTTCCACCGTGGTCGGCGGATTCTATCGCGGCCAGTGGGGGCTTTTTATCCCTTGCACGCCTCGCGGCGTGCTGACCTTGCTAGACTATTACAAGGTTCCGGTCGAGGGTGCGCGCGCGGTCGTGATAGGTCGCAGCGATATCGCTGGCAAGCCTTTGGCGCTGATTTTGGGCGGGCGCCTGCGCAACGCGACTGTCACATGGTGTCATACGCACACGCGCGACCTTGCGCAGGTTTGTCGGGAGGCTGATCTGCTCGTATCGTGCGCCGGTGCCGATCCGGGGCGCCCGTATTTGATCACCGCGGATATGGTCAAGCCGGGTGCCTGCGTTATCGACGTCGGATTTCGCCGGGTGGGCAAGGGACGTTTCGTCGGAGACGTCGATTTCGAAAACGTCAAAGAAGTGGCCGGATGGATCACGCTCAATCCGGGTGGCACGGGACCGATGACAGTGTTAGCGCTGATGCAAAATTTAATCGACGCTGCCCGCTACATGCTCGGTCTGGAACGTGCCTCCTACTCAGTATGACGCACTTCGCCGCGGAGGCGTTAGGTGCTACGTTCGGTTTTCAAGCCTAAGCGACTTGCTTGCTAAGTTGGCTTCGCCCCTTGGCCATACAATTCGGACGCTCGAGCGGCTTAGGCCTGCTTGCAACTGTTTTCGCAACCACGAAGCGCTTTTTGCTCGTCAAAGCAGCCGGCTCCTCGGCACAAGCCAGCACACGTTTCAATCGTCTTGGATCGTCAAGACGTCGCCCACCTGGGTATTTGTCCGCTTGGCCGTTCCCGCGGGCAATTCAATCGCCTCAGTAGCCCCAAACGCCAGCGAGGATAGCCGCCATGGCTTAAGCTCGTGATCTATCTTGAGGATTCTACCCTGGCGGTCTAGAAAGATAACGTCGATCGGAAATCGCATAAAAAAGGTGTGCATCCACATAAGCGGGAGCGCCGTACTGCCGACAAACAGCATCCCTTCGCCATCGTGAAGTTGCGCGTGCGCCAGAAGTCCCCGAACGCGATCAACGAGATGGTCTGCCACGCTAAGTCGTGTGCAAATAATTCTACCGCGAGTTTTGTTGAACACTTTGAGCTGGCGATTTGGGTCCATCCGCAGCTTTGACTTTTCTATCGCGAGCGCCGGTCTAGCTTTATCCCAGTAAGATCGGGTCTTTGCCGACAACTGTCAACGGCTGGCATCGATGCGCCATAAGTTGGCTTTTGTTTAAACGCGCAGGGACACACTGCGCTTGCAACGTGATTGAGACAAAGAGTAAGGCGAACAATAGTGATTTGTCTGCCAAAGTGGCAAGGATTTGCTTTTGTACTGAAAAGGACGAGGCCTCATCAGAGAGGGTCCCACGGGCGTTGAGAAAACGGGCTTTAAGCCACCAACGATTGTTACTTTTACTGCTCAGCTTTGCTAGCCTTCGCTCGGTTCGCGGCAATACGGGGTTGTCGATGCTCGATGCGGCGCGCTTTGTGAAATATTTTGTAGTACGTGGTGTTCTCGCCGTACATTGGTTGTGTGTTCGAGCTGGCGCAAATATGGATGAACTCACGGGGGGTCGACTCGCGTCGATATAAGTTATCGCCGCGGAGCTTTCGGCGCTTTTCCTTATGGATGGTGGGCGATGAGCGAGCAGCTAGAGGGTGAAAGTTTTCAAGGCAAGGTCACTCAGCTTCTGTTCGTCAACCCACAGACGGGTTATGCGGTCGCGCGTCTGAAGGTCGAGGAGGACGGCCCTGGGCGACCGGCTGCGCGCCAAAAGGAGGTGACCTTAGTGGGGCAGCTCGCTGAGCTTGCGCCTGGGATGCTGGTACGGGTATCTGGGCGCTACGAGACCCATCCAAGCTTCGGCGTGCAATTTCGCGTCGAGCGTTTCGAGACTTTGGCTGGAGCTGAGCTTGGGGCGCTCGAGCGATATTTGATCGATGAAGTAAAAGGCGTTGGCCCCACGCTTGCGCGCCGTATTATCGAGCGCTTCGGCGACGAGACGGAAAACGTGCTGACGTACGCTCCGGAACGGCTTCGTGAGGTGCGCGGGCTTAGCGCCACCGTGGCTCAGCGAATCAGCGCGCTGTGGCGCGAGCGCGTCGGGCTACGGGAACTTACCGTGTTTTTACGCACTCATGGCGTCCCAGGTTTTCTAGCACAGCGACTATACAAGATCCTCGGCCATGGTGCGCTGGACATAATAAAGCGCGACCCTTATGTGCTCGTAGCCACTGTGAGCGGAGTTGGTTTCAAAACCGCGGACCTAATAGCCGAGAAGATCGGCATCGCCCGTGACTCGCCCGAGCGAGCCCGTGCAGGCTTGCTCTACATGCTGCAGCGGATGGCCGAAGAGGGGCACGTCTGCGTACCAGAGGAGCATTTAAGGACGCAGCTCGAGACGCATCTCGGAATAGGAAGCGCTCTTTGTTGGTCGGCGCTTTCAGAGCTTGAAAGGCGTGGTGCGATCGTGGTCGAACCCAGCCACGGCGAAACCTGGATTTATCTTCGGCATCTCTTTCAGGCCGAGCGCGACTTGGCCCAGCTTATGTGGCGACACCGCGGCGAGCGGTCACCTTTGCGTCCGGATGCGGTGGCTGATGCTGTAGTGTCGGCTGAGGAGCGTCTGGGGCTTGCCCTTTCGCCCGAGCAAAAAAAGGCATTGCGCGTGGCTCTCACCCATAAAACCGCGATCATCACCGGCGGGCCCGGTACTGGCAAGACCACGTTGCTGCGTGCGCTTTTGGACGCCTTGGACGAATTGCGCCTGAAATATGCCCTTGCTGCGCCTACGGGGCGGGCGGCACGCCGCTTGGCAGAGACTACAGGGCGAGAGGCGAAAACGATCCATCGCTTGCTCGAATACTCGCCTGAGACAGGTTCTTTTGTCCGTGGACCGAATTTCCCGCTATCCGTGGACTTTTTGGTGCTGGACGAAGCGTCGATGATCGATGTCGAACTGTTCGCAGACCTCCTTGCCGCCTTAGAGGCCAAAACGTCGCTCGTGATCGTCGGCGACCGTGACCAACTGCCCTCTGTTGGCCCCGGACAAGTGCTTGCTGACCTTATCGCCTCAGGCCTTTTTCCCGTGGTTCAGTTGCGTCAGATATATCGACAGGAGCAGCGCAGTCAAATCGTCGCGGCGGCCCATCGGATAAACTCAGGCCTGATGCCTGAATTCGGCGGCGACGCCTCGAGCGACTTCTTCTTCCTGGAGCGCAACGCTCCTGAAGAAGTGCTTGCCACGGTCAAGCAGCTTGTGCACACCCGCCTTATCGGCAACTTCGGGTTACGTGACCCAAGCGAGATTCAAGTTCTTTCGCCGATGAACCGGGGAGCGCTTGGCGTGCAAGCGCTCAACACCGAGCTTCAAGCATTGCTTAACCCGCGTGGCCGGGAAATCAAGGCTGGGCAGCGCCATTTTCGAGAAGGCGACCGCGTTATTCAGTTGCGCAACAATTACGAAAAGCAGGTATTCAACGGCGACTTAGGCCGAATCGTTCGGTTCGACGACGAGCTCGGCCGTGTGGAGGTTGCCTTCGACGACCATCGCGTGCTCTACGACTTGACCTCGCTGACCGAAGATTTGGCGCTCGGCTACGCAGTTACGGTGCATAAAAGCCAAGGCAGCCAGTATCCGGCCGTAGTCTTGGTGCTGCATCACAGTCATTATCTAATGCTTCGGCGAAACCTCCTTTATACGGCGGTGTCGCGGGCCGAACGGGTGTGTGTTATCGTCGGTTCGCGCGCGGCCTTACTTCACGCTGTTCGCAACGCCGCAGAGAGCCGTCGGTTCACGCGCCTGACCGAGCGGCTGCGCAGTCTGGCCGGCGCCGACAAGCCTGCACTTTCCAGTTGAGCAGCAAGGAACGCCGTCGTTCCTCAAGCCGGGCGCAGACGGCGGCCGCGGCGGGGGGCAAGCGCGCGAAGTTGTTCCAAAGTATCCTGCGCTGCCCGTCGAATTAAGTCCGGGTCGTATCCTTGTGCGGTAAGGCGTTCTTCAACTTCGCGCAAAGTTTTCTCGTAATTGTGCCTAAAGCGCTGGTTGAGTGCGTGCCATGGTATCGACTTAAGCGCCTCGATCGCCTTTGGGTCGGCTTTGAGTATTCCGCGGTGAATCAGAACCGCGATTGCCGGATAACCGATATAGCCCTGCCAATAGGAGGCGTTATCGTTTGCGCTTATCTCGCGTCCGTCTTCGCTGCTCTCTACGCGGTATGTTTTGGAACCGTCGGAAGACTGTACAAACGCAAGCCCAGAATCGAGAAGCGTGCAGCGTTGGTCGGCGAGCGCGCCAAAAGCCTCGTAAATCTTGATTAACGGCGGCATCCCCCACGCCTTGGTATCAGATTTCGCCCTGTCGTCGTCGCCCGTTCTGGAGTATGTCCGTTGCGCCCGTTTAGCCATCGCCTTCATACTATCATGTGGTAATATGTGGAAGCACACATACACCGGATTAGAACGACGTAGAGCTTCACGGGAGTAAGTAAGCGATGGCGACCGAGCCAATCGGAAAGTTGGATCACATAGGGATTGCCGTGCACAGTATCCAGCAGGCACGGAAGTTTTTCGAGGACCAGTTGGGCGCGCGCTTCATGTTCGAGGCACAAAGCGCCGAACACGGGCTCTCTTTTTGCGTTCTCGACTTGAACGGGCTTACGATCGAGTTGCTCGAACCCGCGAGCGAGAACTCGCAACTTGCCCAGTTTCTCCAAAAACGCGGCGAAGGCGTCCACCATCTGACCTTCAACACGCCCGACACGAAGCGACAGGTCGAAAGGCTCAAGGCGAATGGCGTGCGGGTGGTACAGGAAAAAGAATGGTCGCCGACTTCTTATGAGGCCTACATTTCGCCTAAGAGCGCTCACGGCGTTTTGATTCAGCTAGGCTCAGGCTATCCGACGCTGGACAACGTGCCGGAGTGGACCCAACAAGCAAAAGATCCGGTGTCATAGGCGCGAACCGATTGGGTATGCGAAACCTTTTTGCGTTTGCTGCGCAGTGGCTTATTGCGTACTGACGTGATTGAGCAACTCGCAGTGGCCAACTGCCGGACGAGGCTTTTAGCTAGCGCGGGCATAAAGGTCGGGTCTAACACAGTCCGGTGGAACTTGGCGAGATCGTGCCGACCTTTGGCCATCCCTGCGGGCTTGTCGCGTTTTTCACTGCGCTTTTGCAAGCAAGAGCTTTGTCAGATTAGCCAGTTGTGATCGTGGGAAGCGCAACACTAAAAGACAGACTTGCCAGCATGATCGGCGAAGCGCTCGAGCGATTGCGCCGCTCCGGTCGACTGCGGCACGAGCAGCCGGTCAGCTTCGTCGTTGAATTGCCAAAAGATCCTTCGCATGGGGATTACGCCAGTAACGTTGCTTTGGTGTTGGCGCGCTACGAGGGCAAGCCCGCAAAAGAGGTAGCTGAGGCTATTCGCGCGGAGCTTGCCGACTCGGATGAGTTTGCGTCGGTAACCGTAGCCGGGCCGGGTTTCGTCAATTTCAGGCTCGCTCCGGCGTTTTGGCATGAACTGCTTCGGCGCGCTGCAGCGCAAGGCGAGGCCTTTTTTGTGCCAAAAGTTGGTTTGGGTAAAAAGGCTCAAGTTGAGTTCCTTTCAGCAAACCCGACCGGGCCTTTGACCGTAGGACACGGTCGCAACGCCGTGCTCGGGGATACGGTTGCTCGGATGTACGAAGCAGCCGGGTTTTCTGTAACCCGAGAGTATTACTTCAACAATGGCGGCCGCCAAATGAAGCTGCTAGGAGAGTCGGTTCGCGCTCGCTACTTGGAGTTGCTCGGTCATGAGGTTAGTTTTCCCGAAGAAGGGTATCGAGGCGAGTACATTCGCGAAATAGCGGCCGAGCTTGTAAAGCGCTACGGCTCGAGCCTGGTGGACGAAACGAGCCTTGAACCGTTTCGAGAGGCGGCCGAAAAAGCGATCTTTGCTGATATTCATCGAACTTGCGCGCGACTTGGGATTCGGTTTGACGTTTATACCAATGAGCTAGACTTGATTCGCGACGGCAGGGTCGAGCGCGTCCTTGCGGAACTTGACCGGCGGGGACTTTTGGTCGAGCGTGACGGAGCGGTATGGCTGCGCGGCGAGCCTCTAGGGCTTCCCAAAGACGAGGTGTTGATTCGCTCGGGCCCAGAGCGCGAGCCGACCTACCGCACGCCGGACATCGCCTACCATATCGATAAGCTTGCGCGGGGTTTCGACGTGATAATCGGCGTCTTTGGCGCCGACCATATCGCGGAACACAAGACAGTGCTGACGGTGCTCAACGCGTTGGGTTACGACATAAGTCGCTTTAGAACGATTATATACCAGTTCGTTACTCTTACCCGGGGCGGCGAGAAAATTAAGATGTCGACGCGCCGCGCTACCTATGTGACGCTCGACGAGCTTATTGACGAAGTCGGTGCCGACGTCGCACGGTTTTTCTTTTTGTTCCGCAAAAGCGACAGCCATCTCGACTTCGACCTGGAGCTTGCAACCCGTCAGGCTCCCGAAAATCCCGTTTATTACGTGCAGTATGCTCACGCAAGGCTGGCCAGTGTCTTTCGCGAGGCTCAAAAAGCGGGTCTAAAGCTTCCGGACGATCCCGACAAGGTCGACTTGGCGTTGCTCTCGGAGGAGGAGCTCCAACTGGCCAAGAAAGTCGTGCGTTTCCCTGAGCTGGTGCTCACCTGCATCGAAGAACTCGAGCCCCATCGCTTGCCTTTCTTTCTGGTTGAGCTCGCCGGCGATTTTCACCGCTATTATAACAAGCCCACGAATCGTATAATTATGAGCGATAATGTCGAGCTCAGCCTGGCACGGCTATTTCTTGCAAGTCTCGTCAAGCAAACGTTGGCTTACGGGCTAGGCTTGCTCGGAGTAAGCGCGCCGGAGCGTATGTGAGGGTGTGATGCGGTTCGAGATCGGTGCGTGGGGAATATTTCTGCTGCTCGTCGGGTTGGCCGGTTTGTCAGGTTCTATCTTTTTGCTCGGGATGTTTGCTGGTTACGAAGTGGCCCGCCAAGATCAACAGAACACCAACGTTGCGATGGTCCTTCCGATACCGGCCAGTCCGGTGCCGTCTTTTTCGGCATCGGTTGCACAGACGGCGGGTGCAGAAAGTACGGCGACGCCGTCGATCGCTTCTTCCCCACAGCCAGCCGTACCCTCAGTGGCTCCCTCCGTGTCACGTCCCTTACCACCTGTAATCGCAAACCGTTCGACCACCTCCGCACCGTCGGTTGTGGGTAGTGAGGTTGCTCCACCCACTGCGGGGCCGGCAGCAGTGACTGGATCGACACCGGGCGCAGTCACTACGTTGTCGAAGGCTTCGCCAGCCGGGCCGGTCACGGCATCGACAGCGCGTTCAGGGCCGTTACAAACCCCTGTGGCGGCGCCAACCGCTGCCCACGTTGGACCATATAGCGTCGAGATTCAGGCAGCGATGGATGGCCAGGCCGCCTTGCAACTGGTGCAGAAGCTGCGAAGCATGGGTTATCCTGCATATTCGGTGGAAAAACAAATAGGCGGCCAGACCTGGTATAAGGTGCGCGTAGGTCATTTCGCCTCCCGGGCTGAGGCGGAAGCGGCCGAGGAGCGACTTCATCAACAGTTAAATGGTGCTTTGACCACGAGATAATCCCTGAGCTGGTCGAAGAGAAGTAGGCAGCCGACACAGCGAAGAAGTGTTTGTGCTGCTCCTGGGAGCTATCGATCCCCTCAAGTTCATCCCATACGCCGGCAAGTCAGGTTTCCTCGTCTAAGCTATGGGGTAAGGGAACCATCCTTGGGCGATTTGCCCCGAACGGTTTAAAGGCCTAATTACAAGCCCGCGCTATCAAACCTTGCCGAGCACGACGGGATTCCAAGCGGGCCTATTGGCGCGCAAAGCGGACCAATTGGGTGTTCGCCTATCCCAGATTGCGTAGCTTTGGGCAACTTTAGGTGGGGAAATTTTTTATAGCAGTTGTGAGAAACTCATCTCGGATAGAAAACGCAGGAAAACAGTAGGCGTTTGCTCCCGCAGAAAGTGGGTTTGCATAGAGGCAAAAACGGCGCTCTTGCCCTTGAGAGCAAGCAAGCAGGGCTAACGACGCTGTCGAACTTCCACGCGGTGCGTTCCCTTAATCGTACGAGCTCCACCATTCCTGAGCACGACGGTCGACCGAGCGTCTGGGGCGCTCAAAGCTTATCGGCGACGACAGAGGGCGGCGAAGCCTTGTAAACAAGCGAAACACTGAAAATCCCTGCTTAATCCCTTGGACCGTGGGGCGAAATACCGACTGCGCGTCTTGATTGTGGCGTTGCGGTTCCATCGCTTCTCTTCCATCGTAAAATGAAGCTTGTAAGGCTAGGCGAGAAGCAATCTGCGGGCCGGACGTTTGACACGTCGGTTTTGTCAATAGAGAGAGCGGCCCTGGTCGCAGGAATATCCCCGGATAGCCGATCCTACCTAAGATACGAACAAAAAAGCTCAACGTTTTTTCTGCGCGACCGATAATCGCGCAGGAAAAAATTAGCCGCTGCGCAAGACTAGGTCACGGTCACGATCCACTAGCAAACATTAAGAATCTCCTGCCGCTAATTCTTGCTTTAGGCTTCAGCAATCCAAGTGAGGTCACCGTGAGCGGCTGTCGGCTTAAACGTTCCACGAATCGCCAGTTTTTATGTTTGAGCGCCGATTGTGGAAAACGTTCATGTACGTCTTGACGCTCTCGAGTAGTCAAAACCGCTCGTATTGAGTCGACCCAGCGCAAGCGCGGTGCAAAAGCTCGTTTCTCTAGCGTCGCACGAGATGTCGCTTCGCATGGGACATCTGTGTCTCAATCGCAAGCATCGTCGAAGCCTTGATGACATTAGTTGCGCTTAGTCGGACTCAACGGCTGGGCATAAAAGATGCTGTGTCGAAGGGAGAGCCTCGAAAAGCGGAGGAGGTTAATTATGAACGAGCAAGTTCGAGCTCAACTGTTTTATCTTCGAGAGTTCGCTTTTAGAAAGATTGCCCGCCTGTTGCGCCGCGGCGATCGCGAGCAGGGCCAGACGATGACGGAATACGCGCTCATCGTCGCGCTGGTTGCCGTAGCTGCGGTTACCGCGTGGGCGGCTTTGGGTCAAAAGATTCTCGCGCTACTGCAGGACGTTACGAACTATCTAAGCCCAGGCGGCTCGAGCACGTGATCTGGGAGTTGTCTCGGAGTTGCGCAAAAGGGTTTACTTGTAGGCCTGTAAAACTCCCATATGTGTAGCCGCAAACAAGCTGTTGCCGAGCTTTCTGATGGACGTCATTGACTGACGAAGCCGCGCGCGCTGGCAGCTTAAAGAAACTTGACGGAGAGGCGATTGAATGAATGAGTAGAATGAACAAAGTTCTATAAGGATTTTAAGCCTTACGACAAGCTGATCTCGCTGTGCTCCAGGTCTGCCTAAACGGTCGTTACCTCAGGTTGCGCCGCGGAGCAGCCAAATACCGGGTGCTCGGGCGTAGGACGTGAGCGGTTTAGCGATCCTGCGGTCTGGAGCTAGGCGAGCGAAATTTTCCCTTAAAGTTTAGAACAGCGCAGCCTGACGCTTGGCATCTGAGGGGCTTAGTTCGATTCTGCGACATCTAATGTGTCAAGTGGGTTTGGTTTTGCGCTGACGTAGGAGGGCGGGCGAAGACCGAGACTGTAACCTTGTGATGGTACGGCCGAACGTATTTGTGTTAGTCGCGGGTCTTATCGCGACTATCGCCTCTTACATGGTGTACTCGGTGTTGAAGACGCGCGACGAGCTGCTGAAAAAGCAGCAACCGCAACTTGTGGCGATCGCCGTTGCTACCCGCAACCTTCCATTAGGTAGCAAACTCGACTCCACGGCGATCGCGATGGTACCGTGGCCTCGCGACCATCTACCAGCTGGAGCGATTACCGATCCTGCGGCCCTACGTGACCGTATCGTAAAGGTATCCATCGCCGCCGATCAGCCTATTGTGAAGTCCGCGTTGTACGACGGCGCGCCCACAAGCGGTCTTTTGCCGCTGATGATCCCGCCGGGGATGCGGGCGATGTCGGTGCCGGTGGACGAAGTGAGCGGCGTGGCTGGTTTCGTGATGCCACACGCGCGAGTCGACGTGCTGGTTGCGATACATTCCCCCAAAGGAACGGAGAGTCCCAAGGCCAAGATTGTGCTCGAGAACGTCGAGGTCCTAGCGATCGCTCAAGAGCTGGAGGGCAGCGACCGCCAGCCCCAGGTCGTGCGCGTCGTAACGTTGCTCGTAACTCCTGACGAAGCCGAACGGTTAGCGCTGGCAAGTCGCGAAGGCACGCTGCGGCTTGCTATCCGCCGCTACGACGATCAAAAGCTGGTAAACACTAGCGGGACCGATCTAGAAGGATTGCTTCGAGCCTACAGCAATCCGGTGTTTGCCAGAGCGCAAGTGCGTCGATCCTCTAGCGCGGAAGCGTCCGCGCAGGCTGTGCGGGTAGAGGTGATGCGGGGTGCTAAGGCTCGCGAGCTTGTAAGCTTTATTGCCGGTACTGCCTCTTTGCAAAGGCGTCCGAAACTTGCTTCGGATCAGAACGGGATGCGTGTTTCGCAAGCGCAGAGCCCGTCAAAAGACGAGGAATCGTCGAGCTTTATGAACTCGGAAGTGTTCGGTCCTGGCGCAAAAACGATAGAGGTCGGTGCGCCGGTTTATATGCCTGCTACCGCTCCCTATGCTGAGCCTAGGTAAACAACAATTGAATGGTGAGGCCTATGGTCCGAATAATTCGTGTGGGGTGGATGATTGGTTTCGCTCTGTGTATCTGGGGATGCGCTTCGGGTGGCGGGGTATCGCTAGGCCAATCCTCAGTAATTAATGCTTCGCTGAGCGTCACAGAATCACCTGTTGTTTCAAAGGTCGCTTCGCCCGGCGGAGTTGCCGCTGCGGGAACGACGAGCGCGGGCAACGCGGCCGGGAGCACAGGATTGCACTGATTGTTCGTAATGATGGCGAGCTGGTCTCGGGCTTTCGCGATTAGCCTTCTGTTTCCGGCGGCGTTGTGTGGAGTGGCAGCGTCGGCGTTAGCGCAAAGCAGGCCGGAAGTCAAAGAAATTTATTTGAATGCCGGTGAAGTCTACGTAATAAGAAACGTCGCGCCTGGAACGACGCCTGAAGTTAGGTTCCGCAGCAACCCGCCGGCTTTTTTGGTGGATACGTTGGACGGCGGCATGCTGCAGGTTGTGGCGACATCCCGAGGCGCTGGCTCGGTGCGTGTCACAGACCAAACCGGGAAGGTCATCGACTATGAGTTTATAGTGCAAGGCGTGGCTGATCCCACCAACGTCTTGGCTCCAGGCACGAGTTCGCCGCCCCTCAGCGTGACTGCCGTTGCGCCTTATGGAGCAGGCGAGGCAACCGCTAGTAGTGCCAGATCGTTGGATGCCGGCGCGGGACCAGTGACCCATTACGCGCGGCCAGGCGACTTTTCGACGGCGACATCGACGGTGGAAATTCCCGCAACGCATCCTGAGAGCAAGCCGACTAACGTTGCTAGAGAAGACAAAAACAAAGGTGCGGTTAACGGACCGAACCAGCCTTTGCTCATCGGGCAGCAAGGCTTGTCGCCTAGCGTTGTTTCAAACGGCAAGTACATCGCAAATCCTCCTGCTTTGCCTCCAAGCAGGTCAGCTGAAACCTGCACAGCGCGCAGCGACGGTCTGCCATGCGGCCTGATTTCTCTGATTACGGGCACCTCGCGCGTGTTCAGCTTCGGCGTGCCGATCACCAGGGTGTCGATCGCTAATCCGCAGGTATCCGATATTCAACTGGTCAGTCCCAATCAGTTGATGCTTATCGGAGGGCAGCCGGGGGTCACCACGTTGGCGGTTTGGAACGCGTTGGGTCAGCTTCAGGAACGAAAAGTGCGTGTCGAAAAGGAAAGTCATGAGCAGGTGCTGCTCAACGTTCTAGTTGCGGAGGTTAACCGCACAAAACTCGAAAACGAAGGCGTGGATTTGTCGGTCGCGGGTGCCGGGACTAGCCTCGTCGGGCTTCCTGGCAATGTAGCCACTCCTTATTCTCCCATTATTCCCCTTAACATCTTTCCGACCTTCGGCCCGTCGCCCCTGACCGGTGTAGCCGCACCGCCGACTCCGCTGGGCTTGCAAGGAACGATGACTCCCGGTGGCACGCTCATGCCGCTTTTGTTGTCGAACAAGATCACGTACGCCCTTGCTACCAGTAACGGCGGCTTTCAGAGCAATTCGTTCTTCCAATTTTTGGAAAGCCATCAGTTAGCGAAAATCCTAGCGCAACCGCGAATTCTCGCGAACTCTGGCGAAGAAGCAAAGTTTTTGTCGGGTGGAGAAATTCCGATTGTCATCGCCCAGGCGCTTAACACTTCTATTGTGTTCAAGCAGTTCGGAACCTCGGTCGTTTTTATACCGACCGTAGTCGGGGACGACGAGATTGAGCTCGTAGTGAAACCGGAGGTTTCACAGCCAGATTACTCGCAAGGCGTACAGATGTTCGGCTTTAACGTGCCAGCATTTATCACGCAGCGCGCCGAAACGCAGGTACGGATGAAAAACAACGAAACCTTGATAATCGCTGGGCTGATTCAGGAGAACGTTCAACGGACGGTGACGAAAGTCCCCTATATGGGAGATATCCCATTCGCTGGCGCGTTGTTCCGAAACACGTCCTACAATCGGGTCAAGACGGAACTGGTTATCACGGTCACGCCCCAACTCGTGCGCGCGATTCCTCAAGGCGCGCAAGTAGCCAGACCCACTGACAGCGCGTCGATGACATACCAGGAAATTCGTACGCGCTCGTTGCCCCAGCCCGATCCCAGCCGACCGAGACTTTGGTAAACAAAACCAGTCCGATCCAACTGCCTGCGATGCTTTCGGGCAAAAAGAGTATACGACCTGATGCGCTCAAGGTTTGGATCGTCGCCCCTTCGCCGGAAGCTAGCGCGGCGGTGCGCAAAAGCTTAAACGAAATCCAAGACCCGCATCTCGATGTAAGACAAGAAGGAACGTTCGAGGGGCTTTTTACGCCAGCGGCGGCAGAGACGGACGTCATCGTGGTGGCCGGCGGCGACGAAGACTCGGCCATCGTTCGTCTGGTCCAGCGGTTTGCGCACGTGAAGAACAAGCCTGCGATCGTGGCTGTGGTAAGCGACGACTCGCAAGGAGCGATTCGGCGCGCGCTCAGAGCTGGAGCTGATGAGGTGGTCGCCGCGCCACCGAGTAAGGCCGATCTGACGCGTGCGCTGCTCAAAATCGATGAGATGCGTCGAGCCGCCTGCCGACCGAACAGAGGGCTCGTATGCTCGTTGGTCAGCGTCTCAGGAGGCGTCGGCGTGACGACGATTACCGCCAATTTGGCCTTCGCGTTCAAGCTTAAGGCTGATAAAAGGGTGGCGATTATCGATCTCGACCTCCAGGCGTCTGATTTATGCGCGGCTCTCAACGTTGAGCCAGAAAATACGATTATCGACGTTGCCAGTGACGGGCAAAGACTCGACTCCATCCGCCTCGAAGGCGCGCTGACCAAGGCTCCCGCTGGAATCTATCTGCTCGCGGCTCCCAAGCGTATCGAAGATTCCGAGCTGGTACACGCCCAGCTGATAACGTCGGTGGTCGAGCTTATGCGTGAGCTCTTCGATGTAGTACTGATCGATTGCGGTCGTCACGTCGACGAGTGCGTCGTAACCGCTTGGGAATGCTCCGACCGCCTGCTTTACGTCATCGATCAATCGATTGCGGCCCTGCGCGGGGCCTGGCGCTTCCTTGGCCTGATCAAGCGCCTCAATCTGTCAGCGGTCGAGCCTAAGTTCGTCGTCAACCGCTACTCCAAGCGAGAGCTTATCGGTGAAGCTCAAATCTCGCAGTCGCTTGGATACGCGGTTTTCGCCAAAATACCGAACGGCACTAAATCACTGCGCAGGGCCTTTCTCCAGGGACGACCTTTGTTCGAGAACGCTCCTCACTCTACGCTGGTGAAGAGCTATGCTTCTTTGGCGGCCAAGCTGTCCGGATGGTCGATGGATGGGTCATCTGGATGGTTGGGGAAATTCATCGCGAAATCGTTACGACTCAATGGTTTTGACGTGAAAGATTAATATGGGTCTGCTCGACAGAGTACTACTTAACGAGAATAGAACACCGAAGGTTGTACCACGAGCTTCGCGTGGCAACGGCAGGGAGCGAGCCGAGAGTATTTCTGCCAGTATCGGTGAACTCAAGGCCAAGGTTCACAAGAAACTGGTCGAAACGATTGAAATCTCAAAGATCGACACGATGGATCAGGAACTGCTCTCGGCGCAGTTGGTTGCAGCGGTCAACGAAACGTTCGAAGAAGAAGGCCGATTGCTGACCGATGCTGACCGTCAACGTTTGACTGAGGAGATTAAAAACGAGTTGCTCGGGTTGGGTCCCCTCGAAGCGCTGCTGAGTGACGACGAAATCTCGGACATTCTGGTCAACGGCTACAACCAGGTCTACGTCGAGCGACGAGGTCGCCTGTACAAGACCGACGTTACGTTTCGAGATAATGAGCATCTGATGCAAACGATCGACCGGATCGTTTCCCAGGTGGGGCGTCGCGTGGATGAGGCTTCGCCGATGGTGGACGCGCGACTTTGGGACGGTTCGCGCTTCAACGCCATAATTCCGCCTCTAGCTTTGGACGGTCCCGCGGTTTCGATTCGTCGGTTCGGCAAGGATCCCTTGACGATCGAGGACTTGCTAAATTTCGGTGCGCTCACAAAGCAGATGGCCGACTTTTTGGCGGCTGTGGTGCGTGCCCGCTTAAACGTTCTCATCTGTGGCGGCACGGGCTCGGGCAAAACGACGATGCTGAATTGCCTGTCGGGATTTATTCCTGCTGACGAGCGCATAATCACGATCGAGGATGCCGCTGAGCTTTGCCTTCAGCAGCCTCATGTGGTTCGGCTGGAATGCCGTCCACCCAATCTGGAGGGAAAGGGCGAGGTTACTCAGCGAGACTTGCTGCGCAATACGCTGCGAATGAGACCCGACCGGATTATCGTCGGCGAGGTGCGAGGCGCCGAAGTGCTTGACATGTTGCAGGCGATGTCGACCGGGCACGACGGCTCGATCGCCACAATTCACGCCAACAACCCGCGTGACAGCTTGGCGCGGCTTGAAATGATGATGTTGTTTGCCGGTGTGAATTTGCCTGAGCGCGCGATGCGACAGCAGATAGCGGCCGCTATCAACATTATCGTGCACGTAAGCCGTTTATCGGACGGCAGCCGTAAAGTCCTTAAAATCGCCGAGATAACGGGGATGGAGGGCGAGACCGTGATGATGCAAGACCTGTTCGAGTTTGTCCGAACAGGTGTCGACGCGAATGGCAGGGTGATGGGCTCGTTCAGAGCCACCGGTATTCGGTCCGCCTACAGTAGACGCCTTGCAGTTGCGGGTTTGGAGCTTGACCCGAACGTTTTCGCAAGCGGAGCCAACGCAGATGAATGACTTGCTCGTTGCCGTCGCCGTTTTCGCGTTGGCAATGGCGGTCGTGTTGTTACTGGATGTCACCGTCGTACGGCGAGCACGCCGACTCAAAGAGATTGTGTCGCAGCTGGAGCGCGCTCGCGAACTGGAGCCCACCTTAGCCCAGGCCATACAGGTCAACTGGAGAGCTAGGCAAAAACCTCTCGGGTCGATTCTTAGGCGTCTAGATGCAGCGATCGGATTGGAGAGCACGGTCTTGCGCGCTGGGCTCCGCATCGGCGTCTACCAGGCCTTTGTCGTTCTGGGACTTCTTTCGGCCGCCGGAGCTGCGTTAGGGCTGGTTTTTTTCGACGACCCGGTCGCCTCTGTTGGGTGCGGGTTCGCCGCCGCGTGCCTGGGCGTCGCGTACTTCAAATGGCGCGGTAACCGACGAGTGAAAACCTTAGTGCGCCAGCTTCCCCAGGCTCTGGATTTGATGAAGTCGTCGCTCGAAGCCGGACATACGTTCCCGCGTGCGTTGCAGGTCGTTGCCAGCGAGTTTTCCGACCCGCTGGCAGGCGAGGTACGCTTGGTGCTGGAACGAAACCGCCTAGGCGAACCGATCCAAAACGCCCTTGAAGAGATGGCCAAGCGGGTGGCGGACAGCGAGGTGTGGTTTCTGGTAGTGGGGGTGATATTGCAAAGCGAGGCCGGCGGCAGGATGGCTGAACTTCTCGGGCGACTAGCCGATACGGTGCGCACTCGGCAGCGAATTCAGATGCAACTGCGCAGCCTAACTGCTCAACCTCGGCTAAGCGGATGGGTGGTTGGATTGATGCCGGTAGTGGTGTTGGCAGCCTACGCCATTTTTGATCCCCACTACGTCCATATGCTGTTTTATGACCCAGTGGGGAAGAAGTTGTTAAAGGCAGCTTTGGCGCTCGATTTGCTCGCTTTGTTGGCGATTAGACGTACTCTTCGTCTCGACTTTTGAACCTCCTGACGATGCTCGACGATTCGATAATTATTGCCGCAGGCGTTTTCACGTTGCTCGCTGCTTGCGCTTCGATTATTTACTTCTGGATTTTCCATCCACAAGCGGCCGTCGAAAGTAGGCTTCGCTCGATGACCGCTAGACTCAGAGCGCTTGACGGCGTAACTGAGTTGCCAGAGCTAGAGAGCAACGGCGTCTCCAACGATCGATGGTTAGGATGGATTCTGCGCAAATTTCCTGAACCCAGCCTGCACGAGTCGAGGCGCCGAAAGCTTTTGCTCAAGTTAGCTAGAGCGGGGTTCGTAGGACGGTCCAATACCAAGGTATTCGAAGCTGCGCGGCTTATTTTGATGATTTTGCTGTCCGCGGGCGCGACAATTTTAGTCGCCCCTATTACGCGTTCCTGGAAAGACGCGGTTTTTAGCGCGGCTTGTGGAGTCGTGATGGGAGGGATCTTGCCTGACTACTATCTGGCCAGGCGGATACGAATGAGGCAAGCGCAGCTCAGTCGGGAGCTCGCCGACGTGATCGATCTTCTCATCGTTTGCGTCGAAGCAGGACAGGGGCTTTATGAAGCAGTCAAAACCGTGGGAAACGTCTGCGCTCGCCAGCGTCAAGCGTTCGGAGTAGAGCTAGCCATGCTGTCGGGTGAACTTGCCGCGGGAGCCTCGCTCGCCGAGGGGCTACATTCGATGGCTGAGCGAACCGGTCTTGACGATATCCGAAGCCTAGCGGCCGTGTTGGTGCAAAGCGAGAGGCTAGGAGCGCGGATGGGCGCCGCCTTGCGAGCGGTGTCCGACTCTTTGCGCTTGAAGCGAAAACTGCGAGCAGAGGAAGCGGCGCAGAAGGCTACGATCAAGATGCTATTTCCGCTCATCCTGTTCGTGTTGCCGGCGATGATGCTTGTAGTGGTGGGTCCGGCTTTGGTTCAAATTTTTGCAACGTTGCATAGGCAATAAGCTACATCCGTTCAGGCCGGCAATCCGATCTTAGAGCAACGACCGCTGGCAAAAAGCCATTTTCAAAACTTACACGCTTTCGAATCGGCAGTCTTGTCTTTACTCTGAGCCTTCGACTGGTCACGCCTTTACTTTGTCCGCACTGCCCGAGTCGAGAATCTGGGAGATCCCGTCCAGCGCGATCGCAAGCCAGTCCGGGCGATTATTCAGCTCGTAGCCCGCTTCGTAAATCGCTTTTTCCAGTACCAGCGTTTCCAGAAGCACGTGCAGCTCTTCGATGTCGGCGGGCAAAAAAGCCGCTCCTTGTGCCGTGCGCAAGTAAGCCCTGAGAAACGCCCAGGAGCACCAAGTTTGCCATGCGCGTGCCCAGGGAATCACTTGCGCCAGGGCGTCACCACTTAGCGCGCCGGTCTTGCTCAGATTGAGCAACCCACTGAACGAGGCATAATGGAATGACCGAAGCATTCCAGCGACGTCACGGAACGCAGGGCGCTGGCGCCGACGCTCGCTGAGCGAGCGAGCCGGCTCGCCCTCGAAATCGATAAATACGAAGTCTTTCCCGGTGTTGAGAATCTGCCCCAGGTGAAGATCGCCGTGACAGCGAATTAACTTTGCTGTTATTTTCGCTTTAAGAAACTGTTCGAACCTTGCATTTATGTCGTCCTGCCGCGCAAGTATAGCTTGCGCTCGCTTGCGCGTCTCTTCGTCCAACGATCCCAGACCGGCGCGCAACGCTCTGAACGTGCTGTTCGCAAGGTTGCGCATCGACTGGTATGTCGAGCGCTGATAAAGTTTGGTAAAAGGCTGGGGAGCGAAAGCAGGGTCCTCGGAGAGCGACGCCAAGGCGAGATGAAGTTCGGCGGTGCGCTGACCCAAGAGCTGGGCAACTTCTAGATAGGCGCCGATCATCTCGGCGACCTCCGCCTCGGGCTTGTCCTCGCTGATCAGGTAGGCGAGCGGCTTGGTCGGCAAGCGTGGCAACCCAGCCTTGGCAGTCGCTACGCGCTCAAAGAAAAGAGCTGTTTCTTTGGCGGTAAATTCCCATGCGTCGCCTTGATTTGCCACGTAACCATGTACTACCGCTACGGTGTGGGGCTCGTTACGGCCGACCTGATACTCCAGATAACCGACCAGAGGCGGCACGTAGCGGAACGCGGCCTGTTCCGTCAGCATCCTGCCTAGCTCAAGTTCCGGGCTTACACCGGCTTCTACTTGCCGAAACAGCTTAAGAATGAAACGGTCGCCGTATACGATCGACGAGTTGGTCTGCTCTGCTCGGGATATGCGCGGCTTGAGCAGAGCCCCGTTGGTCTCGCCTCTCAATTTTCGATACGCAACAAGCTGCGAGCCTACCAGCTGCCCTTCCAGGCCATGGAGCTTGCGCCGTCGGTCGATTACGTCGAGCAGCGCTTGAGCGAAGCCCTCGTCGCTCAGTGCGTCGTAAATCAGTAGTTCTTGGCTTTCGCCGCGACGCTTCAGAAGCGTCACTTGCACCAATTCGCGCTCGGGAAAGCGCGACCGCACTTCGGATGCGACGGGGCCGGAAGCCATACCCAACGCTAGCAAGTACGTGTCCGGATCGCCCGAAACGTACTCCAGGCGAACAAAGGTCAGGTCAATTCGCCTGCCCTCGTTAGCCATCGGGATGATATCGACGATTTGCGCTCGGCGCACCACACGGGTCTTGTGGCGAAACCATCGTTGTTGTGGGACATAGTCGAGAAGCGCGCGTTCGAGAACTTCGCGCGCCTCACCACGCAAAGCCGTCTCTAATGGACCTTCTATCGTGATGCGCGGAATCTCCGTTCTGGCGCGCTCGAGCTTCACCGTCGCGGCGCGCGGTCTTTCTAGCGAAAACCAGATGAAGCCGTGCGGCCCCAAGGTCAGCGGATAAGGCTGCTCGCCGATGGATGGGAACGGAGCGCGACTGAACAATTCGACCGGGGTAAAACCCTTGAAGCGTGCCAAGTCCAGCTGTACGTATTGGACGAATCGAGACAGGTTGGCGACAACCAAGATCAACTCTTCCTGATACGAGCGAAGAAAGGCGAGGATCCGGGAATTTTCAGGATTTAAAAACTCGATTGTGCCGCGGCCGAAAGCTTTGAACTGCTTGCGAAGCGCGATAAGACGCTTCATCCACCATAATAACGAGTGCGGATTTCGTAGTTGCGCTTCAACGTTGACCGTCTGATAGTGATACTCGTAGTCGATTATCACAGGTAGGATCAGGCGCTGGGGATTTGCGCGGGAAAAGCCGGCGTTCAAATCCCCGCTCCATTGCATCGGCGTCCGCACGCCATCACGATCGCCGAGATAAACGTTGTCCCCCATGCCGATTTCGTCGCCGTAGTAAATCACGGGTGTTCCGGGTAGCGAGAGCAATAGCCCGTTGAGCAACTCGATCGTGCGCCGGTTGTTGCCCAAAAGTGGCGCTAGGCGGCGACGTATGCCGAGGTTCAAGCGCATCCGCGACTCCTGCGCGTATGCTCGATACATGAATTCGCGCTCTTCTTCGGTTACCATCTCGAGGGTGAGCTCGTCGTGGTTGCGCAAGAACAATGCCCATTGACAATTGTCCGGGATCGGAGGCGTTTGCGCCCAAATGTCGACGATCGGAAAGCGGTCCTCCATCCGGATGGCCATGAACAGGCGCGGCATCAGCGGAAAGTGAAATGCCATATGGCATTCGTCCCCCTGGGCGAAGTACGCTACCGCATCCTCGGGCCACTGGTTCGCCTCCGCAAGCAGCATCCGGTTGGGAAATTTGGCATCCACGCGAGCTCTCAACTCTTTTAGAAATGCGTGAGTCTCTGGCAGATTCTCGCAGTTGGTTCCTTCCCGTTCGAAGAGGTAAGGCACCGCGTCCAAGCGGAGGCCATCTACTCCCATTCCAAGCCAGAAGTCGACGACGCGCAAAATCGCTTGACGAGTCGCAGGGTTGTCGAAGTTGAGGTCGGGTTGATGGGAGTAGAAACGATGCCAGTAGTAAGCCTTGGCGACCGGATCCCACGCCCAGTTCGACTGCTCGAAGTCTTGGAAAATTATCCGAGCCTCCTGGTATCGCTGGGGGGTGTCGCTCCATACATAAAAGTTGCGATACACGCTACCCGCCGGAGCGCGCCGCGCACGCTGAAACCAGGGATGATCGGAGGAGGTGTGGTTGAGCACAAGCTCGGTCACGATACGTAGTCCTCGTCGATGCGCTTCGTAGAGCAAAGTTTTGAAATCCTGAAGCGTGCCGCAGTCCGGATGAACGTTAAAATAGTCGGATATGTCGTACCCGTCGTCGCGCAGCGGCGAGGGGTAAAACGGTAGCAACCAGATCGTCGTCACTCCCAGGTCTCGGAGGTAGTCGAGCTTTTGTATGAGCCCCGGAAAGTCGCCAATCCCGTCAGCGTTGCTGTCGTAAAACGAGCGCACGCGGAGCTCGTAAAAAATCGCGTCTTTGTACCACAACGGGTCGCTAGGACCTTCGAACTCTCGCTGTTTGCGCCTCACAGTCTTTGCTCCACGCGAAGAATATGAGCTGGATTTACCTGGGGATCCAGACGCACGTAATTGCGTTCGGACCAGGTGTAGGTTGCGCCGCTCAACAAATCCTTAACTACATAAGCCTGGCCTGGGGCCACGCCGACCGAATCGCACGGGACGGTTACGGTGGCTTCTCTTGTGTTGAAGGGATCCAGGTTGACCGCAACCAAAATTACGTTGCTCATATCAGCGGTCGACTTTACGTAAAAAAGAATCGCGTCGTTGTCGGCAGGCAAAAAACGCAGGTTGGTTAGATACTGAAGCGCTGGGTTCTCACGCCTTATCGCGTTGACCAGCGCGATGTAGTCCTTTATGTTGCCCGGTTTGTTCCAGTCGCGGACCTTGATTTCGTACTTCTCGGAGTTCATGTATTCCTCAGTCCCAGGTATCGCCTCGTTTTCGCACAATTCATAACCGCTATAAATTCCGAATGACGGCGAAAGCGTGGCCGCGAGAATCAGCCGCATCTGAAAAGCCGGCCGACCGCCGGTCTGCAAAATAGGCGACAGGATATCAGGCGTGTTGGTGAAAAAGTTTGGCCGGAAGTATTCCGCCATTTCACTCTGTGTAAGTTCTGTTAAATATTCAGTGAGTTCTTGCTTGGTATTGCGCCAAGTAAAATAAGTGTATGACTGAGTAAAGCCGACTTTAGCCAAAACTTTCATCAACTTCGGTCGCGTAAATGCTTCGGAAAGGAAGATGACGTCAGGATAGTCTTTGTGGATCTCTTCGATTAGCCAGTGCCAAAACATGATCGGTTTGGTATGTGGATTATCGACCCGAAAAATGCGGATCCCTCGGCGTATCCAGAACAGTAGGACCCAAAGAAGTTCGGCTTTAAGCCCTTCTTGGTCTGGCGTGTCGAAGTCGATCGGGTATATATCTTGGTACTCCTTAGGAGGGTTTTCCGCATACTTTATTGAGCCGTCGGGGCGATGGCGGAACCACTCGGGGTGCTCTCGGACCCAAGGATGATCGGGCGAGCACTGAATCGCAAAGTCGAGGGCCACTTCGAGTCCCTTTTCCTGGGCCGTTTTTACGAAATGGTCGAAGTCTTCGAGGGTCCCGAGCGAGGGATCGACTGCGGTGTGCCCGCCGGCGGAAGAGCCGATGGCCCATGGGCTCCCCGGGCTATCAGGGAGCGGAACGAGCGAGTTATTGGGGCCCTTGCGGTTGGTGATACCGATCGGATGGATGGGTGTAAGGTACAAGACGTCAAATCCCATCCTTTGAATGTCGTCGAGCCTCCGTTCTGCTTCTAGAAACGTGCTCGGCTTGCCCGGTTCCGTGCCTTGAGAGCGGGGGAACATTTCGTACCAGGAGCTGAAGCGCGCCTTCGGCCGGTCAACGATAATCTCAAGGTACGGTTTGTGAACCATCGCATCCTCGCGCGGGTCGAGCACGGCTGCCAGGCGCCTAACTGCGTCGTCCAGCGCAAGCCGCACGGCGTCTTGATGGCTGGACCGTTTAAGTCTTTCCACCAGTGCCTTAAGCTCCTCAACGGCCGCCGAGTTCTTGACGGCGCGCCCGCAGATTTTTTCGAGCAGAGCGATTCCCTCGAGCAAGTCTGAGCCTACGTCACGTCCAGCTTCGACCTTCTTTTTGAAATCACTTTGCCACGAGGCGAAATAATCGGTCCATCCAACAACGGTATATACGTAGCGCGCGTTTTCCTCCACGACGAACTGACCCCTGTAGCGGTCGTTGCCCAGCGCATCCATAGGCGTTTCGTCAAGGTTCCTATCTCCTTTGCGTCCCCATAGAAGCGCCGCGCGCACGATCTGATGGCCGTCTCGAAAGACGTCAGCCTCGACCGTCACCGTGTCGCCGACAATCCGCTTGATCGGCCAGCGGCCACAGTCCAAACATGGCGTGATATTCTCTATCACTATATGCTCGTACATTTTAATTCGTTTCCCTTCTGCCCGAACTTGAAAATATCTAGGTACGTGATCACTACATGCGCGGCTATCCATTAACGGCCGAAGATGGGTATGCCTCACCCAGGCGCCATCGTACTTGCGCGGAAAATCACTAAATCGCCATCTCTGCGTTTGCCTAAGAGACTGACTACGACGCGGCGTGCTTGGCGTTCTGCCGTCCTGTGGGGATAATACCGGCACCTTTGCGCGACCTTCGGGTCACGGCAACAGCCATAGGTCTGTTACTTCGCACGTCTTGAAATTCTAACTATTGTTTAGTCGACAGATCAAATGCTTGGTCCGGGCAACTCCGGCGTCCTTGGCGAAAGCTCAGAAACGTCTGGCAGAGTCCTGAAGCGGTTGGCCTACTTTTATTATTTACGGCCGCGTCATTTCGCTTAGGTTCGCCGTTGCCTCTGATGCGAAAGCCCGCCTTTTTATGGGCTTGCGAAAGTCTATGCCGCTCTGCCCAAGCCCTTTAAGCGCATCGGGTAAGGTAGGTTCTACAATTGCTGCGGCTTTGGTCACGACTCGGAGCAGGAGTTACCGTATCGGCCGAAGTTATTGTATTAGGCTTAAAATCTGCGAGCCTAGGGTGTAGCGCGCCGATTGTGTAGTGTCTTTACAACTGAGCGCCGTTGCCGATGGGGACTTGGCTGGCCACGGTGTTCAAGAAGTGCGCTCCAACAAAATGCTCTTCGACAGTTTTCGAATGTATTGCATGGGTGCTAGCCTATAGCGACAGGTGATCTAGCAACGTTTGGTCGCGCGTTGCCGGGCTTGCAGCCGACAAGAATATGTAACCTAGGTGAATCTCGTGGGCTGATAAGTCTGTGCTCGGCTGAAGCTCGGAGCGTGGTTTTAAAACTTGCTAATTCAATTGCGCGGAGATTGGGGCGATGGAAGTCAACGGACACAAAGTGAAATTTGGGGTTTTTTTGCCGCAGGCAGGCTTCCAATTCGAAGCGCTTGCCGAGCGGGCATCGCTCATCGAACAACTTGGGTATCACTCGCTATGGTTGGTCGATCACATGTGGAGCCCCCGAGCCAAGGACATCGATCATCTGGAATGCTTGATGTCGTTGTGCGGGCTTGCATCCCGGACGCAACGCTTGAGACTGGGCACGTTGGTGTTGTGCAACTCGTTTCGTAATCCTGCATTACTGGCTAAGATGCTCAGCACGCTCGACCACATAAGTGCTGGGCGCTTAGAAGTCGGCCTGGGTGCAGGATGGATGGCCGAGGAGTTTGAGGGATATGGCTATGAGTTTGCGCCGATCGGTACGAGGCTCAAACAGCTGGAGGAAAGCCTCCGAATTCTTAAGTCGATGTTCACCGAGTCGCGCACCACTTTTCATGGTAAGTTCTACAAGGTGACCGACGCCCCAAATAATCCAAAGCCTTTGCAAAAACCCCATCCGCCGCTCACGATCGGAGGTAGCGGAGAGAAAGTGATGCTGCGCTTGGTGGCTCGTTACGCTGACCGATGGAACTGTCCGGCCGGTTACCGGAGTTTCGAGCAAAAACTTAACGCCTTAAGAGCTCATTGCGAAGCTGTGGGGCGTGATATACGAACACTGGAGCTGTCAGAACAAGTGCTGGTGTGCGTGCGCGCGACACAAGCTGAGGTCGACCAGGAATGGGAGCGGGTCAAAAACCTAAAGCCATTCTCGTTTACCGCTATTAAAGGCACGCCGCCGCAAGTAATCGAGTCGATTCGCGAGAGAGTTGGCAGAGGTGTGAGCTTGTTTACGATTTTCTTTAGCGATTTAGCTTCGCCAGAAACGTTAAAGTTGTTCGCGCATGAGGTAATTCCGGCTTTCGCTTGAAAGTGATGGTTACCTTGTTACGCTAGTTTACTTTTCGATGTCCAGCTGCAGAACTAACGAAACAAGCCGCGCCGGTAGTAATCCATGGTCGGCGCGGGAGCCCTGCAGTGGTTTCGCTTATGGGGAAACATGAGAAAGTTTCACGCCACGTTCACTTGAACCAGCGGCGTAATGCGAGCGGTACCTCGGTCAAACTCCCGACGCGCCGCGCGCTGCTGACGCGCTCACCTACACCGAGAAAGTTAACTCCCGCGGCCTTTGCCGCCGCTTCATCGATCTCGCTGTCGCCGACGTACACTGCCTTACTGGGTTGCTTAAGCCCGGTCCGCTCGAGACACAAGGTCAGCATGTCAGGAGCCGGCTTCGGTCTGACGTTGTCAGCGCAACTGGCGACCGCATCGAACACGTCGGTTAATTGAAAGTGTCGTAGCAAGCTCTGCACGGTTGCCGACCTGTTAGTGGCTAGGCCTAAGCGGTAGCTTTTGCGCAAGTCGAGCAGAAAGGGTCGAAGAGCCACGGGCGGCCGCAGTAACTTGAAGAATTGTTCGAAGTCGAGCTGTGCGCTTATTTCCCGCATTCGCTTAAGCCGCTCTTCATTGCCCTGCGAGCGCAGTTCAAACACCTGAGCAGCTGACAGAAAAACGCAAGCTTTCTCCTCCTCAGGTGTAAGTGGTGGCTCGCCCACAGCTTGGAAGATCGTATTATAGTAGGCGATGTTTGACTCGTCGGACTGGAAAAGCACACCGTCAGCATCAAAAATCACGAGTTCTAGCATTTTTAGTCTTCGATCGCAGCGTTAGCGTTTCTTTTAGCGCGAAACCGCCAAATTTGTTCACGAGCGTCCAAGGAAACGGCTTCTCTCCATGGTTCAAGGTTTGTCAGTATGTGAAACCGGCGTGCGATTCAAGCGACAACAGAGCGGCCGACTACGCCTGCCCGCACCTGTAAAACGAACACATCCGCCCGAGTTGGCTAACTCCTGGTTCGCGATTTTTGGCCTTCAAGTAGGCTAGACTTTGCAGCGCTCGCTGCGGTTCAATCTTGTGTCGACGACTTCTATATAAAAGGCCAATGTTGCTTTTGGCAAAGTTTTTCGACCTGTTTTCGTCCTGAGGTACGTTGTGCCTCGGCAAAGGCGTCTGCTATCGAAGAAGTCTTGCGTGGCTCTCAGGAGGTCTATGTATCTGCGCGCTGGAGTTTTACTACGTCGCTCGCTCGTGGCGCAACAATGTAGATCTGTGCAGCTTAGGCTTTCGGGTCTTGCAGGTTGTGCCAGTCTAAACGTTCGTCGGCCAAGCTCTGGAAAGAGTTTAGGCGGTCGACTCGGCGCGATAGCTATAGCGCTTATCGTTTGCGCATTTGGATTTGTCTCTGTTAGTTCGGCCGATTTTCCCGGGAATCCCGCTAAGAAAGAGAAGAGCGAGGTCAACGCTGAGGCAAAGGTCGAGCGCTCGGTATTGTCGTTTCTAGATGAGGTTCTGGACTGGTATCGAATGGCAAAAACTCCGCCCCAGGCGCCTGTGGAGCCTGCGCTGGCGATAATCTCAGAGGCCCAGTACAAAACTGCTCTCGAGGTTGTGCGAGTCTCGTTTGAATATGCCAGGGCGTGTGCAGCAATGCTGCCTAAGATGCCGGCGGCCGACGCTTTGATTACGAAAGTCCCCGCTAATCCACCGTCCGGATCGGACACCGATCTTAGCCAACGCAAGACACAAGTCGAGGCTGAAATTCAAGCCTTATCGAGCAGGTTAAACGAGCTCAAAGCACAAGCCGCTAATGCTTCGCCGGTGGCAAAGCCTGCAATTTTAGCTCAGATAACAGACACGGAAAACAAACTTGCGGTTGATAAGGCCCGGCTCGACTTCTACAACAAGGTCGAGAAATTTCAGAAAGGCACCGCTAATCCTCTCGGAACGGTTGACGGGCTTCTTGAACAAATCAACGATCTTGCCGATTCAGTTCCCGAACTCGGTCTCGGGAAAGCCGCCGTCAGCGCGGTAAGTACTCAACAATCCGCTCTCGATTCTGCGGCGTCAAGCGGGGGCATCTGGGGGCGTATCAACCAGCTGTTCGCGCTGCAAAAGGAAAGGAGTAGGGTCCAGCATCTGTTAGCTAGAACGATTCAATTGCAGCGCGACTTTGATAAGACCAGGGAGGACTTGCGCACTCGGGCAAGAGAACTACTCAAAGCGCTCGAAGAGGTTGAAAACTCTGAATCAGCAGTGGCGGATCCAGGGGCCATGCAACAGCGTAACCGACAGTTCGAGGCCGCACTAGCTGAGCTTCGCCTTTTAGGGGACGCCGCTGCGCCGATCGTAGCAGGGCATTCTCTACTCAAACGCTACCAGGCGGGCTTGAACCAATATATTGAGGGACTGAGACAATCCTCCTACCGTGCAATCCGGGATTTGATCGAGCAAGGACTCTTATTGTCCGTGGTTTTCGGCTTTATTTTCGGTGGTGCTGTGCTGTGGCGGCAGTTGGCGCTTAAGTATATAGCCGACCACCGACGGCTTCACCAAGTTATGGTGTTCCGAACGATTACAGTTATCACGGTTAGCCTGATGGTGCTTGTATTCAAGTTTGCGACAGACATGGCGGCTTTGGCGACGTTTACTGGCTTTGCCGCCGCAGGCATTGCTTTTGCTTTACAGAACGTAATTCTATCGCTTGTCGGGTATTTCTCGATCATTGGCCGTAACGGTGCACGGGTAGGGGACCGAGTGGGTTTGCAGGGGCCATACGGGTACGTTTATGGCGAGGTACAGGAATTAGGCCTGCTGCGAATAAGTCTACGCGAGCTTACGGGTGGCCCGGACAACTGGGTTCCGACCGGGCGCACAATTGTGTTTCCAAATTCCGTGGTTTTCACGGGTAGTTTCCTAAAGCTGCCCCGCGCATCGTCCACAATACCGTCGAAAATATCACCGAATCCGCAGCAACAAGCGTCTGCCACCTGACTTCATTTCTCTGATAACGGCTGGTGAAGCGCTCCGTACAAACCAGGCAGCTGCGCGATAGCTGTGCCCGCTAGCTTTTTCCATCGGTTTGACCTCCGGATTGCTGTAGCTTTTGGGCGTGCCATTTTTCAAATGGGATATCTTCGACGCCTAGCAAAAGCGATAGTCTCGCGTCTTACGAGATATCGGCTCTGTCTCTTTTAAGGCAATTGATTGCCTTCCTTCGAATCGGCTGCCACTCATGCGTATCTCGCTAATTCGGGCGTTTAAACTGTCCGAGCGCCGGCCTTGCCGCGCCATGTTCTCCGCATTTCACTTGCCAAACAGCCAGCACACCGACTCTCTGTTTTTGCCGTGATTAAACATCACGCCAAAAGAGGGGTACGGGAAAAGAGAAGAACAGAAAATATGCGGGAATTCGGGAAATAGAATTGCGTTTGAAACGATCTGTCCGAATTTTGTCCGAATTCACGCCTGCGACTTACAAACCACAAACCTTGTTCGAATTGGTGTTTGTGCGGGGCAAAGGCCGGGCTCTGTTCGAATTGGCACCGGCGCCCGTGAAACCACAAACTTCGTTCGAACCTGCACTCCTGCCGGTCAAATCCACAATCCCGTTCGAATTGCCGTCCGCACCCGTCAGGTCACCAACTTCATTCTAACCGGCACTCGTGCCCGTAAAATCCAGAACTTTGTCCAAATCGGCACCGGCGCCGGTCAAATTAAGAGCTCCGTTCAAACTGGCACCCGCGCCGGTCAAAACACGAGCTTCGTTCGAATCGGCATTTGCGCACGTCAAATCCAGAACTTTGCTCGACTTGGCACCCTAGCCCTACAGGTTGCGCACTTCCTGCGAATCAGCATTCGCGCGCTCCAAATCCTGAACCTCGTGCGGACCGGGATTCGCGCCCTTAAAATCCCGAACTTCGCACAAATCGGGACTTGCGCCGGTCAAATTCCGCGCTTTGTTCAAATTAACACCCAAGCCCTCGAAGTTCCGAACTGCGTCCTAATCAGGAGTCGTGTCGTACCGACGCCGAACTTTTTTCGAATCGGCACTTCTGCCCGTCAAATCACCAGTTTTGTTCGAATCGGTATCAGCGCCCTTCACGCTCCAAGCTTCGTGCGAATCAGCATTCGCGCCCCACAAATCCCAAATTGTGTTCCAACCGGGACTCGTGCCCTGCTGATCCCCGATTTGATGAAAATTGGCATTCGCCCTGGACAAATCCAGAACTTCGTCCGAAACGATATCCGTACCGTCCTTGTCCCAACCCGCACCCGCATCTCCAAAACCCAAAACCCCAATCGACCGTCTCGCCACGCTCACCTAAACCCCATCCCCAATGCTAAACCAATTCGACCTTCGGCAAAGTCGAACCCTAATCGCAAAGCAAAAATCCTCCAATCCTACCGCACACAAAAAATCTACCGCGCGTTGGGCGCCCGCTCGGACCTCCCAGTCCGAAAGCCCTCGGACGACACCTTCGCTTGTCGCCGAATCAACCTCGTCGCGTTAAAGCCGGCCCAAGGCGCCCGCGTGCAAACGAACGATCTTTTCCTCTCGCGATACGCGGCCCAAGCGCCTGGGGCGCAGCGTCGGTTAAAGTGGCGAACTCAAAGCGCCTTCTCGACCCCTTTAAACGCCGCGTACGCAACCTCAAGGCCGCGCTGGCTCGAGCGCGCAAAAAGTCGCGCACCAAAAAATCCGCGCCATTAGTCGGAGGCTAAAACCTATGCGCATCAGAACGATTCGACCCGAGTTCTGGGAAAGCCCCCAAATCGGCCGCCTAAGTCACCATGCCCGGCTCACTTTTATCGGCCTGTGGAATATGGCCGACCGCGAAGGGCGGCTCAAGGACCGTCCCGAACATATCGCGATAAAGCTCTTCCCTTACGACCGGCTCAAGCCCGCGCAGGTCGACCGCTGGCTCGAAGAGCTTGCGCGCCAAAACTTGATCGTACGCTACCGCGTCGCAGGCGAAGCGTATATCGCGATTCCCACCTGGCGACGCCATCAACGGCCTCATCCGCACGAAGCGCAAAGCGAGATTCCCCCTCCGCCGCCCGAATCTTGCGCTTCCAAAAACGTGAGCTTTTCGCCGCCCCCACCCTCGACCTCGCGCGCCCACGAACTCGACCCAGATTCGCCATCCACGCAGGCCTCGAGCCCGAGCCAAATCAGTTCAGATCCCTGCGCCCTGCACGCCCCTGACCCTGAGAAAAGCAGCAACTACGAGTTACCGCCCGCGGCCCATACTCCAGCACCTCCTAACGCCCGTCCACGCCTCGCTAGCGACAGCGATTTTCCTTCCTTTTCGCCTCGCTCGTCGCACTCAACCGCTAGCTCGCCGATCCATTCCGCTGGCCAAGCCGTTAAATGTAACGGCAAGGCGCTAAATGGCGATCCAGCCTCCAGATCGATCAATTCGCTATCGTCCAATGTCCAATCGTTGTTCTCTCCTAATTCCGTTGATACCGCCGGCAGCTGCACTGCGGACCAGGCCGTCGCCTTCCATGCACGTGCTTCGGCCGACCCCAGCACTTTTTCGGCGCGCCGTCGGGTCGAAGTCGGCTTTTCGTGCGCCGACGCCGAGGCAAACAGCAGCTTTTCTGCGGCGCTATCGGCAAGCGTCGGCGGCGACTGGTCCGAGGAGAATTCTTTAGGCCGCTTGTGCCGCCAAGCGAGCGGTTTAGGCAGCCTCCTGTTGCCCAAAACGATTTCCTCCAGCTGCGCTGCTTCGGGCTCGGATACGCCTTGCCTGGCGCGCAGTTGCGGCCCGGACGGTGACCGCGCCGGCGCTGGCGCTTATTTTCCCGAGCGCGAACCCACCCAGGGCGCGCCCTTCAAGCCCTCCAGTGCAAGTGCCGGCGGCGCGGACGGCACGGCTGGAGGCGGCGAATTGCGATGGGAGGAGCAGGACCGATGGCTCGAGCGCTTTTTGCGCAAGCGCCAAAGGACTTTCAGCGGGCCGACGCTAGACGTTCTGCTTTCGGATTATGACTTTTGGTGTCGGCTTAGCGAGGCCGTCGGCGGGCTTAGCCTTGAGATGCTCGAGGCGGAGTTCGCCAAGATGGCGCTCTGGTTGGATGGAAACCCGAGCCGGGCGCCCTCGGCGCAAACGGTCAAGCGGTTCGTCGCGCGCTGGCTCGAGCGCGCCGTCGAAGGGCAGACCAGGAGGCGATAGGATGGCGATTAAGCGGCGATTTTCGAACTCGGCAGGCGAACGCGCGTTTTGCCCCGAATGCGGCGCTGACCTTGGGGCGCTTGGATGGAAGCCACAGACGCCGGTTTTCCATTGCGAAGGCGGGCGCGCGCTGTTCGCGCAAATGACCAACCCGCATCTGCCCCATCATTCGCCCGCACCGCCCCATCCGCCGTGCTGGCGATGCGGCGCGCCGATGGGGTGTGCGCGATGCGCCGGGCCGCTCGAGGAGCTTATCTGCCGCGACTGCAACGTACTTGCCAACAAGGCGGCGCTGCTTGCGCGCGGCCTCCTGCCCGGACAGACGATCGCCGACTACCCCGCGCACTGGCATCCCGACTTCTTCGCCCGCGGCTTCGACGCGCTCGTGCCGCCCGCGCCTGGCGCCCTTTTGCGCCTGAGCGCCGCTCTTATCGCGCTGGAAGGCGAAAAAAGGCGCGACGAAAGCCGCGATTAGGCCTATCAAAAGGTGCGTTAGAGGTCACGATTAAGCCGACCAAAAAGGCGCGATGGGGACCGCGACTAGGCGGACCAAAAAGGCGCGACGGGGAGCACGATTGAGCGTACCAAAGAAACAGATCCAAAAAATCGAGCGAGGCGATCGATGCGAACGAGGGATAAGCGGCCGACCAACCAAAGGACTTCCACTCGAGGACCGAAACGAAAAAATGGGATTAAAGCCGCAACCAAACGCGGTTCGGCAAAACCCCTGCTGCCACAGGTTGCGGCGAGCGGCGAGACCAGGAGCGAGCGGAAGGCCCCTGGAAGAGGCGTCGGCGAACTTGCGGCGCTTTTGCGCGAGGCTCGACAGGAGCCGACGAGCGACCTGGAGCAGGCGCGACAAGCGATGCTCCGGCGGCTTGGTGCGATGCGCAGGCTTTTGTGGCAACATTTTGAGCGCGAGCCGCTAAAAGCGATCGACCGGGCGCTTAAGATCGAGGAGCGCGAAGCGGCCCTTCTGGGGCTCGACGCGCCGGCGCGCCAACAGACCGAGGCCACGCTTGCCTCGTTCGACAAACTGTCGATCGTGGCGTTGCGCGAATATCTGGCGGCGCCGAATAGTTCTGTCTACCTGGGCGACGAGTCGCAGGCCGACGACGCCAAGCAAGGCGACGACGCCGCCGCTGACGACGCCAAGCAAGACGACGCTGACGAAGCTTAGCGCGTCAAAAATTTCGAGAGCCTCAATCAGAGCAAACTTGCATATCACGGCGCCGGACCTGGATCCTGCCCGGTCGGGGCATCTAGACCCCCGCTTTGGTCTGGTTTTGCCCCTCGCAGGGTGCAAATCCCCACAATTTTGCGTCTGGGGAGTTGCTTTATCGCGTATTTATGGTTACAAGCTAAGCTCGTGGCTGCGAAGGAGGTTGATGGGGAATTATGCAAGTCACGCGTGGATGGATATATAATTAGACTATGGTACAGAGGGTTACGGCTATGAAGGCGAAATCGAAACCGATGGTGAAGGCGCAAAAAGTTTCCAAGCCGCCTAAGAAAGCGGACTCCTACACCGTCAAGCTCGATTTGCAGGGGCGAATCGTTATTCCCGCCCCGGTGCGCAAGGCGCTAAGGCTCAAGGCCGGCGACAATGTGACCTGCACGCTTCGCGGAAGCGAACTTGCGCTTACGTTCAAGCGCAGGAGCAGCTGAGCGGCAAGCGTGCGGTGTCAGCGTCGGCGCGGTAGACGACGCCGGCGCGCACATTTTGGGGGGAAGACGACGCTCGGTTGCGGAAACGATACAAACGGGGGGTTCGGTTCACACAAGCTCGGCGCCCGTGGTAGAGAGGGCGCGAAAGAGGCTCCGTTCGGGCGGGTTTGCGCGGGGGCTGGCGCTTTGCGCTCGCTTGTTCCGCTCGGGGGCGTCTTTTCGCGCCGCTCCATCCAGGGCGCGGGCCGCCACGAGATAGACCCGGCCAAGGCCCCTTGTTTGGCGGTGACGTTTTAGCCTGGAAGGTGCGCGCCTTCCAAATTGGCTTGCGCGCGCCGCAAACTTATCTTGCAACGCCGGGACCGCCTTTCGCCGGTGCGCAGGTGCCTCTGGGAGGAGGCCTCGGCGAAAGAGCGCACCTTCGAGCCGTCGTGCGCAGCCGCGGCGCGAAAGCGCCAAGATGGTTCGGCGCGTCCGTGGGCTTGCGCGCTCCTCGGGCCTTTGCGCCCAGGCCGCAAGCGCGCAAGAGCGCTTAGCGCTAGGGGTGTGCTGAATGGTTCGAGACGTGCGCGGCTTTAGCCCGGGGCGGCTTGTTCGGAGCTTGAGCGCTGGGCGCCTTCGGTCGGACGGCGCGCAAAGTTGCGCCGCTCAGTATTCCCATCGATGGCCGCTCCAGTTGAAAAGCTCGACCGTATCGGTGCTGCCGATAAGTTTGGGTTGGCTACGCTTGGCCTCTTCCACGGTGCGCCCGACCAAGTAGTAGACCATCTCGCGGTATACGATTTTGCCGACGGGCTGGCCTTTTGCTGAGCGCTTGCAGACGCAGCTTTCGATCGGGCCGTAGCCGACGTAGGTCGCGGTCTGGTAGCCGTTGCGCTCGCTCCATCTAAGGTTGGCAAGGTTGTCCTGCTCGCGTTGGCGCAGTTTTCGTTCCCACTCGCGGCAGAAGGCCGGAAAGGCGCGTTCGGCCTCGCGGTAAAGGCTCGAGCTGTCGTCGGCGCGCGCGGCTCTGGCGGTCAGGCTTGCGCCCGGGCGCTGTGCGTCGAGTCCTTGGGCGGCGGCCGATTTTGCTTGGGCAAGAGCGATCACGCACAAAAGTAGCGCCGCCGCGGACGAGCGGATCACGGCGGCAGTCGATCCGAACTTCCCCATAGCTCTCGACTCTTCTCCCCCTGCCGGGCTTTCGGTTTTTCAAGCTACAAGCCTTAATCCGGCCGCGCCCTTGAAGTCAACAGGGCGCGGCCGGAGCCTTAGCGCGTGTCGGCCAACGGGTGTGGCTTGCGCTACTGAATCGGGATCAGTTCGACTCGGCGGTTTTGCGCGCGGCCTTCGGCGGTTCGGTTGGTGGCCACGAAATGGGTCTTGCCGTAGCCGTGGATAATCAGCCGATCGCGCGCGATTCCGTGCGCTTCAAGGTAGCGCGCCACCGCTTGGGCACGCCGCTCGGAAAGCCTTAAATTGTAGGCCTCGCTGCCGATAGCGTCGGTGTAGCCGTTGACCTCGACCCGCAAATTGGGGTTCTCCTTGAGCGTCTCCACGGCCTCATCCAGCACCGGCTCGTCGACCGGCCGGATCACCGCTTTGTCGAAGTCGAAGTGCACGCCGCGCAGAATAATCTTCTTAGCTGGGGGCGCAGCAGGCGGAGGTGGAGGTGGGGGAGGTGGCGGTGGCGGCGGCGGTGGCGGCGGCGGTGGCGCGGCTTGCGCCTGCTGCTCGGGGCACATCAGGTAACCCAAGGCGCTGCCGACTAAAGCGCCGCCCACGATTCCGGCGGGAAGTCCGATCTTGGCGTTGTCGGACCAATCCGAGCGCGCCGCCGTAAGGCCGCCTGCAAGGCCACCGGTCATCGCGCCCAAGATCGCGCCGTTGATCATACATCGCTTGATCCGTTCACGTCTTTCGGTCACGCCGTTGAGGCTGCAGCCGTTTAGCGCTAGGACGGTCCCCAGGGAAAGTCCGAGCAAAGCGGACACGCGTCCTTTTGGTTTCGAACCAGCCATGCAACTTTTCTCCTCCTGCTCGCGATTTTTTCGCGCCTGACCGGGTCAGGCGCGCCTTACGCGGTCGCGGGCTTCGGGCCGAAGCTCGCCCGCCAAGGTCGGGCGCCGGCAAGCATCGGTTTGCCTTCGCTCCTCCCGCGCTCCATCCACAACGCCGGTTCGCCACCCACGATCGTCGGCGCACCGGCTTGCCAAGCATACCCAATTTGGTGGGCTTGAAACAGGCTAGTAAAACAGGCGCCCTTGATGCAATCGCTTGGCGTGTCGAGTTTGTGAATTTTTTCGCCTGCCCTTAAAAAATTCAGCGCCGACGGCGAAGAGATCGAAAAAACCATCCTCGTGGACTTTGAGCGAGAAGTCCGAGCGGGCGGCTCTTCTTGCAAGCCAGCGCCTGGAAGCTTTTCAAGGCTAGAGTGCAAGCGAGTGCCGGTCAAGCCCTTGGCGCGCCAGGTGCGCGCGGCGGGCAGGTTTTTGCCTTGGGCGGGGATGGGGCGCTAGGCGGCTTGCACCGAGAAGCCGGGCGCGCATGCGAAAAGGATTGGCGCACGAGCTGGGAAGTCGCCGAGCACGCGCTCGGCAAGGTAGCGTGCGCCTCCCAGACCCAGAGCGAGCGCGAACGGAGAGAGCGCCGCTCCCAGATGGACCGCGGCGGCCATCCCGAGCGGCCCTTCGATCGCGTCGGTGACACATACGCGTGCCCCCGCGCCGAGCGCTGTGCGGGCGAGCTCGAGCGCGGAGCTTAGTCCTCCCAGGCGTGCAGTCTTTACCACCACGACGTCGAGCGCGCCGGCGCGAAGGTAGGTGCGCAGTTGCGACTCGCTGGTCACGGACTCATCGAGCGCGATCGCAACGGCGAGCTCGTGGCGAAGGCGCGCAAGCGCCGCCGGCGCAGGCCTTTTGAGCGGCTCCTCGACGAACTCGAGCGGCCCTTCGGCGAGCGCGGCTTTGAGAAATTCGAGCGCTGTGCCAAAGGAGAAGGCACGATTTGCGTCGAGCCGAATCGAGGCCGTCTTTGCGCCGCTCGAGGCAAGCGCCCGTCTTAGCGCGCGCAGCAGCGCAAGGTCGTCCTCGATCTCGCGCGCTCCCACTTTGAGCTTGAAGGCGCAAAAGCCCTTGTCGGCCAGCGCGCGCGCCTCGGCGTAGACGCCGGGCGCGGTGCGCGCCTTGAGCAGCGCCGAGACGTAAAGCGGCTGGTTGGGAGACGTTTTTGGCAAAGCTCGCGAGAGAAGCGAGGCCACGCTTGCGCCCTTGAGCCTCGCCTCGAGGTCGAGCATCGCTGCCTCGAGCGCGCATCGCGCAGCCGGCGAAAGCGCTACGGCGAGCTCAGCAAGCCTGCGCCGACCGCACAATCTTTCTCCTCCAGGAGCCTCTCGAAGGCGAGTTCGCCTTGCGGCGCAAGCGCCTGACAGACGGCCTTTTCGCTCCGGTAGCAGAAGCGCGGGATGGGTGCCCGGATGGGAGCGGCGGGCGACGAGCTCGGCGACGGCGCTCAGCGAGGCGTAGGTTTGTTTTAGCGTTTCGCCTCCCAGCCAGTAGGGCGGGGCGGCCTCGCCCGCGCCCCAAACACCTTGTTCGTCGTAAAGGCGCAGCACGAAGCTTTCGCGTTCGGCGATCGTCGCTCGCGAGGTCGTAAGCGGAGCACGAAGCTTAAGCCTTCGATGTTCGATTTCGGCGCGAACGATCCTCATCGCCAATCCCGTAAAAGTCGCTATCCTCGATCGAGCACCCAAAAGATGTCTTGTTCTCCCATAGCGCTGCTGCCCGCGCCTGACAAGCACGATTCGAGCGCGCCTTTTCAAAGGCGTCAAGGCTGAGCTTCGAGGTGCGGCCGGGCGCGAGTGGAAAGCGCCCCGTGCAGGTAAAAATTACGGCATTAACCTTGAGCAGGCGGCCTTTGCGCGCGAAGGCGAAAGTGGAAGGAGCGATACGGCGCCGCCTGCTCGGGGCGTGCTCAGAGCAGAAGTCCCAGCGCGAGCAGAAGGCCGAAGATCAGATGGAGGCGCGCCGTGCCGGCAAGGCTTTGGTTGAGCGCGGCACCTCGTCGCACGCTGAAGGCGCGCGCTTCGGCAAGCGCCACGGGCGCGCTTAGCAGCGCGAGCATCACGCCCGCTCCCGCCGCCTTCCAGAGCGGGACCAGCGCCAGGTAGGCGCCCGCGACCAGCACGTAGTACTCGAGCCGGCCCGCCCGCTCGCCCAAGCGCACGGCAAGCGTGCGCTTGCCTGCCTGGGCGTCGGTGGGGATGTCGCGCACGTTGTTCACCACAAGGATCGCCGTCACCAGGCAGGCTACGGGCAGCGAGGCGAGCAGCGACAGCGCGCCGAGCGGTGCGCCCTGAAGATAGACGGCGCCGTTTACCGCGACCAGGCCGAAGAAGATAAAAACGAAAAGGTCTCCCAGGCCGAGCGAGGCGAGCGGATAGGGGCCGGCGCTGTAGGCGAGCGCGCTTGCGAGCGAGGCCACGCCAACTAAAAGAATCGGCCATCCGCCCTTGGCGACCAGGTAGAGGCCGATCGCCGCCGCAAGGCCGAGCGAGGCGAAGGCGGCGCGCTTTACCGCGCTGGGCGTGGCGAGCCCCGCCTGGGTGATTCTCGTCGGACCCAGGCGGCCCGGAACGTCGGCTCCCGAGACGAAGTCGTAGTAGTCGTTGGCGTAGTTGGTGCCGATCTGGATCAGGAGCGCGGCGGCGAGCGTGGCGGCCGCTACCAGCGGGTCGAGCGGTCGGAAGCGGCGCGCGAGCGAAAGCCCCACGATTACGGGCACGACCGCCGCCGGCAAGGTGCGCGGCCGCGCCGCCATCACCCATTTCGAAAGCCCGCCGAGATCGCGCATGGCACCCTCGGCGTCAGAACGTCCGTGAGCGCCAGGCAAGCGGTTTTCTTTCTCGCCGCTCATGGCAGCCGTCTGAAGCGCGAGAAGTCGGGCTTACGCTTCTCGAGGTACGCGTTTCGCCCTTCCTGGGCCTCTTCGGTCATGTAGTAGAGCAGCGTTGCGTTGCCGGCGAGCTCCTGAATTCCCGCCATCCCGTCCATTTCGGCGTTGAACGCCGACTTAAGGCATCGCAGCGCCAACGGGCTCATCGCCAGCATCTCGCGGCACCATTGGAGCGTCGTTTGCTCCAGTTCGGCCAGCGGCACGACCGTGTTGACCAATCCCATCTCGAGCGCTTCCTTGGCGCTGTACTGGCGGCACAGATACCATATTTCGCGCGCCTTCTTTTGGCCGACGAGGCGGGCGAGCTGGGAGGCGCCGAAGCCGCCGTCGAAGCTTCCCACTCTGGGGCCGGTCTGGCCGAAGACGGCGTTGTCGGCGGCGATCGTAAGGTCGCACACCACGTGAAGCACGTGGCCTCCGCCGATCGCGTAGCCGGCGACCATCGCCACCACCGGCTTGGGGATACTGCGGATCAGCTTTTGCAGGTCGAGCACGTTGAGGCGCGGTATTTTGTCCTCGCCGACGTAGCCCTGGTCGCCGCGCACGCGCTGGTCGCCGCCGCTGCAAAAGGCGAGCGTCCCTTCGCCGGTAAGGATAATCACGCCGATATCGGCGTCGTCGCGGGCGCGCGAAAACGCGTCGATCATCTCGCTTACCGTAAGCGGGCGGAAGGCGTTTCGCACGTGGGGGCGATTGATCGTTATCTTGGCGATCGCTTCGCCTTCCACTTTTTCGTACTTGATATCTTGGTAGTCGCGAAGTTTGACCCACTTTACCGACATCGCATCTCTTCTCCCTGTGTGGATTTGATTTCTTGCAAAGGCTCCTTGCCCGCCAGGAACGCCGCGACCAGGCGCAGGACGACGCGGGGGCGTTCCAGATGGGGGACGTGGCCGGCGCCGTCGATTATCGCAAGGCGCGAACGGGCGATCGCCCGGTTCATCGCACGCGCGGCGGCGCAATACTTCGCGTCGAGTCGCCCGGCGATGAGCAGCGTTTCGGCGCTAAGCGTGTGTAGCCTGTCTCCCAGGTAAGGCTGGGAGCCGGTGCCGAGCGTGCGCAGGCATCGGGCGAGCTCCGGCGCGCGGCACGAAAGGCGGATTCGTCTGAGCGCCTGTTTTCTGCGCTCGGGCATCGCGCCGAGCGAAGCGAACAGCGCCATCGCCTCCCATCGTGCCACGAACGGCTCGATTCCGTTCTCTTCGGCGAACCTGGCGAGCTCCTCGTCGGCGCGCCGGCGCTCGTCGCGCTCGCGCTCGTCGGCGATTCCGGCCGAGGCGCTCTCGAGTACCAGGCGCGCGACGCGGTCTGGATGGTTCAGGGCGAGCGCAAGCGCGATTCGCCCGCCCATCGAGTAGCCCATCAAGCAAAAGCGCTGGACTCCGAGCGCGTCGAGCGCCTCGACGAGCGCCCGGGCGCATCCTTCGACCGACAGCGCCGCAACTGGAGCGGTCACGACCGTGCCGCCATGGAATGGAAGGTCGAAGGCGAGCACGCGAAAGCCCCTGGCGCGCAGGCCCGAGCGCAGCGTGGCGAAGCTTTGCTTGTTGCCGGTAAAGCCGTGCAGGAGCGCCACGGGCAATCGCTCGTGGTCGCGTGCGGCGCTCGAGCATGATCGGCGCGGCGCCGTCTCGTCGGCAAGCTCGAAGGTTGCAAGCGAGGTTGCGACTTTGCGGACCATGGCACGAACTCACTCTCGTAGAAGCCCGCGCTGCGCGAGAGCCTGGCAGCTTGCCGCCAGCGCCTCGGCGATAAAGTGGCGATGGAGCTTTAGGTTTTGGTCGCGGTCGGTTCGGACTTCGACGAGCTTGAAGCCCGGCGCGCAGAGCGCGCGCTTAAGCGTCTGGCCGAACTCTGGCCAGTTTTGCGGGCGGCTTAAGTTCGTGGCGACGAGCTCGGCGGCGGGCGCGAGGTCTTTGAGACCGTGGGGCGCGACGAAGTATGTTACGAACGGCGCGCCGAGCGCGGCATGGGGCAGAAACGAGAAGATCGCGCCGCCGTCGTTGTTGAGCACGACGGCGGTGAGGTTCGGCGCCCAGCGCGCGGCGGTGAGCAGGCCGCTCAAGTCGTGGAGGAAGCTTAGGTCGCCCAGCACCAAAACGGTGGGGCACGAGGCGCCGGCGCTTGCGCCGGCCGCGCTGGAAAGGACGCCGTCGATTCCGTTTGCGCCGCGGTTGGCGAGCACGCGGATTTCGCGGCCGAGCGCAGGGCCGAAGGTGTCGAGGTCGCGCACGGGCATGCTGTTGCCGACGTAGAGGAGGCTATGCTCGGGCATTCGGGCCAAAAGCTCCGTGAACACTTTTCCTTCGAAAGGTGCCTGATAGTCGGCAAGCAGAGCGTTTAGGCGCTCCCGCGCGGCGCGCGACGCGATCTCCCATCGTGCGCGCCAATCGGCGGGCGCGGGCGCAAGCCCGTGTTGCTCGAGCAGCGCGGTGCAAAGCGCGACCGGATCGGCGCGCAGCGCGGCCGTGGCCAGGCGGTACGGGTCGGGCCAGGTTCCGCACGGCGCGACGACCAGGTAGAAGGCAAGCGGCTTGTTGCGCGCCAGAAATTCGAGCGTCGCCTTGGAAGTCAGCGGATGTCCGAACTGGATCGCGGCTTGGGGCGCGAGCGCGGGATCGAGCCTGCGCTCGCGGGTCAACACGTCGTAGGCGTCGACGATACGGCTTGCGTCGTGCCGACCAAAACGCATCCCGGAGAGCGGGTCGGCGAGCACGGGCCAGTCGAGGCGCTCGGCGAGCGCAAGGATACTTCTTTTCGCCTTTTCGGGGTCGGGGCCGGCAAGCGTCCCAGGGCCGCAGATAATAAGCCCGCGCAGGCTGCGATCGAGCGTGGATTTGAGCTGCTCCACGGCAGCCTGGTCGGGGCCGAGCAGGCTTGGGAGTATCGCGACCGTGGGCGGCGGCTCCGAGGACGCAGGCGTCGGCGTGGATCGAGACTCGCTTAGGCGGTCGAGCGCAGCTTTTTCCTCCGCGACGTCGATCAGGGGCTCGCGCATGGGGAAGTTTATATGTACCGGGCCGGGCGGGATTCCAATCGCCGCCGCGAAGGCGCGGAAGGCGGCGGCGCGGAAATTCTCTTCCAGGTCGGGCCGGTCCTCGGGCGCCGGAAGCTCGATACTGAGGCGCACGTGAACACCGTAAAGCCGCGTCTGGTCGATCGTCTGGGGCGCGTGACAATCCTGAAGCTCGGGCGGGCGGTCGGCGGTAAGCACGATTAGCGGCGTATGGGAGAGGTTGGCTTCGACCACGGCGGGCATGAAGTTGGCGGCGGCGGTGCCCGAGGTGCAGATCGCGAGCGCCGGTCGGCCCGAGGCGCGCGCAAGCCCGAGCGCGAAGAAAGCGCTCGAACGCTCGTCCAGGATTACCCGCGAGCGCATCGCGGCCGTCTTGAGCGCGGCGGTCACGAGCGCCGTCGAGCGCGAGCCCGGGCTGATACATACCTCGCGCACGCCCAAGCGGCAGAGTTCCTCGAGCAGGGCGAGCGCGGCTTTGGCGTTGGGATTTCGAACCGTCATGGGATCAACTCCGACAAAAGCGCCCCCATCTTGTTTTCGATCTCGCTGAATTCCCCATCCGGGTCGGAGCCGGCGACGATTCCCGCGCCGGCGAAAATCGTGACGAGGTCTCGTTCGATCAGAGCCGAGCGCAGCGCGACCATGAATTCGCCGTCGCCGTCGCTTCGAAGCCATCCGATTCCTCCAGCGTACCATCCACGCTCCGGCTCCTCGCGCGCCAGGATCTCGAGCGCGCCGAGCGAGGGCACGCCGCAGACGGCGGGCGTGGGATGGAGGCGCGCGGCGAGCTCGAGCACGTCGCACGCGCGGGCAAGCTCGCCTCTTATCGGGGTCAGCAGATGGAACGACTCGGGAAACGCGGCGACCTCGGGCGCAGCGGGAATCTCGAGCGTGCGCGCCACGGGCGCAAGCGCCTCGCGCACGGCCTCGACCACGAGCTTGTGCTCGAAAAGCTCCTTGGGCGAGACCAGGAGCCGGCGCGCGGCCTCGGCGTCGCGCTCCGGCGTCTGTGCGCGCGGCGCCGAACCAGCCATCGCGGCCGACTCGAGCCGCCCGGCGCAAAGCCGCACCAGGAGCTCTGGCGTCGAGCCGATAAAGCTTTTTTCGCCCTGCTTCATCCAGAAGCTTGCGCATCGCGGCCGCTTCGAGCGCAGCCGCGCAACGATCGTCCCAGGGTCGAGCCCCGCCGGCAGGCGCGCGGTCTTGGCGCGCGAGAGCACGATCTTTTGAAGCTCGCCCGAAGAAAGCCTCGCCAGCGCCCGTTCGACACGCTCCCGCCATCGAAGGCGCTCCTGCTCCTGTTGGTCGTGCCCCATGAAGTCGGGCGCGGAAGCGGGCGGTAAACCCTGTGCGAGCGCATCGCGCTCGGGGCGCGCCGCCGAATCGATGCGCTCCGGGGACGGCGAAGCGAAGGCTTTGGGCATCGTGCCAGCGCTTGCCGCCGCGATCAGGCGTTGCGCCATCGCCCAGATCTCGGCACGCTCGGCGGGCGAGTCGAAAACGAGCGATAAAGTTTTCGTGCCGCCGTCGATCGTCCACAGGAGCTTGGGCACGAAAAGCAAGGCCGGCGGAAAATCGCGCCACCTGGGAGACTCGCTCTCGAAGTCGAAAAAGCCGAAGCCTCCGACCGCGACGGGCGGAGGTTCGGCGCGGTCGGCGGCAAGCTCGGCGAGCGCGGTACGAATTGTGCGCGAGAGCGCGGGCAGGCGTCCGCGGCCGCGCGTGGCGATTTGCAGGGCGGAATCGACGCCTAGAAGCGCGAAGTTCCGTGCCGGATGTTCGAAGTAAAAAAGACGGCTTGCCGGGCAAGCGCGCGCAAGCGCAAGCAGGTCGGGCGCAGTGTCGAGCCGCACGAGCTCGCGCGCAAGCTTGCGTGGGGAGGCTTTTTGCGCCGACATGGGAGCTTCGCTTTCCTGCGAACGATCGATCGTCGAGCCCATCGCTGGCACCTCGGGAATCGGGCGGCTACGGGTTCAAATCTGGTAGGCGTAGACCTGGTACGCCGTCCTGCGAGCGAGCCGGTAGGTCGCCTGCGGCGCGGATTGTTTTAGGCGCGAGAGCGCGCGCTGGACGAGCACGCGCTGGAAATGGTAGGCGACAAGGCTGCTTACGGCTGGGAAGAGCTCGCTGAAGGCGCGCGCCACGGCTGCTAGGTCTTCGCGGCCGTTTGTGGTTTTGGGTCGGCGCACGTAGCGGTCGAAAAGCTCGATCGCCTGGTCGACCGTGGCCCTTACGGCGCGGTCGTGGCGTACGGCAAGCGCAAAGAGCTTACTTACCGGAAAGCCGTAGGAGAAGATTTTTTTGGCGCTGCGCGCGGCGCGCAGATCGGCCCGCGAGTAGCGCATCCGGCCGCCCGACGTCGGTTCGCCGTAGGTGAGCCCGAGCCGCTCGGCGAGCTCCACTAGCTCGGGGCGCACGCCGAGCTCGCGCGCGATCTGGCGCGCGGTAAAGCGCGGATTTGCCCGCGGCTTGCTAAGCGCGGCGTAAAGCTCGAGCTCGGGCCCGAGCGAGCCGCGCGCCTTGAGCATCGCCGCCATCACCTTGAGCGGAAGTCCGGCGCGTGCGCCGGCACGAATCTCCTTGAGGCGCTCCAGATGGGAGTCGGCGTACAGCGCGCGCCGTCCGATGCGGCGCGGGCGCGGCAAAAGCCCGATCGCCTGGTAGTAGCGAATCGTGTCGACCGAAAGGCCGCTTTTGCGCGAAAGCTCGTCGATCGTGTATTCCATATGAGTAACAACTCTTAAAGTTCTCGCTCGAAAAAAGCAAGCGGCAGGTAAGGTCGCCGCTCGAAAAGGCAAAAGAAGATGACAAGCGTTTCGCCCGAGAAAAAACAAGCCGCAAGTAAAGCTTTTGCTCGCAGAAGGGAAGCGACGGATAAAATTTCTCGCTCGAAGAAGACTAGGAACTGTCGAACCTATGGCTCGAGAAAAGCAACTGTGCCTGCGAACTTTTTGTTCGAAAAAGCGGCCGACTTTTAAACTTTTCGCTCGAGTTGCTCAAGAAAGCAAGCGGCGATAAAGGCGTGTTTGATTTACGGCCGCGCGGTCGCTTCGCAAACGCTTTGGCGCGTGGGATTTGCGCGCCCTGGGGCGGCTGGATCGGGCTTCTAGACGGCGAAGCGAAGAAGCGTCGCCGGCGCTTTTACAGCGCCAGCGGATCGATTCTTCCAGAGAGGGCGAGCGTCGACTCGAGCAGGTAGTACGTTCCCCAGATGAGTTCGTTTTTGACGGCAAGGCCGATGCGCGCGTTGTAGCATCCTTCGGTCAGGATTCCGGGCGGGCGGCGGTCGGTGGGCGAGACGGGCGTCAGGTAGTTGCGCACAAGGGTGGCCGCGACGCGCTCGGCAAAGGCGCGGTAGCGGCGGGCGCGCTCGGCTTCGGGCGTAAGCGCCGAGAGCTTTAGGAGCGCGGCGGCGGCGATCGCCGTGGCCGAGGTGTCGCGGTAGGTATCGGGGATCGCGGGATGGTCGAAGTCCCAGAAGGCGACCAGATCTGACGGCGCGTGCGCAAGCCACCAATCGGCGGTCTGGTAGGCGGCCTCGAGCAGGCGCGGCTCTTGCGGAAAGCATCGCGCGGCGAACGTGTAGCCGAGCATTCCCCACGCCTGGGCGCGCGCCCACGTGCTGTTCTCGGCGAAGCCTTTATGGGTGTAGCGGCGGATCAAGCGGCCGGTGTTTTCGTCGAAGGTCGCCGATTGGCATACCGAGCCGTCGGGGCGCAGGCAGAACTCGATATGGGTAAGCGCGTGCTCGCGGGCGATCGCGCCCATCCGCTCGTCACCGCTCTGCGCGCCGGCCCAGGCGAGAAGGGCGCAGAGCGGGCCCACGGCGTCGATACTGGTTTCGCAATTGCCGACGTCGCTCGCCTCTTCGGCCTGCTCGCCGAGCCCGAAGCATCGGGCGCGCGCGTTGTAGGTCGTGGCGAGCGCGCGTGCTCCGTCGAGGGCAAGCTCGCGCGCAAGCGCATCGCCGCATACGATCGCCCCTAGCGCGGCGCCGTAGTAGAAGAGGAAGGCGCGAAAGACGGTGCGCGAGTCGATTCGCGGGCCGAGCGCGGCGCAAAAACGGCGGGCGAGCGCGCGCACGTTGTCCGAGCCCGTGAGATGGGCGTCGAGCCAGAGGATCGCGCAGAAATAGCCGCCGGTCCAGTCGCCCTGGGGCGAGAGCGTCCAGGCGCCGGTCTCGGGGTCGGCGAAATGGGGAAAGCCCGAATCGAGTTCGCTTGCGCTCATCTCGCATCGCTTAAGGATACGAGATGAGCCGTCGAGCCACAGCTGGTCGAGTTCCGAAGCCATCGCGGGCGACCTCCTGGGAGGGGAATTTTCTTCGATCGGCTAAGTTAAGTCCAGCGCCCGCTTCAATCCCCTCCTGCGTCGAATCACCGTCGGCAGCACGACGCTTAAAAATACTGCCCCGGCAAAGGAAGAGAAGGTGGTGAGCGTCGAACGCTGAACGGGGAGCAACGCCAAACCTACAGGGGGCACTCCAGGAGATTCAGGACTTGACCGGTGGCGGTTTCATTTATCACGTTCTTTCACCCTGCATAACGACGCGTTCAGGTTTCATCTTCGAAAAAATCCTCATCTATTGACTTCAGTTCGTAAACAAACTTGGTCGTTACACCTACGTTGTGTCCAATCATATGGCGTGCCATCTTTCTCCCATCGATCAGGACCACCCGCGATTGCAGGTGAGTGACGAAATCTTGTGCATCTCTGGTGAACTCCGAACTTGTTATGAAAATCCCCTTCTTGCATTTTTTCCCCTCCAACGCACCGACGAACTTCTGAATCTCAGGACGCCCCACCGGTTTGGTCCATTGCTTGGCTTGAATATAGATGGTGTCCAAGCCTAGCTTGTCCTGGTTGATGATGCCGTCGATTCCTTCGTCGCCGCTCTCGTTCACGGCTTCCGCGGCCTCCCTAAGTCCGCCTCCGTAACCCATCGCAACAAGCAGCCGGATCACCAAGCGCCCGAAAAAGACCGGAGTTGCCATGCGGATCTTTTCCAGCAGGTCATCGACTAGCGATTCCTGGTAACTTGAAAATGCGCGTTCGATTTGCTCCACGGGGTCAGCGTGCGCGTGTTCCGATGCAGACGCCTCCCGGTCGCTCGACTTTGTCGCGCTTTGTTGCCTGAATTCCGAGTAGCGCTTGAGGAACTCGCCGTCGATTTCGCCGGGATGCTCTTTTAGCGCTTGCTGGCCTAAAGGGGTTATGTGCCAGCGGCCACGGGTGGGCGCCCCGATAAGATGGGCTTCTTTCAAGTGGTATTTAGCCCAGTCAACGCGGTTATCGAGAACCCGGTGCTGCCCACTAGGGAGCAGCTTTGCTCGCTCTTCTCTGGAAAGACCAAAACGGTCTGCAAGCGCATCGATGCATTCGCGCCTTGAACGTTCTTGGCCGTCGCTGAGTAGCTCGAGCAACGGGCGCATAAAGGTCTGATAGTCTGGAATAGTCATGTCCTCACCTCCAGATGGGCCACCAGAAGATCGCGAATCGGACAGTGGCGGCATTCGCGTGGTCCGAGACGGCGTAGGTCATGTGGCGACCCACAGTGGACCCGTCCCAGCCCCGCCCTGTAAGTTTCGTCATCCCCCTCTTACATGTCGACGACGCTTCCGATAAGTGACCGCTGAACGCTCCCTGCAGGTCGCGGAGAGGACAGTGAACTGACCGGAGGCGTCGGCGGAACCGTTCGCCGCAGGCCTGGATGGGCTCGCGTTTCTGCTGGAGGCCGATACGGCGCTGACGCTCGCTACCGATGTGTGGGTAGCATACCTAGTAAACTGCACATATAGCAATCGAAATGGCCAGGACACGGCTATCTCCAAGGCGGGCGAACACAATCGGCGCTGCGTGTCACTGGCCTTGCTGTGCAGTTGAAGCTCGGCCTCTACGGGTTTTTGTTTTAATCGGCGTTAGCGTGTCGGAAAAAATCGCTGTTACTGTTCTCAACGTTCATATTGCTTCCGTTCTGTTGCGGTAGGTTGGGTCACGGGTCTTTCGGGCTTATTTTCGATAATCGATCGCGTCTGCTAGCGCAAGACGTAATTGCGGAAACAGCCGAAGCGGCGGCTTGTGCGGCAAAGCGCGTATACTTAAGCGCGCTAGCGCCGAGAACTCCGGTGCAAGCCTGCCTGCGATTTAGTCCGCAGATGAGCGGGGTGCGGGCAATCGCAGGAAGGTCGCATTCCTTGCAGATCGGGCGTGCGGTGAGAATCGATCGTTACGGCTTGCCCTCTGCGGTCAAAGCGAGTATAGCTTTTGTATATCCGAGGCGCGAAGGAAGGTATGAGAACGCAAGTGTCGAAGTGGGGCAACAGCCTCGGAGTCCGCATTCCGAAGGCCTATGCCGAAGAGCTGGGCCTGTGCGAAGGCGCGACCGTCGAGGTGAAGGTGTCGGGCCGCAAGCTGGTGCTGGAGCCGGTGCGCCCGCAATACACGCTCGAAGAGCTCGTCGCTGGGATCACGCCTAAAAATCGCCACGGGGAGACCGATTGGGGCAGGCCGGTGGGCAGAGAGAGCTGGTGAGCCGGAGCCGCTACGTGCCCGAGCGGGGCGACCTTGTGTGGCTTAGCTTCGATCCGCAGGCCGGCCACGAGCAGGCGGGTCGCCGGCCGGCACTTGTGCTTTCGCCGGCGCCGTACAATCGGCGGGCTAGATTGGCGCTGGTCTGCCCGATAACGACCCAGGTCAAAGGCTATCCGTTCGAGGTCGCCGTGCCCGAAGGGCTTACGGTTTCCGGCGTGGTCCTGGCCGACCACGTAAAGAGCGTCGATTGGGCCGCCCGCCGCGCCCAATTCGCCGCCAAAGCGCCGCCCGAGGTGATCGCGGAAGTGACGGCCAAGCTTCGGCCGTTGCTCGGGTTATAGCTCCATCCCTGCGCGCGTCTCGATTAAAAGGCCGAAACCGCGCTTCGCTCCTACCTGAGCAATAAAGCGTCGTAGGACCGGAACGAAGAAGCCGAAAGTCACAGTAAAAGTTCTGAGCGACGAAGCGGGCAAGTGCGCTCGGCGCGAATCCCCCAGCCCCGGGCCATCCGGGCGGACTCGAAGTGCGTTGGCGGAGAAGGGAGGGGAGCGGGATGTGGCCGGCGGGTGGGTGGGCTTGGATGGGGATCGGGGCGGCTCAAACCCGCTGGCGGTCGGGCGAAGTAGGCTTTAAGCTCAGTGCGCCGCCTATCGATAGGTGGTGGTCGATACGACGAGGAAGACCGAGACCAGGCGCTAAGGTTCTCGCTAACTTCCACCAGACGTAAGCGCGCTGTGCCTTGGACAAAATCAGTAATGAAGCCATAGCGTTTGGGATAGACAAGGGCTATACTTCCTTTGACCGTAAAGAGCATGGCGCAACGATGAATTCTTGCTGCATGCCCGATCTAGAACGAATGCGACCTTCCTCATGGTGAGTGCCATTGCTTCGGCCCCTCTCATCTGCGGATGAGTCGGGAGAAACATAAGCCTAGACGAAACCAGAATTTCAAATGAAAGGAGAAGTCACATGCAGAAGTCCTACCTCGACGAGAATCTGAAAACGGTCGAGTCCGAGGGATATATCCCGAAGGACGCAGGGAACCTGCTGGTCAACGGGCGTCAGCGCAAGGCGTTCAGCAGGATCGTATTGCGCAAGAGGTCGCCCGAGTGGCTGCGAGCGCACCTCGATGAGCCTGTCGCCGACGGATTCTTCGACTTCCATCTCGAAGAAGAGGTGGATGAGAACATCCTTCAAGGCGTCCTGAGGGAGATTGGCCTGTTTAAATTGCGCCCGAGGATTTGCCGATGACCTGATTTAAAAAGATTTGGCGTCAATGGCAGGCCAAGCCGATTGCTCGCTCGATCGAAAAGCAGACAAGACCACTGTTCGAGCTTTGCGCGGCCGTGGGCATGGCCACCTTCGACTGCGCCGAAATTCTGAAAGACGAAATTAAGCCAGAGCAACGTCCAGAGGTTTGGGTACACGTTTGTGCCGAGTTTGTTTACTTTTTTATGGACCTCATTAGCAGGTTCGCGTTTTCAATCTTCGGGGACGTAGGCGAACGCGAACTCCAGAGTAAATTACGCCCGCTCGTTGCGAAGTGCTTCGTAGCCGGACTCTTTGACCATTGGCCCGAGGACCTCAAATCTAAAATTGAGCAAGAGTTTCTTGAAAACCTGAACAATACCGAGGCGGAGTACCAAAAATGCCCAAGCCTAAGTGACGAAGACAAAAACGAATTGTACACGGGAAACGGTATGATTGACGCGCTTGCGCGCAAGGTGGCAGAGCTGATGGGCAGTCCTTCAAACCCCGTTGTGGTGCAGCAAGTCGTCCACGCCGTCAGAACGAAGCTCAAGACGTTGAACTTCGAGGCGCTGGTGAGAGCGGCTGGAGAACAGCTAGTGAGCTCGAGGGAAATCCTCGGGGTCCGTACTCAGCGGAGTGCGCCGAGTCAAATAGCGCGGTCCCTCGTGGAGCGCTGGGTCGCAAGGGATGATTTTTCGCCCTTGCCTGAGAACGCCCTGTCTGCGTCGTTCTGGCCAAAGTATCAACGCAAGTGGCGCCTGTATCGGGAGGCGACGGTTCTCATGGTCTTGCTCAAAAAGGAACAGGAGGACGCGCGATACGCTGAACTGGTGAAAGAATATGAGCGACTGATTTACCCGAGCGACAAGCCGACGCCTGAAGCCCTGGCGAAGCTGGAAGCTCTCCGCACAGCCATGCAGGATATCGCGCGTTTGGGTGGGGAAGACCTGCGCAGCCGGAGCAAGTGGCCCGCGTTGACTTGGGCTAGGGAATGGTTCGAGGAATTAGGCGAGCTTCCGAGGAACCCAGTGGACTGCATGGTATTCGGCATTGCATGCATGCTGCTGTGGATCGCTGTAGCAAAGACGGTGGAGGACCTAGCCAAACAAGGGCTGGTGCCCTAACGAGGAAAAGTCTCGAGTGCCGAATACACCGCAATGGCGTAGTCATCGGTGGGCCGTCCCTGACGGCGAACGTAGCCTAATCACCTGTGCGATATGCAACGTGCGACTTGAGCCGGTGGCCGAGCGCGAGGTTTTACACGGTAAATGGAGGCGCCGCCCCCCGTGCGGGTGGCAGTGACGATAACGGGTCCTCCTACGAACCCTTTATCCAGGCGAATCTTACCAAATTAAGGGTTGTCGCCGAAATTGGAACATGCATGCATGGCAAGCTTATATGCCGTCCAAGCGGGGAAATCAGCGTTATTGACAAGAATGGCTAGGGCCATAAAGGCCAGCTTAATTACGACACCAGCCCTCGCGTACCAACCGATTTCTTTCCAGAACAGGTCATTCATCGAACACCAGCCGAGATAAAACCCTGCGGCGATCTGGGCGAAGGCGAGTACGAGCGCGGTCGGCACATTCGCAATCGCGGTCAGCACTAGGCTCAAAACGTACACGGGCAGGCAGTTTTGAAAATCCGTATTGGGGAATCCAGCGTAGGAGCAAGCGATTATGCCCAGTTCCGCAAGTCCGTTGAAACCCATGTACCAGCAGAAACTACGCCAAATAAATCGACGCGTTCTCCGTACAAAATCGGCCAACTTTCGCTCGGTTGCCATGACGCCTTTCGCCTCCTTAGTTCAAAGCCCCTAGCGTCTACACGGCCGGTTTCGCGGCTCAGGTGCGCCTTCGTGGGAACGGCGAAAAAGCCTTGATTTTCCTCGCTTTTTGTCCGCAACTGTCCAGGGGTCGAGGCTTGGACGCGCAGAACGGCCGGCAGAGGGTAAGGCACAACTTAAGGATGCCGCGCATGACTAAGTCCCCCGTTTCATCAAAACCTTTCGATTCGGCGATCGCACTGTAGTGCCGCTCCGAGTGTTCTCCTTTCGGATGCGGTAGGTTGGGTCGCGGGTCTTTCGCGCTTCTTTTTTTCGATAATTGATCGCCGCTTTTGGCGCAAGACGTAATTGCGAAAGCGAAAGTCGCCGAAGCGGCTTTTGCCGCCGAGCGCGTATACCAGAAAAGCGCAGAAACTCCGAGGCGAGCATGCCTTCGACCTAATCCGCAGGCGAGCGAGGTGCGGGCAACCGCAGCCATAGCGAGGAAGGTCGCATTCCTTGCAGACGCGGCGGTCAACGCGTGCGTATACGCGATCGGGGCGCGAGGCGGCGATGGCGGAGGGCCGTTAAGCGCACGTCTTGCGCACTGGGGCGGCTGCGCTGATTGCCCCTTGCTTGCAACGGCGAGGCCGGCGCAGCTCAGTAGCGGCGGCTTTTACGGTTGTTTCTCTCGAGCCAGGCGTTCAGTGCGCGCTCGAAGTTGCCAGGTTCACCCAACTCGCGCGTCAGCTGCTGGCCAGCGAGAATTTCCTCACGGCTGAGTTCCCCGGCGATCCGATCCCGGTTTTCCCGCGCCTTGGGCTGGCGAACCGCTGACAAATTGTAGAGCGCATACGCCAGCACCTTGTCTTCCCTAACCCCTAAGCCGTGCTCATACATGACGCCGAGGTTGTTTTGTGCGTAGGCATCTCCCTGCTCTGCCGCCTTGCGGTACCACTTCAGCGCCTCCAGATAGTCCTGTGGCACGCCTCGGCCTTCGCGATACATGAGGCCGAGGTTGAATTGTGCGTAGGCATCCCCCTGTTCTGCCGCCTTGCGGTACCACTTCAGCGCCTCCAGATAGTCCTGTGGCACGCCTCGGCCTTCGTCATACATGAGGCCGAGGTTGAATTGTGCGCGGGCATCCCCCTGTTCTGCCGCCTTGCGGTACCACTTCGCCGCCTCCGCATAGTCCTGTGGCACGCCTCGGCCTTCGTCATACATGAGGCCGAGGTTGAATTGTGCGGCGGCATCCCCTTGTTCTGCCGCTTTGCGGAACCACTTCGCCGCTTCGGCGTAGTCCTGGGGCACGCCCTGGCCGTTCAGATACATGACGCCGAGGTTGTATTGTGCGGCAGCAACCCCCTGTTCTGCCGCCATGCGGAACCACTTCAGCGCTTCGGCAAAGTCCTGCTTCACTCCTCGGCCTTCGCGATACATAACGCCGAGCTCTTTTTCTGCGTCGACGTCTCCATGTTCCGCCGCCATGCGGAGCCACTTAAGCGCCTCCGCATAGTTCTGGGGCACGCCTCGGCCTTCCTCGTACATGAGGCCGAGGTTGAATTGTGCGTCGGCATCCCCTTGTTCTGCCGCTTTGCGGAACCACTTCGCCGCTTCGGCGTAGTCTTGGGGTACGCCTTGGCCTTCGTGATACATGACGCCGAGGTTGAATTGTGCGGCGGCATCCCCTTGTGCTGCCGCCTTGCGGTACCACTTCGCCGCTTCGGCGTAGTCCTGGGGCACGCCTTGGCCTAGCTCATACATGACGCCGAGGTTGAATTGTGCGGCGGCATCCCCTTTCTCTGCCAGCGGTCGGAATTCTTTAAGCGCAGTGGCGTAATCACCTCGGTTATAGGCCTCCATTCCCTCCCAGAAGCTGGCCCAGGCCGAGACGACCGGCACGCCGATTAACAGGCAGAGGATAAGCCACACCTTAAAGATGCCGCGCATGACTAAGTCCCCCGTTTCATCAAA